>Ga0155406_141_pt1 | contig 136022 bp, 123 predicted proteins | sample RifCSPhighO2_02_FD_106374 | JGI IMG/M metagenome (GOLD analysis project Ga0155406, IMG submission 106374) | Candidatus Gottesmanbacteria bacterium RIFCSPHIGHO2_02_FULL_39_11
TTTTCTATTCTCCACCTTTATTTATTTAAAATCCTCTTGACAATTTATTTATAAAGCATATTCTTAAAATAACCATAATATATTTTTGAAAAAATAATGCAACTTCCTCAATTGCCCAACAAATTTTTTGATTCCCTTGAAATTACTCCTGCACCTTACCCGGTAAGAATCCTTCGGAAAGAGCCGTGGTATTCGTTTACGAAACATAACGGATATATTCCTTTTGCAAGACGCCTGCAAATGAAAGTAAATTCAGATATGGATGAATGTGAAAGATTATGGAATATATTTACTCCTAACCAAAGATTTTTTGAACTTTGGGAAGTGAGAAAAAAATTTTTTGATGTTTTTCAGATTGAGCCGTATTTTCTCACCTTATTCGGAGGAAATTATGAAGATGATAATGATGTGATGGGTGTCTTACCATTATGGGTGGATACTATCGATTATAACGGCAAATATGCATGGTGCGGAGGGTTCTGGCCTGAGGATAATACTTTTTTTGTAAAAGATACAGAAGCAATTCCTCTTCTTTTGATGGCGGCTCCGACTCCCATACAGCTTGACTGCATTAATCCCCATTCGGATTACCAGTTTCTAAAATCATTATACGGATACCAGGAAGATGAAAGCTGGAAATATTATTTGGATTTGACTAAATATAAAACGCTTGAAGATTATTTATCTAAATTAAAAAAGAAAAAAAGATATAATCTAAAAAGAGATCGGAAGAGAATTCTATCCCTTCGCCCTAAAATTGTTTATAATGACTCTTCTCATATCGATTATTTATTCAAACATAATATCAACCGGTTCAGAATGAAATTTCCAAATGATCCGGATAATCAGTCTATTTTTGAAGATGACAAACAGAAAAAACTTTTCAGAGATTTAATTAAGAACCCTAACTCCTATAAAGTCAGGGTTATTTCAACGGTTATAAAAGGAGAAATTGAAGCAGTAGAGTTGGGATTTGTATACAACAAAACATATTACGCCATAACTGCGGGAGTAAATGTGCAAAAGTATCACGGACTTGGAATATTTTCCAGCCTTTTAGTAATGGAGGATGCGTTAAAACAGAACTGCGATAAAATAGATTTTTTTGAAGGGGACTATAATTGGAAAGATTCGTGGAGTTTAAATAACTATCATCATCATAGGTTTGTAAAATAAAAATCCTCAGAATTTTTGTACCTGACTTCCTCATATTGTGAATGGGCCGGATTCAAAAATAAGATTTCATGGTACAATATAAGTTCTATGCTAAAGATTTTTTCCAAAATATTTGATGCGAATCACAAGGAAATTGAAAGGGTAAAACCGATTGTTTCTCAAATAAATTCTCTGGATGAAAAGATGAGAGGATTAAAAAATGATGAATTTGTGGAAAAAACAGCAGAGTTTAAAAAAAGATTAGGAATGGGAGAGACATTAAATGACCTCTTGCCTGAAGCATATGCGTTAGTGAGGGAAGCTGCGGGACGCTCAATCGGAGAAAGGCATTTTGACGTACAGCTGATTGCAGCAATTGAGCTTCACCGGGGAGCGGTCGCGGAACAAAGAACCGGAGAGGGGAAGACCCTTTCTGCGATTCCCGCTTTATATTTAAACGCGCTAACCGGAAGAGGAGTGCACTTGGTGACGGTCAATGATTACTTGGCCCGCCGTGATGCCGGATGGATGGGTCCCATTTTTCATATGCTGGGACTTTCAGTTTCAGCAATTATCCATGACCAGTCATTCATCTATGATCCGAATGTAACGGATGAATCAGCAAAAGACTGGAGACTTTTGCATCTGAGGCAATTTTCAAGAAAAGAAGCATATGCTTCTGATATTACCTATGGAATAAACAGCGAATTTGGATTTGATTATCTTCGAGATAATATGGTTTCAGATCCATCTCAGATGGTGCAGCGCGGATTTCATTATGCGGTGGTCGACGAGGTAGATTCGGTTCTAATTGATGAAGCACGTACTCCCCATATAATTTCAGCTCCGGATACGGAGCCTACACAGAAATATTTTGAATACGCAAAAATTGTTTCAGCTCTTGCGCCTCAAAAAGATTTTATTGTGGATGAAAAACTTCGTACGGCGCATCTGACTGAGGATGGAATTTTATCCGTTGAAAAAATGCTTAATGTGGAAAATTTGTACGAAAAGGATTTTCAAACGGTACACCATATCGAGGCTGCTCTTAAAGCCCGTGCGCTTTTTCATAAAGAAAAAGAATATATTGTAAGGGACAATCAGGTAGTGATTGTGGATGAATTTACTGGACGACTTTTGGCAGGCAGACGATTTTCAGAGGGGTTGCATCAGGCAATTGAAGCCAAGGAAGGAGTTCCTATTCAGCAGGAATCAAGAACGCTTGCAACCGTATCCCTCCAGAATTATTTCCGCATGTATGAAAAGCTTTCAGGGATGACAGGAACTGCGGCAACGGAAGCCGAAGAATTTCATAAAATATACAACTTGGATGTAATCGTTGTTCCGACTCATCTGCCTCTTATACGTCAGGATCTTCCTGATATGGTGTATAAGAGTGAAGAAGCAAAATATAACGCGGTTGCAACAGAGATTGAAGCCCGTCATAAAAACGGACAGCCGGTGCTTGTGGGAACAACTTCAATTGATAAGAATGAGTTTCTTTCAGAACTTCTCTGGAAAAAAGGAGTTCCTCATGAAGTTTTAAATGCCAAAAATCACGAAAAAGAGGCAGATATTATCGCAAACGCGGGTAAAAAAGGAGCGGTAACGGTTGCTACCAATATGGCAGGGCGGGGAGTTGATATTATTTTAGGAGGAGTGCCACCGAGCAAATATGAATTGGGAGATACCGAGAAAGAGAGAAAAGGGGAAAGTGAGAAAAAAAAATGGAAACAGGCACACGATGAGGTAGTAGCCCTCGGGGGGCTGTATGTTTTAGGAACCGAGAGACATGAATCCCGAAGAATTGATAACCAGCTTCGGGGCCGTTCGGGCCGTCAGGGAGATCCGGGAGCAAGTAGGTTTTTTGTGTCACTTTCTGATGAAATCATGAGACTATTTGGCGGAGATCAGGTTGCCCGTCTTATGGGAGTATTTAAACTTCCCGATGATGTTCCTTTGGAGCATGCGATGGTTTCAAGAGCCATCGAGCATGCACAGATAAAAGTGGAAGGATTTCACTTTGACACCCGCAAACATTTGGTTGAGTATGATGATGTTTTAAATAAGCAGAGAGAAATTGTTTATGGGCTAAGGAAGAAGCTAGTAAATAGTGAGAATTTGAATGACTTATTTTTAAATAAATTAGAATCTCAAGTAAACAATTTAGCTGTCTCTTTTTCATCTGAAGGAATAACAGATCAGGAAAAAGAAAAAATGGTACAGGAATTTACAGGTATTATTCCTTTTGATGCCAATTCACAAGCCCAGCTTTTAGAACAGCTTAAAAATACGAAATCACTTGATGATATCACCCGTCTGTTAAGCACGGTTGTTAAAGATACATTTGAGAGACGCGAAAAACAATTAGGACCCGAAATGATGCAGCAAATCGAAAAATGGGTAGGAATATCCGTTGTTGATCAATTTTGGATGGATCATCTGGATGCAATTGATGATCTGAGAGAGGGTATCGGTCTTCGGGGATACGGTCAGCGTGATCCGCTGGTTGAATACAAAAATGAAGCGTTTAACTTATTCGAGAGACTTGTTTCAGGAGTGGATTATGAGATGACACATAGAATATTCAAAGTCCAAGTGCAGTTGTCTCCTGATCAGATGCAGGCAATGCAGAAACTTCAGGAAACGGCGATGGTGAAGGAAGTAAGAGAAGAGCAATTAAGCGACCAAGCGATCAAGCAATCGAGTAATAAGAAAATAGGAAGAAACGATCCTTGCTGGTGCGGAAGCGGAAAAAAATGGAAAAAATGCCACTATCCGGAACTCCCTCATTGATACGATTTAACTATCCCATTTCTTCTTAAGAGAAGGTGTGGACTCAACTCCACCTGGAGGGTGTGGAGTGGGGGGTGTGGTATAATTACTTCTATGATAGAAGCACAAGAAAGACCGCAACCCCAAGTCCGCGAAATTCGTTATCCAGGTTTTGTATTTTCCATACGGGAAATCACCTCAACTCCTGGGGATGTTGACTCTATACGTTCTATTGAAAAGGCGTTGGCTTCTACTGAATACGCAGAGACCGGTTCAGGAACACCTCAAGACACACTTAATTGGCTACATGGCGGAGTAACCCGTAAATTTGACTCGTTAAATCCCGGTTCAAAACGAAAAGGTGCAGTAGGTACTGAAGAGGGTATAGTGAATGCTGCAGAATCCATGATTATTGCTGTTAGTCCCATTGGAAAAGTAGGAGAACTGGCTGGCTATACGTATATATATAATTCAGAGGATTATGATAAATTACCTCAAGATCTTCAAGAAAAATACGCGGCTAGTAAAAAAATTGATCTATCTTATGTCACTGCAACTCCTGATGAAAAGCGCAGTCCAGATGAGATAGCAGAATCTCTGATGCAGACTGCAATGCTTCTTTGGGAGAAAGTTGCGACTAAGACCATAGATCAATTAACCGGCCAATTGACACCGGAGCAAATGGAAAAAGCACAAAAAGAGTTAAGCATTTTTGCAGATTCAGGAGTAGGTGATAATGAGACTAATTATCGGGAAGGACTAAAACGTGCAGGATTTGAAGAAGTTCATCACTATATAGAGTATGATGAGGACATAGAAGGCAATGCAGACTTTATTACTCACCGTCTTTCTCTTGAGGGTCTTGCAAAAGCATTTGAGCAAAAGAGATCACAAAAGCTTCAAACTAAATAAGAGCAATAGGAAATTATTTAAGCTCCGGAATTTCCTTTATGAAGCAGACATCAATTATTGATGAGTCCTCGGACGATCTAGTATTTGTAATTCACAAACATCAAGCCACACGTCTCCATTATGATTTTCGTCTACAGGTGGGAATGACTATGCCGTCATGGGTAGTGCCTAAAGGTCCGACTTTGGATCCTTCATTAAAAAGACTAGCTATGCAAGTGAATGATCATACATTAGAATATAGGAAATTTGAAGGAGTAATTCCACCAGGTTCAGTTGGAGCCGGACCTGTGATGATTTGGGATTATGGAACCTATATTCCGGAAATAGAAACAAAAGAGGGAAGAGAGAAAATTGAAGATAAAAAATTTGCAAATGAAGTGATGAGAAAGGGAATGGAAAAAGGAGAAATAAAATTTTTTCTTAAGGGAGAAAAGTTAAAAGGCTCATTTGCTCTGGTGAGAACCAGAATGTTTGGTTCTAAACCCGCATGGCTTCTTATTAAGCACAAAGATGAATTTGTACAAATTGGATATGACGCAAAAAACTATGATTTTTCAGCAGTTTCAGGACTTTCATTGGATGAAATTATGAAAAAAAATAAAGCTACATAAAATGTATATCAGAGCTTGGAAATATTATTGTCCTATTTATACTTTATCCTCAAACCCTAATAATTAACCGAATTTTTGTTTATACTGAGATATTAATACACTTTATTATTCATGAGTATTAAAATCAGTAAGAAATTACTCTCCACGGTGTTTCCTTATTTGCTGATTATTCTTTTGTGTTCTCTTGTGCGTCTGCTCTATTGGTACCATGCTCCAGGAGTGATCATTTCCGAGGATACATATTCCTATTATCAGGTCGGACAAAACATGTTTGCCCAGCATCTCTTTTTTGATCATTATAGGGCTCCTGTTTACTCGCTTTTTTTAGTCAGTTTAGTGACCATTTTAGGAGCACCGGATGCGACTATTTTGTCCGGTCCTTTTTTTGAAAAAATCATTTATGTAATTCCCATACAAATGGCGATTGGAATCACTGGGCTTCTTATTTTCTATCACACCCTCAGACTATTAAAAATTAAGCCCTTAGTTTCTCTCTTGTTTACTCTTTTTATCGGGACTAATATTATTATTTTTTCATGGGAAAGATTGCTTTTGACGGAGTCCTTTGCCACTTTTTTTCTGATTCTGCTTTTTTATCTAAGTGTAAAAATTTTTCAAAAACCAAAATTAATTTTCTTTCTTTTATTCTTTTTACTTTCTGTTGCATCTGTAATGCTAAGGCCGTTTAATGTAGGTTTGCCAATTATTCCTTTACTTGTTGCAGTTTTGTATCACAGGAAACTAAGAATTGTGATTTATGCGGGTATTGTTCTTCTCTTGTATGCAGGTGTAATTCATATTTACTCACTTGCAAACTACAATCGATGGGGTTTCTACGGGATAAGCCGTGCAAGCGACATAAACATGCTCGGAAAAATTCTCGAGTATCGTCTTTCTGTTTCAGCAGGAATTAAGGAGAAATTTATCCATGATTTAGTAGTTGATTATCAATCAGAAGCACGCGATCCTCATCCATTTCGTTTTTTGGAATATTACAATCGGCTCCATGATGCCGATATTCCAAAACTGATTCCTTTGAAAATTTTTTCATATCAGGTAATAGGTGCTAATCTTCCTGAGTATTTGGCAAAATCAACCGTGCTTCTTCCTAGGGCGCTTTTGGATGTGTCAGAAAAACTTGTAATTATGTCTCCCAATCTTAACTTAATAAGTTTAATGTTTAACTTAAATCTAACAGTTGTAAGATATGCCCAAATTGTTTTTTTTCTTATTTTTATTTTTAGCTTTGTATCATTTATTCAGTTTCTCAAATCACGTACATTATTGTATGCAGTTTTAATATTAGCTTCTCTTACATCACTCTATCAGATCATTTTTTCAGTTTTTATAGGTCATGCGGAATACGGGAGACTTATTGTGCCTGTACAGCCTATTATGTATTTCTTTTCTTTCTATTGGTTGAAAAAAATCCTTGAATGGGGGAATAAAATATTGAGAAAATGTATCCTTAGATTTAATTAAGATTATGACTTATGCAGTAAGTCGTTATCCTGAAGTTGATCAGGATCTAGTATTAAAATAATGGATTCCCGCCTGCGCGGGAATGACAAGCCGTAAAGATATGAGAGTTAGGTATAAAATTCTTGTTGTTCTGACATTTCTTTTATTGGCTCTTGTTGCGTATTTTCGACTCCGGGTTGGGTTGGTCCGCTACTTTGATACGGATGAGTTTCCATACCTTAACTGGTCGTATCATATGGCAATAGGCTACAGGCCTTATGTTGATTTTTTCTTTCTTATCAGTCCTCTTTATCTTCTTTTTCATATCCCAACCATGATGCTTTTCCAGGGGATGTCATCTGCAATAGCCGCACGGGTCAGTGCCTGGATATTAACTCTTACTCTGTCCGCACTTCTGGGAACGTTTTTTTATCTCTGGAAAAAAAATCTGTTAGGAGCTCTGCTATGCGCTCTTATTCTTCTAGTACTTCCCATGCCTTCGGACAAATTCTTTGAAATCAGGCCCGATCCGCTGGCAATGGTTTTTTTCTTATCAGGACTTTTGCTCCTTTTTATTTCTTTTAAATCAAAGAAAAAAATAGTTTTCTTTTTTACCGGACTCTTCTTTGCTCTTTCACTTCTCACTCTTCAAAAAGTACTCCCTTTTATTTTTCTTTGTGCTTTTGCGGTTATTCTGAAAAATTTTCGTGAAATCGGAAAAGAGAGGTTTTTCCGTTCTTCCATTTTACTTTTTCTTTTTGGACTTTCTATTCCTCTGGGAGTATTTACTGTCTGGGCTTTTTCAACGGGATCACCCGATGTTGTTTTTTATTCTCTTATTAAGCTTCCAGTAGAACTTGCAGAGTGGTACAGATACTCGAGACTTCCTGTCACTTTTTACTTTTGGCCGAATAATACATACTACGGAACTGATGGGACTACACTAGGAAACGTATTTAACAGCATTCTATGGATATTCGGAAGCGGTATTGCATTACTTAGATTAATCCAAAGCACTATCTCTAAAATACCTATACGCCCGTTTGAGCATTTGCGATTATCGTCGCCTCCAGAGTTTACTGTTTTACTCGCTTGTCTTCTTTTTCTTTCGTACGGAATATATTATGTATCTCTTATCCGTTTTCCTCAGTATCTGATTCCATCAGCAATCTTTCTTTCTTTTTTTATAGCTGACGGGCTAATTTTTATCGCAGGCAGGCTTTCAGGATCATGGATCAGCTCTATATTCTTTGTCAGCCTGTTAATTCTATTTGGAAAATCATTTTTTTACGTCCATCTTCCTAAAATGTATCCAAATCGTCTCAACACATCTTACTTTACCAGGGCGGAAAAGATTTCCTCACAAATTCCCCGCGGTGAATATGTATTGGATCTAGATGGTATTACTTTATATTATCCCTACCCCTATTATTTCTGTTGTCTGCCGTGGCCGCTTACACGATATCCCACTCACACTTTTCCGTCTCTTAAAGATGCTCTTATTAAAACTCATACCAAATATATCTATGAAGGGCCTACTGACTGGGTAGGACATTTTAATCCAGATGACTTAGACTATCTTAAAGCAAATTATGAACAGGAACCGGGGAAAGAATACTGGGTGAGAAAAAAAACTTGATATACTTATATAATGATTGCCGGAGTTGATTATATTTGCGTTACTACACCTTTTTACTGTAATGACGGAAAAGGTAATTTTGTTATTCATAAAAGAAGCAATAATACCCGTGATGAGAAAGGAAGATGGGATTTTGGAGGAGGACGGGTGGAGTTTGGAGAAGAATTGGAGAGTGCAGCGTTTCGGGAAGTGAGAGAAGAATATGGTGTCGATGGAGTAATCCAGGAACAACTTCCAGCTCACTCATTGTTAAGAGAAGTTAATGGAGTTAAAACACACTGGATAGTTGTTGCTTTTTTCATAAAAGTTGATATTTCAAAAGTAAAAAACAAAGAGACAAAAAAAATTGAAGAGATCAGAATTTCTACATTAGATAATCTCCCAAAGCCTCTCCACTCAGGATTAAAATATTCATTAAAAAGATATAAGAAGTATTTTGAAAAATACAAAAAATAATGGAAATAAAACACGCACAGATTCATGATATTGAGAGATTTCACTTTTTAGAAAGCAGCGAGTTCTGATATACTGTAGTCATGATTAATAACATATCTTCAGTTCTTATCTGGTCGGAAGATTATAAGAAACTGGCAGACTGGTATATAGAGAAACTCGGTCTTCACGTACTTGAAGAAGTGAAACATAAAAAAGATACCGGGATCGGTTTTCAGGTAGGAAACGTATATCTCTGGATAGGGCAGCATTCAAAAGTGAAAGGAAAAAATAAGGATATGCATCGGCATATGTTTAATTTTGTGGTTGATTCAGTGTCTAAATCTTATGAAGAGCTTAAACTACGAGGAGTAAAATTTTTAGCAAAACCTTTTAAAGCCCCGACATTTGATAAGTACTTTGCTACTTTTTATGATTTGGATAATAATCTTGTTCAGCTTATCGGAAATAAATAAGCACTTTAGATACCACGAAAAATCGTATAAGACACGATCGTTGTAGTAGATGTTTTAAATATTATGAATAATAAGATAATTAACAAACTTGATGATTTTTTTGAGAAATTCAGTTTCTGCCGGTATAAAAAAGGACAAATACTTATTAACGCAGGTGAAGAGCCTTCCGGAATATTTTATCTGAAAAACGGGACCGTCCGACAATACTCTCTTTCCAAAAATGGGGATGAACAGACGCTTACCATTTATAAGCCCTACTCTTTTTTTCCTCTCATGCATGCTATCAACAATATAAGAAATACATATTTTTTTCAGGCAACAAGTGATGCGGAATTATACAAAGCTCCCCAGAGAGAAACCATACGGTTTCTTAAAGAGGAACCCGAGGTTATGTATGATTTAATTAGCCGCTTGTATCAGGGAATAGAAGGATTGCTTTCCAGAATTGAATACTTAATGTTCGGGAGCGCCTACGAAAAGGTCATTTTTACCCTTTTAAATCTTTCCTATCGTTTCGGAGAAGAAAACATGTCAAATTTAGACGTAAATCTTCATATAACCCATAAAGATATAGGTTCCTTTTCAGGACTTCGAAAAGAAACGATCAGCCGCGAGATGGCAAAACTTCAAAGGAAAAAAATCCTAGAGAATAAAAACCATCTGATAATTATTAAAGATATGGAAAGACTTCAAGGCGAGCTGGAAGGCCGAGTAATCTGAAATGAAGAAAAAAAATATCTATCTTTATATCAGGATTCTGTCACTCTTGGGTATTCTTCTTGCAATATATTTGCTGTGGGAACAATTATTTCACCCTGCATTTCAGCCGTGTAAAATTAACAGCACTGTTAATTGTGACGCAATTATCTCAGGGGCAGTTTCAAAAACACTCGGACTGCCTACCCCCATATACGGACTTGTCGGATACACAATTATTTTCTTTTCTACAATTTTTTACAAAAAGAAATTAATGCTGGGCATGGCCGCATTCGGTCTCGTGTTTTGCCTGTGGATTGCATATAGGGAACTGTTTGAACTTCGCGTAGTTTGCCCCGTATGTATTGGATGCCAGCTTATTATGATAACCGTTTTTATTCTCTCCCTTTTGGTAAATAAAAAAGAAAAATGATTCAGTTGGTCCCTCTTCAGTTAGGAAAGGAAAAAATATCCATTCCCGTCTGCATCATAAAAGGGAAAAATCCCGGCAAAAGGATTTTAATTACGGGAGGATTAGACGGGGATGAATATGCAAGTATTGATGCTTGCTATAAGCTGATTGAAGAATTGTCTCCTGAAAAAATTAACGGAGCAGTAACGATCATTCCCATTGTAAATATTCCCGGCTTTGAATCTCTGAGAAGTTTTAATCCCGAGGATAATAAATATCCTAAGAATATATATCCCGGAAAGAAAAACGGAACATCTTCTGAACAGCTGGTGTATTTTCTGGATCAGAATTATATTTCCCGTTCGGATGTATGGATTGATCTTCACGGAGGAGCCCTGACTGAAAATCTTGAGCCGTTTGCGTATTTCTATGAAACAAAAAATAAAATATTAAATGAAACAATTGAAAAGATTATTTCATCTATTCCACTTGATAGGCTTGTTTATAGAAAAGCGGGAGCATGGGATAAAACAGACAGGCTGGGAAAGAAAGGAGTTGTCTATACACTTATTGAATCCGGCTCTTCTTCAAATCGGGAAAGCAAATGGGCGGATATTCATGTTAGCACAGTAAAAAACATTCTGGGAACGCTGAAAGTATTAAGTCTTACCAATGAGAAGTACGAAAAGAGAATTTACAAAAAAACTTCTTTTTATTTGTCAAAAAAATCAGGACTGTGGTATCCGAATTTTCCTAAAGAGGGAAATGTCAAAAAGGGAGAGATATTGGGGGAACTTAGGTCTCTGCATCAGATCCGATTAGGCATGATAAAAGCAGGAGAGGATGGGGAAGTATTATGGCATATAGAAGGCTTATCTGTAAAAAAAGGAGATTTTCTTTGCGAAATAGCACATGAAAAAATTAGTTAATATATCATTCTGAACCCCGCCCTGGCGGGGAAAGAATCTCGTTGATTTTTGATCAGGATGACATCACTTCGCAGAATACATCTTTAATTCGTTCTATTTCTTCCATGCATTCTGTTCCGGCGGAAATCCGTATAAACGGATCTCCGAATTCACTGTTAAGCGCCGTTATATAAACCCGGGTTATGTTTAACCCGAAACTGCTTCCGGCAACCAACTGAACTTTTCTCCTCCTAGCTACAGAGATTGTTTTATGCAGGAAAGATTTAAAAAATTTCTGATTTTGATATTTTTTGTCTATTTCAAAAGTGAAATAACTTCCCGTAAAAGGAAGCGTTTTGCTCCAATTAAAGCTGGGATGATGCGACAGGGAGGGATGCACGATTGATTTGATTTTTCTTAATTTTTTTATTGTGATGTGTTCCTGCAGCGATTTGGCGAGATAATAAGCATTCCGTGAAAGTTTCAGAAGTCTTTTTTCAAGAAATTTCCGGTTTGGGGTAGGAATTGCGTAAACTGAGTTGTCGGGTAAAATGGTTCCTAAGTGTTCCCGGTATCTAAGCAGCTTACCGATATTTCTGCCGTACGCAGTTATCATTCCTCCGGTTACCCGGTCCATTCCAAATTGTGTATATTTATTTAAACTCTCGTACGAGAAAAGTGTAATGTTATTTTTACTCGAAACCAGATAGGGAAGCGGCTGAAAAGAAAGAGACATTCCGGTATTATCCAGAACTACCGTTATTTTTTCCCGATACTTTTCTTTTAAAAAATTAAAAATGGTTTTCAGATCCGGAAGGGGAATCGTGCAGGAGTTGGCAAGGGAATCTATAAACAGTACTTCCGGCCTGTATTTTTTGATTCTATAAATAATATTTTCCGTGTCATTTTCCACAAACTCGATAACTCTTGTGCCAAATAATTTAGTTATAAGTATTTTGGATTCAAAATAAGTAGATTTTCCCATTAGAGCGTATGTTTTTATGCTATTCTCCATTGCCAAAAAATTGAGTACGGTTGTGAATGCTGCCATGCCGCTTGAAACTGCATATGTTTTTACGAAAATGTTATAAGGGAAAGGACAGTCAATGTATTCTTTTTTATATTTTCTTTCCAACCCGATTCCGTCTAAATGAACATCCCGTTTATAATCGTTTTCGTTTGCTAAAATGCGGTTTAAGTCCAGTCCTGCTTGGGCAGAAACAGAGTGTAAAAAAGAAGGGGACTGATAGTTTAAAGAGGTAAAAAAAGAGGCGGAGATTAACTGAATGCTTCTGAGTGCTTCATAAGAGGAGTTTTTTATCCGAATTAAATCTGCAATATTATTTTTTTTCACGTTAAGCCTCTTGTAATTCCTGTTGAGGGCTCCCGTTATTTTTTCCCCTATCGGGATAAGGGAATCATATGTATTTTTATTTTGATACAGATTTTTATCTCTAATTTTTTTCAGGAATTTGTCAAAAGCGGCAAGGCGGTCTTCGTATAAATATCTAAGTTCGCTCAAATCCTCACAGAGGTCTGAAAGTGAATCATTAGCAGCAAGATTATACGGCATGCAAACATTCTAGCGGCAATACTTGTATTTGACAATAAAAGATACTAGTCTCACTATTTAGATATGATTTCAAAAGTAGGCCGCATATTTTTTTTTCTGACTTTGATTATCGTACTTCTTGCCGTATTTTCAAGCGATTTTCGAAACGTTCCATACGCAATCCGCTTCAAACCAATTTTGATTCCGATATCAGGGACCGGCTCCATGGCCCCTTCTTTTCCCAAAGGGACCGGTTCAACGGATGCCGAGCGGTCAGATGAAATTGTTGCCTACGCAGAGATGTACCCGTATCCCGGAGGCATCTTACTGGGTGCCAAACGGTTTTTTGCGTATCAAATAAAACACGGAGATATAGTTGAAATTAAAAATAATAAGACCGATCAGATTACAAAAGAAAAATACGGAGAATCATCCGGATTTGTCAAACGGGTCATCGGGCTTCCCGGGGATACTGTAGAATTTAGAGACGGATTTGTATACAGAAACGGTTCCCTATTGGATGAACCGTATATTGCCAAACCTCGTTCAACATACGGAGGAGATATTATTTCTGAATGTGAAAAAGTTGTAATTCCATCTGAGGATACTTTGGTTTTGGGGGATAACCGGAAGGCAAGTCTTGACTCACGCTATGATCTGGGGCTTATCAGGATATCTGATATTCATTATGTACTGCCTTACGAAAATCAAACAGAGTACCGTGCAGTTTGGAGGGATTCATCCGAAGACTCAGACCTTGCAGATACTCCCGCACTGGATTCAAAAGAGTTTGTCCGTCTCTTAAACGATAAAAGAAAAGAGAAGAATTTATCTTCTCTTAAACCGGATGTAAACTTAGCCAGATCCAGTAAAATTCGGGGAGAGGCCATGATTACATCCAATGATTTCTCAATCGAAGCAACCAAAAGCGGGGAAAGTCTTAAAAAATCCCTTTCTGACGCTAACTACAAAAATATTACTTTTGCTGAAGTTTATAGCAAAGGATACTATCAAGCTTCTGAGCTAATCGATAATCTGTTTGAGTTTCCCAATACTACTAAACTTTTGCTCTCAGAAGAGTATCAGGATGTGGGGGTAGATACCGCAATCGGAAAAATTAACGGATGTCCATCTCAAGTAGTAGTTGTCCATCTGGGAGGGTATATTCCTCCTAATTATACAAAAGATGAGATAGACAGTTGGTATAAACTCATGAATCAATTGGATGAAGTTTTACCATCCTGGGAAAATGTATTAAATGCAGACGGAGTTGACAAAGATAAAGTGAATCAGATTATTTCTCTTATAAAGGACAGAAGGGATGCTGCGGAAAAAATATATAACCGTATGAAAGAAAACGAATATTTGACTGATGAGGAGCGCATACTTCTACAGGAGGATACTAATAAAGGAAAACAATTACAAAGTCTTATTTCCGAGATGATTCACTAGGTATAGAAACGATAAATTCGATGCGCTTCATTATTAAAATTTTTCCATTTTTTGTCATTTTTCTTGTTTCTTTTCTTCTCCTGTATCCTGTTCTTTTTGTGGGAAAGGATCAAATTATATACGGTGGGGATCTTGCTCTTCAATTTTACTATTGGAAAGGATTTCTTGCCGAATCAATAAAACATGGAGTAATTCCTTTTTGGAATCCGTACCTTTTTTCTGGGACTCCTTTTCTTGCACATCCCGGTGTTGCGCCTTTTTCTCTTAGTACTTTATTTTTTTTGCTTCTCGGGTTAAATTCCTCTTTTTCATGGGTTTACCTTATCCATTTTATTATCGCAGGTATCGGTATGTATTATTTTGCACGGATATACACAGAACGGGCAACCTCTATTATTTCTTCCTTAGTCTTTATATGCAGCGGATATTTTGCAGCACGTATTTATGCCGGACACGTGGATCTTTTTACAACAGCAGTATGGATACCGTGGGTTTTTGCATTCTTTATAAGAAGAAAAATAGTCCCAACGATTATCTCACTTATATTTTTAATTGTTTCCGGATACAGCGCATATTTTATTTTTACCGTTGAATTTTTGGCTTTATATACGTGTTTTATGTGTTTAAAGGATAAAGATACTATTTTAAAGAATGTAAGGAATTTATTTATCCCTATTATTTTGGCAGTATTAATTACGAGTGTTGCCTGGATGCCCACTTACGAACTTGCTAAAAACTCCATTCGGGGAAGCGGACTTCCGTATGATATTTCTTCGTGGGGCTCACTTCCCCTATCCGGAGTAAAGTTATTTTTAAGTCCCCTGGATAGAGTCGAGCTTAATAAAATCTCTTTTAATCTGGGGGGAGGTCCCAGAGAAAATCCGTTTGATCATTTTGCAGGAGTTACTCCTATTTTAGTTGTAACTGGCGGGATATTAATAAGTTTCTTAAGTCGCTTAAGTTTCTTGAGTGGAGAAATAAAAAAAACATCTTTTCCTTCTGATTTTTGGTTTTTTATAATTATTTCTTTTTTCTCTTTATGGGTGTCATTTGGGTATTTTGCACCGGTAAATATTCACGGATTTCTTTACGATTTACTCCCTATGTATCGAATGATCAGAATTCCACTTCAACATTTGATATTAGTTGTTGTATTGGTTCCGGTACTTACCGGGATTGTTATAAATGCATTTCCTTTTTTTGTCAGAATCGGAATCGGTTTATTAATGATTTTAGAGCTTGTATGGTGGGGGAAACCTTTTATTTTTATAACATCAATTCCGGATCATACCTTCGATCAAAAATTAATTTCAAATGTAGTTACCAACCCGTCAGGATCTCGAGTATTGCCTTATTATCGCGTCGTGTCTCCGGTTTTATCAGATATGGATTTAAATGCATTCTTAAAATACCGTATTTTTTCAACAAGCGGATATGATCCGGTAATTTTAAAAAACTATTTTCATTTTATTGAAAACTCTGCCGGCATTTCCGATGCAGTGCATAACTATAATGTAGAAATTCCGCCGGTTCCTCTTAAAAAAGACCTAGTCAGCTTTTTGGGGATTAAAAAGATTATCACAGAAAAAAATGAGGAGGTGGAAAAAAACTTACCGGATTTTCATTTGGAAGAGGAAGGAAAAACATATAAACTATATAAAACATCACAAGATTATAAATATTTTACTCTCATAGAAAGCTTGGATAATTCCGTATGCAAAAAAAAAGCAGAAGAAATAAAAACGGACACCAATTCATATGTTTTTAAAACAGAAAGCCCATGTAATGCAACTCTTTCTACCAGTATTCCATACTATCCGGGATTTAAGGTATTTGTAGACGGGGAAGAAAAGCCGTTTCATTTTGTAAACTCCGGGTTTGACGGAGTGGATATTTCTTCAGGATCTCACCGTGTTGAAATAAAATATATACCGCGTATTTATTATATAGGAGGAGTTATAAGTTTAATCGGAATAACGGGACTAATCGGATGGTTCTACTATGAAAGAAAACCATAGGCATTATTTATTCGGATTTATTTTTTTTGTCTGCTACTTATTGCTTCAGTTATTTTTGATGAAAGACTATGGTTTTTCGTGGGACTATCACTATCATTATTATGCAGGAAGATATCACTTGGGACTGCCGGTTCCTAAAATGAATGACCCTGCCCCGGTTCCGTTTTCTTCCCCTGATCCGAGACTCACAACAGAGGATCCATTCGGACCTTATACCCAGATTGTGCCTGCGCTCTCTTCATATATTTTTTATGAAAAATTAAACATTCTTCCATATGACGCAGCATACAATTTACCGAGTGTTGTCATTGGATCATTGGGAATATTCCTGATTTTTGTAATTGCAACGGATGTATGGAATAAAAAAGCCGGATGGATAAGTGCTATTTTTCTGGCTCTTTTGCCGAATTACTTCGGATATCTTCATATAAACATGAAGGATATTCCCAACGCGTTTTTTTTCTCGCTCTCTCTTTATCTTTTTTATAAACTCACACAAAAACAAACCGTTAGACGGCTTATCTGGGCGGCAATTTCTTTTGCAGTTGCTTTTAATACGAAGATAAATTCCATTTTTATTCCGGTTATTTGTGTAGTTTACTTTCTTTTAAGTCACTTACAGAAGATAGGGGAAATGAGGGGGATATTGGGAATATGGGAGAAGAATAAAAAGGTAATTTTATATTTTGTTCTTGCACCTCTTGTCGCTTTTCTTCTGTGGCTTCCTTTCTGGAAAAATCCTATTTCTAAACTCGCTGAGATTCCCCGGTTTTATTCCAATAATACGTATAGAATGCCTGTTTTATTTTTTGGAAAAGTTTACCACTCAGGAGTTAATATTCCTTTTGGGTATCCTTTTATTTATATAGCAATTACAACACCTCCAGTTATCTTAATAGGGTTTTTAATCGGACTGATGGTATTAGTTAAATCTGTTATTAAAGGTGAAAAGAGGGTCGAAAGCCTTTTTTTAATAGTATGGTTCTTTCTTCCCCTTATCCGTTATTTCAGTCCCACAGCCGGTGCAATTGACGGAGTAAGACACTTTATGGAAGTAGTCTATCCTCTCTCTTGTATCGCGGGAATAGGAGTTGAATCGGCAATAAGTTACCTAAGCGTCTTAGGTAACTTAAAAAAATTGGGAATAATAGGACTCATTCTGATCTGTCTTTTTGTTCCCATCATTCATTATCATCCATACGAAACAAGCTACTTTAATTTTCTCATCGGGGGAGTCAGAGGCGCATCTCTCCAATTTGACATAGATTTCTGGGGAACTCCCCAAAAAGAAGCAATGGAATGGTTGAATAAAAACGCCGCACCTAATTCAAAAGTTCATATTGTCATGGCTCAGAGTTCTGCTGCGGTATACCTTCGGAGTGATATGTTAACATATGCCAATACACTGCCCTTTGGTCAAAGTGATTATGTTGTACTTCTAAACCGAGAATCATTTTTTTCTCTTTATGGAATTAATTCTTTTAAAGATAAAAAAATTAAAGATAATAAAGTTGTATTTAAAAAAGAAATAGACGGTATTCCTCTTGTATGGATTTTCAAAAAATAAAAGGAATCCTCGGCAGGAAAAAAAAGTAATCCTTAAACGTTCTGATTTTATTCATTTTACTTTTTCCCCAAACCCGGGGGGTATAGATAATAGGAATCTCGGAAATTCTAAATCCGCTTTTGTGGGAAATTAAAATAAATTCCAGATACGCAGGATATCCTTTTTCTTTTAACATCTTGCGGATGGCAGATATCGTTTCTGATTTTATCAACCGGTATCCTGAGGTAGCATCAGATATCGGAAGATCTAAAATCACTTTTAGAAATAAGTTAATGCATCTGCTTATTACCCGTTTCCAAAGACGCTTATCATAAAATGCTCCTTTTTCAATAAACCGCGAACCGACTACGATATCTGATTTTTTTTCTTTCATATTCTTAAAAAAACTCTGGATTATCTTAGGATCATGGTTAAGATCAGCATCCATAGTCAAAACATGGGTTGTCGATTTATTTATTTTTTCAAAACCGGTCTTATAAGCCATTCCAATTCCCAAAGGCCTAGTGAAATAATCTGCTTTGATTTTTTTAGGATATTTTTTTTGAAGCTTTCTAATTTCCATTTTGCTTTTATCATTTCCCTGAATAATAAAAAAAAGCCGGTAAGAGCTGGTTATCTTTTTCAGATTTTGAATAAGGTGTGTGGTAAGAGGTTTTAGGTTACCTGCTTCGTTGTATGCTGGGATGACGCACAGTATTTTTATTTTATCCATAAAAGTATAGCGTTTATGATAATATAGCGATACCGATCTGGCAAATATACTATGAATATAGGAATGATTTCTTACTGGTCTTCTCCTCTTGCCAGAGTCGGGGTGTGGGAAGCGGGAGGGATGAATGTATATATTTCAGGACTTTCTCAGGGGTTAATTGATCTTGGTCATAAGGTTGATATATACACCAAATCTCCCAATTGCAAGGAAATAAAAATAACAAATGTTGTAAAAAATCTTCGAGTCATTCATATTCCCATATACGGGAATTTATACGCAGGAGTACCAACTTTTACTCATAAAATTGAAGAACTGATCCAAAAAGAAAATATATCCTACGATGTGTTTCATTCTCATTATTTTTACTCAGGTCTGATAGTCGAAAATTTAAAAAAAGACCATATTCCCTGGGTACATAATTCTCATTCATACGGAATTCTGAAAGCCAAAACTATAGGAATAATAGATAAAAAAAGAATTAAGTATGAAAAAGAGATATTTCAAAGAGCAGACGCACTCATTGTATCTACCTATGCAGAAAGAGAAGTAGTATTGGAAGAATATCCTAAGGCATCGGAAAAGATTTATCTCATATCTCCGGGAATTGACCATAACATATTTAAGCCTTTAGACAAATACAAATCCCGCCAAAAGCTGAACTTATCCAGAAATAAAATATATATATTATTTGTAGGTAGAATTGATCCGGTAAAGGGAATACCCTCTCTTATAACCGCAGTACAAAAACTATTGCAAAGTGAGCCAAATTTAAAAAGTAACCTGGAAGTCTTACTAATTGGCGGAGATATATCTTCTAAAAAATTCTGGAAGCAAAAAGAAGTAAAAATGATAAAAGATCTTATCCAAAAAGTAAATCTTTCTGGCAACATCAGATTTTTGGGAAGCAGATCAAACACGGTTCTACCTTATTACTACAGCGCCTGTGATATAGTAGTTCTTCCTTCTGTTTATGAATCCTTTGGGCTTGTTGTTCTGGAAGCTATGGCCTGCCGCGCATGTGTCGTTGCTTCAAAAGCTGGAGGTCCCGAGTATCTGATACAGGACGGAAAAAACGGACTGTTATTTGACCGCGAAAATACAGCCCAGCTAAATAGGATTTTAAAAGATCTTATACATAATCCCGGCAAAAGAGAGAAAATAGGCAAAAATGCAGTTACCAGAAGCTTTGATTTCTGCTGGAGTACCCAAGCTGAAAAAGTGGTGTCTTTGTATGGAAAAATGATGAAACGAACTTCTTATTAAGAATTACCATATTGATAGGTAATCTATGAAATCGACAAAACTAATTCTGCTTAGACATGGACAAGTACATAATCCGAAAAGTATTTTATATGGAAGACTTCCCGGGTTTGGTTTATCTGCTAAAGGCCGCGAAGATGTACTGAAAGCATACGAAAAATTGAAGAACGAATCTATTGACACAATTTTTATGAGTCCTCTTCTTCGTACCCGCCAGACAGCCAGTATTTTTGCTAAAAATTTGGGACTTGCGGTCCATACTGATAAAAGACTTATTGAAGTCAAATTATATTGTGAAGGAGTAAGTTTAACTGAGTTTAAATCTGATTTACAGCCTGATTTATACTCGGAAGAAAACTATAAAAAAGGACAGGAAAGTGTAGAAGAAATCTCACAGCGCATGAACAGATTCCTATCTTTTATTAAAGAAAAATACCCCGGAAAAACGGTTCTTGCTGTTTCTCACGGGGATCCGATTATCATTCTCGAGTCTCAAGTTTTAAAGACTCCTTTTACCTGGGAATTTAAAAGAGACAACTATGTAAATACTGCCTACTATCGTATAATTGAAACAGGAAGGCATGATAAAAAATGGCACGTACGCATCTAGCAAAGTCTGTACTTTTTTTTCTAATTTTTCTTTTTTTAAGCTTTATTACCACCTGGGGAATTTTTGACCGGTTTGACTATTTCTCAATGATTTTTTTACAAAGGATAATTCCGCCGCTTTTTGATATTCCGTTTGCTCTTTTATCCTTCAGCGGATCAACTGAGATAACGGCTCTTCTTCTTCTGGTATTTTCTTATATTTTTTTCGCAAAGAGAAAAAAAATTCCATTCGGAATTATTCTTTTTGCCCTGATATTTTTAATTGAGGTAGCCGGAAAGATATTTATTTTCCAGGAACCACCTCCTATCTATCTTCAGAAAAAAGTGATTCCCTTTATCTTTCCAAGCAGCTCTTTTGTCTTTACACCTTTTTCCTACCCTTCCGGACACATGGCACGGATATGCTTTCTTGCAACTCTTTATTTGACTTACGCAGTGAAATTTATCCGTGAAAAAAAGAAAATGAAAATTATTTTAGTAGTCGGTATATTCTACCTTTTTATTATGACTGTCAGCCGGATTTATCTGGGGGCGCACTGGTTTTCGGATGTTTTGGGAGGTGCGATACTGGGCATTTCTTTGGGACTTCTGGCAAATGACCTAATATATGAAAAAAACATCGGATAAATTCAACAATTGTATTAACTCATACCTATACATGGATATTTTGGGAGTTAGTATTAACTGCCCCTACTGGGCAAATCGGATGGAAAATGGAGTTGTAACCGTCCGGGGGTTTGAAGAGGGAAAAGGGGAGGCGAGTACTATTCAAAATGAAATAATGCGACTTGCAAGCGGGAGTAAAAAAGATAAACCTGAAGGAAAATTGGATTTTGAAAATATTACTTTTTTGGCAAGAAAAAACAGAATAGGAATTGACTGCTCAGGACTTATTTTCCGTATTATGGAGGCGGTTCTTGAAAAAAAAGATATGGACATGATATTTCCTTTAGGAATCAGGAAAACGAATGCGGATATGCTTACCCGTAATTTATATTCACAAAAGATTGACTCTATAAAAGAAATCGCTGTTGGCGATCTTATACGGCTTAGTTCAGGACATCATGCAGTAATTATTACTCACATAGAAGGTGAGACCGTTAAGTATGTACATTCGTCCTCCCGTACGCAAATATCAGGAGTACATACGGGAGAAATGGTTATTAATAAAGGAAGTGAAACAATTGAAAGCCAGGTATGGAAGGAAAAAACTTTTCGGGGCCAGAACTGGAAGGATAAATATTTTCACGGAGAAGAAGATGGAGTATACCGGAATAAATTCTTATACACTGCCTTAAACCCATGATGAAAAAACCTTTTTCACTTGCCGAATTTAGGAATAAATCCGTTCATATTGTAGGAGTCACCGGGTCTGAAGGAAGTGCAATCCTGAGATTATTAACACAGGAAAAGTTTAAAAATATTACGGTACATGATTACAGTCCTTTGGAATATTCGGAGAGAAGCTTTAAAGTGTGGCACAAGGGTATACCATTGCGTGATCGGAATAACGCATTTAAAATATTTGCACAAGATATAAAAACAGTTAACAAAAACTTTGGAAATGATTATTTAAAGGAAATTGAATCCGGTGATATTATTTTTGCTCCTCAGTCGTGGAGACTGTATAAAAGGCAAAATGTCCCGTTGTTAGAAGCACATCAAAAAGGGATTCTATTTTGTTCATTAACTTCCCTGTATCTGGATTTGTCACCTGCAAAAGTTATTGCCGTTTGCGGAACCGTAGGCAAGGGAAGCGTATCCCACCTAATTTATGATGTTTTAAAAGGAAGTGGCAAGTCTGTGTACTATGGAGGAAATGACACGTGGAATATACAGTCTCTTGAGAATATTACTTCCCTTAGCAGAGAAGATTATTTAGTTCTTGAAGTTTCTCACCGGCAGCTTCAGGAAGGACTACAGAAGGGTCCCTTTATCGGCGTTCTTACCAATATTTATCCGAATCATTTGGATGAAACAGGCTTGGAGGAATACAAAAAACTGAAATATTCACTTTTTACCTCTCAACTATCTTCTGATTTTGCCGTACTCAACAATGACTATAAAGATATAAGTGATCTGGCAAAAGAAATAAAATCACAAGCAGTTTTTTTCAGCACTAAGGATTTAAAATTGAACACAAAATATGTTCAAATTATTTATGATTATTTTATGAGGAATAAAAGTAATCATTTAATTGAAAATATAATAGCGACAGGCGCAGTACTTGAGTTATTGAACATTTCTGTTGAACAGACAATTAAAGAAATTTCCAGCTCAAAATCATTACAGGCAAGAATGCAAAAAATTGCAGAAAATGGAGAGATTGAATGGTATGACGATGTCAAAAGCACAACCCCGTGGGCAACACTAGCGCTTATTAATAAATTGGGTAATAATCTTATCCTTATTATGGGGGGGAAAACTAAGGGTATTGATTACAAAGATGCACTAAAAGAAATACAGAAAAGAGTTTTAAAATTAATTATTTTAGAAAGCGAGTTAAGGAGCGAAGCTTCAAAGTATTTAATGCCGGGAAGCTACATGATTGCCGGTACGTTAAAAGATGCATTAGCCCTATCTTATAAAGAAGCAAAAAAGGGAACAAAAATTGCCGTATCTCCCGGAGCTGCTTTTTTTTATACCGATTTTATAAAAGGTAAAAGTTCAATAAGACAGATCTTATATAACTTGTAAAGGACCGTCCCTTACTTTTCTTCTTCAATCGGGGTGATGGTGAGAGGATCTAAATCTACAACTTCTGATTCACTGGCACATTTCTGACACTCATAAATTGTCCCAACTTTAATGGGATTTTGGATAACCATAGAGGAATTACACATCGGACATGCGATAATGATTGCGCTGGTAGAGTTTTTTTGAATATCGGCGATCATAGGGTAAAATTAAACCACATTTCTATCTATGAAGCAACATAACATTACTATCGGTAATACTCAACTTGCAAATATTGAATCTGTCTATTTCAAATGCGAGTTTGAAAATCCGACCGGATCGGTAAAAGACAGATCCATAATAAATCAGGTATTAAATGCTAAAAAGAGAGGATTTAAACTAGCCGTAATTTCCTCATCCGGAAATGCGGCAATTTCAGCCTCTAACTATTGTAAGGAAGCAAATATCAATTTAACCGCATTTGTTTCGTATCACATAAACTTGGGCAAACTTGAGAAACTTAAAGAATCAGGGACAGACATTATTCAAAGCCAAAAACCCATAAGTGATGCGGCATCATTTTCTTTAAAAAATAATGCATATAATCTCAGACAGTCCCTTGATTCTGAGGCAGTATCAGGATATCAAAATATTTCTTATGAACTTTTAAAACAAATCCCAAATGCAGATGCCATCTTTATTCCGGTAAGTAGCGGGACAATGTTTGTAGGAATTGCCCGGGGATATATGGGATATGAAGGGCCAGCGTTACATGCGACGCAGACAGAAGCAGTTCACCCCATTTCTCAACAGTTCGATCGTGAGTTTTCTCCCAGTTCTGAAAGTATTGCTGATGGAATTGTTGCAAAAGTTACCACACGTGAGAGTGAAGTAATTGATCTTATTGAAAAGTCTGACGGGTTTGGATGGGTTATTGGGGATGATCAAATAAAAAAAGCACACCAGTATTTAAGAGCTTATGGTATTAGAACTTCCTACGAAGGTGCGATGGCTTTAGCAGCAGTTTGGAAAGCAAAAGAAAAAGGATATAGGTATAAAAGTCCGGTATGCATATTATCAGGAAGTTTTTATGGATAATGAATTTAATGAATAACAAAACATATATCCAATACCTTTTTAAAGATGATGATTTTTTTTATGTTACAACAGATGTAAAACGTGCATTAGGGCTTGAAGACATACTCCCTAATTTTCACGTTATTACATCTGTTTATGATCCTCTTATTCCGCTTCTTCGGAATAAAAATATACACGTTTTTTGTTTGGAAGAAGAAGTTGAAAAAGAGAATATGTCGGTTAAAAGTGCAAGGCAACTTTTTTTCCATCCTAAAGCCCAAAATTATATTCATAACCAGTCCAGTCGACCTAATATTCTTACTTTTAAGCCGGTTGAAGGAATGGGGGAAGAAAAGGGAGAGGATGGATATGAGTATATAGGAAACGGAAGAGAGCTTAATGAACAGTTTGAGGACAAGATAAACTTTTACCAGATATTAAAAGACAATTTTAAAGAGAATATGGTTCCCTCTATTATTGGACAGCTTGCAGAACTGACATACGGTAATATTAGAGATCAGTTAGGAGAGTCTCTCGTTATCCAATTCGGAAAAGGGTGGGCAGGAAATACCAGTTTCGATGTAGAAAATGAAAGTGATTTTGAAAATTTGAAAAAAAGGTTTCCTCAAACGCATGTTCGAGTGAGCAAAAGAATTAACGGTAATACATTTTTGAATAATTGCTGTATTTATAAAAATACAATATTTCACAGTTCTCCTGCAATTCAGATAAACGGAATTTCATGGCTAAATAAAAATCCTTTGGCAACTTCAGGAAGAGAATGGGGAAATAAGTTTTTAAGTTCAAAAGAGACAGAAGAAATAAGATTTCTTACCGAAAAAATGGGAAGGCTGCTTATTAAATCCACATACCGGGGATACTTTGGACTGGATTTTATTGTGGATTCTGTAACCGGAAAGGTATACGTCTCAGAAATAAATGCACGCTTTACCGCTTCTTGCCCTTTCTATACAAAACTGGAATTAGGGAGTGAGATTCTGCCGTTATACGTCTATCATTTAGCTGAGTTTTTAGGAAAAGACATTAAAAAAGAATACAGAAGGTATGAGGGCATTGAGGGATGTGAGGTAAATGGAGAGTTAGACAAAATGTCAAATTTAAGAGTTGGAACATATAAAATAGAAGATGACGGGACATTTGATTTTGAAAATGACTCTTATGATCCAGCAAAAATATTAAAAGACGAGGTAGTCTTAATTACAGACCCAAAAAATTCAGTGAAGATCCAAACTAATTATCCACTCCTTGCAAGTCCAGGGAAATTTCAGGAAAAGTTTGAGAAAATCATCAAAAAGGAGATTATAACGGGATAATACTGTATCTGGTATAATTGTAAACTTATTAACAAGCACTATGGAAGAACTTAAAAAAAGATTAACTGAACTTACCTCAAAGCTGGATATTCCGGGCAAAAAGAAGAAGGTAGAGGAAATTGAGACTCAGTCCTCAGACCCTGCATTTTGGCAGGAGCAGGAAAAGTCAACCCGGATAATGAAGGAATTATCCCGACTTAATAAGCAGATAAAGCAGATTGAAAACTTAGAAATTTTGATCGAACTCGGAGATTTTAAGGAAGCAGAGAGCCAGATAGGACAACTTGAATTTGATCTCTATTTCTCAGGACCCCATGATGAACTCGGATGTATTCTCTCCATCCATGCAGGTCAGGGAGGGACTGAAGCTATGGACTGGGCATCCATGCTTTTTCGCATGTATCTGAGATTTTGTGAGATACAGGGATGGAAGTATGAAATGGTTGATGAAGTCGCGGGCGATGAGGCGGGAATTAAAAGTGCTGTTTTATCAATTGACGAGCCTTTGGCATATGGGTATTTAAAGGCGGAAAGGGGAGTGCACCGTCTCGTCCGTCAGTCACCTTTTAATGCAGATAAGCTTCGCCAAACTTCTTTTGCACTTATCGAGGTTTTGCCTATTTTTGAAGATACGGAAGAAGTTGAAATAAAAGACGGAGATGTGGAATGGGAGTTTTTCAGAAGCGGGGGAAAAGGAGGACAGAATGTAAATAAAGTAGCAACGGCGGTTCGCCTTAAACATAAAGCAACCGGGCTAATTGTTGAGTGTCAGGAGCAAAGATATCAGGGGCAAAATAGAGAGACAGCACTGAAAATTCTGCGGGGGAAACTATGGCAGATGATGGAAGAGCAAAAAGTAAAAGATATATCGGAGTTAAAAGGAGAGCATAAAATGGCTTCCTGGGGGAATCAGATCCGCTCTTATGTACTCCACCCCTATCATTTGGTAAAAGATTTAAGAACGGGTTATGAGACAAGCGATACGAAGTCGGTCTTAGACGGTAACATTGAACCGTTTATCCTTGCCTACTTGAAAAAATTTTCATCCGGCGTATAGTTATAGGTATGGAAAATAACCGTCAAAAAACATCAGTTAACCACCCCGCTGACGAGGAAAAAATGCTTCACGATCTGGAAAGCAGGAAAAATCCCGGAAAACAGGTGCTACTTGGAATTATTTTAATTGTTGTGGTGGGAATCGGAAGCGGATATGCCCTTTTTAAAGTAGTCGGAGCAAATAACTTAGAGAGCGGTATTTCCGGAAGTGCTTCCTCAGGATCAGTCAAAAAAGTGGTAGTGGGGGCAAAAGATCCCAGCAGTTTAAAAGACAGTGCACAAGGCGAGCTTCAAGAGGGAGGGATTGACGGAGAGGGCACTCATAAACTTCTTCGTCCCGGAGGAGAAAGTCAAACGGTCTATTTAAATTCATCAACACTTGATCTAACTCCCTTTGTAGGTAAAAAGGTCAAAGTATACGGTGAGACATTTGCAGGCAAAAAAGCAGGATGGCTTATGGATGTCGGTAAAGTAGAAGTTTTGCAATAATAAATTTTTTCCCTCAAAAATACGCGTTATGATTCGTTTTGTTGGTATTTCAAAAACATATCCAAGCGGCAACATTGCTTTAAAAGATATTAACCTTTCAATTGCGGACGGAGAATTTGTTTTTTTGATCGGATCATCCGGGGCCGGTAAGACAACCTTGCTTCGACTTTTAGACCGGGAACTTGCTCCTACCTCGGGGCATGTGTATATAGATGATGTCAATATTTCATCACTTTCTAAGAATCGGGTGTATGAGTTTAGACGGAAGATGGGATTTGTGTTTCAGGACTTTAAACTTCTTTCCGACCGGACTGCTGCTGAAAATATAGGAGTGGTCCTTGAGATTATGGGCAGGAATAGGGGCGAGATTGAAAAAAAAGTAAAAGAAACGCTTCAATTTGTAGGTCTGACTGATAAAATGGATTATTTTCCGGTACAGTTATCTTTAGGTGAACAGCAGAGAGTAGCAATAGCCCGGGCAATTATAGGAGGAGCCAAAATTTTACTTACGGATGAGCCTACCGGAAATCTGGACCCTAAAACATCTTGGGAAATTCTTAAGATTATCTCTGATATAAATAAATCTGGGACAACGGTTATAATGGCAACCCATAACGCAGATATTGTAAACAGCATGAGAAAACGGGTCATCACCCTTAAAAAAGGTGAAGTTATAAAAGATGAAAAGAAAAGCAGATACGGGTAACCTATGACATCATCAGTTTCTTTTTTTAAGAGAATCAGGCGTACTCCATATCAGGCTTTGGCTGCTATTTTTATGATTTTTGTGACCCTTCTTGTGACCGGCGTATTTATTGTACTTGCGCTAGGATCCTCATCTCTTATTTCTTATTTTGAATCCAAACCTCAACTGACAGTATTTTTTAAAGATGAGAAAGATAAGGAAAGCATAGACAGTCTTACTCAAAAGCTTAAAAATACGCAAAAAGTATCCACTGTACAATTTATTTCAAAAGAACAGGCGCTTGAAGTATATAAAGAACAGAATAAGAACGACCCTTTGCTTCTTGAGATGGTGACGGCGGAGATACTGCCTGCATCTTTGGAAATTTCGGCAACCAGCCCTGAATATTTAAGTGAATTAAATGACATGGTAAAAAAAGAACCGGGAGTAGATGATGTCGTTTTTCAAAAAGATGTAGTCGATACTCTCATCACATGGACAACTATTCTTCGGAAAGTTGGAATTGTATTTATCATTTTTCTTCTTGTTGCAACACTTTTTATACTCCTGACAACAATCGGAATGAAAATTGCTTTGAGAAAAGAGGAAATCGAAGTTTTAAATCTAATTGGGGCTAGCAACTGGTATATAAGAAAACCTTTTATCAAAGAAGGACTTGTGTACGGACTGGGAGGAAGTATCGGTGCGTCTTTGGTAATCACCCTTTTTCTTCTCTATTTTGAGCCTTTTGCACAGTCTTTTTTAAGAGGCATACCGGATCTGACACTATTTAAATTAAACGAAGTCACGGTTTCCATATGGCCTCCTAATATGTATTTTTATATTTTAATTTGGGCAGTAATCATGATAAGCGGAATGGTCATCGGTCTTTTGGGAAGCAGTATCGCATTGTCGAGGTATCTAAAAGACTAAATCCGAAATAACTATTTAAATCCGAAACTCGAGATCCGATGCGAATTATAAATCTTAAATTTTAATATAGTTTCGAATTTCGTTTACCCTGGAAATTTCTTAAGAAATTTTCATGGGATATTCGAATTTAGAATTTTTTTACTGTATGTATGAAGTCAATAAGATCCCTGCTTTTAAGCATATTATTTATAATTTTTCTTCTCACCCCCGCTTATGTAATTTCTGCTTCCTGTCCGACAGATGATCCGTGTCGAGATCTTGGAAGCGCCTTTGAAAAAGTCTCCTGTTATACAGATACGGTCAATCGGTGTGCCAACGAACGGGAGAGTATGCAGGCGCAGATTGTGTATCTCTCAACCCGGATTGAACTTACTAAATCAAAAATTGATTCCGCCAAACAAAAAGTAGAACAGCTTGAAAAAGAGATAACAACACTGGATGGCAAGATAACCAATCTTGAAAACTCTCTGACGAAAACTACCAACCTTTTTATAGACAGAACCGCCGCCTCCTATAAATACGGAGGGGTGTCCTACCTCAGCTTAATTCTTTCGACACAAAAATTTTCTGATTTTTTTAATAGATTCAAATATATTCAAACGGTCCAGACACATGACAGGCAAATCCTTTTTCAACTCCAAAACAGTAAAGAGAACTTTAAAGAACAGAAAACCCTGCGGGAAGAAAAAAAAGTTGAATTGGAACAAACTCAGGCACAACTCGTAAAAGACCAGGCAACCTTAGATCTGCAAAAAAGAGATAAAGAAGTTTTTCTCTCCGTCACTAAAAATAGTGAGAAAATTTATCGTCAGAATCTGGAGGCAGCAGCGCGTGAAGCGGCTACCATTCAACAGGCAGCTTCTATATTATCAGCTGCCGGAGTACCTAAGAAAGTTTCAAAAGGAGATGTGATTGGGCTTATGGGTAATACCGGGTTTTCAACCGGATCGCATCTGCACTTTTCCGTATATAATTTAAATGAATCAGACCTGAATAAATTTAATTTTGATGTGGGATATGAAAATCCCTTTAATTTACTGACGTCCCGGGATATGCCGTTTAACAAAAACTCCTGTGATGATGTAGGCAACGATCTGACAAAAAATATAGGTTCCGGATCCTGGGAGTGGCCGATGGCAAACCCCAAAATTTCTCAATGTTTCGGACATACTCCTTTTTCCTCAGCCTATTATAAATCAGGGATTCATAACGGGGTTGATATGTATGATGATAAAAATTTAGCGATTAAAGCAGTTGATGAAGGGAATGCATATTTTTACCGGGGAGGGCAAAGTAAAGGAAACGGAGTATTTATTTTTCATGGTAACGGGAAGATGACTCTATATTGGCATCTGCAGTGAAATTTCACAATTTAACAATTTTACAATGATACAATTAAAATTCATTAAAAGAATTTTTGTTTTATTTTTATTAATTTTTTTTACACAGTATTCTTCAGTTTCTGCAGCGCCGTCCTCCATAACTCTTTCTGATTTTTCGCCAAGCAGTATTACTGATGCCAATCAGGAAGTAAGTGTAAAAGTAAATCTATCAATTAATTCAGATGATGGGACGGTGTACTATTTTCAGGGAGTTTTTTCAAAAGATAATACGATCAATTATTGCGGGTATACCTGGAATGGAACTGACTGGTTTTCCGGTCCCTCAACGGATGAAAGATGGAAGGAGTTTCTTTCCGTGACCATTTCCTCATCCTCAGCAACCACAACACTCAAGGCAAAGCTTGATACATCAGATTCCGGATGCAGGGAATCCGGAAGTTATAAATTTAAAGTTCGAAGATTTACTGCAGGCGGTTCGCCTAATTTCGATGATCAAAATATTCAAACGGTGTCTGTTACGCTTCCTACTCTTACTCCTACTCCTAACCCTACCAATACTCCCGCTCCTACGTCCTCTCCTTCCTTAACTCCGAATCCTACAAATACTCCTAAGGTACCCACAAATACTCCTAAACCTACCGTGAAAATATTACCCACGTCCCGCCCAACTATTTATTCAGATGGGGAAGGATTGGATAAGAGCTCAAGCTCAAGCTCTGAAGAGTTAAAAAGCGATACAAAAGTATTGGGAGAATCAACTAAGAATGATGAAAATGGATCAGGTTTATCAAAAAGCTCTCCTTATTTTTTCGTGTGGATTTTGATAGGACTCGGGACTGTATGTTTTGCAGTCAGCGGGATCAGTATTTATAAGACGGTGAAGAAAGAGAAAAAGATATAGATTGATATTGTTATCCTGACATGATAGGCTAAAACCTTAAATCTTATGAAAACGATACTAACCGAAACAGCAGGCCAGACCCGAAAATTAGGGGTAAAAATAGGGGAGTCGATAAAGGGGGGAGAGGTGATTTTACTTTTCGGGCCCTTGGGAAGCGGAAAAACTACATTTGCGGGAGGTCTTGTCACATACCTTAGCGGAATAAAACGAGTCCTCTCCCCTACATATAATATTGTGCGACAATATAATCCTAAAAATAACAACTCACTTCTTAGCCATATTTTTCATCTGGATTTATACCGGATCGACTCCCCTTCCCAAGTTCTCAATTTGGGAATATGGGATTTATTAGGTCAAAAAAATATACTTATCGTTATTGAGTGGCCTGAGATTATCATTGATTTATTGCCCAAGAGAAGGATTGATATTAAGTTTAAAACGATTGATGACGGAAAAAGAGAGATTAAAATTGAAGACTACCAAATTAAATAAAATGCGGACCGAGTTATAAACTCGCTCCGGCAAAAATTTGTCATCCTGAGCTAAAGCGAAGGATCCCGTTGGCTCTACTTAAACCGATCGGGATTCTTCACTTCGTTCAGAATGACGCATGCGAGTTTAAGTTATGAACCTTCATATTGACACTACACACCATAATGGAATTTTTATAAAAGTCTCAGATTCTGAAAAAGAATATTCCTTAAAAAAAGAAACAACGTCATGGGCTTCTCAGATACTTCTTCCCGCAATTGAGGAGTTGTTAAAAGCTCACTGTTTAACTTTTAAGGATATTTCATCCGTTACAGTTGGAACCGGACCGGGATCATATACGGGAATTAGAGTCGGAATTGCAGTTGCCCAGACGATTGCCTGGATATTGGATATTCCCTTAAACGGAAAGAAAAATAATACAGTTTCTCCTGTGTATGGAGAGAATGATAAGTTTGGAGAGTTAAATGGTTAAATTGTTTTATTGTTATATGGTTGGAATATGCGGTCCGATCAGAGAAGAAGATTTTCTTTTAAAAATAGCACTGACTCGGTCTTCATACAGCAGTTCCCATCTGTTTTCGTTTACTAATGCCAACATTCTTTTGTAGATAGGTTTATGTGTAGAAATGTAAACTGTATCATAGGGGGATTTATTAATATCCAGAATGTTCTGTTCCAGATAAAAATTATTTTCAAATGCGCTGTAGTCTTTATTATCTCTCCAGAAGGACATGCGTCCGTCAACTGAGGGTTTAATCTTGGGATAATTCCATATAAGCCATCCTCCCCAGTCATAAAAAGTATAGAGATTTTTATACGGAACTTTTTTTAAAAATTCAGCCGATGCAAATGAACAGCTTGTATATCTGCAGTAATTTTCCCAACTTAAATTTCTTATTCCATAGGGAGTTACTAGTTTTAGATAAAGTGAGTAGATAATAATTCCAGAAAAAACAAGAAAGTAAATGATTTTTATGGTTTTTTGTGAAATGACGGAGATAATATTATCCAGATATTTAATAATGGGAATGGATAATAAAAGAAGAGTCCATGTATATCTGCGGGCGCTAAATGAGAGGAAAAATATTAAAACAAGGGGTAGGATTTCAGGAAGATACTCTCTGAGTTTTTTATTCTTAAAAAGAATAAAAATGGAAACTCCTATATAAAGCCCCCAGGAGAGAAGCCTCCACCAATAGATAGTATAGGCATCAAATGAGGTCCACTCGACGATATATTGAGAAAGAGGATTTCCGAAGTGGTGAAGGGCTTCTCCGTAGATAGATATTCCGAAGGGATTTATGAGAGTTACAAATACTGAAACTAATAACGCAAGTAAAGGTAATAAGTAATAAAAAATTTTGTGTTTAATATTGGAAAAATATGAAGATGCTGAAACTAGTTCAGCATGACGAGGCAGTAAATTAATTACCAGATAAAATATAGACCAAAGAAAGAAAAGTCCTAGTCCTTGGATAAATCCTCCGTGAAAGTTGACCCAAATAAGGAAAAGAAGCGGGAGGAAAAAAAGATATTTGACACTCCCCTTTTTAAATTTGCTGAAAATTAAATAGGCACAGCAGGTAAACATCAGAGTGACCAGTTGCGCGCGGAATGAGACTTTATTAAGAAGCTCCATAAAGTAGAGAGTAAGAGGAAAGAGAAAACTCTTTTGCCACCAGGTAAGGGATGCCGATTTTGATATAAAAAAAAGCGTTCCCACAACCGTTAGTGCTCCCAAGAGGGAAACTCCTAAAAATCCAAGATCGCGATATGCAAAATATGTCACACTATCTGAAAGCCAGGAGTGGTTTATCCAATGATAAGAATTCATTTCAGAGGAAAAAATATTGTCTCTTAATATTTTTCCGTGAGTAAAGAAGTATTCTCCGTACTTTAAGTGCCACCCCAGATCAGAATCTATAGGCTGATAGAGAGAAAAAAGAAAGACAGAAATGTAGGGGAGAATATTAAGAATAATAGGGAAAAGCCGTTTCATGGAAAGAGAGTATACAGGAAAAAATCCTAAAGTCCAAAGTATGTTTTATAACTGCCTCTTGACACACGGTTAAAAAAATTCCTATAGTGATATAGATCATTAATAATTTCATTTGCTGGCCGCAACCGGAGGCAATCACCTAAATAAAGGGATTGCTTTTTTTATAAGTTTTTTGTGATTCATCTGCCCGATGAAGTTTTGTTGTCGACTATTGAATTTATAATGAAAATCTGCCCACTGCCCAATTCTGGCACTTTAGCCTTTTTTAAAAGGGAGAGTGTCTTTTTTTGTGCAGATCTTGTCGAGCTTGCGAGACATAGAGATGCATACCCTGAAAATTTTTTTAAATTGCAAAGCAATTTGGAAAAATTTACACAGTAAATTTTTAAAAAATTTTTAGGGTAAGAAATACTGAGACTCACTTTGTTCGTCAAGTATTTCTAACGAAAGGAGGTGAAAATTTATGAAAAAAAATATATTAGGAGTTATGTTGGGTACCGGTATGCTTTTTGTTTCTGTTCTTCCTGTATTTGCAGCAACTGACAGTTTCAACATAGCAACCGGATATCGCAGTACTAATAAAAGTAGGATTTTGAATAAAACCACAGCCGATGTTGATGTATTTAATCATGCACATGTGACAAATAACATCACAACCAAAAGTGAGAGTGGTAAGAATGATCAAAATTACAACACGTTAGTTTTAGGAACCGGAATTGTTACAGATCCTGCGAGTTCTTCCACAACTCTAACCAATGGAGTCAATTCTACAGGAGTTTTGGTTGATCAAACCTCTCCTGAGTGCGGATGTGATTTATCTGCCGGAAATAGTTTAACCGGAGCTAAATCTCACAATTATGCCAGTGTGAAAAATATTAAAGACGCGGATGTCACTGTTATAAACAGCGCATACGTTTCAAATACAGTATACACTGCTTCTGACACAGGACATAACGACTCAAACGGCAATACAGTTGGCGGCAGTATCTCAACAGGCACAGCAACCTCAAGGACAAATGTGACAAATGATGTAAATACGACAACTGTTGTTGTAGCTCAATAATTCGTTTCATCAAGAAAGAAACGGGTTACAAAAAGGCGTGAGTATAAAAAACTTACGCCTTTTTTGCGGCTAATATGCTCCGTATGAATTAATTGATATAGTTTGTTATCTTGACATACATTAATTAGGATTGTAATATCGCTGTCACATTCATGAGTATTAATTAGCGCATTATATATGGATAAAAACGCAGCCGAAAATGATTTAAATTCTACTGGTGTTAATATAACCAAACCTGTGCACAAAAGAAGACTCTCTTTATTTTTAAAGGCATATAAAAAATTTTTAATAGTAATTGTTATAGTAATAATAGGACTATTTCTTATTTCAAAAATTTCAACCCCCAAAAATTCCACCAATTCACCTTCTTCTGTTCGTTCGGTTACTACAAGAGTTGATAGAAGCTATGACTTTAGTGCATTAAATAATCAGGGGAAGCCAATTCCGACGACTACTGCGAGTCCCAGCCGGATAAAGCTCACCATTACCAATGCTGAAAAAACAAGCCAGGTGCTGGTAGGTGATAAAACATTCAGCGCTAAAAACAATAAATTGTTTTTAATTCTAAATTTGGAACTTAGAAACGACAGAGCAACTCCTGCAAATATCATTCCGGGCGATCTTATTCGTATGACATACGGAGGTGATGAGAGCCGCAAATTTGCGCCTGACCTTCATAATAATTTGGTGCCTGTGGCTGCTATATCAACCAAAATTGATCGGGTGGGTTTTGTAGTACCGGATAATGAAAAGATGTTTAAAATATACATAGGAGAATTGGAAGGAAAGAAAGATATTGTCACAATAGCATTTGGGTCTTGACAATATATTTTAAAATTAGTTATAGTGAAATGAGACTGCCTCGTTTTGTTTATGCGTTAACTTCTGCCCCCGCATAAATTAATCATATTTTCTGTCCAAATTTATATTTAAAATATAATGGCTGATTACCAGTCATCTATGAATACTCAACTTCTTCTTGATGAGCTGAAAAAAGCTTTGGCAAATGTACGTCCCTACGGATCTATCGAAATTATTGTACAAAATAATCAAATCACCCAGATAACAGCACGAAATATAAGGAAGACAACAGGAATTGCAATTGACCAGTTATAGAAAAAACGTTCTTCGTTTTTCGTGATTCGTATTTCGTTAGGACGAAGAACGAACAACGATAAACGAATAACGGCATAAAATTTGTTGCTGACCGCAAGCGGAGGCAAGAATCTTTATAAAAAGATTCTTGCCTTTTTTTGTGGGAGGAGAATAAAAAAATCATTCTTCGATTATAAGAGGACGTAAGAATTTGTATTTCCTCATTAAATAATTCGAAAACAAATTCTAACGAAAGGAGGTGAAAATAATTAAATATATGAAAAAATTCGCAACAATAGTTGGAACTGCTGCTCTTTTTGGAGCCGCAATGCTTCCAGCTTTAGCAACAGGTAATAACTGTTCAAACGATACCACCGGTCCTTTCTCAAACAACACATGTACAGTAAACAACACAAGTAATGTGCAAGTGAGTAACTACAATGACGCTAAAATAACAAATGATGTTGAATCAAACGTCAATACCGGGCACAATAGCGCAAGCTATAACACTCTCGGAGGTGATATCGTCACAGGAAACGCTACTTCTAATACCGTCGTATCAACCGTTGCCAATATTAATACTACTAACGTAGTAGGTGGTGCAGCAGCAGGTCCAAACACCGGCTCAAACCACATTACTGGTCCCGGTTCTATATGGGGAGGAAGTGACGGAAACAATGCAGTATATATCAACAATGACCAAAACGTTAACGTTGATAATCAAAACACCGCCGTCGTTTATAACGACGTCGATGCATCTTCCAACACTGGATATAACAGAGCTAAAGCTAACACTGGTCCTGCATTTATCAAAAGCGGTAATGGAGTACTCGGCGTAACCGTCGGGACCCACGTCAATGATAACTGGACACAGGTTACAACTGGAGCTGGTTCAACTGGAGGAAATACAGCAGGAAACAGTATCACCGGACCTTTCTCAGACAATATCGTCACATTAAATAACAGCAGCGATATCAGTGTAAGAAATTACAATGATATGTTCGTTAAAAATGATGTTGACGCAAGTGTTGAGACCGGAGATAACAAAGCTTCTTACAACACTCTCGGAGGCGACATCGTCACCGGGGGCGCACGTGGGATAGTTGGAGTAAATACAGAAGGAAATATAAATACTACTTCTGTACAACAAGCTCTAGGAGGATTTGCCAACAACGGCAATAACTCAACCACCGGACCTGGATCAGAAAATAATACCTATGTTAACAACGATCAGATCATAAGTGTAGACAACGCAAATAATAAGTGTTGGTCTCATAATGCTGACAGTATTAATTGGGGTAGAAATTGCTATCCGTGGGATCTAGGGGTCGAAAATTTTGTTGACGCATCTTCCGAAACCGGAGACAATCGAGCCAACGGTAATACCGCTGGTGGATTTGTCAACGCAACTTTGGCAGATTTGTGGCAGAGTGTCGTGACTCATATCAACGATACTATGACTACAGTCACACAGTAACCGTTTTCTTTCTTGGCAGGCCCCGACTATCAAGTCGAGGGCCTCCAAGAAGGAACGAGATTAACAAAAGCTCAAAGCTAAAAGTTTAAAAAATGACGACAAAATCACCCATAAATAAATTACACAGACTTATTAGCAGTTTTCTTATTGCTATTCTTCTTTTTGAAAGAATGTTTTCTTTTACTACCCTTTCTGCATATGCGGATGATCCCTCACCGACAAGTGCTCCTCAAGAACAGAATGCTCCGCCTCCGCCTCCGTCAGTACCGACAGCTCCTCCTCCGGCTCCTACTGTGCCTCCGGTAGATGCAGTACCCACCGTTCCTCCTCCGGGCGGATCAGATGAACCTCCTTCCAATCAGTCTCCTCCGGTTCCAACATCAGCACCTACTGGTGAGGCCCAACCGACTATTTCTCCTAATGATCCGGTTCCGACTATTGTACCGGTAGGATATGTATCTCCGACGGGTAATCCTACTACTACTACATCGAGCGGAGCCTTGGCGGATTCAATGGCAACGGGCGATGCGCAAGAAGGGAACGGAAGTACCTACTCGAAAGACGAATCCGTAAACGATCCAGCCAATACCAATACCGGTGCTTTTTCACAAAATCAGGCAACAGAAGATCTAAATAAAAATTTAGAACAGGTTTCTAAAAACCTGGCAGATCTTAATAATAAAATTAATCAGTTATCCAATACCGGATTTAATGTAGCAACCCTTAATACATTATCCGGAAATGTTTTTACGGGAGATGCCAATGCCTCAACAAATCTTTTTAACAAACTAAACAGCAATGTCACGGGTGAGGGAGGATTTGTCACTCAAAATATATACGGAAATCAGAGCGGGGACATCGTATTTCAACTAGCTGAGAGTAGTGCAACTGGAACATTTGACAGTGTCAGTCCAACAGTTACCAAAAATGCAACAACGGGAGCGGAATCTGACAATACTGCTACAACTAGCAACGGATTTACCGTCAAAGAAGCAAACGGAAATGACGCAACGATAAATAATGATATAACTTTAAATGCCATTTCCGGAGAAAATAAAGCAGTATTAAATACCGGAAACGGTGTTGTAAAAACAGGAGATGCAAATGCACTCGCAAATATAATTAACCTTGCCAACACCAATCTGAATGTAGCAGAGTGGCTTTTCGGAGTAATTAATATTTATGGCACCCTAACCGGGAATATTATACTTCCCGATGGAACATCTGTTCTTGCCTCATCAATTACATCAAATTCACCTGTTTCAACCACAAGTAATTCACAAACCGGAGCCGGATCTGACAACACAGCTGTCTACCAAACTTCAGATACGTCCGAATTTAAAAACGTAAATACGGCAACGGTGGCAACCAATGTTGATGTAACCTCCAATACCGGAAATAACGCCAGTAACGGAAATACAAGTGGAGGAAGTGTAACCACCGGGGATGCAAATTCAGATGTAAACAGTACAACTGTTGCCAATACAAATGTAGATGATCCTGAGGGAACCGTATGGATTGTCATGGTAAACGAGTTGGGGAAATGGATAGGAAAAATTATCGGAGCGCCATCTGAGGCTACCACGGCATCAAGTCTTCCCGCAACTATAACAACTGGAGGAGAAGGACAGGCAACATATACCGACAGCACAACTAATTCACAAACCGGTGCAGGGTCATCAAATGACGCGCAAAATTCACAAAGTGCTAAAGAGACAACAGAGAACACAAACACTGCAGATATTAAGAATAACATAACCGTAAATGCAGATTCCGGAAACAATGCCGCAAACTACAATACCGGGGCAGGAATAGTTGAAACCGGGGATGCAAATGCGGGAGTAAATATATTAAATCTTTCAAACCTTAACGTAAAAGCCAAGAAAGTAGTGGTGTTATTTATAAACGTCTTGGGAGATTTTATAGGAAACGTGGTAACTCCCGGACAGCCGAATGAACACGTAATAGCTGATAATTCTCAGCCGCAGACTACACCTACTCCTGATACAAGGATTGGGGGTGCTGTATCTTCTGATCCGACACCAACTCCCACTGATGAGGTTGCAGTAAATTATGTTATTAACCAAACTGTTGTGAATATAAATCCGGTACAGACGGTTGTCAGTTACCTTACAAACAGCACGGATCAAACCGGAGAAGAGGCGTATGGAAATTCAGGCAGGATATTTACATATGCAACGGACGCTATCTACTTTGCTGAGGTAAACCCGAATATTATTCCTACCAAGTCGCCACTTCGGGGCGTGTATCTTTCCCCTTCTTTTCTGAAAGCAACCGAGTCCACCCTCCCTGGTATGCTTCTGGGGGGAGTGTCTCTGAAAGTAAATGAACGATGGCTTTCTGTACTTCCGGTTGCAGTACTCTTGGTTATCTTAAGACGCAGACGAAAAATCGACTTTTCAAAATATCTAAACATGCTTTTTGACATTGTACTGTAATCTGCTTTTGCCCACTATCTGTCGTTATTAAACTGCCATTTTCATAAGGAGGGTTATGAAAAAAATAATTGCAGTTCTATCTGCATTCTTTTTATTTTTCTTCTTCTGGGGACTTTTTACTCAAACTGTGTCACAAACAGAAGCTGACTGGTGGGTGCGTCCGACTGAACGGGAAGCACAGCCCACACGTGAGCCGCGGGTTAGTTTGGCACCCCGGACTCCCAGTCCTACTGATTCTCCTACACCCAAGCCTACAGGCAGTTCTCCGTCCGACCAGAATCCCTGTGCGCCGGGACAATCATTTACCGGTACCAACTGCGGATGGTCACCGGGAATTTCTGAATACAAACATGATCCGGAAGGAAGCAGTAGCCAGGCAGTCGGATATGGAATCGGAGGACCGGATGTACTAGGACTTTCCTATACGGGAAGCGTGAGTTCAAATAAGATTAGCAGTTCTGATGTAATCTTTCTCTTAGGAGTTCTATGTCTACTCGTATACACAAAGTCAAAACTCAGGGCAAAGATAAGGTAAAAAAAGCCCGCCTGACCTTTTTAATTATAGGAATTGTACTTCTTGTTCTGGGATTTTTGATACAAAATAGTTCTTTTATTTTTTCAAAACCTCGCGCCATCGTAGCCAAGTCAAATGGTTATACGCCTCTCTTATCCTATAATCCGGTCAAAATAGACCCTCTTTTTATCCAGTCTCAGACTTTGCCAAAGTTAATTCGGGATATTCCTACAAAAATTATTATTCCCTCAGTTGGGATTGATGTAGGAGTTAAAAAAGCAAAAATTATAAACGGTTACTGGGAAGTTTTTGAAGATACTGCCGGATGGGGAGAAGGATCAGCTGCACCCGATGAAGCAGGAAACGTTGTAATGTTTGCTCACGCACGGGAAGGGTTATTTTTACCCCTTAGAAACGTAAAATCAGGGCAAAAAGTTTATATTCTGACTGGTAATATATTTTATACGTATGAAATTAAAGAGGTTCAGGAAGTAAATCCGACAGATACGGAGGTTATTAAACCGACACAAGATGCAATTTTAACCCTGTATACTTGTTCGGGATTTGCAGACAGCAAAAGGCTTATCGTAAAGGCAAAAAAGATTATCTGAATCTTTCCACTATTCCCCCGGCCGGATTCCACCATTCTGGCCGCATTCATTTACCACAGTGGTCGTACGGATTATACTATATTTTTCCCTTGCATGACTTCGTTCTTTCTGACACAATAAATATACTAAAAAACTCAAGTTTATGTGTTGTTTTTCAGTATATCCCCCTCTAATCCTTCCCGATTGAATCGGGATCGGAAAGAGGGGTAAAAAAGTCTATGAACCGGTTTATTTTTCCTATCCAGCATTATTTTTTTCCGCATCATTCAAACAACTACAAGGCAAAATCGCTCCATCTTTCTTCTTTGCTTTTTTATGTCGCTTTGCTTCTTCTGGTACAGTTTACTGTCAAAACATTTAGAAAAGATTATCCTGAGATTTTGGGATACGCAAAAGATGTAAATATTAACAGGATATTAACCCTCGTTAATCAAAAGAGACAGGAGGCGGGACTTTCTCCCCTTGCTCTCTCACCGCTTCTAACAACATCAGCAACCAATAAGGGGAATGATATGTTTGGCAATAATTACTGGGCTCATATATCTCCCTCCGGCAAAACTCCGTGGGAGTTTATAAGGGAGACAGGATATGATTATGACTATGCCGGGGAGAATTTAGCTAAAAGCTTTGATAGTTCAGATCAGGTGGTTGATGCCTGGATGAATTCTCCGACACATCGGACAAATCTACTTAAACCTGAGTATACCGAGATGGGACTTGCTGTTATCAACGGCAAGCTTCTGGGTGAGGAGACAACTCTTGTAGTTCAGGAATTCGGAACACGAACTTTATCTGATACCGTTGCCCAAATTACACCTGAGGCGATTGTGCCTACACAAGCGGTTGCAGTTGTCCTGCCTCCGAACAGCTTCTCCGCAACGACCATTAATACGGTTCCAAAAGTTGTCGTCTATACTCCTCTTAAGTCAATCTCCATCCTCACAGCCGAGTTTCTCCTAGTCGTTCTTTTCTTAGACGGGATTTATATGTGGAAATTTAAGCCTCATAGGCTTTCTTCACGGACTCTTGCCCATATTATATTTATAGGTGCTTTAATTGGTGCAATGGGAGCAACCGGAATAGGAGCCATACTATGAAAGTCCACAAACATACTCCCGATTACCTCATACTTCTTCTGGTAGTTTTAATCAGTCTCGTGTTTTTTATCGCAAATATTTCAAATCCAATGAGACAGTATGAGATTATTATCTCTTTAAGCTTTCTTTATATTGCTTGGGGAATTTTCCACCACGCCCGAAATCATGATTTGCACCTGAAAGTTGTGGTAGAATACGTTGTCATAGCAGTTATTGGCATACTCTTACTAAGAGGAGCCATTTTTCATTAAATTCGAAACACGAAATCCGAAACAATATTATTAAAATCTGAGATACGAACCAGTTAATTTAATGTTTAAATTTGTTTCGTATTTTTGATATTTAGGATTTCGGATTTATTTACATAATTATGAAAGGTGTAATTTTAGCTGGGGGACTTGCAACCCGACTTTATCCGCTTACTTACGCTACAAACAAGCATCTTCTGCCAATTTTTGATCGGCCGATGATTTTTTATCCTATAAACACTCTGGTTAAAGCAGGAATTACGGAGGTTCTTATTGTGACAAGCGGTCCTCATGCGGGTCATTTTTTACGGGTCTTAAAAAACGGGAAAGAGTTAGGAGTTACGCACCTTGAGTATGCATATCAGGAAAGGGCAAACGGAGGTATTGCCGATGCTCTAAAACTTGCTGAGGATTTTGCGGATAACGACCCCATCACCGTAATTTTAGGAGATAACACAACGGATGCGGATATAAAAAAAAGCGTTGATAATTTTAAAGACGGGGCCTTAATTTTCCTGAAAAAAATTGAGAATAAAAAAGAACTGTCACGCTTTGGAGTTCCCGAATTTGGAGAGCCGGATAAGTCAAAAGTAATTTCGCTTGAAGAAAAACCAAAAAATCCTAAGAGCAAATTTGCAGTGTGCGGGTTGTATATGTATGACAAACATGTTTTTGATCTCATACGTAAATGCACGCCCTCAGCCCGGGATGAGCTTGAAATTACGGATGTAAATAATTTGTATATTAAAGAGGGCAAACTCTCCTGGGAAGAATTAAAAGGATTTTGGTCTGATACCGGTACATTTGATACGCTTTATGCAGCAAATAAATATTGGGCAAAGAAAGCGGGGATATGAAACTTCTGGTTACAGGCGGTGCCGGTTTTATAGGAAGCAATTTTATCCTCTACTGGATTTCTCACTATCCGAATGATGCGATCGTTAACCTGGATAAATTGACGTACGCGGGAAATTTAGAAAACCTCAAAAGTATTGAAAAAAATCAAAATTATACGTTTATCCGGGGGGATATTTGTGACTGCGATGTTGTTGAAAAAGCGATGCAGGGAGTTGATACGATTGTCCATTTTGCGGCTGAGAGCCATGTGGACCGGTCAATTACAGAACCAAGTGATTTTATCAAAACAAATATCACCGGTACTTATACTCTTTTGGAATCTGCATTAAAAAACCATGTTAAACGCTTCCACCATATCTCAACAGATGAAGTATTCGGATCTTTAGAATTAGATTCCCTGGAAAAATTTGATGAAAATACCCCTTATGATCCGAGCTCTCCATACTCAGCATCAAAAGCATCATCTGATCATTTAGTAAGAGCGTATTTTAGAACGTATCAATTGCCTATTACCATTTCAAACTGCTCAAATAACTTTGGCCCTTTTCAGTATCCTGAAAAATTGATTCCCCTTACCATTACCAATTTGATGGAGGGTAAGAAAGTGCCGGTATACGGAGACGGGAAAAACGTAAGGGACTGGTTATATGTAGAGGATCACTGCCGGGCAATTGACCTTATTTTGCAAAAAGGAAAAGTCGGGGAGACATACACAATCGGAGGAATGACACAGGATGTTTCAAATATCGAAATTGTCGGAAAAATAATAACCCTTATGGATGAGGATAAGGGTAAAATTGAATTTGTCACAGACAGAAAAGGACATGACAGAAGGTATGCAGTAGACTGGAAAAAAATTGAGGGTGAACTGGGATGGAAACCCGTTTCCGATTTTGACACATGGCTTGCCAAAACTATTGATTGGTACAGAAAAAACGAAAATTGGTGGCAACCACTTAAAAATCAAAAATGGATAAATCAATCTTGACAACCGGTTTTAACGGGATGGTGGGGTCCCGTTTCTTGGAGCTATTTCCGGATTATACCGTTCTCAATCTCGGTAAATCGGATGGAGTTGATATCACCGATTATGAAAAAATCATTAACTATTTTGAAGAGTCAAAAGCTCCTACGGTTGTCCATATGGCCGGAAAAACGGATGTTGATTCCTGTGAGGATGATAAATTGTTTGGGGAGGGTGGCGAAGCATGGAGAGTAAATGTGGAAGGTACTCGAAATATTGTCAAAGCCTCTCAAAAAACAGGGAAACGTCTCATCTATATCTCAACAGACTTTGTTTTTAACGGAACAAAAGATTTTTATACAGAAGAAGACGTACCTGATCCGGTGAACTGGTACGGATACACAAAATACGAAGGAGAGCTCTCTGTCGCATCATCCGGAATTGGCTATTCTATTTTGCGCATATCATATCCGTACCGGGCGTATTATCCGAAGAAAAAAGACTTTGTCAGAAGAATTTTGGAAAAAATGACGAACAAGGAAAAAATTTACGCTCTTTCTGATCATATATACACTCCCACCTTTATTGACGATATCGCACAGGGTATCAACCTGTTTCTGGAAAAAAACATAGAGGGAACCTATCACTTAGTAGGAAGGGAAAGTTTATCGGTTATAGAGGGAATAACCACAATTGGGGGTGTGTTTGGTCTAAATCCACAGCTTGTTCCCATTACCCGGGAACAGTACTTTAAAGACCGGGCATACCGTCCATTTAAGTTGGGACTTAAAAGTGATAAAATAAGAAATCTTGATTTAAAGATGAATTCATTTAGCGAGGGGCTGGAAAAAGTTAAAAAACAGTTATCCATTTAAAATATATGAAAATAGGTTTTATCGGACACGGATACGTGGGACTGGTTACTGCTTCTGTATTTGCGGATTTAGGAAATACTGTTTATGTTGCCGGCAGAACAAAGGAAAAAATTGAGAAACTCAAAAAAGGAATAAGCCCTTTTTATGAGCCGGGACTGGATGAAATGGTTAAAAGAAACGTAAATGCCGGGCGTATTAAATTTACTCTGGATATTTCCGAAGTTGTAAAATCCTCTAAAATTATTTTTATTTGCGTCGGGACTCCTCCTAAGGAGACGGGTGAGGCTGATCTTTCATCCGTTTTTAAAGTAGCGGAGGATATCGGAAAGTCACTGGATCACTATGCCGTTATCGTAACCAAAAGTACGGTTCCGGTTGGCACAAATAGAAAAGTAGCTGAAATTTTAAGAAAAAATCTAAAGCCGGGAGTAAGTTTTGATATTGCCTCCTGTCCTGAATTTCTGCGGGAAGGAACCGCAATTTCAGATACAACCAGTCCCGATAGAATTGTAATAGGCAGCGATTCTTCCAAAGCTCGGGATTTGCTTCTGGATCTTCACAAAGCGATTCCGGGGCATAGGATTACCTCGACAATTGAAACTGCAGAAATGATTAAATATGCATCCAACTCCCTTCTTGCAACCAAAATTTCGTTTGCCAATGCGATGTCATTTCTCTGTGATGCAGTTCATGCGGATGTGGAAGCAGTTCTGGATGGAATGGGACTGGATAAACGCTTAGGCCGCCAGTTTTTATATCCGGGAGTAGGATTTGGAGGAAGCTGTTTTCCTAAAGATGTCAAAGCACTTGTTGCCATTGCCCGAGAGCACGGGTACGACTTTGAGCTTTTACGTGCAGTTAACCACATCAATACCTATGCCAAGAAAAAATTTGTGGATACTATCATTGAAAAGCTTGGTGGAGTTAAAGGAAAAACGATTGGAATTTGGGGCCTTTCTTTTAAAGCCAACACGGATGATATGAGAGAAGCATCCAGTATCGACATTATAAACGGACTTTTGGAGAAGGGCGCTAAAATAAAAGCATTTGATCCAATTGCGACTGAAACGGCCAAAAAAGTGCTTCCCGAAAAAGTGCAGTTTTGTTCAAGTCCCACTGAGGCTGCCAAAGATGTAGATGGGCTTGCCCTTATCACCGAGTGGAACGAATTTAAACAAATCGATTTATCTGAAGTAAAAAAAGTAATGAAGGGGAATTTTATTTTTGACGGACGAAACATATATGATCCGGAAAAAGTTAAAGCTCTTGGATTTAATTATAAAGGAATTGGAAGGGAATAATCATGAAAGATGATCCTATTATGAAACAAAATAAAAAAATTGCACTTATTACCGGAATTACCGGATTTGCGGGAAGCCATCTGGCTGAACTTCTATTAAAAGAGGATGTAGAAGTGCACGGCATTCAGAGATGGAGAAGTAAAAGCGATAATATTGAAGCTATAAAAGATAAAATTCAGTTTCATGAAGCAGATTTGCTCGATGCTCATTCGCTCTATACGGTGATTGATGAGGTAAAACCGAACTATATCTTCCATCTGGCAGCCCAGTCCTATGTACAGTCTTCATGGGCATCTCCTTCCAATACGCTGGAAGTTAACATTATCGGCACGGTCCATCTATTTGAAGCCGTTCGAAAAAGCGGACTTCCTCTTGCTATCCAAATTGCGTGCAGTAGCGAAGAATACGGAAAAGTGATGCCTGATGAAGTTCCCATTTCAGAGGGTAATCCTTTGCGTCCTCTTTCTCCCTACGCAGTTTCCAAACTTGCAATGGATTATTTGGGCTATCAGTATTTTGAAAGCTACGGAATTAAAATAATCAGGACCCGGGGATTTAATCATACCGGTCCAAGGCGGGGCGATGTTTTTGCTGAATCGACATTTGCCAAACAGATTGCGGAAATTGAAAAAGGAAAGAAAGAGCCGGTTGTGTATGTAGGAAATCTGGATGCAAAGCGTGATTATACCGATGTTCGGGATATGGTGCGGGCATATTATTTATCGGTTGAAAAATGCAAACCCGGAGAAGTATATAATATTGCAACCGGAAAAGCGTGGAAAATTGGAGAAGTGCTAAATCTGCTTTTATCGAAAAGCCTCGTTAAAATAGCAATTAAAGAAGATCCGACACGTATGCGTCCCTCGGATGTTGAAGTGCTTGTGGGGGATTCAACCAAATTCAGAAACGCAACCGGTTGGAAGCCGGTTATTCCTTTTGAAAAAACAATGGAAGATCTTCTTAATTATTGGAGAGAGAAGGTATAATAATTATCCAATTAACCAATTTCTAATTATCCAATTAACCAAAAAAACATTTGTTTAATTTTAAATTGGTTTATTGGGTAATTGGTATTTATTGGATAATTGGATAATTATCAAATGAATACCTTACCTATTTCTATCGTTACTGGAGGAGCTGGATTTATAGGCTCTAACTTGTGTTCAGAGCTTTTAAGGCGCGGGCATTTTGTATACTGTGTCGATAATCTTATAACCGGAAGTGAGAAGAATATAAAACCGCTTCTTTTAAATCCCAACTTTGCGTTTTTAAAGCATGATGTTATAAATCCACTTCCGGACTCCTTTAAAAAAAAACTTAACCCCCCCTTATTTATTTTTCATTTAGCATCTCCTGCATCTCCTCCTAAATATAAAAAATGGTCTATAGAAACCATGCGCGTCAATTCCGTAGGAACGTATAATATGCTCAATTTAGCAAGCGATTATCTGTACTCCCGGTTTTTGCTGGCTTCAACTTCTGAGGTTTACGGAAATCCGGAGGTGCATCCCCAGAAGGAAAACTACAACGGAAACGTAAATCCCCTTGGTACCAGAGCTTGTTACGATGAAAGCAAAAGATTTGCGGAAAGTCTGACCATGGAATTTTTAAGAAAGAAAAATACGGCAGTCCGCATTGTCAGAATTTTTAATACATACGGGCCGAACATGGAGAAAAGTGACGGGAGAGTAGTTTCAAATTTTATTAATCAGGCACTTTCCGGACAGAGTTTAACCCTATATGGGGACGGTTCTCAGACACGGTCTTTGTGCTATGTCTCTGATTTAGTAGAAGGAATTATTAAGATGATCCAGAAAGATAATATTAATGGGGAAGTAATTAATTTAGGAAATCCGAATGAAATGAAAGTCCGCGAAATTGCTGAAATAATATTAAAACTTACCAAGTCAAATTCCCAAATCATTAAATCAGGTGAGAAAGATGCAGATGATCCAAAGAGGAGAAAACCTGATATTTCAAAAGCAAAAAAGATATTAGGATGGGAACCGCATGTCAGCGTGGAGGAAGGACTGCTAAAAACAATTGAGTATTTTAAGAATATATGAAAATAGTACACATCATTCCTACATTTAACGAAAAAGAAAATATAGAACGCATGGTTACGGTTCTTACTGAAGTTGCCAAAAAAACTCCTCAAGATATCCATGAAATTTTATTTGTGGATGACTATTCTCCGGACGGAAGCGGCGAGCTGGTGAAAAAACTGCAGAAAAAAAACAGCAAAGTTCATCTCATTGAGAAGAAAAAAGAAGGCTTGGGGAAAGCTCTTATCATGGGATACGATTATGCCATACGAAAACTTCACGCGGATATTGTAATTCCAAACGATGCTGATTTTCAGTGGGATCCGGAGGATATTCCTTCCCTTATTAAAAAATTGAATGAAGGATATGATGTAGTAGTTGCTTCCCGGCATGTTGCGGGAGGAAAAGTGGTCGGATGGAATTGGTTTAGGAATCTAAATCATCAACTTTCAAATTCACTCCTTGCATGGTGGGTAGCAGGAGTAAAAGAGGTGCATGATCATGCGGGAAACTTCAAAGCAATCCGGGTAAAAGGAATTTTGGATAAGATTTCACTTCATAAAATGCAGAATGCCGGTTTTTCATTTCAGCTTCATATTCTATATGAGCTTTCAAAAACGGGAGCAAAATTTACGGAGGTACCGGTAATTTTTCATGAAAGAAGATTCGGTAAATCAAAGATCGGATTTAACCGGTATTACGTACGGGATGTTTTTGAATATATAAAAAGCAGCATCAGCATCCGGTATGATAGGTCTGCAAGTTTTTTTAAATACTGCATGGTCGGTGGAACCGGATTTTTGGTACAAACATTTATTTCCCATTTTTTGATTTTAACCGGTCTTCCTGCAGGAGCATCCGTTGCACTCGGGGCTGAAGGCTCTATTATTTCAAATTTTCTCTTTAATAATTTTTGGACGTTTAAACATGCCAAAATTGAAGAGGGAAAACTGTTTAAAAAATTTCTTCATTTTAACGGAGTCTCACTGGGTGCCATTCTTATACAATCGGTTGTAGTAACGGTGGGCACACATTTTTTTGGGACATCATCCTGGTTTATCTTTATGGTTTTGTCCATTGTACTTATTGTTATTCCATACAGTTACCTTATGTATAATTTTTTTATATGGAAGACAAAAAAAGTTCCGGATTTCAAAAAATACTTTTTGAATAATTGACCCGCAATTTTTTTACTATGCGCTTATCCTCTCTACTTATCTTAATTATTCTGATATTATCCGCATTCCTCAGGCTTTACCATATTCGGGAGTATATGACTTTTTTAGGAGACGAAGGACGGGATATGCTGGTTGTTAAACGGATGATTGTAAATGGCGAATTTACACTTTTAGGTCCCATCACATCGATCGGAAGAATGTATATGGGACCGGTGTATTACTACATGATTTCTCCATTTTTAGCTCTGTGGAACTTTGATCCCGTCGGGCCCTCTATTATGGTTGCGGTTCTTTCCATAGCAACCGTGTACCTGATATATTTTTTTTGTAAAAAATTTTTCTCCGCGCGAAGTGCCCTTATTGCCGCACTTTTCTATGCGATCTCGCCTCTTACTGTACTTTACGGACGCGCTTCCTGGAATCCGAATGTGGTCCCCTTTTTTTCCATGCTTTTTATTCTTTCCCTCTCAATCGCTTCCATAAAGAAGAAATATCCTCTTTTAATACTGGCAGGCTTCTCTTTAGGAATTCTCATTCAGCTTCATTATGTCACTCTCCTTTTGGGTCTTACCCTGATTTTAACTTTTCTCTTATTAATCCGTCCCTGGCCTCCTCTAAAATATCTGATTGCTTTGGCCCTGTCTTTTATTTTGGGATATTCTCCTTTTTTGCTTTTTGAACTTCGGCACAAGTTTGTAAATACCCAAAATACAGTACGGTTTATTCTGGAGAATAAAAAAGAAGATGTTTCCATTCCCTTATATATATCAATTACGGCAATCGTGCAGGATGTAACTGTGCGCCTTTTTTGGAGGCTTTTAATTGTTCAAAGCGCTGAGCTCTCCAAAGTATTTATTTTATCTATAGGAGGAATTATTTTTTGGATATTTAAAACAAAAAAAATCGGGAAAAACAGCAGGACGGCACTTTTGATAATTCTTATTTGGTTTCTTTCAGGTCTTATTTTATTCAGTCTTTACCGGGGGATAACCTATGACTATTATTTTGGTTCCTTATTTCCGATTCCTTTTATCATCTTGGGAATCTCCATATCTTTTTTATGGAAGCTTAAAAATAGTGCCCTTAAGATAGTCTGTTTCGGATTTCTTCTGTACCTTATTATTGTAAATACTCTTCACTCTCCTCTTCAGAGTAAACCTAATAATATTCTCACAACAACGGAAAAAGTTTCCCAATTTGTTTTTAACCGGGTAAACAACCGTCCATATAATTTTGCTCTTATGGCCCTTCATAATTCCGATCATGCCTATCGTTATTTTTTTGATTTATGGGGAAATCCTCCGATTACGATCCAAAATCCCGCTCTGGATCCGGAAAGAAAAAGTGTTGCTCCGGAATTATGGGTGATATGCGAGGATAAGGATTGTAAGCCATTGGGAAATCCTCTATGGGAAATAGCGGGATTTGGGCCGGCTGAGATTGAAGAGGAATGGAAAATTGCGCAGGTTACTGTTTTTAAATTAGTTCACTTATGAGAAAAATAGAACTTAGTATTATTGTTCCCTGTTATAACGAGGAAAGAAATATCCGTCTGGGAGTTCTGGACCATATAGATGCCTATTTAAGAAAAGTAAAATATTCATATGAAGTTATTATTGTTGATGATGGATCAACAGATGAAACTCTTCACTTACTTACCGATTTTATTTCCGAACATCCGAAATTTAAGGTTATTAAATCCCGTCACGGAGGAAAAGCACTGGCGGTTATTTCAGGAATGAATGAGGGAAAGGGAGATTATCTTCTTTTTTGCGATATGGATCAGGCTACCCCTCTTCCGGAATGGGAGAAACTGCATCCGTTTTTCGAGAAGAATTATGATGTAGTAATCGGCTCCCGAAGAGATATCCGGCAAGGGGCACCGCGGTTTCGCGTAATCATGGCAAAGGGTTTTATGATATTAAGAAACATTATTCTAGACTTAGGGATCACAGATACCCAGTGTGGTTTTAAGGCATTTAAGAGTGATGCTGCAAGAACTATACTCAATCGGCTGGTTTATTATAAAGGGGAGAGAAGCGTGAGGGGCTCAACGGTAACTGCTGGATTTGATGTAGAACTTCTTTTTATCGCAAAAGAGTTAGGGTATAAGATTAGTGAGGTACCGATTGACTGGCATTATCAGGAGACGAGACGCGTAAGTCCCGTTAAGGATTCTTTAGAGGGGTTTGCCGCTCTTCTTCGGATAAAATTTAACAGTCTGAGGGGGTATTATAGTAAAAAAACTCAGATCTAATCGGCTCCCGACTAAATAGGGAGCGGAAAGATGGGTATATAAAGTAAATGAAAAAAGATATTCTGTTTTATATTATTACCTTGTTTTACTCTGTTTCTCTTGTCCTTTTTTCCGTTTATTCCTATTCTCAAATTGATTTAAATCTGACGCTTTGGGGAAATCCCGTGTATCAGAGTTTTCAGAACCACATGATTTATTTGGGTTATTTTAACCGCCCGCTTTCATTCTGGATTTTTATCTCTTTAGTTGTCTGCTTTTTTGCATGCTACATTTTTTTTCTAAAACTGGCACTTGGGAAAAAAATATCAGAAGGAAAAGTTCTATTTCTTATTCTGTTTTCCAGCGGTCTTCTCTTTTTTTCATATCCGGCATTTTCTTCTGATATTTTTAATTACATGTTTGATGCGCGTATTGTAACTAAATATCATCTAAATCCTTATGAGTACAAGCCCTTGGATTTTTCATCTGATTTATGGCTTCGGTTTATGAGATGGACACACAGGACTTATCCCTATGGACCTCTCTGGCTTATTCTCACGGTTCCTCTCTCACTCTTAGGAATGGAAAAATTTGTGCTGACACTTTTACTATTTAAATTTTCTTTTTTTCTTTTGCATCTCTCAAATACATTTCTTATATATAAAATCGTTAAGGGAATGAAAAAGGATTTGGCATTTTTTTCATCTTTATTTTATGCTCTTAATCCCTTAATTCTAATTGAATCTGTTACCAGTCCTCATAATGATTCCATAATGCTGACTCTTCTTTTACTCTCTTTTTATTTTATAAATAAAAAAAAGAATATAATTTCCTTGGCATTTTTGTTTTTATCAGGAGCTGTCAAATTCAGTACGTGGATTTTGGCACCGTTATTTATTTTTAAACTATTCAGAAAAAACCTGGTTTATATTTCGGCGCTGGCCTTAATCATTCCTCTTATTGTTCAAATTGTTAACCGAGAACCCTATCCGTGGTACTTTGTTCCCCTGTTGGGAATTATTAGTTTATTCACCAATTATTTTTATCTGCAGGTTGCGGCAATTGTTTTTTCTTTTATGGAAGTTTTTCAGTATGCTCCGTATCTTCTCTTAGGGGTATATACTACGGAAGTTGCTGAGATTAAAACATATATTTTTTACATATCTTTATACATTATTTTTATATGCGTATTTTTGTATAAAATAAAAACCAGAAGGTAACTATGATAAAAAAAATCATTCAAAATAATAATTTTTTGTTCATTTTTATACTCAGCGGGTTAACTTTTATTACCCGCATAATTAATTTACTTAACATACCTATATTTACTGATGAAGCGATATACATTCGCTGGGCGCAAATTGGACTTGCAGACCGTGCACAATGGTTTATTTCCCTTACAGATGGTAAACAGCCTCTTTTGACATGGCTTATGTATCCGACCCTTTTATTTTTTAAGGATCCTCTTGTTGCAGGAAGGCTTGTATCCGTATTGTCGGGATCTGTCTCTGTTGTTGCTCTCTATTTGATCGGAAAAGAGATTTTTAACCGGAGGGTAGGTATTATTTCAAGTTTTATTTATATCTTTTCTCCCTTTACTATGGTTTATGACAGACTTGCCGTAATGGATAGCTTGCTTGCATGCTGTATAGTGTGGGCGCTTTATTTTCAAATAAAACTGGTTAAAAAACCCGATATTAAAAATGCTCTTATTGCAGGAATTGTATCCGGATTAGGTTTAATTACCAAATCTTCTGCCATGTTTACACTATATCTCTTGCCTGCCGGTTTAATTCTATATCCGTTTGGAAACAAAAAATTTTTTAAAAATACGTTCCGGTGGGTTCTATTTGCTGGTATTGTTTTTGTCATAGGAGAGGTAATTTATAATTCTCTTCGGGTGTCTCCCTGGTTTTATATCATAAAACTTAAAAATTATTCATTTATTTATACAGTTAAAGAATTTATCTCCTCGCCCTTTCAGTTTTTTATCCCTAATCTAAACGGACTGGTTGGATGGTTTTTAGAATATGCAACACTTCCCATAATTGGCGCCATAATTTTAGGAATAATTTTCGGAATATTTTCCCGTAAAAAAGAAATTTTACTGTTATTTCTCTGGTTTATATTCCCATTTTTATCTCTGGGCGCATTCGGGAAAGTTATTTTCCCCCGGTTTATTTTGTTCATGACACTTCCATTATTTGTTATCGCCGCATACGGATTAACTAAAGTAATTCAATTATTCAAAACTACAATGATACAAATCATTGTAGTATTTCTTTTTCTTGTGTATCCTCTATATCAATCAATTGTATTGATGGTTGACCCGGTGTATGCCTCTATTCCCCAAACTGACCGCAATCAATTTTTTGATGACTGGCCCTCAGGATACGGGGTAACGGAAGTTATTTCATTTTTGGAAAGCAAAGCTAAAAGTGAAAAAGTTGTTATTGGAACCGAAGGAACATTCGGGCTCTTCCCGGCAGTTTTTGAAATATATCTTCAGAATAATCCCAATGTAGAGATACACGGATTCTGGCCGGTAAGTGAAGTGCCTCCGCTTCTTATAGAAAAGGCAAAAACAACATCTACTTATTTAGTTTTTAAAGATACTCAAAAGGTTCCCGATACCTGGTCTTTGAAGCTTGTCTCCAAATACAGAAGGGGAATCGGAAATACGTATCTGCTTTTTTATCAGGTAATTCCCAAACAAGCGGTATGAAGCAACATGCTTTTTTTCTTTCTTTTATAGTTATAGCCTGTTTTTTAATAACGCAGCCCTTTTTTAAGGAAGGGTACTTCCCAACAGATGACGGTGAGTGGGCAATTGTCCGATTGGCTGAAATGAAAAGTGAGATAAAAGATCTCCAAATTCCTCCCCGGTGGTCCGGGTTTTTAAATCACGGGTACGGGTATCCCCTTTTTAATTTTGTTTATCCTTTTCCTTATTATTTAGGACTTATTCCAAATCTTCTGGGATTTAATCTGACAGAAAGCATCAAAATTTTGTTTGTTTTAAGCATTTTTTTATCCGGAACGGGCATGTATCTTTTAGGAAAATATTTGAAAGATGAATGGACGGGAATTATTGCCTCAATTTTTTATCTGGTCATTCCCTACCGGATTGCAAATCTATACGAGCGTGGTTCACTCGGAGAAGTATTAAGCGGGGGAATTTTTCCCTTTTTAGTTTTATTTTCTATTTTATTTATTAGGAAGGGAAGTAACATATTTTATTTGTTAAGTTCTTTATTTTTATTTTTTATTTTGCTGAGCCATAATGTTTCTGCGTTATTTTTTATACCTGTTTTAATCATCATATCCGCTCTTGAATTATTTGGGGGTAAAAAGGAAAAATATGTGATAATAAGAAGAACTTTTTTTATTTTAGTTTCAGGCTTTACCCTTTCATCTTATTTTATTATTCCCGCCATTCTTGAAAAGAAAAATATTTTATTGTCTGTAATTCCCCTTACCCATATTTCAGAATATTTTTTATCTTTTTCTTCAATCGTAGGAGTAACCGTTTCAAAAGAGAGACCTCTTTTTCAGATAGGTATTTTTCATGCTCTTTCCTTTTGCCTCGTATTATTAGTCGGCAAGGTTAATAAAAAACTATACTCGATTAGCATTCTTTCAATTCTTCTTTTCTTCTATATTCTTATGATGACCCCTATTTTACGGCCTCTGTGGAATCTTCCGTTTCTATCATCCATTGATTTTCCATGGAGACTTTTAGGTCCAATTTCATTTCTTATATCATTTATTCTTATTTTTTTGGCTGAATCAAAACAGATAAAAATTGTTTTAACTGTTCTTGCAGTTTTCTCTTTATTATGGGTTTTGCCGTATGTAAAAATAAATACTTTATTTGTCAAAAATGATACGTACTATACAAGTAATGATGCAACAACTACTTCAACTGATGAACTGATGCCTGTGTGGGTTTTAGAAAAACCTACGGAAAGATACCAGAATAAAATAGAATTTCTGAAGGGTTTGGGAAACATTCATCTTAGGGATCAGAAATCAAACTACTTAAAAGCAACCATAGATACAAGTATGAATTCCCAGGTCCAGGTAAATACCATTTATTACCCCGGGTGGGAATATAAAATAAACGGAGTTATTATCAAACCTATACTTACTAATAAGAACGGAACTGTAATATTTAATCTATCCCGGGGATATAATATGCTGGAGGGAACATTTAAGGAGACACCGTTACGATTGGTTTCCGACTTAATAAGTATATTTTCTGCTATTGGTATATTATTAACAGTCATTTGGTTAAGCAGGAAAAACGTTGTGAGAAAATATTCTAAGCAGTAACGTATGAAAATTCTTTTGTCTCTTACTATTATTCTAGTTATTTCCTTCTTTTCAATCCGTCCCTTATTAATTGAGGGGTATTTTCCCATGCATGATGATACCCAGCCCTCCCGCGTCTATGAAATGTCACAGCAGTTAAAAGAGAGACAATTTCCGGTTCGGTGGGTTGCCGATCTGGGATACGGATACGGGTATCCTCTTTTTAATTTTTACGCACCTCTTCCTTACTACATCGGTTCACTGTTTAATCTATCCGGATTTAATTCGATAGATTCAGCAAAAATTATGATGGGGATCGGGATGCTTCTTGCGGGGACTACCATGTTTTTTCTGGCAAAAGAGCTGGGTGGATATATATTAGGAATAACCGCATCACTTTTGTATCAGTTTGCGCCGTATCATGCATTGGATTTATACGTCAGAGGTGCAGTAGGAGAGGTATATGCTTATGCGCTTTTGCCTATAGCTGTACTTGGAGCAGTTCTTATTTTCAAATCAAAATATAAGAAAGGAATGATTATATACGCGTTGGGTACTTTTCTTGTATTGACATCGCATAATATTCTCGGAATGATTTTTCTTTATTTTTCATTTTTTGTTTTAGTTTTCTCATTCATTTTTTTTCTAGCAAAAAAAGTATCAAAAAAAATGGTAATAAGCTTATTAAAAGGACTGTTACTGGGCGTTGGTCTTTCTTCGTTTTTTATTCTTCCTGCATTTTTGGAAAAAGATCTTACAAAAGTTTCGTCTCTTACAATGAAAGGAAGTAATTTTTCCGATCACTTTGTATACCTTAATCAGTTATGGGATTTTCCCTGGGGATACGGAGGATCAGCACCGGGACTTGACGATGGTTTATCTTTTAAAATAGGAAAGATAAATATTCTTATTTCTTTATTTGCAGTAATGATCTTTATCCATTTCGTTTTAAATAATAAAAGGAAAAAAGAAAACAAATTAAATGTAGTATTCTATATATTAGTGTTATTAACTTTCATCTCCATATTCCTCACTGTTGATATATCGCAAACTCTTTGGGAAGTTCTTCCTAACTTTTTTTATATTCAATATCCCTGGAGATTTTTAAATTTTATTTTGCTTTTTTTATGCATGATTACTTCTTTGGGATTATCCGAATCTACACGACTATTAAAGCTCTCAATATTAATAATTGCCGTGATCGCAATAATTACAACTCATTTTAAATACTTTCAGCCGCAGTATATATATCCTCTGGATGAGCAAAAATATATTTCCCAAAAATCACTAAACTGGGATATTTCTAAAATTTCAGATGAATACCTACCTTCCTCCTTTATTCCTCCTAAATCATACAGTGAATTATTAAATGACCCACGTACAACAGATATTACAAATAACCCGGGACAAAAAATTAATTCTCCCATCCGTTCCGTTTCAAATGCTATTTCACTTTTATCGTTTGTTTTGCTGACACTGATAGCCGGCTGGAGTAGAAAGAAGGATATTGTTAGTATTGACTAAATGTGTTATTTTCTGAGCATCGGTATAAATAAGAATGCTCCGTATATAAAAAATAATGAAGAAATCAGTTGAAATAGTTATTCCGGCATATAACGAAGAAAAACAGCTTAGAGAAAGCGTTCTAAAACTGGCAACATTTTTAAATACTGAGCTTAGAAAATTTATTTGGAAAATTACTATTGCAGATAATGCTTCAACAGATGGGACACTGGGTGTTGCCAAAGAGTTGACAAAGGAAAATAAAAATATACACGTTCTTCATTTGGATTTAAAAGGAAGAGGTCGGGCTGTAAAAAAAGCATGGAAAGAGAGCAGTGCCGACTATGTCGGGTATACTGATGTTGACCTTTCAACGGATTTAAAAAGTCTTCTTAATTTATTAGACGGACTTGAAAAAGGGTATGATATTTCAATCGGATCCCGATTATTGCCTGGTGCAAAAGTAGTCGGGAGAACTCTAAGACGCGAAATTATGTCGAGGGTTTATAATATCATAATTAAGATTTTTTTCCAGACTCATTTCTCAGATGCGCAATGCGGGTTTAAGTTTGTAAATAAAAGAGTAATGAAAGAACTGTTGCCGTATATCCGGGATGATGCATGGTTTTTTGACAGCGAGATGCTCATTGTCGGAGAGAAACTGGGATTTAAAATTTATGAAAAAGCAGTGCACTGGGTGGATGATCCGGGTTCAACGGTGAGAGTCATGGGGACAGTAAAAGGAGATCTTTTAGGATTGTGGCGGCTTTTTAAAGATAGACCGTGGAATCAAATTAGAAAAATTGCACCAGAGGTCTGATTTTTTATGAATAAAAAAATTTTAATCATAGGAGGTGCAGGATTTATAGGATCTAATGCCTCTCACTATTTTTCCAAAAAAGGGTATGAAGTTACGGTTTTTGATAATTTATATCGGATAGGAACAGATAAAAATTTAAACTGGCTTAAAGAAACTCATCCCCAAATAAAATTTATTAAAGGGGACATCCGTAAATATGCTGATCTTAAAGATGCTGTCAAAGGGTTTGATGTGGTTATCCATCTGGCTGCTCAAGTTGCGGTAACTACTTCCGTTGTTGATCCCCGAACTGATTTTGAAATAAATGCGTTGGGAGCTTTTAATGTTTTAGAAGCCGTTCGGGAAAACGGAGAAAAGCCTTTTGTCATTTTCTCATCGACAAATAAAGTATACGGCGGAATGGAAGAAATAAAAATTGTGGAAAAAAACGGACAGTACGCGTATAAGGATTTTCCAGGGGGAATTTCAGAAAAAAGTACTATAGATTTTCACTCTCCTTACGGATGTTCAAAAGGATGTGCGGATCAGTACGTTAGAGATTACTTCAGAATCTATGATATTCCGACGGTTGTTTTTCGTCAGTCATGTATATACGGTCCTCGTCAGTTTGGGATAGAAGATCAGGGATGGTTAGCATGGTTTATTATCGCAACCACTCTCTCGAAATTCATTTCCGTTTACGGGGATGGAAAACAGGTTCGGGATGTTTTATATGTTGATGATTTGGTGCGAGCATATGATTTGGCAATTGAAAATATGAGAAATGTGAAAGGAAAAATATATAATATAGGAGGAGGACCCGGCAATACCCTTTCTGTCTGGAAGCAGTTCGGAGGAATTCTTGAAAAATTATTTGGAAAAAAACTAAATCCAAAATGGGGACCCTCCCGGCCGGGAGATCAAAAAGTATATATAAGCGATATCTCAAAAATAAAAAAAGAATTAAATTGGACTCCACAAGTGAAAGTGGAAGAAGGGATAGAAAAACTTTTCAACTGGGTGCAGGAAAATAAAGAATTGTTTAAAGACTTTATATAATTCATTTGTCATCCCGGGCTTGACCCGGGATCCATGATAGATTCCCGCCTTCGCGGGAATGACAAAAAAACAACAGTATGAAGTATAAAAAAATATTAGTTACCGGAGGCGCAGGATTTATCGGCTCTCATCTAGTTGACGGGCTTATTAAAAAAGGATATAGAGTTCGTGTCATGGATAATCTGTTTAAGCAAATTCATCCGAGTGGAAAACTTCCCGATTATTTCAACAAAAAAGCGGAATTTTTTAAAGGGGATGTCACGAAACGTGAAGGCTGGAAAACGGCATTGAAAGAGATTGATGTGGTGTATCATCTGGCATCGGCTGTAGGGGTGGGGCAGAGCATGTATGAAGTTGAGCATTACGTAAAAGTAAATAGTCTGGGTACTGCATTGTTTTTGGATATTTTAGCAAATGAAAACCATTCTGTACAAAAAATAATTGTAGCCGCTTCTATGAGTTCTTACGGGGAAGGGACATACCATTTCGAAGGAAAAGGATTATTCCAGCCGCCTCTTCGAAATGAAAAAGATTTAAAAAAAGGAGACTATAATGTTTATTATCCGGGCACACGCATTATGGGAGAGCCCCGGGCAACATCTGAGGACGTCAAGCAAAATTCAAACTCCATCTATGCAATCGGGAAGAAAAATCAGGAAGAAATGATTCTTGTCTTCGGAAAAGCATATGGCATTCCTTCTGTTGCCATGAGATATTTTAATGTATACGGACCCCGCCAGAGTCTCTCAAATCCGTATAACGGTGTCGTTGCCATATTTCAAAGCAGGGTAAAAAATAACAAGCTGCCCATAATTAATGAAGACGGGACGCAGACGCGGGATTTTATTCATGTAACAGACGTCACAGCGGCAAATATCAAAGCGATGGAAGAAGATAGTGCAAATTACGAAGTTTTTAATGTGGGATCGGGAAATCCGATTTCAATTTCCGAAGTTGCCCGGATTTTAATACAGTTAAACGGTAAGAAATTTAAATCCGATATTACGGGTAAAATAAGAAAGCTGGATGTCAAACACTGTTTTGCGGATATAACAAAAATCAAAAAACTTTTAGGATGGAATCCTACAATCCGTTTTGAAGAAGGACTTAAAGAAGTATTAAAATGGAGTGAGGGCGAGAAGGCCGAAGATAAATTAGATTTTGCACTTTCGCAGCTTGAAAAACGCGGACTTAGATGAAAATCTCCTTTATTATACCTTTCCATAACGAAGAAAAGAACTGTATCCTCATGCTTAAACGGGTCTCTGAATATGCGGATAAAACCGGATTAAATTATGAAATTGTCCCCATAGATGATAGAAGCGCGGATAAAACTACTGAACTTATTAAATCATTTTCCGAAAAAAATAACTGTGTATTTCCCCTATTTAGAAAAATAGATTCAGAGGAAAAAGGAAATACCATGGGAAAATCTCTTATTGAAGCAACCAAAAAATCAAAAGGAGACATTATTATTTGGACCATGGGAGATATGGCTGATGATACCAAAACATACAGAGAGATTATAGAGAAAATTGAAAAAGGGTATGATATGGTATTCGGATCCCGGTATATGCCGGGAGGGTCGCGGGGAAATTTAGATCCATTTAAGGCCTTTTTCAGTTCATGGGGAACTATGCTTGCGCGGGTTTTATTTTCAGTTCCGGTTCATGATATTACAAATGCTTTTCGGGGATTTAGACGAAGTGTATTTGATTCGATAACGCTTACCTCTTCCGGGTTTGCCATCTCTCCTGAATTTGCAATAAAAGCTCATCTCTCAGGATTTAAGTTAGGCGAAATTCCGACGGTTTATACCAATCGGGTGGAAGGAGTCTCAAGCTTTAAGCTTTTTAAAATGATTAGAAGCTACTTATCTTTATTTTTAAATTTATTTTATCAATACAAAATCAGAAGAATTAAATACGCGTTATCATGAGATTTTAAAGAAACTTAATAATATCATTTATATATGGAAAAAAAAAGGAGCTTGAGCAAAGAATCAGACAGATAGAGGAGAGAAATAAAGGTGTGGAATTAAATAAAGCCTGGGAAACAAGTTATACACGGAGAGTTTTAGTTGCGCTTTTTACATACTTGGTAATTGTTTTGTATCTAAAGTTTATCGTTGGTATTGATCCATGGATTAATGCTATTGTTCCGACTGTCGGTTTTCTGCTTTCAACACTTACCCTACGTTTTTTTAAAGAAATGTGGAAACAATTCCTATATAAAAAAAATAAATAAGTTTATATTTTTATTTTTTAATCCACTCTTTTTTCAATTTTAAAAAGTTATTTTCTTCAATTGAATTTCTGATTTCTTCCATCACACTCCCAAAAAATGAAAGATTGTGAATTGTTGCCAGACGGTATCCCAATAGTTCACGGGACTTAAATAAGTGATGAATATATGAGCGGGTAAAATTACTGCATGTATAGCATCTGCAGCCCCGGCTTAAAATATTATTATCCAGTTTAAATTCTGACTTAGTTATGTCATATCGATACTTTTTTGAAAGTCCCATTTCTTTTGAAAAAATATACCCAAGCCGTCCCATACGGGTGGGGATTACGCAGTCCAATGTGTCAATTCCGCGCTGTATGCTTTCAAATATATCTTCGATTTCTCCGATGCCCAAAAAATGAACGGGTCTTTCAGAGTAATTCAGTATCGGAAGTGTCCAGTCCAGAACTTTAAATACAAATTCGCGGGGCTCTTTTGCATTTGCAACGCTTCCAATTGCGAATCCTTCAACATCTTTTGATTTGATAAAACGGGCAGACTCCATCCTTAAATCTTCAAATATTGAACCCTGAACAACTCCGTATAAAGCCTGAGAGAGATTTATTTTATTTTTATTATTTTTGTGCTGCTCTATGCATACCTCAAGCCAGGCATGCGTTCTTTTTAAAGCCTCTTTGGCATAATTGTGTTTTATCGGATAAAACGTACATTCGTCAAATGACATCATGATGTCAGACCCTAATTCCTGTTGAGCTTCAATTGATTCTTTGGGACCTAAAAATATTTTTTTTCCGTCCCAGGCCGAGGTAAATTCAATTCCATCTTCCAAAATTTTTACCAGAGTCTTCTCATTGAATTGGGTTTTCTCATTACCCGCTTTGGTTTGCTTTCTCGGTCCATTTTCTCCGAGTGAAAATGCCTGAAATCCTCCCGAGTCTGTCATCACAGATCCTTCCCAGTTCATAAATTTATGCACGCCTCCTGCATTTTTCACCACATCAATACCCGGACGAAACATCATGTGATACGTATTTACAAAAAAGACATCAATTGAGCATGCCTTAATTTCCTCAGGGGTTAGAGACTTGATAGTTGCCGCAGTTCCGCAGGAAACAAATCCCGGGGTTCTTATTTTCCCATGTGATGTAGTTATGATTCCAGTTCGTGCGTTTGAGTTTTTGTCGCGGTGGTGAATTTTGAAATTGAATTTGTCCATAACTGCTATGGATTCCCGCTTTGCGGGAATGACAACACGTATGTTGGAATTTTACATGATCGGGCTTATAATTACTAATATGGGAACTTTTCAAAAAATCAATGATATAGTTGCCAAAATTCCTCAGGGAAAAGTAGCAACATACGGGCAAATCGCAAAGCTTGCAGGAGTTTCAAGTCCGAAAATTGTCGGATTTGCACTTCACGTAAACAAAGATCCGATCGCTGTCCCCTGTCACAGAGTAGTAAACCGGTTTGGGCACTTAGCATCAGGATACGCAATGGGAGGAAAGGACAAACAGAAGAAACGTTTGGAAGATGAAGGCGTTAAAATAGATTCGGATAATAAAGTTGATTTAGATAAATACCTCTGGGTACCATGAAAACCTTCACCATAAAAGGGAAAGAATTTATCCCGGCAAGCCATGAAGATGCAACTCTTGTTTGTCCCGACTCACATTTGCAGATGGTTAATTGGGCAAAAATTCCTGCCGGGAAACATTTCAATCTCATTGTCATGAAGATATGGATGAGATTTTATAATAATTGAAGGGGAATGCGAGATAGATATTGGGCGCGAGAAGAAGGTAATGGGAAAAGGAGACGGGGTAGTCGTACCGTTAAAATCAATTGTTTTTATTTAGCAATGGGGTTTAGTCTTGGTAAAGGCGGAAAGACGGTAAATGTTAAATAAATCATTGCTCAGGGCAAACAAGTCCGGGATGATAGAGAGTAATATGAATAAGAAAATTATTCTCATTCTTTTTTTAATCAATTCTCTACTTGTACTCTTTCTGTATCGCAACTCTTTTTCTTCCTATTTTTTTCAGGACGACTGGTTTACACTAAAAATCAGTTCGGCAAAAAATATCGGTGACTTCTTAAATTTTTTTATCCCAAGAACTGATGTTATCTATTACCGTCCTTTAGGAATGCAGGTTTATTTTTTCATTCTTCAATTGTTATTCGGCCTGAAATCATTCCCTTTTCATGCCACTGCTTTTATTACCCATATTGCTAATTCCGGTTTAATTTTTCTGATTTCTTTATTTCTTACTAAGAATAAAATTCAATCTGTTCTAATTTCTATCCTGTATGCGTCATCCGCTGTTCACTTTACTCCTTTTTACTGGGCTTCTACATATCCGTTTATTTTAGGACCGGGACTTACTTTTCTGTCTTTCTATTCTTTCTTAATCTATGACAAAGCTGGTCATAACAAGTGGCTTCTACTCTCAGGTATGGCTTATGTATCGGCAATTTTTACAAATGAGATGGCAATTGTTTTTCCAGTGTTAGCGTTTTTATATGCGTTGTTATTTTCACCAAAAAGAATAAAAAGTACATTTATTTTTTTTATTATTTCACTTTTATTTTTAGGAAGACTTATTTTTTTCCGTCCTCCAACGGTGGGGACGTATGCATTTGCTGTAAACAGAACCAGTTTTTACAACCTCCTGGGATTTGGCATGTGGACTTTCAATTGGCCGGAGGATATGAAAGCTCAGATGGTAAGTCTCGGGAAGTTTAACCCTGTTTTTATTTCCGAGTTTTATTCTTATTACACGCGGTTTATGACAAGTTTTGGAATACTCTTTATCTCTCTTTTTATCATTCCTTTTATTTATACGATTATTAAAAAAACAAAAAATAATACTATGGTTAAAATTATTATTTTTGGTTCTCTGTGGTACTTCGCCGGACTTTTTCCCGTATTGTTTTTTCCGAATCATACATTCAGCTACTATTTACCCATTTCTCTATTCGGATTTCTGATTTTATCAACTTCATTTCTATTTAAAGCAATTAAATCATCACAATTAAAAATTGCATTATCATCAGTTGTACTGGGGGCCTGGCTTATCTCATCTGAGGCATCAACCGATTTTAATCAAAAAATTCACTGGGCGCCAAGAAGGGCTAAACGATCACAGGAACTTACACTAACAATTGCTGAGAAAAAAAGACAGCAGCCTGACAGAGAATATTTTTATATTTTTCCGGCTTCTGAGAATAAATTAGCCTTAAACGACCAGGATGGCTTACAGGTATATTTTAAGGATAAAAACATGAAAACGATATATGCATACGGGGAAAATTGACGTAATGGCTATATTCTGGTATTCATCCGTTAACCTGCAATAAATAGTATAATTAGGAGATGGAAAAGGTGGACGTTTCAGAAATCAAAAGAAAGATATTAAGCGGAGTTTTTGCCCTCACCTCACGAACCCTTATTCTTCAAGTTGTCTCCGTTATATCCCAGACTCTCCTTACAGTCATCCTGACTCCTGCTGTTTTTGGAACGTATTATATTGCTACAGCATTTACTGACTTTTTTAACTATTTCGCAGACATCGGCCTTGCCGCAGCCCTTATTCAAAAAAAGGATGAACCGACTTTAAAAGACCTCAGAACTGTTTTTACCGTTCAGCAGATGCTGATTACCGTTTTGGTTGTTTTAGGTCTTATTTTTTCAGATACAGTAGGAAATTTTTATCATTTGGATGCGGGAGGAATATTTTTAGTGAGAGCTCTTTTAATCTCATTTTTTCTTTCATCACTTAAAACCATTCCCTCAATTCTTCTGGAAAGAAGGCTTAATTTTAATCTACTTGTGGTTCCTCAACTTTTTGAAAGTATTGTGTTTAATATTTTAGTTATCCTGTTTGCCCTAAACGGAATGGGAGTATACAGTTTTGCGTGGGCCGCAATTGCCCGGGGAATTGTCGGAGTTGTTACCATATATATAATCAGTCCCTGGAGTATCGGGTTTGATTTGTCAATAAAAGAATTAAAAAAGCTTCTTTCATACGGAGTTCCGATTCAAGCAAATTCATTTTTGGCCCTTATTAAAGATAATTTGATGACATTATTCTTAGGAAGGGTATTAAATCTCACTCAAGTGGGATACATCGGCTGGGCAAAAAAAACGTCAGAACTCGTTCTGAGGCTCTTTATGGACAATGTTATACGGGTCACCTTCCCGGCATATTCGCGCCTTCAAGAGCACCTGGAAATTCTGGCAAAAGCAGTTGAGAGGTCATTTTTTTTCCTTGCATTTTTTATTTTTCCTACATCGGCAGCCCTCATCCTCTTTATGCATCCTCTTATGGAAATTGTTCCCCGGTATTCCAAATGGGAGCCGGCGCTTTTATCCTTTTATCTTTTCAGCTTCGCGAGCCTTTGGGCAGCATTTTCAACAGCCGCTATTAATGCCCTTAATGCAATCGGAAAAATAAAATGGACACTTATACTTATGGTGTTATGGACGGCAATTACCTGGATAGGAATTCCAATACTTATTCATCTGGTTGGGTTTAACGGTGCTGCCATAACTGCTGCAATTATTGCAGCAACAGGGATACTTCCCATAATTCTTCTTAAAAGGAAAATTAATTATGATGCGCTTGGTCCCCTTCTAAAACCGTTAACTGCTACTTTTCTTATGATAGTTCTTATTTCGTTCTTTTTATCCCAGATTCATTCAGTTATATCATTTGGAACTTTGCTTGTAGTGTTTATTTTAGGGTATGCTTTAATTAGCTTTATCTGGATGAAGAGTGATATTAAACCCTATGTACTTCCTATACTAAATAAAATAATTAAAAATAAATAATTTTATGATCTCAGCGGTTATAAACACATACAACGAAGAGAAAAATATCAAAAAATGCCTTTCTTCCTTATTGTGGGCGGATGAGATTATTGTTGTTGACATGGGATCAACTGATAAAACAAGGGAAATTGCAGAAGAGTTCGGAGCAAAGGTTTACGAACATAACTATGTAGGATTTGTAGAGCCTGCACGGAATTTCGGTATTGAAAAAGCTCACGGAGAATGGGTATTTATTTTAGACGCCGATGAAAGAGTTTCTCAAATTCTTTCTAAACTCCTTTTGGAAAAAAGCAGGCAAAAAGATATAAATTATTTTCGGGTGGCGAGGAAAAACATCATTTTTGACAAGTGGATAAAACATGCCGGTTGGTGGCCGGACTATCAAATCAGGTTTTTCAGAAAAGGAAGTGTGAGTTGGGTTGAGAAAATTCACGGTATTCCCTTTACGGTAGGAAACGGATTTGATATGGAGGCAAGTGAAGATCTCTCCATTATTCATAATAATTATCAAAGCATCACTCAGTATCTTACCCGGATGGATAGATACACTTCCATAATGGCAAAAGAATTGTCAGATTCCGGTTATTACTTCTCAGTATCAGATGTTTTCGGCAAACCCGTTTCCGAATTTTTAAACCGCTTTTTTGCCCAGGAGGGATACAAAGATGGGCTTCACGGGCTCTCTCTTTCTCTTTTGCAAGCTTTCTCAGAGCTTATTGTTTATCTTAAAGTCTGGGAAAGTATCGGATTTAAGCCGCATACATTTTCAATTGATGATTTAGGCAGAAAAGGCAGGTCAATTGCTGAAAGCATGAATTACTGGCTCATTAATGAACAGCTCAAAAAAGATCCCTCATATCCCCGTAAATTTATCATAAAACTTAAAAATAAACTTAGAATATGAACAGAATTGCACTTATCATTCCTCATTACGCCAATGTGTCAGACACGTATGAGTGTCTGGAATCGCTTAAAAAGCAAAGTATATATTCTCAATTTAAAATATATCTGACTTTTATATCGGAAGAAGAATTTGAAAGTGATAATTTTATAAAACAGAATCCTCATGTAGTTCCCGTAAAGCTTTCCTCAAATTTAGGATTTGCCGGCTCCTGTAATGTTGGCCTTAAAAAAGCTCTTGAGGGAAACTCGGATATTTTTATTACGTTAAACAACGATATTATTCTTGATAAATACTGTATTGACAGTCTTGTCATGCATGCCGCTTCACTTTCAAACGGAGCGATAATATCTCCCAAAATTTATTTTTATACAGGCCAGGAATATCATAAGGACAGGTACCAAGAGAAAGATTTGGGAAAGGTGATTTGGTATGCAGGAGGAAAACTGGATGTTAAAAACGTATACGCATCCCACCGCGGAGTTGATGAGCCTGATTGCGGCCAATTTGATATTCCCGAGGAAACTGATTTTGCAACCGGCTGCTGTATGGTAATTACAAAAAAAGTCATCGAAACGGTGGGTTTTTTTGATGAGAAATATTTTTTATATTACGAAGATGTAGATTACTCTATGCGCTGTAAAGATAGAGATTTAGGAGTGCTATACTATCCTAAAGCACGTCTCTGGCACAAAAACGCAAGCGCAAGCGGAAAGCCGGGGTCGGCACTTCATGAATATTACCTTACCCGAAACCGGCTTTATTTTGGAAACAAATATGCTCCCACACGGACAAAACTGGCATTATTCCGGGAAAGCGTTCAGATGCTCGCGAGTGCTGGTGTAAAAGCAAAGGCTGTGAAAGATTATTACTTCGGATATATGGGGAAAAGGGAAATCATATGAAAAAAAATCTAAGCGCAGTTATTATTACGAGAAATGATAGCGATGATTTAGAAGACTGCATAAAAGAGTTATCCTTCGCCGATGAAATAATTGTTATTGACAATAACTCAACCGATGATACGGCAAAAATAGCCAAATCGTTAAAAGCTATGGTTTACAATGTTGGAGGACTTGATTTTTCGTATTTGCGAAATATCGGAAAAGAAAAATCGGAAGGGGAGTGGATTTTATATATTGATACGGATGAAAGGATCACAAAAGAGCTGAAAAATGAAATTGTATCATTCCTTAAAAAACCTGGCGATTATATGGCAGGGCTTTTTATCAGGAAAAATTTCTTTTTCGGAAGTCCCTGGAATCATTCGGACCGGATGACCAGACTCATGAAAAAAGAAGCCCTTATCGGATGGCACGGGCAGCTTCATGAAACTCCTCATGTAAGGGGCAATGTCTATACATTTAAAAATCCGCTCTTACACTATACTCATGATAATTTAACCCAAATGGTTAGTAAGACAAATGAGTGGTCTGAAATTGAAGCACAACTTAGGTATCAGAATAATCATCCTCATATCGTCGGGTGGCGCTTAATACGAGTTATGATTACGGCATTCTTTCAATCCTATATTCGGGAGGGAGGATGGAAGTGCAAAACGGTGGGGGTGGTAGAAAGTATTTATCAATCTTTTAGTATGTTTATTACTTATGCAAAATTATGGGAAAAACAAAATCGCGCGCTGATTGAAGAAAAAGACTATGATAAGCCGAACTCCTAAACCTCTTAAAATCGGCATGTACAGTCCCTATCTTTCTATTTTAGGAGGTGGGGAACGTTACTTTCTCTCAATTGCTGAAATTTTATCCCAAAAAGAGAACGTCACCATTTTTTTTGATAAAAGTATTTCCCCGAAAGTTAAAGACACCCTCGGAATTAATCTGGACAAAGTATCTTTTGAATCAGAGAAAAAAATTTCTTCATCTTCTGCGATATCAAAATTTAAGCTTCTGTTAAAAATGGACGCATTTTTCTACATGACGGATGGGAGCGTTTTTTTGCCCGGTGCCAAACGGAATTTTCTTATTATCCAGTCTCCTGGTCATATGCCGGGGATTACCATTTCCCAAACGATTAAAACAGCCGGATGGAAAGTGTTGTGCTACTCGCAATTTATGAAAAGTATTCTTGAGAATCGTCTTAAAAAACCGGCAACCATACTCTCTCCGGGAATTGATACTCTGGTGTATCACACGACTACGAAAACGAAACAGCCGATTATTCTCACAGTCGGCAGATTTTTTTCCTACCCCCATGACAAAAAACAAAAAATACTCATAGAAACTTTTAAAGAACACTCTCTTACTCTTTTTAAAGGATGGAGACTTATAGTTGCCGGAGGACTTACGGAAAAAAGCGGTGAGAAGGTTTTGGAAGATCTACAAGAATGTGCCTCCGGGTATCCCATCGATTTTAAAGTAAATGTATCTTTTCTGGAGCTAATCAAAATTTATAAAAAGTCAACCATTTATTGGCATGCAGCCGGGTACGGAGAGGATCTGTACAGCCATCCGGAGAGGGCAGAGCATTTTGGAATTACAACGCTTGAGGCGATGGCGGCAGGATGTGTGCCGGTTGTATATGACGGGGGTGGACAGAGGGATATCGTAGAAAATGGGGTAAACGGGTATCTCTGGCGAGAACCTCTTGATCTTGTCAAACACACGATGCATATTTTAGACCATGAGGAAACGTATCTAAGTCTTGTGGGAAACGCGTTTAAAAAAGCAGAAGAATATTCACAGCCGAATTTTTATGAAAAAGTTGTCAAGCTTCTTCACAGATAGAAAGATATTTTTGTTTTTGGTGGGTTTAGGAGGAATATTTTTTTATCCATTTTTTATTTTCGGAAAAATTCCCATTCCCTCAGATGCCTTGGTGGGATTATATTATCCCTTCCGGGATACTCTAAATACCCGGTACCCGAACGGTTATCCGTATAAAAATCCGCTAATTACTGATCCTGTCCGTCAACAATATGTCTGGAGGGAGCTCTCAGTTGATGCGTTTAGAAAGGGGAAACTTCCCCTGTGGAATCCCTATTCATTCGCAGGTACTCCGCTTCTTGCCAATTTTCAGTCTGCTTCTTTTTATCCCTTAAATATATTATTTTTTATTTTTTCATTTCCTTTTGCCTGGGGAATTCTAGTTTCCCTTCAGCCAACCCTCTCATTGATTTTTATGTATTTTTATCTTCGGGAGTTAAAAATTACAAAAGCAGCATCCGTTGTCGGGAGTCTGGCTTTTTCATTTTCAGGCTTTTCCATTTCATGGCTTACGTGGAACACCGTGGGCCATACCGTTCTTTGGCTTCCCCTTATACTTCTCTCTGGTGAAAAAATTATTAAAAACACTTCCCTGAAATGGTCTCTTGTTCTTCTTTTTTCTCTGTGCTCATCTTTTTTTGCCGGTCATCTGCAGACGTTTTTCTATATAGGAGTTTTTTCACTGATTTACTTTGTTGCTAAATTAATTAATGGTATTCGTCATCCTGGATTTATTTACCCGGAAAATCCTTATGACGTACGGAAAAAATTAATAGTCTTTTTTATTTTTGTAATTCTTTTCACTGCCATCACCTCCGTCCAATGGATTCCGACTCTTGGTTTTATTTCACAAAGTGCCAGAAATGCAGATCAGGCTAACTGGCAGAAGGAAGGATGGTTTGTGCCTCCTCAAAATCTGTTGCAGTTTTTTGCTCCTGATTTTTTCGGAAACCCAGCAACCGGTAATTATTACGGAGTCTGGAATTACGGTGAATTTATCGGATATATAGGAATGATTCCACTATTCTTTGCCCTGTATGCTGCTCTGAAATTAAAAGATAAAAAATCTATTTTCTTTGTATCCATTATTATGGTATCCATTGTTTTAATCACCGATAATCCTGTTTCTGAAATTCCTTACCGGTTAAATATCCCATATATTGGGACAAGTCAGCCCACACGGCTTATGTCTCTTATTGATTTTTCCCTCGCTGTTCTTGCCTCTTTAGGAGTAGACCAGCTCAGGAGCAACACAAAGCAGAAAAGATCTGTCTTATTCTCAATTGCAATAATACTAATGCTATTAGGAATTTGGACATTTTCCAGAAATCCGGTTGCCCGGAATAATTTATATCTCTCCATTTTCCTGGGGCTTATTATCATTCTTACCACACAGGCATATCGTATACGGCCCTCCAAAATAGTATTGCCCGTATATTTACTGGTTACCGTTTTTGATCTTTTTCGTTTTGGGTGGAAGTTTACACCATTCACAAGTACCGATCTTTTGTATCCTCAAAGTTCCCTATTAAGTTATTTAGAGGATAACTCACACAATTACCGGGTTATGGCAAATGACAGAAGGATTTTGCCTCCCAATGTATCCTCCCATTACAAAATTCAGGATGTTTCAGGATATGATCCTCTGTATTTACTCTCATACAATAAGTTTGTTTCTTCCTGGAACAGCAACAGCCTGAATTTGAAGCCAAGCGCATTTAACCGGATCGTAACTCCTCAAAATTACGAGTCGCCCGTAAGCGATCTTTTAGGCATTAAATATCTTCTCAGTCTTACACCGGTTCAGTCTTTAAAATGGGAGTATGTTATGAGGGACGGGGAGACATATCTTTATCAAAATAAAGATGTATTGCCCCGGGCGTATTTGGCACAAACCGTTTTCCAAAAAGAGACGGATCAGGATGTAATGAGAGAAGTTTTAAATAATAAAAATTCAGATTCTGCTTTCTCAACCGAAAATATTACACTCGGGTCAAAATCTCTTACACCCAGTGAGTCAGCAGTAATTGAAAATTATGAAGAAAACGATATTCGTATTAAAGTTATATCAGGTGATACGCGAATGTTGGTATTAACTGATCCCTACTACAAAACGTGGAAAGCTTTCGTAGATGAAAAAGAAACACAAATATTCAAAGTAAACTTTTTATTCAGAGGCGTTGTAATTCCATCAGGTGAACATATAATAGAATTTAAAAATTATTTGTTCTAGTTTTTTTGTTATCTGTCAAATATTATTTGTTCATATGGATCTAAGTATCATTATCCCCAACTTTAACGGAAAAAAACTTTTAGAAAATAATCTTCCGAAAGTTTTAGAAGCAGGAAAAGATTGTGAAATAATTATTGTTGATGATGCATCAACAGATGGAAGCGTAGAATTTCTCAAAAAAGAATTTCCTCAAATAAAAGTTTTACAAACATCTTATCATCCTGAACTTGTTTACTCGGAAAATTCGTTAGAATTGTTCCGAGATTCAGGATCTTCTTCAAACAAGGGCTTTTCTGCCTCCGTTAATCTTGGCGTTAGCCATGCCAAGTCTGACTTTGTTTTTCTCCTAAACAGTGACTGCTATCCTGAAAAAGGGAGTATTGAGAAAGTGATAAAGTTATTTGAAGATCGCAATTTATTTGCTGTGGGATTTGCACAGAAAAATTTAGAAGATGGAAAAACAGTCATTCGGGGAAGGGCCTTAGGGAAATTTGAAAAAGGATTTTTTGTTCATTCATACGGAAGTCCTGATAAAACAACCACTCAATGGGTGGGAGGTGGGGCGGGAGTTTTCAAAAAATCACTATGGGATCGTTTAGGAGGAATGGATGAAATTTATAATCCTTTTTATTGGGAGGATATAGATCTCTCATACCGTGCGTTAAAATCAGGGTATTCCATCCGGTTTGTTCCGGATGCATATGTTGTCCACGAGCAAAGTAAAGGAACCATACGCAGCCATTATTCAGATTCCTATATTAAGTCCATTTCTTATAGAAATCAGATCTTATTTGTGTGGCTGAATATATCAGATCCCTACCTTTTATTAAGTCATTTCTTTTATTATCCCTATGAAGTCATTAAATCCTGGGTTAGGTTAGTGTGGTATGTCGTAAGTCGTAGGAAGAACAAAATCAGATCTTCTTCAGATCTTTCTTTTATAAAAGCTGATATCGCCTCAGAACTGAAATTCTTTTTGGCACTCGGAAAAAGATTTCAAAGAAAAAAAATGTGGAAGAAAAAAGATAAAGAATGTTTTGTGAAGAACTAGAAGTCATCCCAAAACCTCTTTTGCGAACTCGAGCGGGATTGCTTCGCTACGCTCGCAATGGCGGGTATTGAGATGAGTTCTAGATCAAATTTATTATCTAAGGAATTTGTACACAACTCAGAGGGGATATCAGAAATAGTATATCCATAGCTGTGGTCATTTTCTACGCGAACTTATACCTCTGGAATAAAATTCCACTCTGTCATACTGTTATATCAGTGTTGTTCCCGCGCAGGCCTGCCTGCGCAGACAGGCGGGAATCCATCGTTAAATTTTGTTACCCTATTTTATTTTTGTCATCCTGAGGTCTCCCGAAGGATCCCGTCCGATACCAGAAGCCTTTAAAAGAAATAGTTAGGAAATATAAAATCTCTTGTATACACTAAATATCTGATATACTCAAATTATGACTCAGCTTTTCACCACCGGTTATCAAGGGGAAACCATACATGAATTTATTCAAAAAATCACTACAAAAAATATAGAAGCAATTATTGATATCAGAGAAAATCCCACAAGCAGAAAACCAGGGTTTAGTAAAAACGCGCTTCAGAGACGACTTGATTCTGTTGGTATAGATTACTATCATTTTCAGGAATTAGGAACCCCAAAACCCCTTCGTAATCTTTTAGCACATAGTCAAAACTATAATCAGTTTTTTGAAGAATATAAACAATTTTTACCGGAGTTTCAGGATGCTCTTGATGATATTATCGAGATAGGCAGTAATAAAAGAATTTGTCTATTGTGTTTTGAAAAAGATCCACATTATTGTCATCGAAAAATTGTCGCGAATCTTATCTCTTTCTACACCGGCAGAGATATTTCAGTCGTTCATATATAATGTCTCCATGGAATGGAGAGACGAAGAAATATTAATGCTTGTAAAAGTCTATCCCACACCAAGTAAGAAATATGGTGAAACCGTTTGTTCAGCAGGCATAACCCGTCATGGAAAATGGATAAGAGTTTATCCTGTTCCATATCGTGATCTTCCTCCCAGTCAACAGTTTGTTAAATTTCAATGGATTAGGGCTAGGATTACACAAGCTAAAGAAAAACTTAGCAGACCGGAAAGTCACAAAATAGATCTTAATAGTATAAAGTTATTAGAAAAAATTCCGGCAGGTGATAAATGGGGTGAGAGAGAAAACTATTTCTTACCTTATGTCAGTAAATCTTTAGAGGTACTTTTTGAAAATCAAAAAATCCACAACGTATCTCTTGGCGCATTTAAACCTAAGAAAGTAAAAGATTTTATTATCGAACCCTCTGAAGATGAATGGGACTTAGGTCAAAAGGGAATACTCAGCCAAACAAGTCTCTTTAACGACAGACGTGCGACTTTAGAAAAAACACCTTACCGTTTTAGATATAAATTTACCTGTAATGACGATCGCTGTGTGGGACATAACATGATAATTCTTGACTGGGAAGTCTTTGAAAGCTACCGGAGATGGAAAAGAATTTATAAGGATGGGAAATTGACATTGGAAAAACTTAAGGAAAAATGGTTGACCTACTTTTTTCAAAAAAGAGAATCTTATTTTGTTGTCGGTACCGAATCTGAGTTCGGAAAATTCATGATTCTTTCCATAATCAGTCCAAAACGCAAAGAGTCACAACTCAGATTTGGTTTTTAGTAGGGTAAACAACGACATAATAGTATCTGAATTTCTTGTGGATAAGTACTATAATCCACGTATAAGGTTTTTTTATTTATGGATGAAAGAGTTGATGAGTGAATTTACAAGTTTAGCTGAAGAGGCGCGCAAACTAGAAAAGAAAATAGTTGAGGGTTGGAAAAGTATTTAATCATGGCAAATTCGCCATAATTAAATATTAATATCTTAGCTAAAAATATGAAAAACTCACAGCCTCAATCTCAAATAATTATCTATAAAGCAGAAACTGGCGAGACTAAAATCGACGTGCGTTTTGATGGGGACACGGTCTGGTTGAGTCAGGATGAAATGGCTCGATTGTTTGACAAAGGCCGTTCAACTATTGCAGAACATATTGCTAAAGTATTTAAGGAAAAAGAACTAGTCGAGGGATCAGTATGTCGGGAATTCCGACGTACTGGCGCTGATGAAAAAGAATATCAGGTAAAATATTACAATCTCGATGTTATTATCTCCGTTGGTTACCGAGTCAAGTCACTCCGTGGTACTCAATTTCGTATTTGGGCAACCAAGCGTCTGCGCGAATATATCGTCAAAGGTTTTGTGATGGATGATGAGAGACTGAAAAACCCCGATCTGCCGTTTGATTATTTTGAAGAACTCACTCGTCGTATTGCTGATATCCGCACTTCAGAAAAAAGATTTTATAGAAAAATTACAGACATCTATGCTACCAGTGTCGATTATGACCCGACAGACAAACAGAGTATTCTCTTTTTCAAAACGGTCCAAAACAAAATGCATTATGCAATTACCGGAAGTACTGCGGCGGAGATAGTAGCCAGTAGAGTGGATAGTAAAAAACCAAATGTGGGACTGACAAACTTCAGGGGTAATAAACCAACAAAAGAAGAAGTAGTGATCGCCAAAAATTATTTGAGTGAACAAGAGCTTCTTGTTTTAAATAATCTTGTCGAGCAATATCTCGTATTTGCGCAAGGACAGGCCATACAAAGAGTGCCAATGTATATGAAAGACTGGATTGGTAAACTCCATGCATTTTTACAGATTAATAATAAAGATATTTTGAAAGATGCAGGAAGAATCTCTCACGAGTTGGCTACAGAAATAGCCGAAAGGAATTTTGATGAATACAAGAGAAATGAAGTAAAAAAATTAGATAATAATTTTGATTTGGCTGCTTTACACGCGCTTGAAATTGCAAAGAAAAAGAAAGGGGAGGATAAAAAATGACTATGCAATTTTAAAAAATGCAAAATTACTTCATGGAAATAGGCCTGTCAAGAAAACTCTTCTGTCATCCTGAAATCGTCTACCCTGAGTCTTATCGAAGGGTTTCAGGATCTTCTTTTTGTCATTCTAGCTTGTCCAGAATCTGTGTTGTTTCCATGTCATCCTGAATTTGCTTGTACTGAGCTTGTCGAACGTATCCAGAATCTGTCTTTCCTTTTTCTTTCTCTCTTCTTTTGCTTTCCTCCTCTAAACCTCTAAACCTTTCTCCATAAAGAAAAATTGAATACGTATCGGAATTTCTTGTGAATAAGCAGTATAATCCACGTATACAAGTTAGGAGCCTTCAACCAATTAAGAAGATAAAACAAACAAATTAGTATTTTGCTGACTTATAATAAATATATGAATACACACAGTAGTCAACTTCAGGAACAATTGTGGGCAGCAGCTGAGCACATGCGTGCAAATAGCAGTCTAAAGCTGAACGAAATCTCAGAGCCAATTTTAGGTCTTATTTTTCTCAAATTTGCTGATGTATGTTTTCAAAGAGCTACAAAAGAGCTAGAAAAAGATAGATTATCCATAAAATCTTCAAGACAAAGACCTCTTATTTCAGATGACTATAAAGCAATGGGAGTTATTTATATTCCGAAAGAAGCATCATACTCATATCTTATTAGTCTCCCGGAAAATGAAAATCTAGGAAAAACAATAAACGGTGCCATGAAAACAATTGAGGAAGAAAATCGTGAGCTTGCTGGAGTATTACCCCAAGATTATACCAATATTTCTAGGAAAGCTGATGAAAATAACCGAATACTTATATCGCTACTAAAAAGCTTTAATCAAATTCCTGATGATATTGAAGGGGACTCTTTTGGTGAAATATATGAATACTTTCTGGGGAATTTCGCTCTTTCTGAAGGAAGAAATGGAGGAGAATTCTTTACAGCACAATCAATAGTAAAGCTTTTAGTTGAAATTATTGAACCCTATCATGGAAGGATTTATGATCCTGCTTGCGGAAGCGGGGGCATGTTTGTACATTCTGCTCATTTTGTGGCTGAACATATAAAAAATAAATCTCATGTGATGGACGAAGTGGCAATCTATGGACAAGAGAAAACAGACTCTACCGTCAAAATTGCCAAAATGAATCTCTCAATTCATGGACTTTCAGGAAAAATTATCCAAGCAAACTCATTTTACGAAGATGTATATGAAAGTGTCGGAAAATTTGATTTTGTGCTTGCAAACCCTCCTTTTAATGTAAAAGGGAAAGATAAAAGAGGACAATTGGTCATAGATCCCGCTCGACTTCATGGGGATCCCAGGTATTATTTCGGTCTTCCTCTTACAGGTAAAAAAGAGATAAGTAATGCTAATTATCTCTGGATTCAGATCTTTACCAGCGCATTGTCATCAAAAGGGCGTGCCGGATTTGTTATGGCTAATTCTGCAACGGATGCAGGTAATGCGGAAAAGGGAATTAGGGAAAAACTAATTGAAGAGGGAATTGTGGATGTTATTATCTCAACTCCTCCCAATATGTTTCTTAACGTTACTCTTTCATCAACGTTATGGTTTTTAGATAAAGGTAAAAAAAGCACGGATAGACAAAATAAAATTTTGTTTATTAACTCCCAAGATATTTTTACTCCTGTTGATCGCGCACACAATAGATGGACGGATGAACAAATCCAAGAAATCGCTGGAATTGTTCGGCGATATCGAAGTGAAGAAGGAAACGAAAAATATAAAGATATAAAAGGCAGGTGCAAAGTTGCAACTCTTGATGAAATTAAGGCCAATGATTATTCGCTAAATCCTGGAAGATATATAGAAATAGTTGAAAAAGAAATGGATGATGTGGAGTTTGAAGCAAGAATGAAAGAATTAACTGAAGAATTCAGAACTCTAACCAAAGAAGCTCACGAGCTTGAAAAGAAAATAGAGGAAGATTGGGAGAAAATTATATGAAAAAGTAGTCGGATAAGGTGAATTGTTTATTGACTTTTTATTCTGTTATAGTGTAATATATGTGCATGATCATTATTTTAGCCTTATTACATGACGGAAATTGATGTCCAACTACTCGCCCAACTTCGCACCTGGAATCCCTGGTGGCAACAAGGTAGAGAAGGAATTGATAGGTATAAAGATCCTTCTTATAAGCGTGAGCTCTATACTAACATCTGTAATCAGTATAAAGACGGCAACCAGATCGTAAGCATCATAGGGATGCGTCAGGTAGGAAAATCTACTTTGATGCGCCAAGTGATCAAAAATTTACTTGACTCTGGAGTTGATCCTAAGACAATTCTCTATATTTCATTCGATGATCCATTCGTTCGGGTTAAATACGATAAGAAAAAAATATTCGACATCATAGTTGAGATTTTCCTGCAGGGATTGATTCAGGAGGACCTGGATGTATATAAGGGCACATTGTATTTTTTTCTGGATGAGATCCACCAGCTTCCCAACTGGGAAAAAACACTGAAAACTTACTATGATCGATCATTTCCCATTCGGTATATGGTCAGCGGATCATCATCGATCCAGTTGCAGTCGAAAAATAAAGAGAGTTTACTCGGAAGGATATCCGAATATGTTCTTTGGCCATTTTCATTCCGTGAATATCTCGAGTTTCATGAGAATAAGGATAAGCAGATACAAGGTGTGATACAGGAAGCCCGAGAAGTTTTTACGAAATATAACACCACATTTGATATACACACAATATATGAATCATTACAAGATCTCTACAAAAAAGCATTTGTGTGGAGTAAGCAACCTATCCAGTCCAATCTTCAAAAATTTATAGTCTGTGGCGGGTTCCCGAGAGCTTGGCAGCAGCTTGATTTTATATCCCGGCAGCGGATCTTGTGGGAACAGCATGTCGGGAAAGTGATTTTTGAAGATCTGGTACAGGTAGCAAATATCCGTAAACCGCGAGACCTCGAGTTTTTGTTCACCTACATCATCGAAAACAACGGCAAAGAAGTGAAACTGGGTGAGATGAAACATAACTTAAATATTCATTGGGAAACACTCGATAGATATCTCAGCTATCTTATCCGTACGTTTCTTATTTTTCGCGTCGAGCGGACGAAGACGAAGCGTCTCCTGCAGAAAAGAAGATCGGGGAATGTGAAGTTCTACCTTACTGACGTAGCACTGCGAAACGCATTTTATAACCGTACTGAAGATGTTTTTTTTGATTCCGAAGAGATGTCCTTTATTGCGGAAAATCTTGTCTGCACGGCAATCGAGCGTTGGCTACGTGGGCCTAAGAAAGAAGAGCAGGTATCCTTTTATAAAGACAGGAGCGGAGAAGTGGACTTTATATTTAAAGGACCAAATAATATCACGCCAATCGAAGTCAAATGGAGATCCGACATGCCGCCCTTGAAAACATTACTAAAACTAGAAACATCCTGGAGCACGACGCAAAGTCTTCTCATTACGAGAGATCAGGAACTTGACTTACGGGGAGGCAGACTCTCGATCCCTTTATGGTTTTTCCTATTATGTTTTTAACGAAAAATATTTTATGACAACCTGGACAAAACAAAAATTGGGAGATTGTCTCAGTTTCAGAACCGGCAAACTTAATTCAAATGCTGCAATTAAGAATGGAATGTATCCATTCTTTACATGCTCTCAAGAAGTATACAAAACGAATACATGGAGTTTTGATACTGAATGTGTGCTTTTGGGGGGAAATAATGCTGATGCAATTTACCCCCTTTTTTATTTTAAGGGTAAGTTTGATGCTTATCAAAGGACCTATGTTATAGAATCTAAAAATAATAACAATATACGGTTTTTTTATTACGTTTTGCGTAAAAAGCTTGAAGACCTTCGAAATCAATCAACAGGAGCTACTACAAAGTTTTTAACACTAAAAATCTTAAACAACCTTCAGATAACCACTCCAAATGAATTTATACAATCTCAAATGGTTGCTGTTCTCTCCTGTTATGATGACCTAATCGAAAACAACGAGAAGCGAATAAGGATTTTAGAGGAAATGGCGCAGAGGCTTTATACAGAATGGTTTGTAAAATTCAAATTCCCGCTTGCCCGCCGTAGCCTTAGCGAAGGACGGGGACATGAAAAAGTGAAAATGCTTGAAAGCGGAACAGAATATGGAATGATTCCTGAAGGATGGAAGGTAGTTTTAATGAAGGATGTTGCAGAAATAGTGGACTGTTTGCATTCAAAGAAACCAGAACGAATTAGAAGCGGAACTCATATATTATTACAGTTAAATAATATTTTAGAAAACGGTCTTATAGATATATTAGATAAGTACATAATAAGTGAGGATGATTATCAGAAATGGATAAAAAATATTGAATTACGGAAGGGAGACTGCGTAATAACAAATGTTGGACGAATTGCAGCAACAGCACAAATTTCTGGTGAAATCAGGTTAGCAGCCGGTAGAAATATGACTGCAATAAGACCTAAAAGAATTCCTGATTCATTCTTAATTCAATATCTAAAATCTCCTCACATTGAGAGAGAAGTCAAAATGAAAATTGATGCGGGGGCTATTATGGGAAGCTTGAATGTTAAAAGTATCTATATATTGAAAATACTCTTACCTGATGATAGCACACTAGAGAATTTTTCAGTAATAGCTTCTTCTTGGAGAGAAGAAATGAATATATTGCATGTTCAAAACTCCGTGCTTAAAAGAACTCGTGATTTGCTTATTCCTCAGCTGGTCAGTGGAAAAAGGGAGTTGAAAAATTGATATGGATAACCAGATTGAAAAGATTATGTTACCAAATTGGTATCAATTCGATGTTGAGATCAAAGACTCAAAAGCAACAACAATATCCTTGGTTATAAAAGTAATTGAAGACTTAAAAAGTCAAGATTTGCTCAAAAAATGGTTTTATCTCTATGAATTTTCTACTATCCGAATCAGATTAAAATCATCCGTCAACGAACAAGAGTTGAAACAAAAAATTGATGATTTAGCCAAAAGCAATAAGCTGACTTTTTCAGAAAATAATGATCAAAAATTCGGATCATATTGGGAGGATAAATCTGATCACCCTACAGAAGAATATATGGAAACATTTGCCAATGTTATGCCTTTAATAACTGAACTAAATATCAAAAAATTTAATAAGAAGGTAGTTCACGGCAACTTTCGATTAGTAAATATGCTTTCGCATTGTATCTTTAATAACACTTATCATGGCCTAAATACTGAAGCATATTTTCTTTTAAAACGACTATCTACAAGTTTTGATGTAAAGGATGATCCAGAACTAACAGGCATTGATGAATTAAATGACAAAATTATTCAGGCTTTTGGATTAAATGTACCTATAAAGGCTGAAAAATAATATGAACCAATTTAGCGAAGACAATTTAGTCGAACAGACGGTTATTAAACTCATTAAAGAGACATGGGGGGACCCGCCTTTCGGCGAGGCAAGTGAAACCTGTCATATAAATGCTTTTACGGATGAGGAGGACGCGAAGTTGGGACGGGAGCATAGAGGGGAAGTAGTTCTCAAAAAATATTTACTTCCTGCACTTCAGAAGATTAATCCGACTCTTTCTGAAGATGTTCTGCGGGAGGGAGTTGATGAAATCACACGGGATAGGTCAAACATGACTTTGGTAAAGGCAAATCAAGAGGTCTATAAATTATTAAAAGATGGATTTAACGTTAATGTACAGAAAAAAGATGGAACTTCAGAACCGGAAACGGTTAAGTTTTTTGATTTTGAAACACCTTCCAATAACAACTTTCTTTGTGTTTCTCAATTCTGGATAGTCGGAGAAATGTATACCAGAAGGACAGATGTTGTTCTTTTTGTGAACGGAATTCCTCTTGTTCTTCTCGAGTTGAAAGCCTCTCACAAAAGTTTGGTTGATGCTTATAAAGATAACATCCGTGACTACAAAGACACGATTCCAAAGCTTTTCTGGTACAACATGGGGATTATTATTTCAAATGGAATAGAGAATAAATTGGGATCTCTCACTTCTCCTTTTGAGTATTTTAATGAATGGAAAAAGTTAGAAAGCGAAGAGGATGAAACAAAAAAAGATATAGCAACTCTTATCAAAGGAGTAGGTGAAAGGAAAAGACTTTTGGATATTTTTGAAAACTTTATTCTATTTGATGAGTCCCTTGGAGAAACAAAAAAGATAATTCCCAGATATTTTCAGTATTATGGCGTCAATCGAGCATTTGAAAGAGTGATTAAGAGGCAGGAGCTAAATGGAAAGTTGGGAGTCTTTTGGCATACACAAGGCTCAGGAAAATCTTTTGCGATGATATATTTTTCTCAAAAAGTATTTAGAAAATTAAAAGGAAATTTTACATTTGTTATTGTTACCGACCGAAAAGAACTTGATAAACAGGCATACAATAATTTTGCCCATGTTGGAGCAGTATATGAAGAGCATGTAAAAGCAGAATCCATTATAGATTTAAAAAATTTACTAAAACAAGATCACCGGCAAATTTTTACGACCATCCATAAATTTGAAGATATTTTTGGAGTAATTTCAGACAGATCTGATATTATAGTGATGACAGATGAAGCTCATAGAAGTCAGTATGATACTTATGCTCAGAATATGAGGAAGTCACTTCCTCATGCTTCTTTTATTGGTTTTACCGGTACACCTCTTATGCTGCATGGGGAGGAAAAGACACGGAGTACATTTGGAGATTACGTCTCTGTATATAACTTTGGCCAATCCGTAAAAGACGGCTCAACCGTGCCTCTGTTTTATGAGAATCGCGTTGCAAAACTTGAAAATGTTAATCCTGATCTTGAAAAGGAACTGGGTGAAATAATGGACTATTATGAGATCAACGATGAAGAAGAAGAAAAAGTAGAACAGGAATTTTCCACTTTTTATCAGCTTATCACCCGTGAAGATAGGTTAAATGCAATTGCTCGGGATATTGTGCAACATTTTGTAGGAAGAGGATATAACGGCAAAGCAATGGTTGTTTCAATTGATAAAAAAACTGCCGTTCGGATGTATGTAAAAGTGAAAGCAGAATGGGAAAGACATCTTTCTAAACTTCGGCTTGATTTATCTCGTGCCAAAGATGAATTTGAACAAGGAAAAATTCAGGAGGAGATTGAAAAACTTGAGAAAGTAGATATGGCTGTTGTTGTGAGCCAATCCCAAAATGAAATTGCAGATTTGGAACTATTTGAAATTGAAATGAGGCCTTTACGCGCTCGAATACAGAAAGAAAATCTTGAGGAAGAATTTAAAAAAGATGACAGTAATCTGAAAATTGTCTTTGTATGCGCCATGTGGCTCACCGGATTTGATGTTCCCACTCTTTCAACGCTTTATCTGGACAAGCCTTTGAAAAATCATACCCTAATGCAGGCTATTGCCCGCGCAAATCGTGTAGCTGAAGGAAAAAAGAATGGATTAATTGTTGACTACATTGGAGTCTTTAAAAATGTAGAGAAGGCACTTGCTTTATATGCAGCAACAAAAACTGGAGATAGTGAAATTATAAAAAGTAAAGATGAGCTTCTCACCGACTTATTGAATTTATTAAAACAGACGAAAGAATTGTTAAAGGGGATGGAAATTGAACTAGACGTTTTATTACAGGCACCAAATGAGCAAAAGTTATTACTTATCGAAAAATGGGCAAATAAAATACTTGAGAATCAAGATAAGAAAAAAGAATTTTTGAATTTATCATCAGATGTGTACTCTGCATATAAAGCAGTACTGCCAGATCCATCAGCGGAAGACTATTATAAAGAAATTACAGCTATTCGAATAATTAGTTCACGCATAAGAGATGTTGGTGCAAAAAGTATAGATACATCTCCTATAAAAAGAGACTTAGAGTTATTACTGGATAAATCAATTAGAGCTGGTGAATATGTTGTCCCGCATTATAAACGGTTAAAAGATTTAAGTACTCTTAACGTAGATGCGCTCCACGATTTTTTCTATAAGTTGGAGAATAAGAACTTACAAATTGAGGCCCTTAAAAGTGATTTAGAAAAAAAGATTCTTGAAATGATGCATAAAAATAAAATACGGGCAAGATTTATGGAAAGACTTCTAGCAATACTTACTATGTACAATTCTGGAGCCCATGATATAGATAAGCTTTTTGATGATCTGGTTGAACTTGCAAAAGAGTTATCAGAAGAGGAAAAACGTGCAGTAAGAGAGAATCTTACAGAAGAAGAGTTAGCTATTTTTGATCTTTTGCAGAAACAAGATTTAAATCCGGAAGAGAGAGAAAAAGTAAAGAAAATAGCAAAGGAGCTTCTGGGAAAGTTAAAGAAAGAGAAATTAGTGATTGATTGGAGAGAAAAAGAAATTGCCCGCGCAGGAGTAAAAACAACAATTTCTGATATTCTTTATGACTCACTTCCTGAACCAACCTACACAGAGGAGGATTGTAAATTTAAAGGTATTGAGGTTTATAATTTTGTATTCGAACACTATCTAGATGCTCAAAATTTTGTCTATGAACAATAATAGGGGACTAATAGGGGACAGTTCTCTTTTCTTTTGAATAGGGAATTGATAAAAAAGGGATTTTCCGAGTTGGTCTTTGAATAATTCAAGCTGATTTTTTTTAATTGGCTTTAGCGATCTACGATAATATAGAGATTAGGTGTCCATTGCAGCCGGGAGGTGGCTGCTTTTTTTTTAAAAGCAGTTTCTAGTATAACATACCTCATGGCTATTCAGGAAACAAGATGGTTACCGGAAATGAGTGACCATTTTAAAGAATTGTTTTTTTCCAAGAATTAATAAGAAATATTACAATAATACAAACATTATTTCCCAAAATTTTTCATGGACTATTTGTTGGGAAGGGGTATAATCATAAATTACCTATATGATCACACCTGAACAACATGAGGTAATGTATGAAAAACTATTACCATATATTCATATGGTTACATACCCGAAATCAGTATACCAAATACCGTCAATATACACATATACTAGATCAAGGTTTTCCATTTCCAGTGCATGCAATCGTTGAAAATTATTTTTCTCAATATTTTAAAGAGGAATAATATCTACCCAGGTATCCATGAAAATTTTTGTTAGAGCAAAATCAAAGAGTAAAAAAGAATATATTAAAAAAATTGATAATACACATTTTACCGTTGCCGTGACTGCGCCTCCGATTGAAGGAAAAGCAAACCTCGCAATTATTAAGTCCCTTTCCAAATACTTTCATAAACCTGCATCCGGGATACAGATAATATCAGGTGCGAAATCCAAAGAGAAAATAGTGGATATAGACTTGTTTTGAATTAAAAAATGATACAATAGGGAGTATGAATAAAATAAAATTCCTTCTGGTGGGAATTTTTTTGTTGGGAACAATCCTGCGGTTTTTCCAGTTGGGGAAAACTCCCATAGGATTGGAGTGGGATGAGGTGGCTTTAGGGTATGATGCCTATTCGATTCTAAAAACAGGAAAAGACCAGTTTGGGAATTTTATGCCTCTGACGTTTAGGTCTCTGGATGATTACAAACCACCTCTCTATATATACTCAGCCGTTCCCGGAGTTGCTCTTTTTGGAATGAATGAGTTTACCGCCCGTCTTCCTGCGGCAATCTATGGCGCTCTTGGAGTACTACTCACCTATTTTTTAGTTACTGAAATTTTTATACGGGAAAAAAAGTCTAAGAGAAATAAAGTTGCTCTTTTGTCTTCTCTTTTTTTGGCAATTTCCCCCTGGAGCCTTCAGTTTAGCAGGGCTGCATTTGAGACAAATTTGGCGGTAAGCGTCATTATCTCTGGCGTTTGGCTTTTTTTAAGGGCCATCCGTCTAAAAAGCACAAAAACTTTTATTTTCTCCGCATTTTTCTTCGGTATATCCCTTTTTTCATATCACAGTGCACGGGTACTCGCTCCCATGATTCTGGTATTCTTATTCTTTCTTTTTAGAAGAAGAATCGATTTTAAAAAGTTTACCGTTTCTTTTTTAGCGGTGTACGGAATTTTCTTTCTCTTCTTTGTTCCGATTGTCCGGTCTCCAGATGCACAGATACGGTTTCGGGTAACCAATGCATTAAATGTTTATGAAAATGAAACGAAAAGTTCAGAGAGGATTTTGAATGATATGAAAGTAGGAGCAGGAGCAGGAGCAAAAATATTTTTTAACCGCAGATTATCCGTTTTTAATTATGAAAATTTCCTTACCGTTACTCATAATTATTTAGTTCATTTTGACCCGGAATTTCTTTTTGTAAAAGGAGATGCACTACTTCATCATGCTCCTGATTTTGGAATGCTTTATTTCTTTGATCTGTTTTTAATTATTCCAGGCGCAATTATATATAGTGTTAAATACCGGAATCGTCAATCTCTTATTCTTCCGGCTTGGTTACTTCTTGCACCCATTTCCGCATCTGTAACCACTCAGGTTCCCCATTCAGTGCGAACAGAAGTGATCCTACCCACATTTCATATCTTCTCAGCTCTGGGAGCTGTTTTTTTATATGACTTTCTTAAAAAAGAATCTACGTTTCTTTCATTTGCCGCTGTTTTATTTTTTCTTCCCGTTTTTTATTTTTCCATAGGAAAATATTTATACCATTATTATTTCTATACGAATAACTGGGTATCAGATAAATGGATATACGGAAGAAAAGAAGCAGTTTTATACACAGAGAATGTCAAAAGTCAGTATGATAAAGTAATAATTTCTCTCTCCGTTGATATGCCTCTTAATTTCTGGCTTTTTTACAGCAGCTATGACCCGGTTACTTATTTAGCACAAGGGGGAACCCGGTCAAACGGGTTTTTGTATGAAGGAAATGCATATGATAAATACGAATTCCGAAATTTTAACTACAGGGAGATGCAGTACTATCCGGGAAAAGTTCTTTTGGTTGGTACTCCCAATAACTTTCCGCAGGGGACTGATGCAGTTAAAACAACATACTATATGGATGGTAGAGAGGCATTAAAAATTGTGGCGGTGGGTACGGGAAAATCATACTAAGTATTTACCATGACTTTATTTTTAATAGGACTTATTACACTTTTAAATTTCTTTCTTCGTTTTTTTAGACTTGGCCAAATACCATTCTTTTCAAATTCGTTTCCGGTAAGCATACTCATTGAAAGTGCCATAATTAATGTTATTTCATCATTCCTGATTTTTGCAATAGCAAAACTTCTTTTTAAGAAAAATAAGATTTCTCTTTTATCATTTTTTGTTTTTTCTGTTCTTCCCTGGATTGTTGAAACAGGAAGAAACGGCGTTTATTTAAATATCCTGCTTTTCTGGATTCTGATTCTTGTTCTTTTATTACTTGTTCTTAAGAAAATTGTTTATTTTCGGCTTTTTTTAAATATATTCAGACCAATACTTTTTATGGCAGGGATGTTAGTAATTTTATTTCTTCTAAAAAAACCTGATTTTATTTTTTCTTTTAACTTAAATTCCTATGCACTTTACCAAGTTTTGTCCAACACGTTTCATCTTGCATCTTTCGGATTTTTGTTTTTTTCAAACGACAGTTTCTGGCACGGAGGAAATAAAGACACCGGTGTTTTATTTCTGAGTTTTCTTCCGTTTCTATTTATCGGGGTTGTAGATGTTTTTAAAAAAGACATATCTATAATGGTGATGTTACTTATTATCGGAACTTTACTTTCTGTCTTAAACCCTTATTTTCCTGAAGTCTTTGAGTTTTATATCGTAATTCCTGTTTTCGTTTTATCAGTTACACGGGGACTTTATGGTCTTCGGACTTTTAACAAAAAAATAATTTCCTTGTTTATTCTATTATTTATTTTTGAATACACTCTTTTTCTACATGCATACTTTATTCATTATCCTCAAAATACGAGGAGTTATTTTCAGAATTTGGAAAAACCATTATGAAGGAAAAAACAGTCATTTTGTTATTTCTTATTTTTCTTTTTTCATCCCTTCTTCGCTTATACCAACTAGATACCATCCCTCCTTCTTTGTATACGGATGAGGTTGACCAAGGATACAATGCCTATTCAGTTATTAAAACAGGAGCAGATGAACACGGAAATTTTTTGCCTGTTTCATTCCGTTCTTTCGGAGACTGGAAGCCACCACTTCCGACATATTTAATGATTCCTTTTATGTTTATTCTGGGTCCGAATGATTGGTCAGTAAGACTTTCCTCTGCCATACTTGGAATAGTAAGTCTCCTCCTTTCTTTTAAGATCGCAAAATTGATATTTGAAAATAACAGATTATCATTTTTATCAGTATTTTTACTTTCCATTTCTCCCTGGCATTTATTTCAAAGCAGAACTGCAATGCTTGTCATGGTCTCTCTTTTCTTTTTTGAAATAGGAATATACGGATTTTTAAAATATATTAAAAATTATAAATTCAGATTTTTACTTTTATCTGTTTTAGGATTTTCACTCTCCATATACTCCTATTACGGACTTCGTCTGATTGTTCCTCTTACATTACTTTCACTTTTCCTATGGAAAAGATCTGAGATCTTTTCAAAAAGAAAACATATTTTGTTAGGTGTGGTAATAGGAATTATACTTCTCCTGCCTATCTTTATCTCAGGATTAAAAGAGAGAGACGTTCTCTTCGGACGTGCTCGTACTGTTAGTATTTTTTATGACAGGGGAGTAGAACTAAAACAATGGGAGCTTCAAACTCAGGATTTTGAAAATACCTACTCTATTCTTACCCGAATTTTCCATAATAAAGTATTTCTTTACGGAAGGGATATTATAAGGAGATATCTTTCTCACTTTGACTTGGATTATTTATTTTTAAAGGGAGACGGAGCATTTCCATTTCAAGTTCCTCATACCGGAATACTGAATTTTTCAGATATTATTCTTATTCCTTTGGGGATTTACTTTATAGTGAAGAGAAAGATAAAGAATCAAACTATTCTATGGATCTGGCTAATAATAAGCATTTTGCCTGCATCTTTGACGTTTATAACTCCTGCTACGAACCGGACGTTTAACGCGGTTGTACCTTTTTCATTTCTTTCTGCTTTGGGATTTATTTTTCTCATTAAATATAAAAGTAAAATGCAGATTAAATTAATCATTAGCATTATTTTTATAACGTGCCTTTACAGTTTCAATTACTTCTTGAATTCTTACTTTATTGAGGTTCCCAAAAATTACGGGAATATATGGGGGTACGGATGGGAAGAAGCAATGCAGTATATACACAGTCAAAAAGACAGGTATAATACTGTCTATATTTCAAGCAACAAAGGGATGCCCTATATTTATTACGCATTCTATAATCAAATAGATCCTGACTTTATTCAGAAAAAATTGATAAGACCTTATATTCCCGACGCGTTTGGTTTTGAACCGGTAGATTCGTTTGAAAATTTATTTTTTTATCGGGGGAGAAGTTTTAAAGAAATCAGAGAAAGCCGTGAAAGTAATATATTAGTTGTTGTACCAAGCGATGAAGATGATTTAAAGGGAAACCCGGTTAAAGAAATAAAGTATCCAAACGGAAAAAATGCAATTGATATTTACTCATTGTAATTCTACTTAATACTATGTGTATATCTTTTACAAAAATATTTTTTATTCTCATTTTTATCTTATCCGTATTTCTTAGGTTTTATGATCTTAGAAATATACCTACCGGATTCTATACAGATGAAGCGGCTTTTGGATACAATGCTTACTCCCTTCTTAAAACAGGAAAAGATGAATTCGGAGTTCTTGTCCCCTTTGTCTTTCATTCATTCGGGGATTATAAATCTCCTTTGTTTTTTTATTATCTTATTCCATTTGTCGGGTTATTTGACTTAACTATTCTTTCAGTTCGGTCAGGTGCAGTTATCTTGGGTATTGGGATAATTGTCGGAATTTTTCTCCTTACCTATCTTCTTTCACGGAATAAAAGGCTTTCTCTTACTGCAATGTTAATTTCTTCAATTACGCCGTTGTCATTGCAGTTTAACCGCATGGTTCATGAAAATAATTTATCCGTCTTTTTAATATTATACGGGTTAATATTTTTTTTAAAAGCCGAGAAAAATAAATGGTACTTTCTTATATCCGGAATATTATTCGGCCTAAGTATATATGCATACCATGATGCAAAAATAATAACTCCTTTACTTTTAGGAGGACTCTTTCTTTTTTACAAAAAAAAATATCTTTCCAAAATAGGACATATCGCAATTTTTTTGGCTCCCATTATTTTACTTTCTTGTATTTTAATTCTTAATCTAATTCGAAGTTCAGGACTTCACCGTCCTTTCTCTGTTCTTGTATTTAATAACCAGGGAACATTTGCAGATATTATTGCCTGGCGGCAGGACATATCCTATTTCCAAAATAAAGATGTCGCCTTAGTCGGAAAACTTTTTATTAATAGGCCGATTAACTATGCTTTATCTTTTCTAAGTAATTACCTTTCCCATTACTCACCCTCTTTCCTTTTCTTTTTCGGGGATCCGGTAAAAATATACTCAACGGTAGGGACAGGAATTCTCATGGTGAGTTTTTTACCGGTTTTAATTTTCGGATTTGTACTTCTTTTTACCCGCTATAAAAATAACCGGAATATTATCCTATGGATTCTACTTATCGGTTCTCTCTCCGGTGCGTTAACTGCGTACGTACCCTCTGCCAGTCGGACCTTTATTCTTATTTTTCCTTTCAGTTTATTATCCGCAATGGGTGCGGTTTATTTATCCGGGTTTTTTAAAAAGAAATCTTATTTTATTTCTCTTATTTTGATATTCGTTTTTATCGTCATGTTTGACTTTACCCGTTTTTTAAATCTTTATTTTTTTGTAACACCTGTCAGATACGCAAAAGATTGGAATTACGGACGGGAAGAGCTTTTGAAGGAAGTAAATCAGTATGCTGGAAATTTCAAGCATATATGGTTTTCAAGGCAGGTCGGAGAATATATTTATCTTCTCTTTTTTAATAAAATTGATCCCAGGCAGTTTCAAAATGATTATACATGGGATACAGTTGATAAGTACGGATTTCAATGGGTTAAAAGTTTTGGTAAATATACCTTTGAAACGATTCCTCCGAAACCCTGGATAAATACTCAAACTCTTTATATCGGACTGCCTGAAAATTTTGACGGCAATGCAATACCTCTGAAAACTATCAAATACCCTTCCGGTAATCCGGCTTATTATATTTTGGATTATCATTCTTTTACCCCTCCCAATGAATATTAAGATAGTAATACTAGTACTTCTTATTATGTGTGCCCTTTTTTTAAGAGTCTGGAAAGTGGGGGAGTTTCCGGTTTCCCTATACGGAGATGAGGAGTCTTTTGCATGGAATGCCTGGAATATTTTAAAAACAGGAGCAGATGAGTTTGGGACCCCTTATCCTCTTCAGTTTCGTGCATTTGATGACTATAAAGCCCCGATTCCCGTATATCTTTTGGTTCCAGTGTTTGGGGTATTTGGGATGAATCCGGACTCGATACGAATTCCTATTTCAGTTGCGTCTGTTCTAACCATAATTGCCATCTATGCATTATCCCGCAGATTTTTTGATGTAAGAGCATCTCTTCTTATTTCATTTACAATCGCAATTTCAGCCTGGGACATTCATCTGTCGCGGGGATATTTTGAAGCTACTCTTTCTCTATTATTTTTAGTCTCTGCGCTTTATTTTTTCCTGGGAAATAAAATCCGTGACCAACTGTTAAACGCTTTATTTTTTTCCTTATCTGTTTATACGTATTTTACTCCCCGATTATTTTTGATTTTTATGCTTCCGTTACTTCTTGTATGGAAGTTAAAAGTTATAAGGAACAAAAAAGAGGCAGTTAAAAAAGTCATAATCAGTTACGGCATTCTTTTTCTAATCTCTATTCCTCTTCTGTATCAGACTTTTTTCGGGTATGGACTTTCCCGTTTTTCAAAGCTTTTGGAAGGGTTAAACACACGAGTTGTACAAACTATAGGAGCAGAGAGACAAACTTCAAGCTTGTCTGAGTTTGTCACCCGAAATCTCGTAAACAAGGCAACCGTTTCTGCTCGTTTTATTATTCAAGGGTATCTCGAGCACTTTTCCTTTAATTTTTATTTTGTAAATGCAGACACAACTTTGAGATACTTTACGGGAGATAGGGGACTTTTATATTTGTTTGATTTGCCTTTCTTGATTGCCGGTCTTTATAAGTTATGGAGATATAAAAGAAATGCTTTTTATTTTATTTTTATTTGGCTTTTGACTGCTCCCATTCCCGCTTCAATTGTAGGACGCCCCTTTTCTTTAAGAAGTCTTGCCATGGCTCCACCTCTTTGGATTATCATAGGATACGGAATATATTCCGTGTTTCAAGAGCTTAGGAACAAGAAAATAAAATATATTTTTTCAGTAATTATTACAGGTATTGCAGTTTTCTCTTTACTAGGCTGGTTAATCAGGTACTTTTACTTTTATCCGAAACTAGGTGCTACCTGGTGGGGAGGAATAAATAAAATCGCTTTGGAGGCGGCATTTAAAGAGCAGGATAAGTATACTCATATATTTCTGTCTGATTATTATTCAGGCATGCCTCTCTCCTTTGCAGTCTATACCCAGGCTGATCCGCGAGTTTTCCGACAGGCAGTTCTAAATCCTGTCGTTTTAGCAGACGGAAGACACCTTATAAAATTGGGAAAATTTTATTTTGGCTCTCTGGATATCGATAAAACCAGAATGAATAAAAATATCATACCTGTTCACAGTCTTTATTTTGCACGTCCGGAAGAAGCAGTATCTGAAGAAGCTATCCATGCTCCGGATGACGGCAGAGTACTATTTTATGTATACCGCAATTGAAACATTCTTAAATAAAAAGAATCGGATCCAAATTATTTTTTCAGTTCTTTTATGGTTTTTGAGTATTTTTTCCATTCTTGTGGGAGTTATCAAAGGAGGAATGCCCTTTTGGAATGATCCGGCTCGGGATCTTCTTTTAGCGGTTGATAATATAAGAAAATTAACACTTATCGGTCCTCCCAGCGGAATACCGGGAATCTTTTACGGCCCCTACTGGATATGGATACTCTCTGTACCTTTACTTATAACCCGTGATCCCCGTTTTGTAGTATTTTTTACTCTGTGGATTCCTTATCTTATTCTGTTTCCTTTTATTATTTTAAAATTTAAACCGTTTTCACATAGTCTTACCCGCATCGGAATCATTTCTTTATTTCTTGTTTCTTACAACCAGTATGGGATTTTTCTTTGGAATCCTCATCTTGCACCCTTTTTATTTCTTATATTATTTGTTGTTTTATTTTCAATGCCGTTTGAGAGAAAACTGCGTTATTTTTTGGGAGGATTGATTACAGGGATTATCGTTACATTTCATATTTCATTTGGACTTGGCATTTTAATTGCCGTATCCTTATATATATTAACTGAAACTTTAAGGACTGAATTTACTGGGAATCGCCTTCTGAAAGATAAGCTTCACAAAACTGCATTCAAATTAATACTTTTTGTCATAGGTGTAATAATTTCTTTTTTACCCTTTTTAGTATTTGAGTCCCGCCACGGATGGATGCAAGGGAGAGCATTTTTCCATGCAGGTTCAGAATCACTTATTAATAATGCATCTGTTGTCAGTCAAAAGGGTCTTACCGGAATTCAAATAATTCAAACCTTTCTTAATGTACCCCAAAATCTTTTTTCGATACATAATAATTTATTTTCCATTTTTTTTCTTATAATTCTGATTTCCGGAGTATTTATTTTTCATGTGCACAAAACAGATAAAAACATAGGACACGCTCACATGCTTAAATTTCTGTCCATATCTTTGGTTATTCCCATGATAATTTATCTCGTGAGTCGCAATCCCGTTTGGGAATATCATTTTATCGGATTTGAAATGGTTATTATTCTCATATCTGCAATTTTTTTGGAAAAGATAAAGATATTAAGATATATATTTATAGTCTGGGTTATTTTTTTGTCTTTTTCATCATTTATTAAAACCGTTGACTCCCTTCCCGGGGATCCCCGGTTGGTTTCAGGACTTGCATCAAAAGAAGATGCAGTAAAAGTAATAAAAGCTGATGCAAAAAACAGTTCCGTTGTCTATTTTGCATATGCCCCTTCCCTATATACGTATGACTACGATTATTTATTTAAGTGGCTTATTCCCGGAAAAACTTTTTCAATATTAGGTGCAACACCTATCTATCTTATTATTCCGAAAAGCTCAGACGCGGTGACAGAGGATTTTATCAACTACCGGACACCTCGGGGTAAATATCATACAGATAAAAGATGGGATTTAATTGACAAAACCATAATTCTAAAACGTGTGAAAACGTAAGTCTTAACTGGTACAATATCAAAACTAGGATGAACTCTAAAATTTTTCTCGGTTTGATTCTTGGTTTGGCACTTTTCCTTAGGCTATTTCAATTAGGAATCAATCCACCTAGCCTTTACTGGGATGAAGCATCTCTGGGATATAACGCATATTCCATCTTGACAAGCGGGAAAGATGAGCATGGGGAAGTTTTTCCCCTTGCACGGTTTATAGCCTTTGGCGACTTTAAGCCTCCTCTTTATATCTATACCGCTTCACTTTCCATATTGTTTTTCGGATTGACTGAATTTGCGGTTCGTCTGCCTTCATCGCTTGCCGGATTTTTTATGGTACTTTTTACATACCTTCTCTGCCGGGAGTTGTTTTTCAAAAAAAGAATTTCACTTGTTGCGTCTTTTTTGATTGCCGTTTCTCCCTGGTCCCTGCAGTTTTCCCGTGCCGCGTTTGAGGCAAATCTAGGTGCTCTTTTTAATTTAATGGGAATTTATTTTTTTGTTTTATTCAAGCGGAGGAAAATCGCAATTTTCTTATCCGTTATATTTTTTATTTTTTCCTTCTATACGTTTAATTCAAACCGGATTACTGCACCGTTACTTCTTGCGTTTCTTTTTATTATTAACTTTAAAACCGTCCTTAAAAACTATTTATGGGTCTTTGTTTCTATTTTAATTGGGATAATTCTTATTCTTCCCAGTAGTCACTACCTAAGAGATCGGGAAAGCAGGGTGAGATTTCAGGAAGTAAGTATTTTTAATGACCTTACTCCGGTTGAAATATCAAACCAGAGGAGCCAAAGAGAGGGGAATTCGCCGATTGCTAAAGTTCTTCATAACCGGAGAGTCCTCTTTGCCGTGAGTTTTCTTAAGCATTTTACGGCAAATTTTGACGGAAGATTTCTCTTTGTAAAAGGGGATGCGAATGCGCGTCTTTCTATTTTGGAAATGGGGGAGTTATATCCCATTGAGCTCCCGCTTCTTATATTGGGAGTATGGTATCTTGCTTTGCACAAGAAAAAAACAGGACTTATTATCGCCCTCTGGATGATAATTGCGGTAATTCCTGCAGCAACCGCCAAGGAGGTGCCTCATGCTCTTCGAATTGTGTCCATTCTTCCGTCCTACCAGATTATAGGAGCTGTGGGATGTATGTATTTATATCATCTGATTAAATACAGACAGATAAAGATAGGTTTTTTTATTTCCATTTTTATATCCCTTGGGTATGTTTTTTGCGTATATTATTACCTTCATAATTATTATTTTCATTATCCGCAGGAATCAAATTTCGCCTGGCAGTATGGATATAAACAAATGGTGCAAAAAGTTTCTCAAATTGAAAATCAGTATAACCGGATATTTGTAACAACAGCACTGGGGCGTCCGTATATATACTTTGCTTTTTATAATCGTATAAGTAATCAGGACTTTTTAAAAAATAAAGTCGCAGACAGGGACTGGTATGGATTCTGGACCGTAAGCAAATTGGGAAAATATTATTTCGATTTTACTCCTCTTCAAAATTCCAGGCAAAATGATTTAATTGTGACAACTCCTGAGTCAATCCCCGGCGAGTTTAACGTATTTGATACGATTTATGATTTAGAAGGTAAGCCTGTATTGGTTCTTGCAGATAGAAGGTAGATATGAAAAAAATATTTATTTTATTCTTAATATTAACTCTTGGTTTTATTTTGCGTTTTTGGCATTTGGGGGATAATCCTCCGTCTTTGGATTGGGATGAAGCTTCTTTGGGATATAATGCTTACTCAATTCTAAAAACGGGAGCTGATGAGTATGGTAATTTTCTCCCGCTCTCCATCCGCTCATTCGGGGACTATAAACCTCCTTTATACACATATCTTACCATTCCGCCGGTTTCTTTATGGGGACTTAATGAGTACTCAACTCGTTTTGCATCTGCACTTCTCGGGTTTTTTACACTTATTGTTGGATATTTTCTTGTACGTATACTCTTAAATTTATACTCAGCTAAAATACCGCTTCTTTTTACTTTGTTTTTTGCCATTTCCCCTTGGCATATTCAGTTTAGCCGGATCGCGTTTGAATCTAATATCTCCTTATTTTTTGTCTCTCTGGGAATCTGTCTTTTTTTATACGCTTCAAAGCGGCCTAAGCTGTATATCGCGAGCTTTATTATGTTAGGACTTTCCCTGTACACATATCATTCTCCAAGACTTATTGTCCCCCTTCTTATAGTTTTTTTAACATTACTCTATAGACGGCATATTCTTCCCAATAAAAAGTGGTTTGTAGTAGGTATAATCTGTTTTATTCTTTTAATTCTTCCGGTTCTCAAAGAGCTCAGAGGTAGTACAGGAGCCCGTTTTAGCTCGGTAAGCAGTCTCACTCCCGAGTCCCTCAGTGAAAGCATCAATCTGATAAAAATTGATAAAGAAAACGGGGATAGATTAGGTATGCTTACCCATAACCGCAGACTTATATATGCGCGTGAAATTTTGGGGGGTTATTTGGATCATTTTAATTTTGATTTTTTGTTTTTAAACGGAGATCCGCCTGCCCGTCATCACGCAAACGGCATGGGAATGATGTACCTGTGGGACTTTATATTTGTAGCAATTGGAGGAATTGTTGTATTAAGAGTTCGTAATGCTGGAATGAAAGTAATGGTTATTTGGCTTGTTCTTTCCCCTTTGGCATCAGCCCTGACAACCGGTACTCCTCATGCAGTACGCGCACTTTTAATGCTCTTGCCTCTTGTTTATTTTTCGACGATCGGATTTAATTTTGTTTATACTCGGTATAAAAAATTGACCCGTGTCGCTGTATTTTTTCTTCTTATTAATTTTTACTACTATTTAAATCTCTACTGGATTCATTCACCTGTTGAAAGCTCTTCTGATTGGCAGTATGGATACAAACAGGTTGTTTCTGAGGTTGCAAAAAGGGAAAGCGAGTTTGATAAAATTATTGTTACTTACCGGTATGACCAGCCGTACATATTTTTTCTTTATTATAATCTTATTGATCCTTCCTGGTATCAGAAAAACTGGGGGACAGGGGAAATCCCAAGAAGTAACAGAAGTTTTGGAAAATTCGAATTTAGAAATATTGACTGGCAAAAGGATTCATATCTTAAAAATGTCCTTTTTGTCGGAACTGGCGATGAGATACCTTCGGATATTCCAAATGAGCAAGTTTTACACTTTTTAGACGGATCCGTTGCCTTCCGGGTAGTTGCACGCTAAAATAGAGAAATGAAAATACTTGTAACCGGAGGGGCCGGATTTATTGCCTCACATATTGCGGATAGATACATAGAAAAAGGACACTCTGTTGTTGTTCTTGACAATCTCTCAAGCGGTAAAAGAGAGTATGTTCACCCTAAAGCAGTTTTTTATCAGTGCGATATTCGAAAGTATGAAGAGGTAGAAAGGGTTATTAGTTGTGAAAAACCTGAAATAATAAATCACCACGCAGCTCAGATAAGTGTCAGAAAGTCTGTTGAGGATCCCCCGTTTGATGCAGAGGTAAACCTGGTGGGTCTTTTAAATCTATTGGAAGCAGGAAGAAAAAACGGTCTTAAAAAGGTTGTATTTGCCTCTTCAGGAGGAGTTGTATACGGAGATGCACAGGTATTACCAACCCCTGAGGACTATACTCCTTTACAGCCTCTTTCACCCTACGGGGTTGCAAAACTCGCAAGCGAGTATTATCTGTTTTTTTACAAAAGAACCTATGGAATTTCATTTGTTGCTCTTCGCTATGGAAATGTATACGGCCCCCGGCAAAATCCTCACGGAGAGGCGGGAGTCGTTGCAATTTTTTCCAAAAAGCTCATAAAAGGGGAGTCACCTACTATTAACGGAGATGGAAAGCAGACACGCGACTATGTGTATGTGGAAGATGTAGTACACGCCAATGTCTTGGCGCTTGCTAGTTCTGCTGAGGGAGCATTTAATATCGGAACTGGGCAAGAGAGTAATGTTTTAACTATTTTTTCAACTCTTAAGGATATTTTAAAATCCTCACTTACTCCTATTCACGGACCGGCAAAGCAGGGGGAACAGAAAAGAAGCTGTCTTAATAATTCCAAAGCCAAAAAGCAAATTAAATGGACTCCTCAATTTACATTGCAGGATGGGCTTGAAAGAACAGTTGATTATTTCAAAACTGAGAGTAATAGTCAGAATGAAAAATAATAAAAAAAGAAAAAAAGTGATTGTCATGGGAGCTGGACTTGCAGGACTGGCTTGTGCATATGAACTTTCACAAAAAAAATTTGATGTTGTAATTATTGAAAAATGGGAGGAGGTCGGAGGTCTTGCCCGAACGATTAAAAAAGGGAAATTTTCATTTGATTCCGGCCCCCACAGGTGGTACACCAAGAGCAATATGGTGAACAAATGGATGCTGGATCTTCTGGGGGATGAAGTGATACGCGTGCCGCGTCTTACCCGGATTTATTTTGATAAAAAATTCTTTTATTATCCCATAAAGCTTAAAAACGCAATAGGAGGGATTGGTCTTTGGCGTGCTGTCCGCTCGGTTCTGGATTATCTTATCGCGCGGGTAAAGTCGCGATTGTTAAAGCCGAAATTGGTAACTATGGAAGATGGGTATGTAAACCAGTTCGGGCATACTCTTTATGAGACCTTTTTTAAAAGATATAGTGAAAAACTGTGGGGGGTCCCCTGCGACCGGATTTCGGTCGACTGGATTGGACAAAGAACACGGGGGCTTAATCTCTCCACCATCCTTAAGGAAATGATTATCAAAAGCAAAAAAGTGGTTTCCCTGGTTGATGAGTTTTCATATCCGGAAAGGGGAATCGGGAGAATTGCAGAGAAGATGGCGGATACAGTAAAAAAATACGGGGGAGAAATACTTCTAAACTCTGAAGTTGTGGAAATTGAAAGAAGGGAAAATCAAATTACTTCAGTGACGGTTAAAGTCAGCGGAAAAGAAAAAAAGATAGAAGGGGATTATTTTATCTCAAGCATTCCTATTAACGATTTGGTATTTCGCCTGTCTCCCGAAACAGATAGAAGTATATATGCTTTGAGCAAAAAGCTTAAATACCGAGATGAACTTCAGGTAGCACTTTTTGTATCAAAGACACATATAACACCTGATACCTGGATATACGTCCACTCTAAAGAAATTCCTTTTATGAGACTTATGGAAATGGACAACTGGTCAGACAAGTTGTCACCGGTTGGTACCACTACTCTTGTTTTTGAGATTGCATGCAATGAAGGAGATGCCATGTGGAATAAAAATGATAAAGACGTTATAGATCTGGTTAAAAAATCATTTGTTGAAGAATTTAGTTTGATTCCGTACAAGACGATTACAGGCGGGTATGTGCACCGGGTTCCTAAAGAATATCCGGTATACCATATCGGATACCGGCAGGATGTAGATAAAATTAAAAAGTACCTCTCCGGGTTTTTTAATCTCCAGCTTATCGGAAGAAACGGAACGTTTAGGTACAACAACATGGATCACTCGATTGAAATGGGGCTCTACGCAGCCTGGAATTTAATTTCCGGGAAGAAAAAACATGATATTGAATCGGTAAATATAGAGAGAGAATATCTGGAAGAAAAGAAGTTTGAATCACCTGAAGATGAGTTTGTAGAAGAAAAACATTAACCCTATGAACTCAAAAAAAAATACAAAAGAAAAAGTTATTGTTGTAATGCCGGCGTATAATGCGGAAAAAACACTTGAAAAAACATACAGAGACATCCCTAAAAATACCGTCAGTGAAGTAATTGTAGTTGATGATGAGAGTCATGATGCAACCGTTGCCGTTGCCAGAAAGCTCAGGATTCCCGTATTTGTTCATAAAAAAAACTTAGGGTACGGAGGAAATCAAAAGACATGTTATGAGGAGGCACTTAACCGAAATGGGGATATCATAGTAATGATTCATCCAGATTATCAGTATGATGCCACTCTCACCTCTCACTTAATTAAGCCAATTCTGGAGGGACGGTTTGATATTATGCTTGGGAGCCGTATACGAACCAGGAAAGAGGCTCTTACGGGAGGAATGCCTTTGTATAAATACATCAGTAACCGCTTCTTAACGGTTTTGGAAAATATTTTTTTGGGTCTTAATCTGTCTGAGTATCACACCGGATTTAGAGCATTTGACCGGAATGTTTTAAAAAATCTCCCCTTAAAAAATTTTTCAAACGATTTTGTCTTTGATCAGGAAATTTTAATCTCAGCCCACGCTGCAGGATTTAGGATTGGAGAAATCCCGGTACCGGTACGCTACTTTCCCGAGGCATCCTCAATTAATTTTTTCCGTTCGAGCATTTACGGTCTTATGATAATGAAATTGCTATTTTTATATATTCTTTATACAGTTGGCATTAGAAGCAAAATATTTTCCACTTTCCGCTATGAAAAAGATTGACATTATTATTTGTCTTTTGATATGCATTCTTACTTTTCTTACTCTTCGCGATCTGTATAAACCCTTTTTTTATACAAGTCATGACGGTCAGAACCAAATTGTACGGCTGTATTATTTTGATGAGGCTTTGAGAGACGGCCAGTTTCCTCCCCGGATTGCGGGGGGCCTCTTAAACGGATACAGCTATCCTCTGTTTGTCTTTTCCTACCATATGCCCTGGATTATTGCAGAGCCTTTTTATTTGATAACTCGCGACATTTTTGCTTCAATAAAATTCAGCTTCATTCTGGGCTATTTCTTATCGGGTCTTACCATGTATTGGTATTTAAAACGGGTATTCGGAAGATTTCCTTCTGCTGTCGGGACTTTCTTATATCTCTTTGCTCCCTACCGTTTCGTAAATATATTTGTAAGAGCCGCGATCGGAGATGCAACCTCTTTTATTTTTCCTCCTCTTATTTTTTTATCTCTGTATGAACTGACCAAATTTGATAAGTTAGACAGGATGTTTAAAACCGGAGCAAAGTGGATTGTAGTAGGGGCAATCGGAATTGCTGGACTTATTTTATCCCATGCGATGGTTTTTGCATTATTTGGCCTATTCTATTTTTTATATTTATTATGGAATTTGGTTTTTACCCGCAATAAGAAAAATACTCTTATTGGATTTATTGTAGTACTAATTCTAGGAGTAGCATTATCCGGTTATTATTTTATTCCGTCTTTTTTTGAGAGAGACTATACTCAATTTTCCTCAGTTATGAGAAGCATATTTACCGGAAGTACATTTATTCCCTTTAAACAACTTGTCTATTCGCCGTGGGGGTATGGAATGATGAGAGCTGAGGAGGGCGGAATGAGTTTTCAAGTAGGTATTGCCCAATGGGGAGTTGCCGTATTTACAGTATTAATACTAATTAAGTGGTTAATTAGTAAAAAAAATAAGAGGGAATATTCTGCATACAGTCTTGGTTTTTACTTTATGATTACATTTATACTTAGCGTTTTAGCTATGCTTCCGGTATCACTTTTCGTCTGGAAACTTCTGGGCAATATTATAATTATTGATTTTACCTGGAGAATTTTGACAGTCACCGTTTTTTCTTCTTCTGTTTTAGGAGCATTTGCTGTATCTAAAATAAAGTTTAAATATTTAGTTGGGGTGTTAATTATTTTGGTCGCATTATACGCCAATAGAAATTATTTAAGAATTAATAAAATCCAGGGCTGGGATGTGCCCTTTTATCTTAAACTTGAGAAAACTACCAACATGTATGATGAATATACTCCCCAGTGGGTGCAGAGGGAAATTGAAAAAGTTCCCATCCTAGAAAAAATTGGATATAGTTCCAAAAGTGTAATAACGGATATAAAGGTAAATTCATCTAATCATTTTTTGGCAGATGTCACAACCTCCCAAAATACAGAGGCAACTCTTAACACTATCTATTATCCGGGGTGGGAACTTTTTGTGAATAATATAAAGTCCCCGATTGAGTATAAAAACAGCAGGGGACTAATGAGCTTTTCGCTTCCAAAAGGAAAGAATACTGTTGAGTTTAAATTCACCGAGACTCCTCTAAGATTAATATCAGATATTATCACAATATTAGCCGGTATGATATCATTATGGGCTGTTATTTCTTCTTTCAGAATAAAACATAATGAAATTAAGCATGATTTACCAAATAAATCGTCATCCTGAACTTGTTTCAGGATCCAGAAGCTAAAACACTGGATCCCGGGTCAAGCCCGGGATGACAATTCGTAATTAGTTATGAAAGAAAAAACAAAGAAACTTTTCAGGAAAATATTTTTACACCGATACCAGCTCCTGATTCTGGGAGTTATTCTTTTTACATTCCTTGTCAATGCTTTCCATACGCAGTTTCCCGATGAGTTTGACAACATATTCGGAGGATTTCTTATTAACCAGGGTAAGCTTCCCTATACCGGTTTTTTTACGCATCACAATCCGGGAGCTTATTACTTTGCTTCTCTAATAACTCTTTTTACGGGGAGAAGTTTTGTCCAATTTAGAATCGTTTTTGCTTTGGTACTTTCTTCTTTTTATGCATTCAGTTATTTTTTTCTTAAAGAAAGACTTAAAGAAAAATCTCTTGATCATTTTCTTGTTTATGGTTTGATTATTGGGTTGGGCTCCACATACTGGTGGGGACAGATGCTTTTGTCAGAAACATTAGTTGGGTACATGCTCGTTCCCGTCTTTCTTTTAATAATTGAAAAAGCTTTTTCCAAAATACCTTTTGATTTAAAAGATTTAGTATTTATTTCCGTTCTTACTTTTCTTTCTCTTTTTGTTTCCCTGACTTATATATATTTAGTTCCCGTAATTATCGGAGTAAGTCTTTATCTGTATTTTAAAGATCAAAAAAAAGTTGCATTCCGGCATATTGTTAAGCCAGCTGCTATCTTTGCTCTTCCATACGTTCTATTTCTTCTGTATCTGGTTATCAGCGGAAGCTATAAGGAATTTTACTTTGCGTCCGTTACATACAATGTGAAGTATTACATCTATAATTTTCCCCAGGTAGCCGGTACTTATTCCAGAAATCCGATACGGTATGCCGTTTCAATTGCCCGGACAAATATAAATCAGCTTTTCAGCCTCCTGACCCAAGTAAAAAATTTCAACTTTTCATATCCGTTGAATATCTCACTCGGAATTGGCATAACAGGTTTATTTATCTATTTGCTTCTTAAAAGAAAATTCACCCTTTTTATTTTAGTACTTGGAATGTTTCTCTACACAAACGCAAGAAGCGATCCTCTGGATGTCCATGAGACTGATTTTCATTCAACCGTATACATTATGTGCGCTTCCGCATTAAGTTTGTTTCTTTTGCATAAAATAAAAGAAGAACTTAATGTTGTCCAAAAAAGATTCTCAGACACTCTTATTCTTTCATCTGTTTTTTTAACTGTGGGAATTTACTGGGTTTTTAATTTTTACTTCTTGGGAAATCAGTTTATAGACAAAGCATATGGGAAGTTCATGGGTCGTGATCCTCTCATATATGACAGAGCGCAGACAGCTCAGACACTTAATAAATTAGTTTCTGAAAGTGAGTATTATTGGATCGGACCGTTTGAACTTCAGGAGCTTCTCTATATTAACGGAAAAGTAGCATCGAGGTATTTTTGGTATCTGCCGGCAAGCTCACGGGATGAAAAAATTCGCACAGAGCTAATTTCAGATTTTGAAAAAAATAAACCGAAAGTTATCGTGTATAAAAAATGGTGGGCGAATTTCGGAGTACAGCCTGAGGATTTCAATGGAATTATAGTTAATTATCTGGATAAAAATTATTTTCAGATAAGCGATCTTAAAAAAGAGGGATTAAATATTCATGTGAAAGTCGGCAAAGAGCTTAACTTTGATTTTGAAAATGAGTATTTTTTTGATAAAAGCAGAAAAGATGAGATAGTCAGAGAAATGCTTGATAAGGGGTTAATCGAAGAAATTTAAATCTATGAAATTGTCTGTAGCCCTAGCAACTTATAATGAAGAAGAGAATATTGCGAGATGTCTAAACAGCATTTCGGGATGGGCAGATGAAATTGTGATTGTTGATGGGAAATCAAATGACAAGACGGTTGATATAGCCAAAAAATATAATGCCCGGATAATTTTAAAAGAAAACGAAGAAAATTTTCACAAAAATAAGCAGATAGCAATCGAAAACTGCAAAGGAGAATGGATCTTACAGCTGGATGCGGATGAGGAAGTGACTAACAACTTAAAAGATGAGATCCTTAAAGTTGTTAGTCATCCTGAGCGACCGAAGGGAGTCGAAGGATCCCGTGTGGAACCTGTTTCCGGTTACTGGATTCCCCGAAAAAACTACTTTTTAGGAAAATTCTTAAAAAAAGGAGGACAGTATCCGGATTACACATTGAGACTTTACCGAAGGGGAAAGGGAAAACTTCCTGCTCTAAATGTTCATGAGCAGGCAGAGGTCGCGGGGAAAACAGAGTATCTTAAAAACCCTCTTCTTCATTATAATTATCCTGATCTTAAGCACTATTTTGATCATTTTAAAAGATACACAGATATTTTTGCAAATGAAATAATTGATGAGAATTATAAAGAAAAAAGTCGTCATCCTGAGCGACCGAAGGGAGTCGAAGGATCCCGTTTTCTTTCTTATATGCTTATAAAGCCTTTTACATGGTTTATATCGACATACATTCGCCATAAAGGATTTATGGATGGGTATCAGGGATTTTTATTTTCCTTTTTTTCATCTCTTCGCTTTCCAGTCTCCTATATTAAAGCATTGAAAATAAACTATAAGAAATGACAAACGAAGTAAACAAAATAATTTCTGTCGGATTTGTAAAGCCTCCTATTTTAGGTCATAAAAAAAGAGGTATAGGCATTTTTGGCCAAAACCTCATGCAGGCTCTTTCTAAAAGTAAAAACATACGCATCGAAGAGATAACCGTTGATGATAATAAAAATCAGTTTGATATTATTCACTATCCTTATTTTGATCCTTTCTTTTTAACCCTACCTTTTAAAAGTCCGGTTCCAACGGTTGTTACAATCCATGACTTAATTCCCTTAAGACTTAAGAAATATTATCCTGCAGGAATTAAAGGAAAAATAAAATGGGAAATACAAAAAAGAGTCATTAGAACTGCCAGTCATATTTGTACGGATTCTTTTTCTTCAAAAGAAGATATTAAAAAATATCTTGCAATTTGCGATGAAAGAATTTCCGTTGTATACGGGGGGGTAGATGAGGTATATTATTTGCCAATCTCTCAAAAAATAATGGACGAAACTGCGAAAAAATACAATATTATAGAAAAATTCATTCTGTATGTCGGAGATATTAATTACAACAAGAATATTCCGGGACTTTTAACTGCTTTTTCACAGATTATTCAAAAGGAGAACATAGATCTTATTCTTGTGGGTCCCGCTTTTACCCAAAAAACGGTTGAACTTGATGAAATAAAGCAAAAAATAAAAGATTTATCTTTGGGAGAAAAAGTAAAACTGGTCAATTACGTTTCAAATATGGAACTTAGAAGTTTATACAAACTGGCATCTCTGTATGTTCAGTCTTCCTTTGCTGAGGGGTTTGGACTTTCAGTACTTGAGGCTATGGCTTCAGGATGTCCAGTTGTTTCATCCCGGGAAACAAGTCTAAAAGAGATTTGTGCAGATGTAGTAGTACCCATTAACCCATATGACGAAACTAATATTTCCGAAGGAATTATAAAGGCGTTAAAAGATGAAACTCTGAGAAATAAAAATATTCAAAAGGGGATAGCACAGGCCAAAAAATTTACCTGGGAAGATGCTGCGTTAAAAACTGAAGAAATATATTTGCGTGTTCTTGCTCAATATGAAAAACAGGAGTAATTTAATTATTTTAAGTATTTTTTTGATATGGAGAACTGCACTTTTTGTAATATCGTTTATATCTTTAAAATATTTTCCTTTTCAGCCCAGATTTCCTTACTCAGATATTTTTCTAATCCCCTCAGGATTTCCCAAGTTTCTCTGGTCATTTGCCAATTTTGACGGAGTGCATTATTTAACCATTATAAACCATGGATACAGTGCTCAATATACCCAGGTGTTTTTCCCTTTTTACCCGTATTTGATAAGAATTATTTCGTCAACATTTTATTATGTTTCCCCGATTGTTGTCGGAATTGGACTCTCAAATATTTTTTTTCTTTTATCCCTTTTTCTTTTTAATAAATTGATTAATTTAGATAATATTAAAAATGCATTTTGGGCAATTATTTTTTTAATTTCATTTCCTACCTCTTTTTATTTTGGGAGCTTGTATACCGAAAGTCTTTTCTTTCTCTTGGTGCTTTCCTCTTTTTATTTTGCCCGAAAAAATAAATGGCTAGCAGCCTCTTTTCTAGGGACACTTGCTTCAATGACGAGGTTAAACGGAATTTTCTTACTTCCTTCATTACTGGTTGAATGGTTGCTTCAAAAAAAAGTTCCACAAACAAAAATTAGTAATCTGATGAAAGAAGCTTTGAAATGTCCTGCACTTTATATTGTTCCTCTGGGGCTCCTTATATATATGGCATATCTGCAGCTGACTTTTCACGATGCATTATATTTTTGGCATGCACAGCCTGTCTTTGGAGCAGAAAGAAGCGGAAGCCAAATAGTGCTTCTTCATCAGGTATTTTATAGGTATTATAAAATACTAACCACAGTTCAGTTCGGTAGTGAAGTTTTTTTCATCTCTTTTTTGGAATGTTTTTTTACAATTGTGTCTATCTTGTGTTTAATAGGGGCTTACCGGAAGAAAATACGTCTTTCCTATCTTGTCTTTTCGGTATTCTCAATTCTTATTCCCACACTTACCGGAACACTCTCCAGTATGCCCCGATATGTATTGTTAGCATTCCCTATATATGTGTATTTGTCCTCCATAAAAAGCGCCCTGTTAAAAATGATTATAATAGCACTATCTTTAATTCTTCTCACTGTATTGACTTCTCTGTTTGCACGGGGTCACTGGGTAGCATAAAATACAAAAATGAAATTGCTAATAGGTATTCCAGCATATAACGAAGCGGGAATAATTACCAAAGTATTATGCTCTCTGCCTAAAACTATACCGGGCATAACCAAACTTGATACGTTGGTAGTCGATGACGGGTCAACAGATGAGACCGCGAATTTAGCAGAGAAAGAAAAAGTATATGTAATTAAGCATCTTACCAACCGGGGGTTAGGCGGAGCATTAAAAACGATACTATATTACGCCAAGACTAACCAGTACGATTTTTTGGTTACATTTGATGCCGACGGTCAGCATGATGCAAGAGATATTAAGAGGCTTATTAGCTGTATGAATAATGCACGAAGCGATGTGGTGGTTGGCTCGAGATGGAAAAATAAAACCCGTGCCCCGCTATCCAGGAAATTAATCAATAAAGCAGCAAATATTACAACCGGAATACTATATGGGATTCTTACATCCGATTCCCAGTCTGGGCTTAGGTTATTTAATCGAAAAGCAATTGAAAAAATAGAGTTAAAATTTGACAGGATGGAAGTCTCAAGCGAAATATTCGGGGAAATAGCAAAACGGCGTCTTAAGCTTTCAGAAGTACCTATCCGGGGAATATATACAAATTATTCTTTATCAAAAGGCCAGAAGTTATCAAATTCTTTTGATATTATATTCAGACTGATTTTGAGATTTCTTCAATAAATTATGGTTACTCCAACTCAGGCAGTTTTAAGCTTATTTTTACTTTTTGCGCTAAGCAGGGTCTTTCTTCGGTTTAGGAGCGGGTCGCTTAGAAAAGTAGGATTTTTTTTCTGGGTTGTTGTTTTTGGATTTGCAATATTAATAGTGATATTTCCTGGTCTTTCAACCGGTGTAGCAAAATTTTTAGGCATTGGACGGGGAGTTGATGCGGTTGTTTATACTTCCATCGCCTTGTTGTTTTATCTTGTTTTTCGTGTTCATATTATGGTGGAGGATCTAAGGCATGAGATTACGGAACTCGTATCCAAATTAGCGCTTGATGAGTTTAAGAAAAAGAATGAAAAAAAATCTTCCAAAAATTAGTATAATTACTCCCTCTCTTAATCAGGGAAAATTTATCGAAGCAACTATAAATTCAGTTTTGTCTCAAAAATATCCTCATTTGGAGTATCTTATTATCGATGGGTGTTCAACAGATAATACTCTTAATGTTTTGAAAAAATACACAAAACACCTAATATGGATCTCAGAAAAAGATAACGGCCAGTCTGATGCCATTAATAAGGGATTAAAAAAATCAACCGGTGAAATTGTGACTTATTTAAATGCAGACGATCTCCTATCCCCCTGTGCTCTTTGGAAAGTAGGAGAGTATTTCCAAAGTCACAAGAGTACAATGTGGCTGACAGGTAGATGCAGGGTAATTGATGAAAAAGGGAATACCATACGGAATTTTGCAACATTTTGGAAAGAATTTTGGATATATACGTTACTGGTAAATTCCGACTTTATGAGAAAAAAGATATTGGTTATACTGAATTTTATTTCTCAGCCTGCAACGTTCTGGAGAAGAGAATTATTTCTTAAAGCAGGCTTTTTTGATGAGGGTCTCCGGTTTGTGATGGATTATGATTATTGGCTGCGGTTATACCAACTGACCCAACTTGACATCATTAGAGATCAATTGGCATTATTTAGAATCCATCCGGAATCAAAAACATCCAAAACGTATGAAAAGTTAGTAAATGAGTCTGTGGCAGTTGCAAAAAGATATACCAGAAATAAAATAGTGATTGCCTTAAATTATTATCATTCTTTTTTTGCTAAGCTTGCTTTTGCATGCGGATTATAACTATGAAGAAATTCTGGAAAGATAAAAAAGTGCTTGTTACCGGAGGGGCAGGTTTTTTAGGATCTCATTTAGTTAGGAAGCTTAAAGAATTGGAATCTATTGTTTCTGTTCCCCGTTCAGAAGGCCATGATCTTAGAGAAAAAGAGAATTGCAGAAAAGTTGTACAAAATAAGGATATTGTGATTCACTTGGCGGCAAAAGTCGGAGGGATAGGATTTAATCGGGAGCACCCGGGAGAAATGTATTATGACAATATCCTTATGGGTACGCATCTTATGGAGGAGGCAAGAATTGCACGGGTGAAAAAATTTGTAGCCATTGGAACCGTCTGTGCATATCCTAAATTTACTCCGGTTCCTTTTAAAGAAAAGAATTTATGGGACGGGTACCCGGAGGAGACAAACGCTCCATACGGACTTGCTAAAAAAATGCTTTTGGTTCAGTCCCAAAGTTACCGGGAACAGTACGGGTTTAATTCCATTTTTCTTTTACCGGTTAATTTATACGGTCCCGGTGATAATTTTGATATAGAATCCTCTCATGTGATTCCTGCTCTTATTAAAAAATTCAGCGAAGCAAAAGAAAAAAAATTAAAATCGGTAACCATCTGGGGAACCGGAAAAGCTACCCGGGAATTTTTATATGTTGAGGATGCGGTCGTGGGAATTATTAAAGCAGGTGAGTTTTACAACAAGTCAGAGCCGGTAAATTTAGGAGCAGGGTTTGAGATTTCAATCAAAAATTTAGCAAAACTGATTAAAAAAATAATCGGTTTTAAGGGAAATATCATTTGGGACAAAACAAAACCGGATGGTCAGCCTAGACGCAAATTAGATACAACCCGGGCTTTTAAAGAATTCGGATTTAAAGCCGCAACTTCATTTTCGACAGGTCTTAAGAAGACAATCGATTGGTACCGGTTATGATAGTTTTAGGGATACACGATGGTCACACTGCCGGGTCTGCTCTTATTAAGGACGGAGAAGTTCTTTCTGCGATTTCTGAAGAAAGGCTTACTAATGTCAAAAATTACTCAGGTGCGCCTCTTTTATCCATCCGAAAAGTTTTTGAAATAGCGGGTGTTTTACCCCGAGAAGTTGATTTAATCGCAATCGGATGCTTAGTCCGTGTAGGTTCTCCCTATGCGGATCAAAACACGCTTGCAAAAATTCAAGTCAGACTGTCTCCCTTTCTTCATTCCCATATATTTGCAAAAAGCTATGTAAATTTTTTTCACCTTTTTCGGGAGAGCTCGAGGTTAAAAAAACTCTTTTTATCCCTCGGAATGGAAAAAGTTCCCATACAGTTTATTGATCATCATCATACCCATGCCGCCTGCGCTTATTATCAAAGGCCTTGGAAAGATGAGAGCGTTGTCTTAACCCTGGATGGCTCTGGAGACGGGTTAAGTGCAACGGTTTCAGTAGGGAAAGGCAACACCATAAGAAGAATTTCAGAAACGACATTTTATGACAGCCTGTCGAATAATTTATACAGCGAAATGGTGGGGTTTCTGGGAATGAAACGGTGGGAACATGAATACAAACTGATGGGACTGGCTCCTTACGGAAAAGACGACGGGCTGATAAATTTTTTTAAAAAAGTAATCCGCATAAATCCCAAGAATCCTCTTGAGTTTCAAAACACATCCGAAAGTTATTTATACAATGTTACAAAAAAACTGACTCCCGTTTTAGTCGGAAGACGGTTTGATAATATTGCATGGGCAACTCAGACTTACTATGAGGATCTGTTATGTAGTTGGGTAAAAAATGCAGTTTTACATACCGGAATTCGCAATATTGTTTGTGCCGGCGGATCGTTTTTAAATGTAAAAGCAAATAAAAAAATAAGGGAATTAAAAGAAGTAGGTAAATTTTTCGTATATCCGGCATCAGATGACGGGGGGACACCGGTAGGCGCCGCACTTGTTGGGTATGTAGAACTTTGTAGGCAAAAAAAATTTAACGCGAAAGTAAAACCTCTAGAAAATTTATATTACGGACAGAAATTTTCAAATGAGCAAATTGAATCGGTTATAAAAAAATCAAAGTGGAAGAAATATGCTGTATATTATAAAACGGGAATTGAAAAAAAATGCGCCAAATTATTATCAAAAGGAAGTATTCTTGCCCGATTTGCAGGACGGGATGAATGGGGTCCGAGAGCTCTGGGGAACAGAAGTATTCTTGCAGATCCGAGGAATTTATCGGTTATTCAAAAACTTAACTTTGCCATCAAACAGAGAGATTTCTGGATGCCTTTTGCAGCATCTCTACTTCCCGAAGACGGGAAAAAATACCTGAAAAACTACCGTAAAGCTCCTTACATGATCGAGGCCTTTGATACAACACAGTATAGAGACGATATCATAGCAGCAATCCATCCCTATGACAAAACATGTCGGCCCCAAATGGTAACGGATAAAAATGATTCTTACAAAGCCATAATTTCAGAATTTAAAAAAATAACCGGAGTCGGAGCGCTTCTAAATACTTCTTTTAACCTGCATGGATATCCAATAGTTGGAAGTCCTGAAATTGCATTAAAAACATTTGAGGGTTCTGGCTTAGACGGACTTATCCTTGAAAATTGGCTGATTTTAAAATGAAAATACTATTTATTATTCCTCACTACTATCCATCTGTTTCATTCGGGGGGCCTCCAATTGTTGTGCATCAACTGGCCAAATCCTTAGCAAAAGAAAAAGTGGAAGTTTCTGTTTTTTGCGGAGATGCTCTTGATTCAAATCATCGAATTTTAAAACAGGATGCATTTATTGATGGGGTAACTATTCATTATTTCAGGGAACTGAGTACTCATCTTGCATATCAGAACAATTTGTATTTAACCCCCGTATTTTTTATTACCCTGATGAGTCAGATCGGGCGCTTTGATCTGATACATATCCACGAGCTGTATACAGCCCAGAATTTATTTGCAGGACTTCTTGCATCTAAATCAAAGCCATTTATTATTTCTCCCCATGGAAGTTTGACGGAAAGCCCGATGAGAGGAAAGGAGATCTTTAAGAAAATGTTTTACTTTATAAGCCGGAATGTCTATAAAAAAGCGGCAAAATTTATTGCCCTTACAGAAAAAGAGAAAAAGGAATGTTTAACCTGGGGAATACGGGATGAAAAAATAAATATTATCCCTAACGGAATTAATTCACCTCAAACGGCTTCTAACAAAGAAAAAATAAACTTTAGAAAAAAATGGAAAATACCTGATAGCGCTCAAATTATTCTCTACATGGGCAGACTTCATCCCATCAAACATCTGGATTTATTGATTATCTCATTTGCACAGGCACGGAAAAAAGATCCTGCAATTTTTTTGATTATTGCCGGTCCTGATGCCGGGATTAAAAGAGATCTTGAATATCTGGCAAAAAGCATTCTTCCTCCCACTTCTTATATATTTACAGACATGGTAGGAGATTCGGATAAAAACGTTCTTTTAAATCAGGCCAAAATTTCAGTATTAACTTCCTATTCGGAAGGTTTGTCGCAATTTGCTCTGGAATCTGTCTCTTACGGAATTCCTCTTATTGCCACGCGTTCGGGAGGACAGGATTTTGTTACAAAATCTCATTGCGGTCTGGAGGTTTCCGAAAATCCAAATGATATTTCCGAAAGTATTATAAAGTTACTCCATAAAAAAGACTACTATTATCCGTATTCAAAAAACGGGAAAATAATGGCTATGGAAAAATATCAGTGGAAGTCAGTTGCTGGAAAATATATAGAATTATACGATTCGATCATAAGAAGGAGTATTTCATAACCTATGTGCGGAATTGGAGGTATGTATCGGTTCGACGGAAAGAAACCGGACTCATCAGTTTTGCAAAAAATGAGTGCCTCTATTGCTCATCGGGGTCCTGACGGTTCAGGAATTGATATAGAAAGTAACGTGGGGCTTATTCACCGCAGACTTGCAATTATCGATCCGTCCCCAAGGGGCCGCCAACCCATGTCAACTAAAAACGGTAATTTTCGAATCACATTTAACGGAGAAATATTCAATTACAAAAAAATCAGAAGAAAACTTGAAAATTCCGGGTATCATTTTCGGACGCATACGGATACGGAAACTCTTCTCTACGGATATGAATTTTGGGGAGAAAATATTGTACATGAGCTTTCCGGACAGTTTGCATTCTGCATATGGGATGTTAAAAAATCAAAACTCTTTTTGGCTCGGGATCATACCGGAATTATCCCATTGTATTATTTATTCAATAAAAATGTATTTCTGTTTTCATCAGAGGTGAAGGGACTTTTGGCATCCGGTCTTATGGATCGGGAAATAAATCCGGAATCAATCCATCATTATCTGTCTATGTTTACGATTCCCTCACCCCTTACCATTTTTAAAAATGCGCATTCCTTATTATCCGGTCATACTCTTTCTGTTGATGATAAAGGAATACGGACAAAAAAATACTGGGAAATTCCGATTGGTACCTGGTCTCAAAATACGATACGGATTCCTGAGGCAAAGGAGAAATTGTCTAAGATTCTTACAAAGTCCGTTATAGAGGCAACCGTTTCAGATGTCCCAATCGGTGCTTTTCTTTCCGGAGGGATTGACTCATCAACTATTGTCGGGATTATGGCAACTCATACAAAGTCTAAGATTAAGACATATTCTCTTTGGGCTGAGGGCGGGGATGCTTATGATGAGAGGAAATATGCAAAACTGATTGCGGAAAAGTATGATACGGATCACACAGAATTTACAGTTTCTGAAGATGAAATCATTGCAGAACTCCCAAATGTTATTTATTATCTGGACCAGCCAAACGGAGGATCTTTGGAGACATATTTTATTTCAAAATTGACTGCTCAATCGGTAAAAGTTGCCCTTTCCGGTCTTGGTGGAGATGAATTATTTGCCGGATACCATAAGGATCTGCATTCCATAAAAGAACTTTCTGCCATATATCGGAGTGTACCCTACCCGTTAAGAAATATGTTTTTAAGACTTTTCCGTTCACTTCCGGTATCTCTTGATCTTAAAAAAACAGCATCAGTTGCAGACCGACTCTTAGGCCTTTCTTCAATAGCACAAAAATATATGTTTCTTTATTTTGCATATCAGGAATATGAAAAAAAGGCGCTTTACTCCCGTGAATTTAGAGACAAAATAGGTAACGCCAATACAGAAAACTACTTCGGCTCATTTTTTAATCAGGTCAGTCAAATGTCTGATATTGACCAGTTATATTATGTAGACCTGCAGACGTATACCCGGGATGATCTTTTGGAAAACATGAATATGATGAGTATGGCCCATGCTCTTGAAACACGTGTGCCTTTTTTAAATCCAGATCTGATTCAATTTGCAGCTTCTGTTCCTCCAGCCTGGAAGTTGGGAGGAAATGTGACCAAAAAAATACTAAAAGATGTTGCCCGCAAGTGGATTCCCGATGAAATTATTTTTCATAAAAAAACGGGTTTTGCCCTACCGAGGGTGCAGTATATGAACGGCAAATTAAAAAAACACATTTGCTCAGTTTTATCAAAAGAGAGTGTTAGTAAACGCGGTTTTTTTAATCCAAAATATATTTCCGAGGAGCTCAATCGTTTCTATCACCCGCAAAGTAGTAAAATGCTTTGGAGCGAGCATCTGAGAGTTTGGATATTATTCATATTTGAGTTATGGTGCCGGATTAATTTAGACCGGAGAAATTTTATTATATCAAGTACAAAATTAAGCGAATTAACCGGAGTATGAAAATTGTACATCTTATCGACTATTTTCAGCCTCGGGTAGGGTATCAGGAAACTTTTTTGGCAAAAGAGCATAAAAAGTTAGGACATGAGGTTTGTGTTCTCACATCAAATCGGTATTATCCATTCCCAGACTATGAGACAACTTATGAAAAACTGTTAGGATCCCGAAGATTATCTGCAGGTAGAAAAGATGAAGAAGGGATTGATACATTGAGATTAGAAAGTATCGAAATACCAAGTACACCCCTTGTGTATTTAATAGGACTGCAAATGGCATTAACTACTCTAAAACCCGATGTAGTATTTTGCCATGGTGTTCATTCTCTTACATCTTACCTTATCGCCTGTGAAAAAAAAGATCTTGGTTTTATACTGATTTATGACACCCATGCGGCTCACTTCAATACTAATCTGACAAACACTTTTCTAAAGCGTGTTTATCATTCTGTGTATCAGAAAATCGCGGTTCCTAAAATTTTAAAAGAGAAAAACGTACTATTTGCCATTGGTGAAGATGAACAGTCTTTATTATGCGAGGATTTTCATTTGGAAAAAAAAGATGTGCCAATTATTCGGTTAGGCGTTGATTGCGATCGTTTTAAGTACTCAAAAGCACAGAGAAAAAGGATTAGAAAAAAACTTCAAGTATCAAGAGATTCTATTTTATGTATCTATACGGGTAAAGTGACTCCAAATAAGGATTTAGACGTACTTATAAATGCAATACAGCATATTAATGATGCACGGATAAAACTTCTTGTTGTGGGGAACGGTGATAAAAATTACATAAATACCTTGAAAAAAATGATACATAATAATTGGCTGATTTGGGTGGATTTTGTTGATAATCAGGAGCTTTTCTCATATTACAGCGCCTCAGATATAGCAATTTGGCCGGGGGATTCTACGATTGCAATTATTGAGGCAATTTCATGTAAATTACCTGTAATTCTACCGATTTGGTATGGTACGAAATATCTTGACGGAAGCGGAGGAATATTTCGTTTTAAAAGAGGAAACATTGATGAATTAGTAACACAAATCCGTTTTTTAGCTTATAATAATAATCTGAGAAAAGATGTTGCAAAAAAGGTAAGAAGGTATGTTATTTCAGAATTATCATGGAAGGTGATTTCTCAGCAGACATTACAGTTATTATAAATGCTAAATTCTTATAAGATTATCATCGGTCCTCATACCCAAGAGAAATTAATTGATTGGAAGGAATTATGGAGATATCGTGAGCTTTTTTATATTTTGACATGGAGAAATATCAAAATTCGTTACAAGCAGACATTTTTAGGAGTAGTATGGGTGTTATTTCAGCCTTTGATGAGTACACTTATCTTTACCGTTTTTTTTGGTAAACTGGCAAAAATTCCCTCATACGATATTCCCTACTCTCTTTTTGTTTTATGCGGTCTGGTTTTTTGGATTTTTTTTTCAAGTGCTGTAACTCAGGCCAGCACAAGCATGGTGACGAATGAAGGGATTATTAAAAAAGTATATTTTCCCAGAATTATTTTACCTTTATCATTTGTGATTACCAGTTTTGTGGATTTCCTCATCAATTTAATTATGCTGATCGTCTATAGTTTGATACTAGGTTATATACCCAGTATAGGGATATTTGTTGTAATTCCGCTCGGGATAGTAATAACTTTTCTTACTGCCTCAGGATTAGGATTTCTACTGTCAGCCATATATGTAAAATATAGGGATATAGGCTATATTCTTCCTTTTTTTATACAACTTTTGTTATTTTTATCTCCGGTTATTTATCCGCTGGCTATTGTTTCCGATACCAATAAAAAAATTATGGCTATAAATCCCATGACTTCAGTAATTGAATCAGTCAGAATGGTATTTTCTAGAAAAGAATTTCTTAGTATTAATATCATCTTAATATCCGTTATTTCCTGTTTGACTGTATTTTTTATCGGATTATGGTATTTCAAACGTACCGAAAAATTTTTTGCAGATATTATTTAACATATGAAAGCAATAATTGAAGTAAGTAATATTTCTAAAAAGTATCGTATCGGAAAAACTCAGAGTTATCATACTCTTCGCGATACGATCGTGGAATACATTCATAACCCGTTTCAAACAATTTTTAACAAAAAGGGAAATAAAGACGAATTAGCAAATGATGAATTTTGGGCATTGGATAATGTGTCTTTTAAGGTACATGAAGGCGAAGTTTTGGGAGTAGTGGGAAGAAACGGCGCAGGGAAAAGTACGTTGCTGAAAATATTAAGCCAAATAACCTATCCTTCAAAAGGAAGTATAACAATGCGGGGCAGAGTGGCAAGCCTGCTGGAGGTGGGTACCGGGTTCCATTCTGAACTTACCGGGAGAGAAAATATTTTTCTTAACGGATCCATACTGGGGATGAAGCAGAAAGAAATTAAAAAAAACTTTGATGCGATCGTTACTTTTTCTGAGGTCGGCAGATTTTTAGACACTCCGGTAAAATTTTATTCTTCGGGAATGTATATGCGTTTGGCATTTGCAGTTGCTTCTCATCTGCAGTCCGAGGTATTAATCCTTGATGAAGTTCTGGCTGTAGGAGATATTCAGTTTCAGAAAAAGTGTCTGGGAAAAATGGAAGATGTGGCAAAAAAGGGCAGAACCGTAATATTTATAAGCCACAATATGAATATGGTACGGCTTTTGTGCGAACAAACTTTACTTCTGGATAATGGAAAAACGGAAGCAATAGGAAAAACCGATAAGGTTATCGAAAAATATTTGAGAACTTCTACCCGTGTTGATAAAAATCAAAAAACGGACCTTACTAAAATAAACCGTACGTATACAAGTAAACCCATTATTCAGAAAGCGTGGATTGAAAACGAAAAGGGGACTATTGTCTCGGATGTTTCCATGGGAAGCCCGATAAAAATTTATTACCATTTCAAATCAGATAAAATAATCAGTAATCCTGGATTTGGGTGTACTGCATTTAATCTATCCGGACAGCAGATTTTTTCATTTACAAGTTACCTTATTAATACAAAGCAGTATCCGAGCATAAAAGAAGGAACGGTAGTTTTTAATATTCCGGAGCTGCCTTTATTACCCGGTGATTACTCACTAAGTTTTGGGTTATCTGAAGGAAAATCAGTTACTGTTGACCGGGTTGATGCTGCAATGAATCTTATTGTTAAGGAAAAGGATCTTTTTGCAACCGGTACTCTCTATCAAAATGACCACGGTGTCATTTATCTCAAAGGCACAGTTGATCTTGTATAGGAAAATACTGGAAAAAATAAAATGAAAACGGTAGGATGCATTATAGCAAGAACCTCTTCCAAAAGACTTCCCGGAAAAGCACTTCTGAAAATTAAGGAAAAAAATCTAATGGAATATCTGATTGGTAAAATCAGAAATTCCAAATATATTAATAGTCTTTATATCTGTACCTCAAATATGCCGGAAGATAAGGTATTACTGGATGTTTCTCGAAAACTCGGAATTAAAAGCTATGCAGGAAGCATTGAATCAGTTATTGACAGACTTCTCTCTGTTGCAGAAATTGAAAAAGCTGACAGTTTAGTCAGAATAACGGGGGATAATATATTTACTGATGAAACGTTTATCGATCGTATGATTGAGTATAAAAATAACAATCCGGTAGTAGATTATATACGGACGGAATATCTCCCTCTGGGTGTTACTTCTGAAGTGATATCTGTTGGTGCACTTCGGAGGTGCCGTACCCTCGTTGATCCTAAGACTACACAATATCTGATGTGGCAGATGTTTAATCCCGATATATTTAACTGTGCCGTACTTTTGCCCCCGCCCTCGATTCGAAGAGAGTATAATAATCTCTCAATTGATACAAAAAACGATATTGAGAGAACAAAGTTTATCCTTGAAAATGTCAATAAAAAGGGTTGGGTATCCTATATCGATATACTAAATTTAGATAAAAAACAGCCAATACCTTTTTTTGAAATTAGTGAAGATTTTAGTATTAAGGTATCAGAGAGTTTAAAAATAACTTTCCAAGAATACCGTAATCTTATGGGAGAGAAAATTAAAAAATCCGCGCAATTCTCAGCATGAACATAAAAATCGGTGATATTGTCGATACGGAAAAAAACCATTCAAACTTTTACCTGTATGCTGAAACGGCATTTACTCATGAGGGGGATAAATCATACCTTTTAAAGCAAATTGAGTCGGCAAAAAGATCCGGATGTGACGGAGTAAAATTTCAGGTTTTAATTAATCCGGATTCTTGTTATCGGCCGGATATTCCCGTTTACAAAAAGCTCGGTAAATGGATATTTTCAGCTTCTCACTGGAGGACAATTATAGAGTTTGCTAAAAACAAGGGTCTTGAGGTTATAGTTCTTCCTATTGATTTAGAAGCGGCGTGTTTATGCGGTAAGCTTCATTCATTTATTGACGCAATTGAGATACATTCGATAAATTTAAATGAGTATTTTATTCTGAGGGAAATTCAGAAGACAAAAAGAACAACAGTGCTAATAAGCGCCGGTGGAGCTTTGTCTTATGAGCTTGATTATGCGATTAAATCAATATCACCATACCACAGGAAGGCTCTTATGTTTGGCTATCAGGCATATCCTACGGATTACCATAAGATAAATCTTCTAAAAATTAAGGAGCTTCAGGCCTCTTATAAAATTCCGGTAGGTTATGCAGATCATACAGGTTTTGATATCGTTGACTGTAACCGCGTATGCGAATACGCATATCTTTTAGGAGCGAGAATATTTGAGACCCATATAATTCTTAAGAAAGGTCAGAAGCGAATTGATTATGAAGCAGCGCGTGACGTGAACGGTATACGATCATTAAGAAAAAGTCTAGATAATCTTGTTAAGATTCTCGGATCTTCCCGGTCTAATAACCTAAGTGAGGAGGAGAAAACATACAGGAATCGTGCCAAGCAGCTGGTATGGGTAACTGATCTAAGCAGCGATCAAAAGATAGGTACTGAGCACTTAACATATAAAGTATGTCCGGAGATGAGTGACTACAGGCAGGGTGACATAGAAACTTTAATCGGAAAGAGAACGGGGCGGAAAGTCAAAAAAAATTCTGTTGTTAAAAAAGTTGATGTTAAATCCTGATGTCATATCTTATTGCCGGGAAGTCAGACATAAATTCACTTCTTTTGTATAATTTTAAGGATATTAAAGTCTTTGAACTGTATTTAGGTACCCTCAGTGATTTTGATGAGAAAAAAATAAATGAAATTAAAAAAAACTGCCGTATTTTCTCGGTTCATCAACCTACATATGTAACTCTGAAAGGTAACCATTTCGGGTTTAATCTTTTATCATCTTCTCCGGAAGGCCAAAAATCAAAAGAGGATTTTAGAGAACTAATGATAAAATGCCACCGACATGGAATTAATCGGGTCGTTTTACACGCAGCGAGGTATGATCCTCATGAGCTCGACCAAAACGATGCTATTAGTAAATTTATCAATAAATTAAATGGATTTCCTTATCAGTCAAGCATCACAATTGAGTATGATGTTTTATGGTTTAATACTGAATTAACCGATTCTTTACCTCTAATAACGAACTCTGTGGTTTTAAGAGAGATTATACAGAAAACAGCAGTTGGTATTACTTTGGATATTGAACATTTTATAATTTCAAATTTTTATGTAATGTTTTGTAATCATTTGAAAAATATTAAAAGAAAAGAAAAATCAGAAAAGGATTTTAAGAACTGGATTCATGTAGATACTGATATAAAGATTGCAAATTTATATAAAGAATTAAAAAACTTTGTTGAAGAATTTAAAGACCGCATCAATCACATTCATCTAAACGGTACAGACTGGTATAATTATTTTCTCAAGGAGTCGCTCCCTTTAGTTGGAGAACATCTGCCGTTAGGATATAATGAGGAAAAAATTAAGGATCGAATGGACTATTTTCAACTGTCTAACATACTGAGAATGCTTCCCCAAAAAAAGGAAACGGCAATAGTCTTAGAAGTTGGTAAAAGGGATAGTGTGTATGATTATTTTTCAAAAGTTTCCGATTCCGTTACTTTTCTGAGGAAATATTTATGAAAAAAATTCGTATAGGCAAATATCAAGTTGAAAATTTCAGCCCTCCCTTTATCATCGCTGAAATAGGTGCAAATCATAACGGCAGTATGAATTTGGCAATTAAACTTATTGATAAAGCATGTGAATGCGGTTGCCACAGTGTAAAGTTTCAATCATGGTCTAAAGAGTCCCTTTTTTCCAATATAGTATACAAAAACAATAAAAAACTCGAGAATGATATAGATTCTAATTCTCTTCAGCTCTCCGATTTAGCTAAGCTTAAGAAGTACTGTGACAAGAAGGGAATTATTTTCTCAACAAGCGTTTTTTCCAAAAAGGAAGTGGATTTTTTTGCAGAACTAAAAATTGAGTACTTAAAAATTGCCTCAATGGATATTAATAATTATGGATTTTTGGAATATGTAGCCAAAAAATCTTTACCCACTATATTATCAACCGGTCTTGCCGACATGGAAGAAATACATAGAGCAGTAGGTTGTATCACTAAGTACAATAAAAAATTGATTCTTCTGCATTGTGTCTCTTTATATCCTCCTCGCGATGAGCAAATTCATCTGAATAATATTGATCTCTTAAGAGAAAATTTCAATTATCCGGTCGGGTTTTCAGATCATTCACAAGGAATAACTATTGCCTTAGCTTCCATTGTGAAAGGTGTATCAGTCATTGAAAAGCATTTTACTTTGGATAAGCATATGGCAGGGTGGGATCATGCAATATCTTTAGACTCTAAAGAAATGCATATATTGGTGCGGGAAAGCATGCGTGTTCCTAATGCTTTAGGAAATGTTATCAGAATTTTAGGCAGGGATGACTTAAAGAAAAGAGTAGGCTTTAGACGAAGTCTGGTATCATCCCGATTTCTTAAAAGAGGAGATAGGATAAAAGAAGAAGATTTGGAATTTAAACGGCCCGGATACGGTTTGCCTCCGGAAACAATGGGTCGAGTTGTTGGTAGAAAAATAAAAAGAAATATCCCGAAAGATGAAATAATAAAAGTAAACGATTTTGAATAAATATGAAGACTCAACCGAAAATTTTAAACTGGAAATTTCCTAAGTTTGATTCAAACGGGATGACACAGTGGTTTTGGATGTGTCAGCATCATAAGAATTTAATTCTTGGTAATTACATTGATATAGGAGCATTCACATACATTAACGCGTTATACGGAATAACTCTTGGAGATTATGTCCAAATTGGCTCTCATTGTTCTATATATTCTGTGTCCACAATAGATAAAAAGAAAGGACCAGTGTATGTTGGGCAGTACGCTAAAATTGGCACTCATTCAACCGTTATGCCCGGTATCAAAATTGGTAAACATGCCCTTATAGGCGCGTATAGTTTTGTCAATAAAAATATACCTGACGGTGTCTTAGCTTTTGGAATCCCAATCCGTGTTGTCCGGAAACTTACAGAGGAGGAGTTATCAATCCATAGAGATGAATATTCCATTTTATAAAAACTATTTTACCCATAAAGATATTGAGTATACCAGCCGTGTAATCAAGAGAGGTATGTATTGGGCGAACGGTCCAGAAATTGCGGATTTTGAGAAAATGGTTGCTAGATTAATTGGTCAGCCGTATGCATTGGCTTTTAACTCAGGTACATCTGCACTGTTTGCAATTTTGGATGTCTTAGGAATTAAAGGAAGTGAAGTTATTGTTCCCTCTTTTAGTTTTATTGCAACTGCAAATGCGGTAGTGCATGTAGGAGGAATTCCCGTTTTTGCAGATATAGAAGAAAACACGTTTGGATTGGATCCGCATGATGTTGAAAAAAAAATAACTAAAAAGACAAAGGCAATTATAGCAGTTCATTTTGCCGGCCATCCTTGTCAAATTGAGAAACTGGCACAAATTGCAAAAAAATACGGCTTATTATTAATTGAGGATGCTGCAGAGGCAATAGGATCTAAAATTAATAATCATCTGGTTGGAAGTTTTGGTATAGCAAACATGTTTAGTTTTACCCCGACAAAAGTAATATCAACAGGAGAAGGAGGTATGGTTGTTACCGGTTCAAAAAAGATTTACGAGAGTCTTAAATTGTTTCGTTCTCATGGAAGACTTGAAACAGAAGACTATTTCTCATCCATAAAATATATGGATTACATCACTCTGGGATATAATTTCAGAATGCCGACTCTTATCGCCGCGCAAGGTATTGCCCAAATGGAATCTTTAAATGATGTTATCAAAATGCGTAAAAATTTAGCGGTGCGTTATACTAGAGAGCTCAATGCAATAGATGAACTTACCACTCCGGCTCTTCTGCCCAAAGTTTTGGATGTGTTTCAGATGTACACGATCTGCGTAAAAGAAGGAAGAAAAAAAAGAGATGCCCTTCAGCTATACCTAAATAAACAGGGAATAGTATCTAAAGTATATTTTGAACCGATACATAAAACATATTTTTACCGTGTAAAGAGAAAAGATCGATCAAAGTTGCCGGTGACGGAAAGAGAATCAGGAAAGGTTCTCTCTTTACCGTTGTATCCTTCTATGAGTACCGACGAACAGGATTATGTTATTAACAAAATAAAATTATTCTTCAAATTATGAAACACTCTAAAATTACCGGAAAAACAATTTTTATTTCAGGAGGAGTCGGATCAATAGGTTCAGTGATTGTTGAAATGCTTTTGGAAAATTATTCACCAAAAGTGATCAGGATTTTTGACAATGATGAAGAGAGTCTTTTTTATGCTATGAGAAAATATTCCAGTGATAAACGGGTAAGATTCATGTTGGGAGATGTCCGGGATAAGGATCGGGTTGATTGGGCTTTGCGTGATGTAAATACCGTTTTTCATGCCGCTGCGCTCAAGCATGTTTTCTTAAATGAATATAATCCATTTGAGTCAATTAAAACAAATGTTATAGGTACTCAAAATCTCATTGAAAAATCCTTATCCAACAATATTGAAACATTCATAAACATCTCGACAGACAAAGCGGTGAGTCCTACAAACGTAATGGGGGCAACTAAATTGTTATCTGAAAAACTTACCTCCGCTGCTAAGCACTATAGAGGAAATGCAAAAACTATTTTGCTTAGTGTACGTTTTGGAAATGTCCTAAATTCATCAGGATCTGTAATTCCCGTTTTTCTTAAACAGCTTAAGAATAACCAGCCTATGACAATTACGGATAAAAGAATGAAACGCTATTTTATGACGGTTGAAGAGGCAGTTACTCTTATATTAAAAGCATCCTTAATTAGTATAGGCGGAGAAGTGTTTATCTTAAAAATGCCAAAGATGAAAATTTTGGATTTAGCAGAGGTAATAATGGAAGAGTATGTAAAAATTTCTCGTTTTCCTTATACTGCTTCTATAAAAACAATCGGCAAGAAAACAGGAGAGAAATTAGACGAGAAGCTTATATCCGAACATGAAAGAGAGCAAACTTTAGAACTTAAAGATATGTACGTGATTCCATTTGGAACAGATGGAACGGATTTTGAGGCTTTGGAAAGTTTGGCTGTTCGTAAGTATTATATTGAAAAACATAATGCACATTCTCTAAGCATCTCTGTTGCCAAGAAAACTGAAATCCTCGAGAAGGAACGTATTAGAGGCATAATTTTATCCTTGAAGATTTTTTCTGCCTAAGCTAGCAATATTAAATAGTTCTGTCTGACTAAAAAAGCTTTTCTCATAAGAAAAATTTATATGGATTTAAAAAATATTTTAGGTTATATCAAACGTCCAAAAACAATCGATCCACTGGAGGAGAAGTTAAATCGTATTACAGATGAAACTACCCGTTACATCATCAACATAAAAAGATATAAAAAACAAATAAAGATTTTGTATGGGCCGGCCTTTAGCATTTATATACCCTGTTTTGTTCATGATACTATCTTTTCGAATATTCTTCGTATTCACGGAGCTGAAATTGTCCCGATTTATTGCGACTCTATTCAGCATGTGGAGTGTAATGTATATGGTGGAGTTTGGGGCGGAGGAAAAAACTTCAAAAAGAACTGCGCGAATTGTGCTATGAAATCAAGGCACTTGTGGAGTAGTGCCGCATATAATTTGTTGAAATTCTCAAGTTTTATAACTCGCGGTGAGAGAATTGCCATATACAATATAGTTCGGAAAATAAGCGAAGAAAAATGGATGGAATTTAGTTATCAGGGGCTGTCATTTGGACAATGGGCCAAAGATACTCTTTTGAACAATTATGTTGTCGGGGATTATCATCTGGTAAATAACAGCAACAAGCTGGGAAAAATTCATATTTCAAATCTTTTACTTCTAAATTGTGCGTATTCCCGAATACTCCAAAAGGTAAAACCGGATAGAGTAATTACAAATGATAGCTATTATGGTATGTGGGCTCTTATGCAAAGACTGTGCCAGGAAAGATCGATTCCGTTTTATTCTCACTGGAGCGGAACAAGAAAAGGCGCCTGGTGTTATGCCTATAATGATGCTTCTCTAAATCTCAATTTTTCGCCGTCATGGAAGAATTTTGCAAAAATTCCGTTAAAATTGTCTCAAAAGAAAAAAGTTACTAAATGGCTAGACGAGCGGTGTAAAGGAAAAGATATGGTACTGGATGCCGCCTCTATTCAAACATACAAATCTAAAGTATTTAATTTAGAAATCATAAAAAAAAATAGACCAATTGCACTTCTTCTTGCCAATGTTGTCTGGGACCAGGCTGCCTTGAATAAGGAAACATTTTTTAAAGGAATGATGGAGTGGATAGTAGAAACGATTCACTGGTTTTCGAAACACTCCGAGTATCAGCTTATTATTAAGCCGCATCCCATCGAACTTCACCCCGCAATTCCAAAAACTCAGGAGAGTGTATTATCCGTATTGCAAAATAGACGAATAGAAATTTCCTCAAACGTAATTATTCTTCCCTCCGATGTTCAAATGACTGCATATCAGTTATTTGATTATGCGGATGTCGGTCTCGTCTATACGTCAACCTCCGGTATTGAGATGTCTGCCCGGGGAATTCCTGTTATTACAGCGGGAAGTGCCCCGTTTCGGGGACTTGGATTTACTGTTGATCCGGGAAGTAAGAAAGAATATGAAGAATATTTGAAAAATTTTCTTACTAAATCAAAAAAAAGAAATAACAAATTTATTGATCTTGCTTATAAATATATTCTTTTCAACTTTTTTCATTATTATACAAAGATTGATATTATGGATAATTCTTTTGAAAATGCGCCGGTATTAAAAGTTGGAAAAGTAGAGGATATACTTCCCGGTAAAAATAAATATCTGGATTATATAGCAAATTCAATCATGAGGGGATTGCCAATTTTGTCTGAAAATCGATGGCCGCCGGAAAGCTGATTATGAAATTATCAGTAATCATTCCAACTCACAATCGAGGAAAACAGCTTAAACAGGGGATAGGAAGTGTTTTGAAGATTATTAATGAGTCCGATTGTGAACTTATTGTTGTTGATAATAACTCCTCTGATGGTACAAGAAAAATTATTAAAGGATATAAAAATACCCGGTACGTATTTGAAAACAGTACCTCATTTTCTAAGGCTAGAAACACGGGTGCAACGATGGCAAAAGGAAAGATTTTATTATATCTGGATGATGATGTGATCATTCAGAAGGGATCATTAATATCAACGATTCAAGTGTTTGAAAAATATAAAGACTGTGGTGTGATCGCAGGAAGAATATTGCCTAAATTTATCAGGAAGCCGCCCAAATGGACTCTTGAATGTCAAAAAAGTTTCAACGGCTGGTCTCTGTATAATTCTGATCAAATTCCTGATTTAAAAGATGATATTCAAGAAGTAACATGGGCTGCAGGTCCAGCTATGGCCATAAGACATGACTTATTTAACCAAATAGGCGGATTTCCACCCGATACAGTAGGAGTAGAAACTAATAATACGGAGGGTCTATTTGAAAAACTCTATATTGGTCCGGGTGATTACGGTGTATGCTATATGATTAGAAAAATAGGATTTAAACTGTATTACTCATCAAAATTATCAGTATTTCACATTATTTCTCCTATTAGATTGTCTATCTCATTTTGGCGTTCAAGGATAATCGGAGAAGGACAACATGAAGCAATAACACAGAGAGGAATGTATCATCTTAATGTTATTAAGGCATTAAAAAAAAGAATAATGTTTAAAAACAAACTAAAAGATTATCAAAGGAGATATTTATATCAGCTTAGCGCATTGAAGAATCAAATAGGAAAAGACAAGTTATTACCCGAAGAATTATGGATACTATACTATAAAGCATACTTGGATATGGATCGCATCCTGAGGAAATATCCAAAACTGTGGAAATATTTATGGAAAATAGGAGCAGATGGTGTGGAAAATCAGAATTATAACTCTGTAGTTCGTGCTCTTCCTGAGGAATACTTATCACTTTTAAGCAAAAAATATATATAATTCTATTCTGGAGTTAAACTATAGAATAGATTAATAAGTTAAATAATATATTATGGTATTTTAAACGGGAATATATGAAATCTTTTTTCATTAAAAAAATCGAAAACACACTTCTTAATATACTTGCAAAGAATAATCAATCGATTAAGAGAGAAATAAATAATAATCAAATTCTCCAAAAACAACTTTTTGCATTTTATCAATCTTTGAAGAATGACCGTAAAAAATTACCTATATTTAAGAATACCGGTTTTCGCGTATTTTCACAAAATGATGAAGATGGCTTATTTCTATATATTTTTGCATTAATCGGCTTTACCAATAAGATTTGCATCGATATAGCTTTCGGCTCTCCCTATGGTGCTAACGTTACCAATCTAATATGTAATTGGGATTTTACAGGTTTATTAATAGAAGGGAAAAATACCGAGGACTCCATCAATTTTTTTGGAACTCATCCTGATACGTGGATTTACCCTCCCAAAATAATCAAAGCATGGGTAACCAAGGATAATGTGAATCAATTAATCAAAGATAATGGTATCGTGGGCGAGATTGATCTTTTTTCTCTGGATCTTGATGGTATAGATTACTGGATTTTAAAGAACTTGAATGTAGTTAGTCCCCGGGTGATAATATTAGAATATATGAATATTTTCGGGCCGAATATTGCGGTAACTGTTCCCTATAAATCTGATTTTGATAGGTCTAACATACATCCTGATTTTTTCGGAGCTTCCCTTGGAGCTTTTGTTAAGCTAGGAAAGAAAAAGGGTTATCGGTTAGTAGGGTGTAATAAATACGGATTCAACGCATTTTTTATGAGAAATGATCTAGGGAAGAAGGAATTTCCGGAAGTTTCTATATCTTCTTGCTTAAACCATCCTGTGGTCTTAGAAGGGCGTAAAAATCGTTTACCGGCTGTAAAAAATCTTGGCTGGATTGCCGTTTAATTAAATTAATATTGTATGGATAAAATTGAGAAAATATTTTGGAAAAAGAAATTATTTGCTTATATTGTACGAAACCAGAAACCCCAAAAAACGGTATTTATCACTCCCCGGGAATCAAATTTGCAAGTTGGTTTTGTAGTCTATCAGGAGAATAATGAAATTCCTAGACATGTTCATAATCCTATAAGAAGAATCTTGGACAGAACAGAGGAAGTATTAATTGTACGTCAGGGACGGGCACGCTTAGATATCTATGATGATGAAAAAAAACGTGTTGATTCTAAAGAAGTTTTTGAAGGTGACGTGATTATTTTGGTAAACGGAGGTCACGGTTTTCATATATATGAAGATACAGTACTTCTTGAGATAAAACAGGGGCCTTATACGGGAATTTCCGAAAAAAAGAGATTTTGAAAATTTCCATTTCATGAAGAAGTACCTCTACCCCAAAATATATAAGAAAATAAAATTAAATAGAATATTAGGTGCGCTTCGATCATTGTTTCGAATAAATTACTGGTTGCTTCCTCTTTCGATATTAATTACGGGCATTTTCAGCAGACTTATTTATCTTTTATATGATTCTTACGGTTCATCATGGGACGATTACGGGTTTATGCTTAATATTGAAAAAAGCTTTTTTGAATTTATAGGTAAACATGAGACACAACTTGCAAATACTGTACCATACTGGATTATTTACAGAATCTCCGGATATAGCTTTTTCGGGTATGTGGTAATACCTGTAATGATAAGCGTAATTACCACTATACTGATATATAAAAAGATTAAACAATATTGGAACTCCGTTGCGGTTCTTACATTTTCTTTATTTCTTCTAGCATTCAATAATTACGCTATTTATCTTACAAAATATCCTATGGTTTCCTACGGGACAAGTTTTTTGGTGACTACCTATTTCTATTTTCTGTTTATTGGATTTCTTGATAAACAATCAAAACCAAAATTATCTTATTGGATTCTGTTATGTTTTTTAATGGCATTTTTTACCATAGTTACGACAGTTATTCCCATTGTATGCGGAATTACTGCACTATTTGTTATTAAATTCATTAAAAACAAAAAAATTAATTTTATAAATTTCATAAAGGGATCCTCGACATTTTTATTAGCATTAATAATTTTTTCTTTGACGTACGCAATAACCTATACGGTTCATTCATTTAATAATCTTGGAGTTGACAAGCGTTTTGATATGTTGCCGCATTTCTATTCCACTTCAGGTCATGAACAAAATATAATAGGAGCTGGAAATTTTATAATTCAAAATACAGAAAGGTTATTTTTAGAATTGTTCGCGTTGCCTTTTCGTGATTCGGTCACAAAACCACTGGGATTTATACTTGAGATATTATTTTTCATCGGATTAGGGAAAACCATATTTAACTGGAAACAATCTGAAAAAGATTTATTTACCGTTATTTACATTTTTCTTGCTTGGTTTAGTATGCTTGTGGGAGGATTTATCGGAGTTTACCCCTTCGGAACAAGCAGATACACCGCTTTTTTATTGGTCCCATGCTTAATAATTATTTCATACGGAGTCATAATCGTTACAAGTTGTGTTTCTCCAATATTTAAACTTTTAATGGAAAAATTGAACGTTAAATTAGTAATTATTTCTGCATCGGTTTCTATAATTATAGTTGGAGCGGTTCTGGATAGTTTTCTCCTAAATCAAATCCTTAACCATAGTAAATTAAATAGTAAAGCATTAGCTGTAGTTAATAGCTATCAGGGTAATTTAATTCTTTTTTCAAGTTTCATTAATCCGTTACTATCTATCAAGGCAAGAGATATTTATTCTTCAGGTTTTGATATGGGATGGGGAAAATACAATAATTTAGGGAGTGACTCCGAAGTGCCGATTACATTAAAGAAGAAGCTTCAGGAAGATGAAGGATCGAAGTTATTGATTATAATGGAATCGACTCAGAAATTGGAAAGTTTTCCCCAGTGGAAAAAGGTTATCGAAGAATACTATAATCTAGAGAACGAAAATGTATCGCCCGCAATAAAGATATTAGTGTATAAAAAGAAATAAGCCATTCCTAATTATATGAATTTGTCAATTCCCGTAAACGAACCTCTGATCGGTATTAAGGAAAAAGAATACCTTTCTGATTGTCTCAAAACCGGCTGGATATCTTCCGTAGGAAAATATATCGATCTGTTTGAAACTAATTGGGCAAAGTTTTGCGGGAAAAAATACGGGATTGCAGTCAGCAACGGTACTGCAGCTTTACAACTGGCCGTTGATTCATTGAATCTGTCGACCGGAGACGAAGTAATTATGCCTTCTTTCAGCATTATCTCCTGTGTTCTGGCTGTAGTGCGCAACAAAGCCGTTCCGGTACTAGTTGATTGCGATCCGGATACATGGACTATGGATGTAAATCAAATAGAAAAGAAAATTACTAATAAAACAAAAGCAATCATGCCAGTGCATATCTACGGACATCCGGTCGATATGGATCCGGTTTTGAAAATTGCGAAGAAACACAATTTAGCTATTATTGAAGATGCCGCTGAAGCCCATGGATCTCAATACTACTCTAAAATTAACACCGCGAAAGGTAAATGGGAAAAATGCGGAAGCTTCGGAACATTAAGCATTTTCAGTTTCTATGCGAATAAGCCAGTTACGACTGGTGAAGGAGGAATGGTTCTGACAAATGATGAAAAACTGGCAGAACGGTTAAAATCACTTCGGAATTTATGTTTTTTGCCAAATCGGAGGTTTTGTCATGAGGATTTAGGATATAATTTCAGATTGACAAATCTGCAGGCGGCACTCGGAGTTGCTCAAATAGAAAGAATAGATAAAATTATTGCAAAAAAAAGGTGGATTGGAAAACAGTATAATAAGCAACTTATGGGATTACCTTTGCAATTACCAAGTGAGAAACCGTGGGCTAAAAATATATATTGGATGTACGGAGTAGTTTTACTGGATAAATACAATCTTGGTGCACGAATAACCATGGCTAGGATGAAAGAAAAAGGGATAGAAACACGACCCTTTTTCGTAGGGATGCATGAACAGCCTGTATTTAAAAAAATGGAATTATTTAAAAGAGAAAAATATCCGACGACGGAACGGATTTCAAGAAAAGGCTTCTACTTACCAAGCGGTCTTTCCCTTACGACTGCACAGATTGATTATGTTACACAGTCGTTAAGGGAGATTTTATCATGAATACTTTTAAGAAATACGCAAATTATTATGATTATCTTTATCAGGATAAAAACTACCATGAAGAAACGGATTATATTGACGGACTTATCAGAAAATATCACCTTGATACCAAAAGTATAATTGATTTCGGCTGTGGGACCGGAACCTATGATATGTTATTGGGGGAAAAAGGATATGATGTCATAGGGATTGATGTCAGCCGGGAGATGTTAAAAATCGCCGATCACCGTTTAAAGAGATCGAAGCTAAGTAATATTCTATATGAATACGGTGATATCCGTATTTTCAGATCAGAAAAAAAGTATGACACGGTATTATCCTTGTTTCATGTCCTGAGTTATCAGACAACGGACAAAGACTTGATGTCTGCGTTTAAAACAATAAAATTTCATCTTAAGAAAAACGGATTATTCATTTTTGATTTTTGGTTCGGGCCGGCAGTTTTGACATGTAAACCGGAGGTTAAAGTAAAAAGATTTGAAAATGACAAATTAAAACTTATCCGAATTGCAGAACCTATAATTCACGTAACTGAAAATATTGTAGATGTAAACTACACGCTTTTTATACAGGATAAAACAACCGGAAGAATTGAAACATTAACAGAAACCCATAATATGAGGTATCTGTTCGAAACAGAATTAAAGGAAATGCTTAAAAGATCGAATCTTAAATTCATACACTCTGAAGAATTCGGAACGGGAAAGCAACCGGGACTTGATACATGGGGCGTTTGCTTTATAGGTACCCATCTATGAAACGAGTTCTTATTATCTATCCCTATGGTAATATAAACCATAATCCTAATTTGTCTGCAATTGTAACGTCTTTGGAAGAGAACGGATATTATACCGATATATTAAGTCCGCGATTTCCTACAATAAATCAAAACTTCTCTTCCGAGAAATCCAGTCAGATTTTAATCGACGATTCGGATAAAAACAATTCTAATAAATATATTAAGGCTGTGAACCCGGATAATTATTCTTTAGTGATCGGCATAGATAAGGGAATCATCCCTGCCTCAAAAATTGCCGGCAAGGCAAAAGTTTCTTATGGACTTATTTCTTATGAAATAATTTTCAGAGACGAAATAGGGTTTGATGCGAAGAAGGATGAGATAGAAGCATGTTCCGGAGTTTCATTTGCGGTATGTCAGGATAATATCCGGTCACTTCTCTTATCTGAGGAAAATACTATTCCGCTGAATAAAATAATTAACATCCCGGTTGCGGGAAAATATAAATCGCTGATAAAAAAGTCTGATCATCTCAGAAAAACACTAGGGATAGGTAATGATAAAAGAATTGCTTTATATGCAGGCAGCTTGTCTTCCTGGGGTATGATCGACAGTTTGATAGAACAGGTCAATAAGTGGCCCAATGACTGGGTTTTGGTATTGCATCCCAGGTACGGGATTGAGAACAGAATATTAAAGTATATTAATAAAATTAAAAAAAATTCCAGAGTTTATTTATCTGACACACCGGTAGATACTACAGCGCAGATGGACAAAATTGTGTCTTCTGTAGATTTAGGGATTGCATTATACAAAAGTGATCCAAATCATCCAGCTTTGGGTAAAAATATTTTATTCATAGGGTTAAGTTCCGGTAAAATTTCAACCTATCTTAATTACGGAATTCCAGTCATGATAAACGAAATCGGACAGATGACTGATTATGTAAGAAAGTACAAATTGGGAATTGTTGTTGAAAATATGGAAAAAGCAAATCCGTCAAAGTTTGATTATTACGATTCCAAGAAACTATCTTCAAGATGTATTAATTTTTTTAAATCCCGGTTAGATTTTGCTTTGTACGAAAAAAGTCTGATATCTATCATCAAAGCTGCCGTTCAAAAAAAGAAGATCACAGTTAGTACTGCGGTTGTAGATAATTATATGTTGCCACAAAGCACCATAGAGCAAATGAAGGCATTATACAAAGATTATTTAGAAGTAAATAATAAATTCCAGAAACTTAAAAGTGCCGGAATTAACCGTATATTTGATAAATTTAATAGTTATAATAACTTATTATGACGTTATTCGGGAATATTAAATCTATTGCTTCTAAAAGGGTATTAGTCAATAATATTCAGTCTGAAAACGAATGGCTAAAAAAATTCCGGATAAAAACTTTCATAGATATCGGAGCATATGTCGGAGAATATGTTGATTTTTCGAAAAACTTTTATCCTAAAGCTATTATATATGCATACGAACCAGTCAAAGAAAGTTTCAGTCTTCTTAAAAAGAAAATAGGAATTGATCCAAATATTCGAATTTTTAATTATGCCATAGGAGATAAAAATAAGATGCAAAAAATATTCAAAAGTTCCTATTCCCCTTCTTCGTCAATTCTTCCCATGGCTAATCTCCATAAAACATCATTTCCAAAAAGCGCTAAAAATACCGTTCAAACGGTTCAGGAGTATACGCTAGACTATCTTATGAAGGATATAAATCTTGCAGAAGACATATTTATCAAAGTGGATACCCAGGGCTATGAGGATAAAGTAATTGATGGAGGGAAAACAATTTTTAAAAAAGCAAAAATTATTCAGATTGAAGTAAGTTTTGAGGAACTATATGAAAACCAGGTATTATTTCATGATATTTATAAACGGTTATATGCCCTTGGATTTTTTTTTCACGGTATAAAAAATCAAGTCCGTTCCCCGATTAACGGAACAATTCTTCAGTCTCATGCTTATTTTATAAAACCTTAATAAATTATGCTGACGCTTGTTGTTATTATCGGTACCTATAATCGAAGGGCCCAACTTCAGAAATGCCTGGAAAGCATAATGGGTAAAGTAAGTCATAGTTGTATGATTTATGTCATCGATGCGGGTTCAAGTGATGGTACGATTCAGTATCTTGAGAAATTAGAAAAAAGAAAAAAAATAAAATTTATAAGACAGAAAAAGAAAATAGGCCAAATAAAAAGTTTCAACAAAATTCTTCCAAAAATTACATCCAAATACGTTTGCTGGTTAAGCGATGATAATGTTGTCGTGGATAATATGCTGGATGAAGCAATAGGAATATTGGATGAAAATAATTCGATAGGAATGATTGGTCTGAAAGTGAAGGATATGATGGGAAAATTAAGTCAGGAACCTTACATAGGTTCGGTTTGGTCATCAGGAGTCCTAAATATAAATCAGGGGATAATCAGAACTGACTTATTTAAAAAAATCGGATATTTTGACGATGCATTTCCGGATTATGGAATGGATGCTGATCTTACTACGAAAGTACTGCTGGCAGGATACAAAGTAGTCCTTACAAAAAAAATCGCCGTCCTGCATTTTCGGGATTACGGAAAAAATCCCGGAACCAATTCTGAAAAAGAGAGAAGGAAAAAAATTCTTAGAGCAATAGAAATTTATAAAATTAAGTACCGGACTCTCTGTAGAAATATCAGAGTATCACGCAGAGTATACACTTCACTGCTACCGGTATCTGCCATATTTATCAGAGCGTGTTGTTCCATTATAAATCTTGCAGGTTTTATAAGAAACTCCGGACTTAGGATAAATCAAAGAGACTTAAGAAACATTTTCGAATCTGAATATGTTTCTTTGAACGATTTATATTTAAACCGCAGAAAGCTTTACTATTTAGTTCAAAGTATAAATTCACCACATTAATTGATATAATCTTCTCCTGGAGTTATCAGATGCTATTTTGTATTTGTAATAATTCATGAAAGACAACAGAACGCTCATAATCAGTAATAAAGAAATCGCGGATGACACAGATTGTTTTGTAGTTGCTGAAATCGGACATAATCATCAGGGAAGTATTGAGATAGCTAAACAGCTTTTCAAAGCAGCAAAAGAATGTGGTGCTGATGCAGTAAAGCTTCAAAAGCGGCACAATAAATCTCTCTATACCACTGACTTTTATAACTCTGTATATAATTCAGAAAATGCATTTGGTCCAACTTATGGAAAACATCGGGAAGCTTTGGAATTCGGTAAAAAAGAATATCTTGAATTAAAGAAATACGCAAAAAGTCTTGGTCTTATTTTTTTTGCGACCGCATGGGATTTTAAAAGTGCCGATTTTCTTGCAGATATAGAAATGCCATGTTTTAAAATCGCATCAGCAGATCTTCTTAACATTCCTCTTTTAAAACATGTTGCACGCTTTGGTAAACCAATTATTGTCAGCACGGGCGGATCAACTCTTCCGGATGTAAGACGTGCATATGAAGAGATAGTTAAGCTAAACCCCCAAATTGCAATTCTTCAATGTACGGCATCGTATCCCTCCGATTTTTCTGAACTTGATTTGCATGTA
>Ga0155406_119_pt1 | contig 121760 bp, 119 predicted proteins | sample RifCSPhighO2_02_FD_106374 | JGI IMG/M metagenome (GOLD analysis project Ga0155406, IMG submission 106374) | Candidatus Gottesmanbacteria bacterium RIFCSPHIGHO2_02_FULL_39_11
TAAATCGCGAGAATATGACCGTTAATGAAGCTAAATTTCATATCAAAAAAAGAGAAGAGGAAAATATAGAAAAATGGAAACGTCTCTATGGAAGCCACAATTTCTGGCAGCCCAAATATTACTCCCTTATTATTGACACCTTTAAAAACTCACCTCAAGAAACCCTTAAACAAGTTCTTTTAGCTTTAAATATGCCCGTTTAGGAAGAATTATTGGAGTTTACTCAATACAATCGGCCTAAATCTGGTCATGGACTCAAGCGTATAACTAATTCCCTGCACTCCAACTCCGCTTCCTTTTACTCCTAAAAACGGAAAGTGGTCAGGACCCCTCTGGGGTTTACTGTTTATCTGAATGGTACCTACATTTAATTGACGTGCAACAGATATGCCGGCTCCCTCATCCTTTGTAAATATGGATGCCTGAAGACCATAGGTAGATTTATTAACGATCTCAATTGCCTCTTCAATCCGGGACACGCGAATAAAGCAGACAATGGGTCCGAATGTTTCTGTTTTTATAATATCCATATCGGAGCTTACATTCTCCAAAATGGTCGGTTCAATCATCTTGCCTTGAATTTTTCCTCCGTAAACAATGCGCGCGCCACCTTTAACTGCCTCATCTATTCTTCTTTGAATATCCGCTACCGAAGCTTCTGAAATAACCGGACCCATTGTTACTGTTTTATCTCTCGGATCCCCCATTTTTATATATTCCTGTGTTTTTTTAACAACTGATAGAATAATCTGATCAATTGTGGGCTTAAGTCCCAGGACATATTTTATTGCCGTACACCTCTGTCCTGCGTATGAACAAAATCCCTTCACTATTTCTCCGATTGTCGTTTCAGGGTCATAATCGGTTAGTACTATAGCCGGATTATTTCCTCCGCACTCAAACTGAAGGGGGATCATTCCCGCTTTTTCCGCAATCGCTTTTCCTACCTGAGATGAGCCCGTAAAGGTAATCATGTCAATACCAGGATGGGTGACCAGATAGTCTCCGATTTCACTTCCTGCGCCTGTCAATGTAGAGATAAGCCCTTCAGGAATTCCAATACGCCTGATAATTTCCGTCAGATACAAATCAGAAATTGCTCCCTGGGTGGGAGGTTTAAATATAACCGCGTCTCCCGTAACCAGAGCTGGTGCTATTTTTGAAACGGAGAGATTTATGGGATAATTAAAGGGAGCAATTGCCAGAATAACCCCTACCGGAACCCGTTCAATAAGGGCGAGTTTACTTTGATCATATCCGGGAAACTGCTCACCGGATAACTCCTGACCTTTAATATTTAACGCCTCATTGGCAAAGTAGTCAATCATATCCGCACTCCGAAGTATTTCATCTTTTGCATCCGCGTATGTTTTTCCAATTTCTACTATCAAAAGTTCAGTTAAGGACACCTCATGCTGTCTGATCCAATCGGCGATAAGGTGTACCATCTGAGATCTTTTTACGATCGGTACTTTTTGCCACTCTTTTTGGGCTTTTTTTGCCTTCGCTATGGACTCGTCTATCTCCTCATGGGTTACCTGATAGACCCGTCCTAGGATCGAATTATCGATGGGGGAAATTACATCAATTGTCTTACTACTTGTTGAATCCTTCCAAATACCTCCTACACAGCATTTATAGGTAGGGGGAATTCCCGGATTTTGCATTTCTTTGAAAAAATCATCCATATAAATAATAATAAGCCAATAAGTACCAATTATCCAATTAAAAACTTATTTAATTAATAAATTAATCGGTAAATTCCTGAACAAACCCTTCGACTCGCTACGCTCGTTCAGGGCAGACATCTTTCAATTTGTAAATTCTTGTACAAACATTTGCCCATACACCCCTCCGTCAATTATTCCGATTCCGACGTGCCCAAAATCAGAAGATAGTATATTTGCCCGATGCCCAGGAGAGTTCATAAGTCCCTCATGAGCAATAGAAACGTTGGGAGATAAAGCCAGGTTTTCTCCGGCTGCGGTAAATGTAATTCCTTTCTCTTTCATACGGTCAAACGGTGATCTTCCCGCCAAATCCGTATGGGAAAAATACCCTTTTTCAAACATTTCCCGCGCATAGTCCCGTGCTAAATCCCGAAGTGTGATATTTAAAGATAATGGCGCGAGTCCTTTTTTTTCTCTCTCGTTATTTACCAAATTAAGCATAGTTCGCTCGGAACTTTCATCAACCGTATATTCAGGTTGGGTAAATCCTAACTGAATTTTTTCTGGTGAAGAAAAGTCAGGGCTTACCGTCAAAAAGGTTAGCGTCTCAGAAATCGCTCCTCCAAAAACTGTCGTGAGTTCACGCTCAATAAGCCTTGTTTTTGAAATAAGAGGTGAAGCAAGAGTCGAGGAGGTAATATCTTTTTTAAGAACGGGTGAAAGAGGAAGCGCAAGAATAAGGGTGAGAACAAACGAAATAAAAACAGCTCCTTCAAAAACAGAAGGAATAAAACTAAATATCAGATCAAGTCTTTTGGCTTTTGAAATTTCACTGATCGAAAGAGCCGGTTTAATAACAGCATATGCAATAAGACGGATCAAAAGTCTAACGAGAATTGAAAAAATAAGTTCGCTTAAAACCGCAATTGTCAGAAATGAAATGGCCCGCGCAAAAGAAGGAGCAATCGGCCAATTATGGATAAAAAAATCAGATAGTTTAGAGTAAAAGAGAATGGAGGATAAAAATGAAAGGACAAATCCGGTAAGATCAACTACTCCTAAAATAAACCCTCTTTTTCTTCCTTCCCATATATAGGAAAAAAATGTCAGAACGATGGCTATATCAATCCAATTAAATGCTGACACAATTGAGTTTATCATATAGTATAATAATGCACATTATGCCAAAGAGAGTACCCCTTATACATGAAGAGCCGGTAGATTCTGTAAAGCCTAAAAGGGCTTTTTTTTATAAATCGCGCCTTAAGATATTAGCCTCTCTTTTATTTGCTCTTCTTTTTTTTGCGGGAGCGTTCTGGTTTCTTATTTTAAAGGATTTACCCTCTCCTGCCAAACTAGCCTCGTCAGATGTCGCCCAAACCACTAAAATATATGACCGTAATGATACCCTTTTGTATGAAATTTATGCAGATCAAAACAGAACGTTTGTAAAACTTTCCGATTTGCCTCCCTTTATTAAACAGGGAACCGTATCAATTGAAGATAAAGACTTTTATAAGCACGGGGGAATAAATCTTATCGGAGGGATACTTCGGGGTCTAAGGGATACGATCGTGCGTAAAGAGCTTCAGGGAGGATCGACCATCACTCAGCAGCTTGTCAAAAAAACTCTTCTATCAGATGAACGTACCCTGCAGAGAAAAATAAAGGAAATTATTTTGTCTTTCTGGACAGAACAACTTTACAGCAAAGATCACATTTTGGAGATGTATTTAAATAATGTCCCCTATGGAGGAACTGCCTGGGGAATTGAAGCTGCCGCCCAAACTTATTTTGGAAAATCAGCAAAAGATTTAAGCCTTCCGGAAAGCGCATTACTGGTAGGCCTTCCTGCCGCTCCCACCCGTTACAGCCCCTTTGGAGCACATCCTGAATATGCCAAAGACAGACAGCGTGCCGTTTTAACCCGCATGGAGGAGGATAAATACATAACCAAGGCTCAAAAAGAAGAAGCTCTCGCTACTCCCTTAACCTATAAAAAAATTACGACAAATATCAAAGCGCCTCATTTTGTCATGTACGTCAAACAAAAGTTAGCAGAGCAGTTCGGTGAAAAAGTTGTAGAAAAAGGAGGACTTCACGTAAAAACTACACTGGATTTCCCACTTCAGGAATTTGCAGAAAATACGGTTGCCTCAGAAGTTGCAAAATTGAAAAACCTGCATGTCGGAAATGGAGCTGCTTTGGTTATCCGCCCTCCAACCGGTGAAATGTTAGCAATGGTTGGATCAACAGATTATTTCTCAACAGAATCGGGCAATTTTAATGTTACAACTGCTCTTCGCCAGCCCGGATCATCGATAAAACCCATTAATTATGCAATCGGACTTGAGCTTAAAAAGGTTACTCCGGCAACGGTATTTTTGGATACCCCAACATGCTTCTCCGTTGCTTTCCAAAAACCATACTGCCCGGTAAACTACGATGGGAAATTTCATGGCGCCACTCAGCTTCGGTTTGCCCTGGGAAATTCATTCAACATTCCTGCCGTTAAAATGCTCGCCCTAAATAGCGTTAACACATTTGTTGCTTCCTCATCTGCATTTGGAATTGATTCTATCTCTGACCCTTCTAAATACGGACTCTCGTTAACCTTGGGAGGAGGCGAGGTTCCTATGACTGAAATGGCAACTGCATTCGGAGTTTTTGCCAATACTGGGCTTCGCAAAGACCTTACTTCTATCCTGTTAGTAACCGATAGCAAAGGAAATAAACTTTATGAATTTTCAGATCCCAATTTTGTTCAAAATGTGACAGACTCACTACTTGCACCCTCCTCTCTTCTTATAAATGGTCCCAGGGCTGTAAGCTCTGAAACATCATTTCTTATTTCTCACATACTTCTGGATAACAACGCACGAAGTTTGGAATTTGGTGCAGGTTCAGCCTTGGTTATTCCAAACAAAGGAGTATCGGTTAAAACGGGGACAACAGATGATAAACGGGATAACTGGACTATCGGATATACTCCCAATTTCCTAACCGCAGTATGGGTTGGAAATAATGACAATTCCCCTATGAATCCGTACTTAACCTCAGGAATAACCGGAGCGGCACCCATATGGAATAAAATCATGACACATGTACTTAAATCTCAGCCGGATCTCTGGCCTAAACAGCCGGCTAATATAATAGGTGCTAATATCTGTTCTCTTTCCGGTAATGCGCCTCCGAATGCCGATCCAAACGCGTCTGATAAAGGATGCCCCACCAGATACGAATATTTTATCAAAGGCACACTGCCTTATGAAAGGGAGGTTTTAAAAACTTCCGTTCCGGTTGATAAAACCACGGATAAATTGGCTCCTTCCTCTCAAAAAGACAATATCGAAGTAAAAGAAAAACAAATTGTTAAGGATATGTTCGGAATGTACTGTATAGACTGCAACCACGACGGAGGAGACCCCTATACAACAATAAAATTGTAAGCTCGAAAGCATAAAGTATGTTTTTTGATATCTTGAAATGAGAGGTGGGAAATGAGAAATTGATTTTCTTGAGTATTTGGATTCTTGATCAAAGTATCAAATAATCAAAAATTTCAATATCAAAGATATCTCACGTCTCACTTCAAAATATCTTGGTATTGTTTGACATGTCGAATTTTTTTAATTTTCCCTCTTTTTTCTTCTTTTATTATTTTTTAAAATATATTAGTTCCCATTTTATAATTACTTCTGCCTTCACAAAACCTATAACATATGGTAAAGTTTCGCGGTATGCAAACCATGCGTTTTTTGTATGTTTTAGCCACTCTTATGCTTCTTATTTTTAAAAGTGTAGGCGATACTACACTCGGATTGATTCAGCTCATTTTCAGTCTCTTAAAAATAACCTATAAGATAATAGTTTGGTTGACACGACTCTTGATAAAGATAATAAAAAGAATTGAACATACCGGTAGTCTGTTTATCAGAAGTGTACTATTTATACTTCTCTCTAAGTATAAAGAAAGCAAAGAGAATTTTCGCATTTCTAGCTCTAAAGTATCAACTGATGTTCTTACTTACCTGTTAGGGCACATAAACCTCCCCAGGGTTCATTTTAAACTAGAGATGAAATTACCGGTTATTTCATTCTTTTCGAGGGTAATAACTGCAGTTAAGTTTTTTCTGTTAGGTGCCTCAATTGCCGGGATGATTTTTCTTTATTTTTACCTGAAGTACTTGGTAACTTCACTTCCCAATCCTACCTATCTTACACAGCGTGATATTGCAACCAGCACCAAAATTTTTGATAGAAAGGGTATCTTACTTTATGAGATTTATGCCGATGAAAACCGCACTCCTTTATCATTTACCGATATTCCAAAAGATGTCAAAAACGCAACAATTGCAATTGAAGATCGTAACTTTTATACCAATAAAGGATTTTCTCTTCGAGGGATTATACGGGCTTTGTATCATAACTATGAAACATCAGAAACGGTTGAAGGCGGATCCACAATTACTCAGCAGTTAGTCAGAAGTGCTCTTCTAACTCCGGAAAAGACTATTGCGCGAAAAGCAAAAGAAATTGTTATTTCTTTCTGGGCAGAGCAAATATATTCTAAAGATCATATTTTGGAGATGTATTTAAATCAGGTTCCCTATGGAGGAACTGCCTGGGGAATTGAAGCTGCTGCCCAAACTTATTTTGGAAAATCGGCAAAAGATTTAAAGCTTTCAGAAGCTGCTCTTCTTGCCGGTTTGCCTGCCGCACCCAGTCTATATAGCCCCACAGGAGCTCATCCTGAGCTTGCAAAAGAAAGACAAAAAGAAGTATTGCACCAGATGAAAGAACAGGGATACATTACCCAAGAAGAAGAAAATAAAGCAAAAGAAGACTCTCTGATATATAGACATCCTACCGTCCCAATTGCCGCTCCCCATTTTGTAATGTACGTAAAAGATTACTTAGAAAAACTCTATGGCACCCGGAAGGTAGAGAAGGGCGGACTCCGGGTGGTAACAACTCTTGATTTGTCTATCCAGCAGATGGCGGAAAAAGTGGTATCTGAGGAAGTAGGAAAGCTTGGCAGCCTCTCAGTCGGGAACGGTGCGGCGGTGGTTGTAAATCCTCAGAATGGTGAGATTCTTGCCATGGTTGGCTCAAAAGACTATTTTGAATTGCAATGGGGAAGTGTAAATCTTACAACTGCTCTTCGCCAACCGGGATCATCTATAAAAGTAGTTACTTATGCAGCAGCGCTTTCTCATGGCTTTACCCCCGCATCCATTCTTGAGGATACTCCCATTACTTACCACATGGAGGGACAACCGGATTATTCTCCGGTAAACTACGACGGAAGGTTTCACGGTCTTATTCCCCTTAGAACCGCTCTTGCTTCTTCTTATAATATTCCTGCAGTTAAAGTTTTAAATAAAATAGGCATAGATACCATGCTTGACACCGGAAAAGCTATGGGGATTACTACCTGGCCGGATAGAAGCAAGTATGGATTATCCCTAACTTTAGGGGGAGGAGATATCACCATGTTTGATATGGCTACTGTCTATTCAACCCTGGCAAGAGGGGGCGAGAAAAAAGAGTTAAATCCCATTCTTAAGCTTACTACCTGGAAAGAAGAGAATCTTATTATTCCCTCCCCTGTCGTCCAACAAGCTATTTCCCCTGAGGTTTCCTATCTATTATCCAATATTTTATCTGATAACATTGCCCGCACACCTGCTTTTGGGCCTAATTCCTCACTGGTTATTCCCGGACATACGGTTTCGGTAAAAACAGGAACAACAGATAATAAACGGGATAACTGGACAATCGGATATACGAATGATTTCGTTGTAGCAACATGGGTTGGAAATAACGATAATTCTCCTATGAATCCTTCGTTAACATCAGGAGTCACAGGAGCAGCCCCCATCTGGAATCAGATTATGTCCAGTCTTCTCAAGGATAAGCCCGATCATCCATTTGACATTCCCCCAGGAATTGTAAGTGTCCCCTGCTATGGAAGAGTGGAATATTTTATATCCGGAACTGAACCTAAAGGAAGATGCTCTCCTCTTCCAACCTTTCCTACTTATACCCCAGCGCCCCGTTAGTAATAGGATATTAGGATACTAAGATACTAGAAGAAAGAAAAAGGAATTTTGATATTGCGTAATATCCTAGTATCCTCTTCACCTAGTATCTTTTACGTATACCGATCCGCAATTGTTGAGGCTGCGTAGGAGTAGGGCTTCATCCGGACCGGGAATCCGCTTCCCCGGACCATTCCAATCACTTCATTTATCATTTCCTTTGTCTTTCCTACGTTACCAATATCTACATGGATCTCAAGCTCATAGGAGGCTATATCGTCACTTTTAAAAATTTCCTTAATCTCCTGAGCACAAAGAATTGAAAAAGTTGCCTCCTGATAAATTCTGCTCTTCATAGCTAAGGATTTTGACTCGTGAATTCTTTTCCAGAAATAAATACCTCCAAACCCCAATCTATGGATAACAATTGCCGTCACAAAATCAATTCCCTCACTGTTTTTATCTTGAGAGTCAGAGCCAATAATCATCTTATAACGACTGTCCGGATCTTCACCCATAAAAGATAGAATTCTATTTCGAAGCTCCCCTGTAGTTACCTCACCAAGAGTAGGACTGATAAATATATTTTTTCTCTTCATATAATGTTTTGATAGTAAAAAACTAGAGATCTCTAAAAGTTTTTCACCATATACCCATCTAACCCGATTTTCGAACTCGACAGTTGCAAATCGGAGTAAGATGGGTAGAATTTTACCATGTTTTTCCTATTCTTGACAAAATATCCAAATTATTATATTATAGGATGTTTTCCTTTTATTATGTCATCCAGCAAACTCGTACTTATATTCTTGGGAATTATACTTGTTGTTATTGTTATTTTGACAAGCAACCGCATCGCGGCATTTTTAAAAAGCCGTTTTGGCAATTTGGTTCCTCCAGTCAAGTTTTCTGCTGTTGAAACTACTCCTACTCCTACCCTTTCCCTTACTCCGACCATTTATCCGACAGGAACAACGACTAAAGGGGGACTTGCTCCTTCTCCAACTACTAAAAGCACACCGGCGGCACAAATTCCATCAACCGGACCTATGGAATTGGCTTATGTACTGATAGGAGGAAGTGCTGCGGCGGGATTTATCCTTACACGAATTTCTTCAAAATAGACCCTTTTAACGGATATCCAAAGAAGCCGGATCCATCTGATTGAAATCATTTTCAATATCAGTGACGGTATCGGAGGGAACTTGCGTAGGAACAACTGAAACAGAAGCTGCAGCTGATGGCGTTCTTTGTATAAAAGAGGCAATAGTGGGACTTACGTTTACCGGAGAGGGAGTCACTAGTATTTCATCCGTAAGATTTTTATTTTGAGCCTGTTTTAATAAAAGAAAAGTAACTCCTATAAAAACTCCCAACATGATAATAAAAAGAGGGATAAGGATAATTGGAAATCCTTTTTTTTCACTTACCGCTACTACTTCATGGCTGGACTCATATAAAGGAGGTGGAGGAGGTGAAGAATCTAGTAATGTTGCATTTTTATATGAAGAATTTTCGGTATTTACATTAGGAGGGGAAACTACCCCATTATTTGGATTATTTGCATATTCACTCATAGGTTAGAAGCAGAGGTGCTTGCCTCTGTAGGAATTATTTTTTTAACAACAGGAGTCAATTTCTTCATAGTTACAATTATTTGCTTTTGAAGTAAATAAATAGATTTTAAATTAGAAATTACGCTTCGAAGTTTAGTATCTATGGATTTCGTAGAAATACCCGTCGGATTTGCAAAATTAATCTGGGTATCCAGATCTGCAACCGCTTGCTTAATCACGGAAATTTGTATGTTATTTTTAGCTAAATCTGAATCGATTTTTGAAGTTTTCTGCCCTTCATCCTTTAATTTAGATGCCCGGCTTTCCAAACGTGTGTGAATTTCTTCAATTTTCGGGAAAAACTTCTGAATTGCATACAGTTGTCTTTGCTGTCGTGTTTGTACAGGAGTAACCAAAATAAGGGGACTTGAAGTTGTAGGCAACGATACTGCCAGAATGGGCTGTCGCATCTGGAGAAATGAAATAAGTAAAAAAAGTACTAGAATAATCATAGGCAGTAGTAATTCTTATTTTGCCTAAATTATATCTTTTAGTCAATAGTCGTATAATAACCATATGAAACAGAAGTCTTTTTATTTCCCGCATTTTAAACGAACAATTGCGGCGGCGGGTTCTCATCTCAAAAACCTGATTTATAAATTTACCCCAGTCTTATTTGTTAGCCTGATTTCGTTCAATCTCCTCTACCCTTTTTTTCAAGAAAAAACGGATGAAAAAAAGATTGCAGATAAAATTTTGTTGGACCCTAACAATCCATTATTTCATGAAAATTTGGGCAAAAAATATATCACCTTTAACCTATACGCAGCTAAAAGAGAGTATGCCCTCGCAGATCGGCTCGACCATTTTGAGCAAATTAAAAGATACGATGCGCAGTTAATGCAAGAATACTCCTACTGGCAAAATATTTATTCATCTTTCCCGACTTACGATTATGCACAACTAAAGCTAGCTGAGATTTCTTATTTTAAAGGGGATACTATAAAAACAAATAATTTGATAAATTCGATTCTTAAAAAGAATCCGTATGATTTTTGGGGATTAAAGTTGAAAAATAAAATCCTGACGGTTTCGGATGAAAATAACTAAGTGTGCCCGAATTTAAGGGGAGTTTTTACCTCAAAATTACTTCGATATTTCAGACTCCTGAGCGTTCTGAGTAGTAGGTGCAGGAACTCCTTCTGTAGGTGTTGCTGCGGCTGCTGCGGCAGTTGCGGCGGCGGCCTCTTCAGCTACCATTTTCTCAGCTTCTTTAGAAACAAGAGGAGCAACCTTCACCAAGTCACTCTCAAGGAGAGTCAGAACTTTCACTTTTTCTGAAACTTTCAAATCTGAAATTTTAATGACATCTCCGATTTTTGCAAGATGAGAAACATCCACTTCAATTTTCTCGGGTAAATCCATAGGTAAAGCTTCCACTTCAAGCTCATTTAACAGGGTCAGGACGACCCCTACCTTATCCTTAACTGCAAGTGCCTCCCCTACCAACTTAACAGGAACTTTGGTAGTAACTTTCTCTTTAAGGTTTACTTCCAGAAAATCTATATGAAGAGTTTTTGAGGTAACCGGGTGATAAGAAACATTATGGACAAGAACCGGATGTACATGGTCGTGAACGGTCAATTCAAGAAGTCCTGTCTCCCCTACTTTTTGAAATATTGCCAAAAATTCTTTTGTGTTTACCTCAACAGGAAATGATTTTACATGTTTTCCAAAAACATTACCCGGCGTAATACCCTTTTTTCTAAGCTGACTTACTTTTCTTCCTGTAACCGTTCTTTTACTAACTTTTAAAGTATGTTTTTCCATAGAGTCCTATTGTACCGGAACACGGAAGTGGAAGTCAATCGGAATGTATGTATTAGATTGTTATAACAAGAAGATATAAAAAAATAGCTATCAGTGTGGTTTTTAACTATTGAATCTTATTTCAACTACTTAATTGTTTCATTGTTAAATGGTTACATTGTCAAATTATCTTTATCTCTCCCCTATTTCCTAGAAGCAGTCTCGAAACCTCCGCGTCTGCGTCATGCTGAATTCATTTCAGCATCTTCAGAAGATTCCTGAACCGAATTCAGGACAGGCTCTAAAACAAGTTCAGGATGACAGTTTAGAGATGAGTTCTAGTCTATACCTTGAAACTCCAATTATTGTACTATAACTGTATGTCTCTTAAAACCATTTTTCTTTTATCGGTGTCTTTTTTAATTTCCTCATCTGTTTTACTTATTGGAGTAACCTATTTGTATGATCCAAAACCAATTTCTATTATAGCAGCTGTAGAGACGAACAGAAAGACAGACTCAAGTACACATTTACTGGGAGTTTCTTCCTCATCCGAAAATGTCATCCCCTCTTCCAAAACCTTTTCAAAAATGACCGTAACTATTTTGCTTATTGGGATAGACAGCAGGCGGGGTAATCAAACTCCCCGGTGCGATGCAATACACTTAATTACCTTTAATCGGAAAGAAAAGTCTCTTCATCTTATTAATATTCCCCGGGGCACTCCCACCCGCATACCAGGGTTTGATGAAAGTTTCTCAATTATCAGTAATGCCTGCTCTGTTTTAGGAATAGATAGCGTAAAGACTCGTATTGAAAAAATGACAAATCTAAAAATCGACTACACGATAAAAATGGGTTTTTCACAGGCAATCGGATTTGCCCGTCTTTTTTCCCTCCCTTCTATAGATACTTTAACTAGTCTTCGCAGCCGTGCCTACCCAGCAGGTGATAATCAAAGAAGCTACAATCAGGCACTTTTTATACGGGATCTGATCGGAAAATATTTATCCTCTTATCCCTCTTTTCCAAAACCCTTTAAATATATCGCATTTAATATGCTTGAGGCGGATGTTGATTTTGAAACTGCAGATAATCTTTTGACAGAGGCGGCCAGTAGTCCTTTTGCAACTGATTCTTCATTAATTCCTATAACGAATTATTCTCCAAAAGGCACTAAATTAAAAGATATTCACTTATTAGAAAAAATGGGAAATGCTTCAAAGAGCGCGAATGGTTACGATAAAGAATTTGTTGAGTACCAACAGAATTTAACTGCGTATCTGCAGAATAAAATTGACACATCCCAAAATTTTATCAAGGCCAGCCGAAAGGATCAGGCGTTTAAAAACATTCAACCGTCCTATTCACAACAGCTTTGGCTTCAAATAGAGGATGAAATCAGAAGAGATGCTCTGCATTTTGATATAGTGAAAAATTTTGCACTTAGCAACTTTTCTTCCTCTGAGTCCGCAAAAATAATTTTGGATTTTATCAGCGAAATGGATCAAAAGGGAAATGAAGATTTAAAGGAAAAAGCAGAAGAAGTGTTAAAGAGTTTGTGAAATAATTTTAAATTTTAAAAGTTTCATACTGTCATTCCGGGCTTGTTTACTCGGAAATCCCGATTTAATCGGGATGTTCCCGAGACCGGGAATCCAGTTAGTTAATGCTGGATCCCGCATCAAGTGCGGGATGACGTTTTCTGCGTATGGAGTATTTTAAAATAAAAATTATTTAATCTCAAACGCAAATATCCGATCTACCGAGGTATCTGTTGAATAGTAAATTTCTTTTTCAATTCCCGAGGCATTGGGAAAATTAAGGGGTTTAAAAGAATAAGAAGAATCGGGGAAAGTAACTGAGAAAATAAGAGGAGAAATAGCTTCTCCGCTTTGCTTTTGAAACATAAACTGATAGCTTCCGGTGTTTCCCGGTATAGACAGGGGAGTGGTATACTCAAGTTTAACCCCTGCCTTATTGGATGCTGCAAGACGCAGAAGGAAGCCAACCGATAATTTATCACTTCCATAGGATTCCTGGGTTATTTCCTTATCAGCAATTTTCACGTTATTAATCGACAGTCCGGTTACAATTGACGAGCGGGGGATCATAATGCGTAGATAATTTATATAGGTACTTTTCTGATCTCCGTTTCCTTTTGCTTTGTTCTCATAAGATAAAATTACACTGCTTAATAACTTATTTTCCGGGGTCAATTTTTTGGTAATGGTAACTGTTTTTGTGATTGATCCGTTTATTTTATTTACTCCTAAATTTGCTTCAATTACTCCTAAATAATCAGGAATACATCCCCGCTCGTCTTGAGAAGAACTTAAGGTTACTGTACTTTCTGAACAAACGGTCCGTGAAACTCTGCCTGCCCACCCCCGGTCTTCAAAAAGAGTTTCAATCTCGGGATTTTTATCAAAAACCAAAATCTGTTTCTCTTCAAATCCCTTATATAACGCATTTATCATAGAAAGTGCCGGGATATCATTTTTCGCAGAAACCTCGGTAAAAAGTGTACCGGCAACTGCGGTAAGAAAATCTTTCTTGGCAGTTGAACCCGGAAAAAAAGAGTTTTCGTGAGAGGCAGCCATTTGAATAAAATTATCAGGCGTCACACTCTGTCCGGGAAAATCAGCAAGTTTTAAGGGTCCGGTTATCCTCAAAAGCTTTTCAATAAGATAGAGGTTTATTCCAACGACACCGTCCACTTTTTCTCCTGTCTCTTTTTCTAAGAACCATGCTGCACGATCTGCTGATATCACAAAATCGGGGTCCCAGTTGGAGTCTCTCAGGTACCAGTTGGGTTGGTTGAGATAGTCGCGGATTGGTTTGGGGGGTTCAACATGACCTTTTAGCTGTCCGTCTGCCTGGTATACATCAAATATCCTAAAATCAGATACGTGTCCGTCTTCTATAGTTAGAAGTCCATAAGATCCGATAAATCCTCCCGTCGGTCTAATCTCTAAATTATTTTGAAAGAGAACTAAATATGTTTTTTTTCCGGTATTTTTTGAAAATGCAGAAGCAACAGGTAAAAGAGAGTCTACTGCATCTAAAGAATAGGAAATACTGGATAGGTAAGAAAGAACTGTTTCACGGGGAAATAGGGGGAGCGTCACTTTTTCAAATTTTTTTTGCGAGTTTATGGCAGCACCTTTAAACTGTTTTATTTGAGTGAGGGCGGTATCAACAGAAAAAGTAGGGGAGAGAAATGTAATACGACCGGAGAAGGTGGCAGTATCCTGCATATTTTTAAGTACAGAAAGGGTTTGAGCTGAACCGCCCAGCAGATTTTCACCCTCAGTAAAAACAGTTTCGATATCGGAAAACGGTTTTGCACTTTTCAAAGGAAAAAGGGGAATACTCACTACTTCATATACCATATGAGCTCTTTTTAGCTTATTTAGAACTGTTGAAATATCATTTGCAACTAAATTCCACTTTAATGACTTCCAATCTGCAGTTAATCGGTTGACTGATACTTCCAAATCCTTAAAAAGAAAATAAAAGAGTCCGGATAAAATGACAAACAAGATAAAAAGCCCCAGTATTATTTTTCCAAAAATACTAAAAATCGACATATGGGTTTCTTCAACTACATGATCAGGAGACAGATTTTCTTCTTTTACTCCAATTGGGGTTTCTTTATACGAGAAATCATGCGGGATTTGCACATTTTCCGCTTCGTAATTGACTTCTACTGAGGCAGAATTAGATAGGGAAGTCTCTTTTTCCTGCGGGATATCCGGGGGTATTTGAGTAAAAGATTCTTCCTCCATTCCTTTTTTATAATCCCATCTTTCAGACTTTCCTCGCCTAAACATGATTTTTAAAATAAGAGACAGGGCATCTTTTTCTTCCCACAATCTTAAATCTCCCAGCCGTAAAAAGCGGATCTGTGCATCATCAAAAAGGGGAGGGAGAGTTTCTCCGGTTGTCTCAATAAGAAGAAGTTTTCCCCGGGATTTAAGGTACTTTTTAATTACTTTCTCAACCGTCTGGAACTCTGTGAACTGAAAAATATAATCAAACAGATGGGATGGAGGAGGCAAATCGCTTGCAACCGTCACATCACATTCTTTTTTTAAAAGCTCCAAGGATAAAGAAGGGGATAGGGAAGAGGTGCCCAAAATAAGAACTCGGGGTTTTGGAGCAGGCTCAATTAATAATTTATCCGATTGAGACATAATAAATTGATGTCATCCCGACGAAAGTCGGGATGACAAATAGCTTTTGTTATCCAGCGCCTCATTTACCAATCTATCCGCCTCCCGGTTTTGCTCTCGTCTTACACTGTGGTAAGAAATTGGAATTTTAATCTCACTTTCCAAATCCCAAACTTGTAATGCTAAATCTTTAAGATGAGGCTCTTTAATCCGAAATATCCGGTTCAGCTGCTGAACAACCAAGACTGAGTCAAGATAAAATTCGATACGATCAAACCTTCCCATATCCCACTTCAAGTTCTCACTTCTGACTTCCAACTTCTCACTTCTGTTTAACACAACCCACTTCAACGCCTCAATAACCGCCGTATACTCAGCCACATTATTTGTCGTTTTTCCTATTTTTTTCCCGATTTGAGCCACTACTTTCCCTTTTTCATCCTGTATGTAGACTCCAATTGCGGCCTCTCCCGGATTTCCCCGCGCGCCTCCGTCTGTGTGAATGATAATTTTTGGCATACTAGTTACATTATAAACAAGATTTGAGAATTTATGGAGAGATGACTATTAAGATATGACCTTTTTTTATTCTCTACCGTAGAAAGGTTTCAAATTCCGCTTTAGTCATATCAGCTTGGGATAATATTGAACTGAAAGTTCCTCTGGTATGAAGTTTACCCTCTCGTATCGCTCTCAGTTTAATATGACTTCCTTTTTGAGAAATAACTTGAAATCCGGCTCGATGAGGGGCTTGAAGTACCACACGAGCACTATATAGTTTAGGCATAAGAATGCATATCAGAAAGATTATGAAGTTCTATGTCTGAATATCCTTTTGGAGGAACCACTTTTTCGTCTTCTAAATATAATTCGATTGCTTCTTCTAAATTTTTGAGTGCTTCAGGTTTGGTTTTTCCCTGACTGGCAAGCTGCAATTCTATACATTCGTTGACATACCATCTTTCCTCTCTCCATAAAAGAGCATGAAGATTGGACGATAATATCTGATTAATTTTGTTTCTCATAAATAAAATTATAGCATAGAAATCAATTTGCTGTGATTTCCGCGCCTCGGTCTGTATGAATGATAAGTTTTACCATGATTTTATTATAAAGGATAAAAGAAAGGATAGGGGAGTACTTTTTTGCATTCTGTTGAATTAGGACAAAAGAGATATTAACTTTCCTTGACAGAAGGAAACTTTTATCTTATACTTTCCTTATGCTAGGGAAAGATTTACTCAAAACTATTATTACGGATAATCAATTGCGAGCAATTCCGAAGACATGGAAGAGAACGCTTAAAATACCCTTAGACAGTGGAAAAATTATCACTTTAGCGGGAGTAAGACGAAGCGGTAAAACATATCATCTTTTTAATCTTTTAAATGAGCTTAAGAAATTAGGTTTATCTAAGGAGCAAATTCTCTACATGAACTTTGAAGATGAGCGCTTTTTACTAGAGACAAATGAACTTAATCTGATTTTGCAGTCTTACCAAGAACTATATCCTCAGTTAGACCTTAGGAAATGTTATTTTTTCTTTGATGAGATTCAGGAAGTAAAAGGCTGGGAGAAATTTATTTCACGTCTTTATAGCACGGTAACAAAAAATATCTTTATAACCGGTTCCAATGCCACTTTACTATCAAAAGAAATTGCAACAGCTTTGCGGGGAAGAACTATTACTTTTGAGGTATTTACACTCTCATTTAGGGAATTCATTTCAATCGTATCACCAACTATCAATAGGAATAGCAGCCAGGGTCAAGCGAAACTCATCAACCTTTTTGAGCAGTTTATGCATCAAGGGGGGTTTCCTGAGCTACTTAAACAAAATGATGAGTTAAAAGAAAAAATTCTGCAAGAGTATTTTAATACTATGGTGTTGCGAGACCTGATAGAACGATATCACATCTCTCAGGCGTCAATCCTTAAATATTTTTGTAAACGGGCAGTTGGTAATAGCGCAAGTGAATTTAGTGTACATAAGATTTATAACGAGCTGAAATCACAAGGCTACCGAGTAGGTAAAGATGCGCTGTATTCCTATCAGGAATATGTAGAGGCTATTTATTTGATGAGATTCATTTCGAAGTATTCATCTTCTACCCTCAAATCTGAAATGTCACAGAAAAAAAGCTATGTGATCGATCAAGGTTTAGGAGCAGCTCTTGATTATAAATTTAGCCAGGATAAAGGAAGACTGCTGGAGACAACAGTAGCTCTTGAATTATTAAAACAGGACAAACAGATTTCCTATGCACAGAATGGGAGTGAATGCGATTTTGTGGTGATTGAAAAAGGCCATGTTGTTCAGGCAATTCAGGTGACTTTGGATTTAACTAATCCATCCACTCGGGAGAGAGAAATAAAAGGGTTGGTACAAGCATGTCAAAACTTTAACCTTAAGTCGGGTACTATTCTGACTTTTGATCAAACTGAGCAGTTGGATAATGAGAACATCCAGATAAAAGTTCTTCCTGTCTGGAAGTACTTCCTGTCATAATAATTGCAGCCTCTCCGGGATTTCCCCGCGCCCCGCCGTCTGTGTGGATGATAAGTTTTGGCATAACAGTTACATTATAACCAAAATTGAAGAATTTATGGAGAGAAGTTAATTACAATGTAACCTTTAAAGAAGAAAGGGGTCTGGGGTCAAAATCTGTAATATTTTTTGTGGCATCTAAAATTTCAATTCCTACTATTTTACCCGTTGTAGAAATATCAATCATAATATCCTCCGATACTTTTTTGGTCACTTTATATTTCCCCTTGCCAAGAGTGATATATAATGCATCTATTTTGGAATCGTATTGAATTTTCATAATTTTTTATGATTCAGCTGCTGGATAACGCCTGAAACGATAAGTATCAACAATAAAGAGAGGTTGAGAAATCAATTTATGGGTAAATATCCCACTTTGATGAGCAAAAAACAAGATTTTTTTATGAATCTCGGGGTTGTGAATTTTGCTTCGAAGTAGAATCACTCCGATTTTCTCCACCTGAGACCTACGTCACGGACAGAAATTGCATCATATCCTAGTTCAACTAAAAATTTTGTCAACTGCGGGGAAAGATTTTCATCCAATAAAAATTTAGACATGGATTTTTTCCTCAAAACGAGTGAGGTCAGATGCAAATTGAATCGCTCCGATAATATCCTTTTCAGACAAGTCTGGATAATCTACTTGAATATCTTTTATGCTGTATTCTTGTGCAATGAGTCCCAGAATCATATATACCGGAATTCGCGTATTTTTCACAACCGGCTTTCCCAAGAGCACTTTAGGATCAATGATGATTCGATCACGATAGTCTTTCATATGACAAAAGTATACCACAAACGTGTAAAATCTTCTCAAACCCCAAAATTTCCCCTCGCCCCGCCGTCTGTATGGATAATAAGTTTTGGCATAATAGTTACATTATAAACGAAAAAAAAGAAAGGGGATGCCTATTTTGATTGTAAATTTGAGGGCAACCTAGCTTTTAGATCTGATGAGGACATCATTTGACTCAATTCTGCTCTTACAGATTCAATCGAATTAGCTTCCTCAGCTGATGAAATTTTTCTATGTAACTCTTCCTCTACTTTTTGACGAACTGTTTGATATAAATCCTCTTTAAGTACATCTTTTGTGTTTTCCCAATCTTGAAGCTTTAACTTAATTTCATATGCTGTCTGTTCTTCAATAATCCAAAAGAACATTTTCCAGCAGAATTTATCTATGGTCCACTTTTCATCATCGGAAAAGAAGTCATATTTTGAAAGAAGATTTTTTCTTTCTTCATTATTCATCGGTATAACCAGTAGGATATTTTTAGCGGTAATCATAAATTAAAGCATGTGTTTTGCTTTATCTTCTAAATGTTCCATAATTCCTAAAAATGCTTGTCCCATTAGATCTTGTGTTTTTCTGTGAGTACGAATTGTGGTAAAAACTTGAGTTAAATCACGAGGATTAGCAGGTCTCCGAGTAGGTGGTAATTGATCCAGCTTTAGCGTGTCATACAAAATTTGAGCAAGTTCATCTTTTGGTAATAATCGAACTGCTCGTTGATATACCTTTTTCCCATCATTTATTCCAAGTTTTAGAAAAGGAAATAAATGATCTAACATCCGTTGGTACCCGATCTCTTCGTTACTACCTAATAAATCTTGTTTTAAAGTTGGATCGGTCAAATCGTTAATTTCCAAACCTTTTTGTACAGCTTCGTAAACAACAGAATCAATAATCCGTTTATCATCTAATGCACTCTGAATGGCTTCCAAGTCCTGAATTTTTTTTCTTTTCGCTGCAGGTAGAGTATTGTAATCTTTTTTCTTTGCTTGAAATAATTCTTCTTTTAACTGATTAAGTCTTTCTTGTTCTGCTGTTATTTCGTCTTCTTTTATCCGAATCCTTGCTTCAAATGAACGATTTGTCGAACTCTCAAGTTTGAATGATTCAAAGTTTTTCTTGCGAGTTTTTCTAGCTGTAGAACGTGCTGTCACTTTTCCATAGAGTTCTTCTTCAGCTGCAGAAAGTTTTTCATTGGTTTTATTTAATTCGGTTTCTTCTCCCTGCTTAAGTCTAGTCTCTTCTGTCAAAATTGGTTTTGCTACTAGATCAAATTCTTTCCATCTTTTATTTGCAATATAGAGTTCTGTATTTAAAGCTAGATAATTCTGATTGTTATTCAGAGCTTTTCTTCTTTCTGTCTGTGCTCTTGGACTATCTAAAGGAATACTTGCGGCTTGCAAATCTCGATCAACTTGCTCAATAATATCCTCAGTTAAAGGTGTTATCTCTGTTGTAATTTCTTCAATCGTACGAATTCCCTCTGCTTGAAGTTTTCTTTTTTCTCTCAGATATATTTTATATTCTGGAGTATCGTGAAAAATTTTGACAAGTCTTTTATGTCTTTTCTCAATTCTTTGGATTTCAGTCTTAATCTGCCGAATCCTGCTTTTTACTACCGCTACTGCATCTATTTGAGCTTGTTCTTCGGCCTTTGATGTAGTATAGGCTGCTCGCGATTCATCAAATCGTTTCTTTTGAGATTTTGTTTGTGGAGCTTCTTCTTCTCTCTGTTTTTTCAGCTCTGCAAGTTCTTTCTGAAGCTTCGTAAGTCTTCCTTGACTTGCTGGTCGATTATTTACTTCTACCCTTCCTTCAATTTCTTCAATTTCTTTTTCTAGTTGAGTAATTCGAGCACCTGTTAATTCATTTATTCTCTCATCAATTTTTGTTTTTATACCGCCCTCATTAAGCTTTTTTCTACTAATTTCTTGCACAAAATGATCAGAGAAGCGATGAATTGTACGCGATTGAGCTTCATGGTTAACCCATGCAATATGGCTAGAATCACTCCAATTAATTGGAGTAGTGCCATCTGCAAGTACTCCTTCCTGTTGAATTTCTTTTAAAACTTGATTGCGATAACGTACCCAACGCACGTCAAGATTTTCGCTCATCATATTAATGGTATCTTCTGCTGTATGAACCGAGGGAACCGCAGAGGGAAGAAGAATAGGGTCTCTTCCGTGAGGAGTTCGTGAAAAAGGAGTTGCGGCATCAATTTCTTTTGGATCGTACCCAAGTGCCTGATAAAAACCACTTCGGGCTTCTATTATTTGAAGAATAAACTCTGCACTTTTTGTTTTATTTATCCCCTGACCCAGATATTCTAAATACCTTCGTGTAGATTTAGGCAATTGAGATAAATCTTGATTATAAGAATCGAATTTAAATTCAACTTTATTATGTTTAGCTAAACTTTGACTTATTTTAACGGCCCCCCAAATTGGGGAAACTAACACTCTTACAGTTTTTCTAGCTATTTTACGCGCGGTACCCCGTTCCTCAACTACTATTGTAGATAAGTTTTGCGCAGGTTTTAAGCCTTCCCCTTTATGATCTCTAACTAAATTCAGTGCTAAAGATCCAAGTCGTAGGTCAATTTCTTGTTCCATTACTAAATTTGCAAGCATCCATCCTTCGGGAGTATCAAGTAACTTTGATTTATTTTCATAATACAGCTTAAGAAAGTTGGTTTGCGTTTCTGTTAATGAAACTCCAGTATCCTTCTGAAACTGTTTCATTTGGCTTACAAAAACTTCTAAAACATCTTCAAAGTCTTTCTTCAAATCCTTATTAAGGTTAATTTCTTTTGTAGAACTTCTTCCGAATTCTGCTGCTTCAGATCCTTTAAATGAGACACCTATTTCTGGCTTTTTATCTTCCTCTGTTTTTACCTTATTTTTTGGAGGTTTATTAGTTTGCTCTTGCTGATCAACGGGTGGGGGAACAGCTGCAGTTACAGCCGCTGGAAGTCCTTCTGCTTCCGTTCCTCCGACCATACCTAGAGTACTTGTAAGATCATTCATATACTATTCCACTTTAGCACAAGAAGAAAAAGAGGTGCAATGGCGTTGATAATTTACCTTAAAAGGAGATATAGTAAGAGGTATGACAGGAGAAGGAGAAGGTTCTACACCATCAGAAGCTGTATTTGTACCACCCAAGCCAGTTGAATCTGCTCCGACAGCAGTTCCACCTGTGCAAGGTGAACCAGTAGTCCCTCCAGCTGATACCAGCTCAACATCTCAACCTCCAGCAGATGGTAATAAATCTGAAACAGGGGATATCCCAGAGGATGCATCTTCCGAACCAAAAGCAGATATACCTAGAACATCTGAGCCTCAATCTATATCCACAGACAGCCAAGGAACCACTACAACTAGCGCTTCAGCTCCACCAACTTCAGAACAACGTGCAAATGTTGCTCCTCAGGAAGAAACAGAGATCACCCCAGACCTTTTTAAGGATATTAACCAGATGATTAATATAGTGGTTGAAAAATATAATATACGAAACATTGACGATCCGGATCAATTAAAAGAAGAGTTAAAAACAAGAAATGATCTGTCACCTGCATTAAGAAAAGCTCTACAAATCCGTGCTGACATTTCAAGGACACAAAAAGCCATTGCAACTGCTGTAGAAAAAAATCATCAAGTACCGGACAACCCTAGTGAAACCAATACGCAACCAAATACAAACCAGGAGACGGATGCACAAATCGAATCGCATTATCAAAAAGATAAGGGGTTATTCAGAGTTGACAATGATGGAAACCGAGTCACTACTGAAGTAATATATCTTAATCAAACCTTTAATGTTTTTGTTCGAGAGTTAGGAAAAATCGGAGAAAGTAACCGTGAGGCAAAGGCATTAGGTGAAAAACTTGCATCCCAGCTTACTCGGAGTATAAACCGCCCGGATATTTATGTTTTTGACACTTCGGAAAATAGAGAGCTAAAACGAAATAACGATCTTAATTATAGCGTCTCGGATGCAATCGTGCTTTCTCTTGAAGGTCAGCTTAACGGAGAAACGGATATAAATAAAATTGCTCAAGGAATAAAAGACGGCACTATAACAGCAGATCCTTCAGTTGGAGTACTTGCTAATTTACTTGTATGGTATAACCAAACAGAAGTAGATTCACCAAAAAGGAAATTATTAAGCGGTTTAATGTATGATGAGCTTCGACACTTAGACGCCAAAAAATTAAATGAGTTAGGAAAAAAGAGCCCACAACATAAAGTAGCTGTTGATAAAATCCTTCAATACCGATCAGTCAGTTCAGAAGGTTCGGAACTTGCAAAAACTCAGAAAATGTTTGAAGAATACTTAACAGATTTTGATGATGCAATAGAACTACAGGTTCGTTCTGTTTATGGAAAGGAGTTAGCTGAAACATTAAAACTCAATTTTCGTAACAACAGAAGACATACGATCCCAATGTTCTTATATGCTCACGCAATTGAAAATTCAGAGTTTATGACACGGGATGAAGCCGGACATATCGTCTTAAAACATGAATATGATACCCAACTAACCGAGATAATCCAAACTTTAGGATTTAATCCCGCAGAGAAACAAATGATTATTAATCTTGCGTTGAGTCCTGGAACTCCACTTGCAATATTGAATGCGTCCCTTGGAATTGATGGAAGAATGTTAAATTCAGAAAAAGGGATGGAAGAACAGGCTCATGAAGCAAGTAAAATAATAGTTGGGCGGGCAATAACAGACCCCGAGCCTTTAATAGCCGGGATAGAAGCAAACCAGGATATTGAGACAACACTTAAAAGCGGTATGGGAAAAGTAATTGAAGAAATGACCCGCCTAAATATGGGACCGGGCATGCATATTGATGAAGAGAAACTTAAAAAATTACTTGGAAAAAGCTTCAGCACCGGAGCCATGGCCATTTTAATGCTATGGTCACAAATAATGGATGTTGTAAGCACTGATGAAAATAAACTAGCGGGAGGCGGGGGAGGACAGCAAAGACACTAATAATACATTATAATACTGTTATGACCCAATCAAATCTTATTAAGAGAATCAAACAATATTTTTCTAATAAACCTGAAATAGCGGCGGCATATCTGTATGGCTCCTATGCCCGGGGAGAACAAAAAGAAGACAGTGATATTGACATTGCGATTCTTTTAAATTCTTCAGTCAAAAATACTTTTGATATACAAATCCAGCATCAAAATAACATAGAGAAACTTCTCAAAAAAAAGGTTGAGGTCCAAGCTATAAACTCAAGCCGAGTTGACTTTTCGTATAGAGTCATCTCAGAAGGAATAATTATTCATGGATATAACAACCCTTTTCGTGTAGATTTTGAAGTAAAAACCATGCAGAACTATTTTGATCTAATGCCTTTTTTCAAAGAATATTACGAAGTACTGCGGGAACAATGTCTAAAAGGAGACTTTTATGCTTGATGAGTACCGAATAAAGACAAGGCTTGAAGAAATGCGCAGAAGAGTAAAAATTATCGAGAAAGATTTTAAACCCCTTGATGAAATTTCATTTGTTTCTAATGAAAATGATTATTCTGCGTGCGAGCATCATCTTCAAATAGCGATTCAATGCTGCATCGATATTTCAAATTATCTTATTGCTCGACTTGGGATGGAACGGCCAAAAAAGGAAAGCTCTGAGGGTTTTATTATCCTTGCAAAAGAGGGAATTCTACCAAAAGACTTTGCAGAAAAAATATCAAAGATGACAGGCTATCGAAATATTATTGTCCATGAATATATGGATGTAGACCGTCATGATACCTACGTCAATATCCAGAAAAACCTGGGTGACTTTGCTGAGTTTGCCAAATATATAGAAGAGTTTGTCCAAAAGCATTCATCTTCATCTTAATGGCTATCCAGTGGGTTTTTTTCATTTTTTTCCTTGCTCTTCTCTATTTTTTCTCACGCACCACTATCCAATCTCTATTTTTAATTATTCATATGATTTTTAAAAACACCAAACTTTCCCTCTACCTTCTAGCCTTTCTTTTTCTTCCCGGAACAACCATCCACGAAGTATCTCATTTTATTATGGCAACTCTTTTACATGTACGGACGGGAAAAATATCTGTATGGCCGGAAATTGAGGCAAACGGACATATACGCGCAGGGCATGTCGAGGTTGCCAAAACTGATCCTATCCGGCTCATTTTAATTGGAGTTGCTCCTATGATTTTAGGTCTCACAGCAATATATTTCATTGGAGAGTCGTTTTTCCCGCATATTAACCGTATTTATTCCGCAGACTTTTTACCTTTAACCTTTAACCTTTCCACTTTTTTAGGTCTCTACCTCATTTTTGAGATAACCGGTACTTTCTTTTCAAGTAAACGAGATCTGGCCGCCTCAATTTACGCAGCCCCCATTTTAGGAATTATTTTATTTATGGTGTATATGACAAGACTTCAGGTAAGTTTGGATAAAGATGTGTATGAGGTTATTTTAATGATAATAAATAAAATAAATATATATCTGGCAATCGGTGTAATAATTCAGTTTATTCTTTTTCTACTTTTACGCGGAGTAATTTTTCTTATATATCCTAAGAAGCATTATTCGTAAGCCCTGCCCCCGTTGGAGATGGAGGAGGGGACTGCGGCGGATTGGGGGGTGCAGGTTCTTCATTTCCTCCAAAATAGGAAGACAAGGGGCTACCTGGAGGCGGTACTACACTTGGATTTCCGGGAGATGGTTGTGTGCTTGCTGGCGGAGTACCCGGTTGAGAAGCCTCTGAAAGAGGAATCTCCGTATTGGGTAGGGGAGGATTAATTAAAGATCCTGTTCCGCTTACAGCCTTTCCCATTTGTTCTTGAGCATGTGTGGAAGTTTCCTGAGTAGGTTTAATTCCTTCCATCTTTTGAATATTAAAGCTTAAACCTATTTCATCCCCGTCAATAACCAGCGTATCTCCGGATTTTACTTCTCCTTTTATAAGAAGGGAGGAGATGGGGTTTTCAACCATTCTCTGAATTGTGCGTCTCAAGGGGCGTGCTCCAAATACGGGATCATACCCGGCTTTTGCAAGGAACCTACGTGCACCCTCTGTCACCGTTACTGCAATATTCTGCTCCAAAAGCTGCTTTCCAAGTGTTCTTATTTGAAGATTTACGATTTGCCCCATATGCTCCCGAGTAAGGGGGCGGAATATGACTACCTCATCAAAACGGTTAATAAGCTCGGGTCTGAAAAACTTGCGAAGCTCATCCATAAGAAGATTGGAAAGTCCTAGGAATCTGTCATTTGCGCCGGCTTTTAATGAATTTTCCTCGCTCAGCGAGGTAAAAGGGAGGGGGGAGGCGCTATCATCGACTTTTTGAAGAGTAAAAAGCTCGGAAATGGGTCCGGTCTTCCAGAGTGTACCCTCAGCTTTATCTTTTTTGAAATAGGACTCTCCTGCAATAATAATTTCTTCTCCAGTTGGAGTAAAAATGTGATGATCCCATTTTTCTGTCGGAAACTCAGGAGCTTCACCATTCGGGGAATTTTGGATCATTCCTCCCTGGGATTTAGTTACTCCAACATTTGGTTTCGTAATAGTTGAGGTACCAAAATAATCTTTTAACTTGCCGGTGGTCCACTCAGGTGACTGAAGTGTGTTTCTTTTCCAGAAGTATCCTCCGCGGCTTACTATTTCTTCGTTTATAAGAGTAACTGCATGAGTATCCCATAAATCTGTGGGAAACTGCTCATCGGGTTTATCAGGAAGTGCATTTATTACTTTAAATTCTTTTGCAAAATCCAAAAGGCGTGCAACGACCCATTCTTTACTTGTTGTTGCGGTTCGAGACCATACAATATCATCCCTGCTTATCACTTCTGATCCATCCGGTGCAATAAGATGGGTATCAATCCGATCCGTAGGAAACTGAACATCCACATTTGTTGTTGTGGAGCCTGAAAAGTAGTCTCCCAGCTTGGTTGATTTCCAAGCCATACTGTCTGAGTTTTTCTCCCACACCTTGTCATTTTTAGTAAGTATTTCCCTAGAAGTCGGAGACACCGCGTAAGTACTAAAAGAGGAGGGGGATTCTTCCGATTTTTTATTCGGTTCCGGCTCCGGTTCGACATCCAAATCTTTTTGTTTAAGCATCTCATCTTGGATAATTCTGCTTCCTAAATTTGAAGTACAAATAACAATGGTATTTTTAAACGAGATGGTGTGTCCTTTATTATCCGTAAGGCGCCCGTCATCTAGAAGCTGAATAAGAATATTAAATACATCCGGGTGAGCTTTTTCTATTTCGTCAAAAAGAACAACGGCATAGGGATGACGCCGTACCGCTTCAGTAAGCTGTCCTCCTTCTTCGTATCCTACATATCCGGGAGGGGCTCCAATAAGTTTTGCCACTTCGTGTTTCTCCATATACTCGGTCATATCAAGACGTATCATCATCTCCTCAGATCCGAAAAGTGTCTCTGCTAGCGTCTTTGCCAGTTCTGTTTTACCAACGCCTGTTGGTCCCATAAAAATAAAGCTTCCGATGGGACGCTTGTTCGACTTTAGTCCAGCCCGACCCCGTCTGACTGCTTCAGAAACAGAAACAACTGCCGGCTGCTGGTTGATAAGCCGTTTATGAATTGTTCCTTCAAGTTCAATTAATTTTGCCGATTCATCTTCTGTGAGACGACTGATGGGAATTCCGGTCCATCTTGAAACAATTTCAGCGATGATATCGGGATTTACCACATTGGTTGTGGTCGACTTCTTCACAGTGTACTGCTCCTGGAGTTTTTTAAGATTTTCCTGACTATCTGACATTTCTTTCTCAAGGGTATCGATTCTTACTTTGTCTCCCAGTTTTTGCGCCTCTGTTTTCTCATTGGTTAAGAGCTTAAGACGTTTTTCAAGACTTTTTATTTCTTCAGGAAGAGAGATCGCGGGAAGTCTCACCGATGCTGCCGCCTCATCAATAAGATCAACTGCCTTATCCGGCAAAAAGCGATCTCCTATGTATCTCTGAGAAAGTCTGACCGCCGCTTCAATTGCCTCATCTGAAATCTTAACCCGATGGAATGCTTCATACTTATCCCGAATTGCCTGAAGCATTTCAATTGCTACATCAGCCGTTGGCTCAGGAATCAGAACCGGCTGAAACCTTCTCTCAAGAGCAGGATCTTTTTCGATATATTTCCGGTATTCCGTAACCGTTGTTGTTCCAATTGTCTGAAGTTCTCCCCGGGCAAGAGAAGGTTTTAGAATGTTACTGGCATCCATGGTTCCTTCACTCCCAGATCCTGCGCCAACCATATTATGAAGTTCATCAATAAAAAGAATGATAGATCCGGCGCTTGCTTTAACTTCCTTTATCAAATTCTTAAGTCTTTCTTCAAACTCTCCTCTGTGTTTGGCACCAGCTATAAGAGACATCAGATCCAAAAGCAGAATCCGTTTATGAAGAAGTGTTTCCGGGACATCTTTTTTGGCGATACGTTCTGCTAATCCTTCAACAATTGCGGTCTTACCCACCCCTGCATCCCCAATTAGAACCGGATTGTTTTTGGTGCGCCTGGATAACACATGGATGATTCTTTCAATTTCATAGCTTCTTCCAACAACGGGATCTAACTCTCCACGAGCAGCTTTTGCGGTTAAATCTTCAGCGAATTCCTCAAGAGATGATTTGGATTTATCATCTTCTTTTTTTCCAACTTCTGCCTTTCCCATTATCTTTTTACTCAAAACTTCTTTTGTCAGGCCGAATTTAGAAAGAGTCTGAGCAGCAACTCCTTCTCCTTCCTTAGAAAGGGCCAAAAGAATATGTTCAGGAGAAATAAATTCATATCCTAAAGTCCGGGCAGCAGAAAGGGAGAATTCCAAAATAAGCTTTACCCGGGGAGAGAAATGGGGCTGGCCTACAAAATTTCCCCGAGTGAATCCTTTTTCCAAAGCAGCCTGAATTTCAGAAGGAGTTGCTTTACACTCCGAAATAAGCTGATAAATACTTGCATCATGAAGAAGTGCCCATAACACATGTTCGCTGTCTACATATTGACCTTTAATTTCCTTAACTTTGGTAACTGCCGACATCAAAGCCTGATTGCTTCTTTGGGTTAAGCGGGACAACACATCCATTCCAACTCTTTTTTGCATATCGATACTGGAATGGTTGGGATCAGCAGTTGGGGTAGGGGAGACAGAGGCAGAAGGTGCAGAAGACGGCACACTATCGGGAGACGAAGATGAAGGAACACTCTCATTCTGTACATTAGTCGTCGTAGTTGTGGTCGAGGTGGTTTGAGGAATTTCAACGGCAGGGGGATTTCCAACTCCGTTATAAGAAACGGGATGGACGACAACCGGCTGACTCGTAGTTGTGCTTGTCACCTGAGTTGTGCTTATATCAACCGGAGTCTGAGACGGTTGATTTTCATCTTTTGGATTTTTCTTTAAAAATTTAGAAAAAGAGAATGCCATAGGTTTAACTGGACAAAAAATAATGCCTTACTTTAGTTAACCATGATCATAAGAAGTATGTCAAGGAATAGCACAAGAAGTTTAGGTAAAAGGTTAAAGGTAATAGACAAATTAATTGAGAAAATAATTTCATATATCTTTAACCTAGCACCTTTTACCTTTAACCTATTATTGTTTTCACGATTTTATATATGGTTAAGTAGTAGTCTGACACTAAACGAAATAGTTGCAGTAGGATTTTTCACATTTTAGGCTAGAGGTATGGAGCAACATCCGGTACCCAGAAATATCTCAGGATTCCAGTTTCGATTAATAGGGGATATGACCCTAAAACAGTTTGGGTATTTAGCCGGGGGAGCTCTAATCGGATATTTAATATACGCGGTTTTTCCGATTCCTCCTCTTTTTAAATATCCTCTTATTGCAGTCATTGTTTTAGGAGGAGTAGCATTGGCATTTCTGCCCATTCAGGACAGACCTTTGGATAAATGGCTTATTGCTTTTATCAAAAGCATAACAAGGCCTACTCAGTTTTTATGGCAGAAATACGAAGAAGCTCCCGAGATTTTGACACGTCCCTATACGACCGCCCAACAACCGGTACAAGAAAAGCATGTTCAACTGCATCATGAAAGCAACCTGAAGCTTAAAGCTTATCTTGCATCCCTTCCGCCAACTACACAACAGACGTATAATATTCACGAAAAACAGTATATTGATCAAACTCTTGCTCTTTTTGGTACTCCCGTTCCGATAATCCGAGTCCCTTCTCTTAATTCTTCAACGCCTAATCATCCTCACCAGGAGGAGAGCGTGAGACTTTCACAAGCACCTGCTCAAATTTTACCCAGTCAATCGATAAGAGTTGCCCCTCCGGTAATTCATCCGCCTCATATTCCGACGGTTATTCCAAGTCCTCCTGCGCAGCCGCCTCCCTCTATCCCGGTAACCTCATCTTCCCATCAAGCAACAGCTTCTGTTTTGGGAACGGTCAATAACTCAACCGATCCCAACACTGATGACAAGCTAAAACAGCTTCTTTCTGAAAAGGAAAATCTCGCACGGGAGCTTGAGATGCTTAAAAAGAAGATGGAGACCGAAAAAACAACCGTGGTTGTAAAGCCCCAATTTGCTCCGGACATTGGGAATGAATCCACCGTCACAAAAGTTAAGGCTGAATCTGTTACTGATACCGTTGGAATACCGAGTCTTCCTCAAACTCCTAATATGGTTGTAGGTGTGGTTAAAGATCCAGGGAGGAAAATCCTGCCAAACATTATTATTACCATAAAAGATGCATTGGGTACCCCTGTCCGGGCACTTAAAACAAATAAGCTGGGTCAGTTTGCAATAGCCACTCCTCTTCAAAACGGAAATTACGTATTAGAATTTGAAGATCCCATGAAACGGTACATCTTTGAAAATGTACAAATTATTCTTAACGACACGCTTTTTATTCCGGTTGAGGTTTTAGCAAAAGGCCAAAGAGAAATTGTGCGTGAACAGCTTAATAAAGCAATATTTGGAGAATTAAATCCGGCACCTGCCCAAAACGGACTGATTTGATTCTCATGTGAATGATTGAAAAGTAAATTGTCACTTTTAACTTTTACCTTTTAACTTTAAACTAAAGTATGGCATCACCTATCGGAACACCTATTCGCGCATCTACTCAGGATTTTTTGGATATTCAAACTATTTTAGATGATATTATTGTGCTTCGAGACGGATCTTGTGCAATAGCAATTGAGACAACTGCCGTAAATTTCGGTCTTCTTTCTGAAGAAGAACAGGACGCTCTAATTTATGCATATGCGGCTTTTTTAAATTCTCTCTCTTTTCCTCTTCAGATTGTCATCCTTTCAAAACGCATGGATATTTCTCTTTATATTGAGAGAATTACACGGGAAGAAGAGCGGCAGGTCGATGAAACAGTAAGACAGCGGCTCAAAAGATATAAAGAATTTATTATGTCCATTGTCAAAGAAAATAGAGTTCTTGAGAAAAAATTTTATCTGGTTATTTCGTTTTCAGCAGTTGAACTGGGAGTAAAAGGCGCTTTTCAAACAAATAGTCAAAAGAAAAAATTTCAGTTTTCCATGGATTACGTTTTATCGCGTGCAAAAACATCCCTCCTTCCCAAACGGGATCATGTACTAAGACAAATCGGAAGAATAGGACTTAAGGGAAGGCAACTTACCACACAGGAATTGGTTGAAATATTCTATAATATTTATAACCCTACGTTAACCGGAGAAAAATTGGGAGATGTCGCAGGGTACGAAACTGCAATGGTTACTGGACAAGGAAAAAAATCATCATGAATTTCTCTTTTACACCTAAAAAACAAAAACAATCAATTACCCCGGGAGAAGTTTCTAAAGTTGCAATCTCACCTAAAAATCCCGTCCCTGTGCCTGCCGGTGGTACGTCTAAACTTGGTAGGGCAGGGGCTATTTCTCCGCAACTGAGAACTGAGGTAAATCATTATGTAAAGGGAACGGTAAATGTAAGAGATATTATCGCTCCCTCTTATGTAGAGGTAGACTTTGACAATATACGGGTTAACAATACGTATTATCGGACTCTTTTTGTCTCCGGATACCCGAGATATGTCTCTGCTAACTGGCTTCATCCGGTTCTTTCATTTGACCGGTCTCTTTTTATATCCATGTATATTTATCCTACAGAATCAAAAGTTATTTTAGAGGATCTTAAACGGAAAATCGCGGAGATGGAAGCAACCATTCAGGTGGATATGAAACGGGGGAAAGTAGTTGATCCCTCAGTCCAAGTAGCACTCGATGATGCTCTGAGCCTTCAGGCACAGCTTGCCAAAGGCGCTGAAAGATTTTACCAGTTCGGCCTATACGTCACCATTCCCTCCGAGGCAATTGATGATCTTAACCGAATGAGTAAGGAGGTTGAAGCAACTTTAGGTTCCCTCCTTATTATTCCTAAACACGCAACTCTTTCTCAGGAGGAAGGATTTAAATCAACTCTTCCTATGGGACTGGATAAGCTGGATGTAACCCGCAATATGGACACTACGTCTCTTGCTACAACTTTTCCCTTTACCACAGCTTCACTTACTCAAAATGAAGGGATTTTGTATGGAATAAATGAACATGACGGGTCCCTGGTAATCTTTGACCGGTTTAGCCTCGAGAATTCAAACTCGGTTGTATTTGGAAAATCAGGAGGAGGAAAAAGCTTTCTGGTAAAACTTGAAACTATGAGACATCTTATGTTTGGAACAGAGGTTTTTGTCATTGATCCGGAAGGGGAATACACAGAGCTTACCAAAGTTATAGGAGGAGAGCTCATCAACTTCTCTTTTAATTCTCCCATTAAAATAAACCCTTTTGATTTATCCGGAGTTTATATAGAAGGAGAGAATGAGTTAGGACTTAAAATCCTTTCTCTGCATGCTCTGATGCGGGTTATTATGGGAGATATTACTCCGGGAGAAGATGCGATTTTGGATCGGGCCCTAGTATTAACCTACAAACAAAAGGGGATTACTCCGGATCCGGGAACTCAAAAAAACGAACCTCCTCTTATTGAGGATTTATATAAAGTTCTTATGGGAATGGAAGAAGATCACGCCAAATCCCTTGCTGAAAGGCTTGAAAAATTTGTGAGGGGAAGTTTGGCTGGAATTTTTAATCAAAAATCAAATTTGGATCTGAAAAATCCTCTTACGGTTTTTAATGTTAAGGAGTTGGAAGCTGAGCTTCGACCGATTGCCATGTTTATAATTCTGGATCATATCTGGACAAAAATAAAAAAAACGATTAAAAAACGAATCATGGTTGTGGATGAGGCATGGTACCTGATGAAACATCCTGATTCCGCAACTTTTCTTTATGGAATTGCTAAACGCGCCCGCAAGTACTACCTGGGGGTCACAACCATTACTCAGGATGTCGAAGATTTTCTATCAACAGATTACGGAAAAGCCATCATCACCAACTCATCTCTTCAAATTTTATTAAAACAGTCGCCGGCTGCAATTGAAAAACTCGCCCAGGTTTTTTACCTATCAGGAGGAGAAAAGCATTTTCTTCTTTCTGCAAATGTGGGAGAGGGACTTTTTTTTGCCGGCTCATCCCATGCCGCAATTCAAATTATTGCCTCTCCTGAAGAGTATCATTTGGCAACCTCAAAGCCTCAGGACATGGAAGATAAACCTCTTCCCATTTCCCATACCCCCGGACCCTCTCCTGCAGTATAATAAAAGGGTATGAGCGCTGCCCACGGAAAACAACCTACAGAGTTAACACCGGAACAAGAAGAAGAACAAAAACAAAAAGAGCGTTTTGCTCCTGATCGAATGGAACAGGACACAGAGTCTGTTTTCTCCCAATTTTTCACTTTCGCAGCAGCAATGGGCTGGGGAAAAATAAAAGGGGATAGAGAACAATTTGAATTATTTCAAGCCATTTCTAATACTCATCTAAGCGAAGTGATTCTTGATCTTTCAAACCCACAAAATATAAAGGACGCAAGAGCTCTCTATGCAACTGTTAAAAAAGAATTTGATAGACAAAATTTTGATCCTAAAACAAAAACATATAAAAAAGCCACTGCGTCCAGAGGTTCTCTTTGGGGAAAAGCAACCATCTCAACTGACACCCTTACAAAAGCTGACCAGCAAATAACAGTGGGGGAACACTTTCACTCTCTGGTAAATTCTCATGAAACAAACACCCGTATTGACCAAGCAGTCTCTATATATGGAATTAAAAATAGAGAAGAATTTGTATCCTCTTTAGCCAAACATCTGAAGGAAAATAGCGGTAATTTTGATGATGCCATTCATACTGTTGTAAGACATCAGACTGCTCTTGAGAAAACAGGAAAAAAGGATGGAAACTTAAATAAAGAACAAGATAATGCATTAAACTCCTCTTACGAAAAATTTTCCAAACAGGAATTAAAAGATGAGGCACGACAAAAAGCGGTTGAATATGGTGAATCCATTAAACCTGAGGCTGAAGAGGTGATGGTTAAAATCAAAGCAGGCTTGGATCCAGATCAGCTTCAAACAGAACTGAATGCAATCGGAAAACCGGTTCAAGAACCCGAGCCTCCTCCGTCTCCTATACAACCACCTGCTTCTGGTTCTATCTCTCTGGAGGCTCTTGGTTCCGGACAAAACGCACCGCATCCGGAAATGGACGAGTTATATGGAGAAATGATGGGGGAGAGTCCTACGGTTGTTGTTCCCGCGGGAAGTCCTTCTCTTAAGGGAGCAGTAAATGCCATTAATAATCCTCAAACTCCGATTCCACATATGTCTTCTGTATCATCTCCAGTAGGATCAGTATCGGTTAAAGGATTAAAAGGTCTTTTGGGGAAAGCCGCCGGTCTTTTTTCAAAACTTAAATCATTAGCTTCAACTCTTTCAAATGCTACGCTAGCTATTCCCGGGGTAGGAGAAATAGTAAAAGGACTTCAAATTGCAAAAAAAGTTCTGGATCGTATTCCTATTATTGGACAAGCGGTTAATAATGCGATTAATAATGCTTTTAGCACTCTTCTTAAAGTGTTTGGATTGTCACTTGCAGCAATTTTTCTTTTTCTTCTGATTTTTATAACCAGTTTCAGCGATCCCTCTACTTTGTTCTCACCCACACCATCTAATTTAGGTGCATCAAACCCTTCAAATCTTTCCTGGAGTACATTTGAAAAAGATTATTTACAGCTTGCAGAGAAAAAAGAAGAAAAAGATATTTCCTGGATCGAATTTCAAAAACAGTTTCTTAGCTCCTCAAAAATCTATCTTTCAGAGACTTCTTCCCGCTAGCTACTATTTATTTTCAATTCATTGGATTTGAGTTCGTATGTCCATTACAATCCAAAAGATGGATCCCGGGTCAAGCCCGGGATGACAAAATATTTTTTATTGGTTTATTGGATTATTGGTACTTATTGGTAATTGGATAATTGGGTTATTGGATAATTTCCTTATCCTTGTACCCGTACCGGCATAATAATATGAAGAAATGTTGAAGCTGACTCACTTGACTTAAAGAGCCCCGGACTTAAGTTTCCGGATATTTCAAAAACTACATCTCCCTGTGGAAAATTATTAAGAAGATCAAGTAGAAACCGGTAATTAAAAGCAATTTCTGTCTCTTCTCCCTGAACATTTGCCTCCAAAACTTCCTCATCACCTCCAACCTGAGGAGTATTAGCAGAAAGAGTAATAGTATTTTTCCCAACTACTACTTTAACTACATTAGCAGACCCCCGGGCAAAAAGAGATGTGGTCTTAACTGCCTGAAGAAAATCATCTTTTTTTAATATCACTTTTGTTTTAAACCCTTGAGGAATAATTTTTTCAATAGTCGGAAATTCTCCATCTATAAGACGTGAGTAAATCCTCACTTGAGGAAGAGAAAAAACCACCTGATTTTTATCCTTTAATATCGTAAATCCCACCTCATTAACTTTCATTTCCGTTGCAATCCGGCTTACTTCAGTTAAAGTAACCGCAGGAATTATACCTATAAAATCCTCGGAAAATTTAGGAATTGTGATTTTTTCAATAGAAAGCCGATATCCATCTGTTGAGGTTAAAGAAAAGGTGTCTCCTGTCGCAACAATGCGAACACCGGTTAATATAGGACGGGCCTCATCTGTTGATGCGGCAAAAACCATCCGGGGAATAGCGGTCTTAATAACAGAGTAGGGGAGTCTTCGATCAAAAACTGTAACCTCGGGAAAGGGAGGGAAATCTTCAGGATTAGATGTTGCAAATGTGGCTTTTGTTTTCCCGCTTATAATTTTTAATTGTGTTGCCTCCTGAATAAACTCAAGTTTTTCCCCATGAACACTTCCCACAAACTCACTAAGAATTTTTCCGGGTACTGTAATTTCTCCTTTTTCTTCAACTTTAACCGGAAGGGTAAAAACAATTCCAAGTTCCAGATCTGTTCCTGATAAAATAAGTTCTTTATCTGTTGCTTTTATAAGGATATTGGAGAGAATGGGAAGTTGAGCTCTTGTAGGAATACTTCTTCCGACAATCCCCAGTGCTTTTAAAAATGATTCTTTCAAAACTACAAAATGCATAAGTTTTAAATAGTAGTAGTATTAGTAAGTATTGGTGATAAGTGTAAAAGTTTTAGCTTCTACAGTCAAGGAAAGGATAAATTGTGTATTTTTTATGTGCATAACCGCCTATATGTTTTGTGTATAAAAATGTGGATAAAAAAAATTTATTGTGGATAAGTTGATAAATCAATTTTTTATCCTACAAGCTTGCTTTTTATCCCCAAGATATCCTCTTGAATTTTTTGATCACTTTCAAGAAGTTTTCCGATTTTGCGGACTCCATGTAAAATGGTCGTGTGATCCCGTCCACCAAGAAGGGAACCTATATCCATAAGAGGAATTCTTGCTTCCTGTTTTAATAGATAGTAGATAATCTGTCTGGGAAGGGCTATAGAACGGTCCCGTTTACTGCTTTTAATTTGAGAAAGTTTCAAATTGTAGTAAGAAAGGACGCAGTTTATAACATTTTGAGGAGATGTTTTTTGAGCCTCTTTCTGATCTTTTAAATCTGTTTTTAATAGTTTGGAAACAAGATCAATGGTTATAGGGGTATTATTAGTAAGTGCCTCTGCTGACAGGCGTGTAAGAACTCCCTCAAGTTTTCGAATATTGTCAACATTTGCGGCAATTAACTTGGCAACATCCATAGGAAGAATCATGGACCGTCTTTTCGCTTTAATAAGAAGTATGGCGGTTTTTAGCTCAAAATCAGGAGGAGCAATATCAATTATTAACCCTCCTTCAAAACGGGATCGCAGACGTGCTTCTAATTTTTCAATTTCCTCAGGAGGACGATCGGAAGTGAGGATAATTTGTCCTTTACCTTGTTGTACTGTATTAAATGTATGAAAGAATTCTTCCTGTACCGAGTTTTTCCCTGCGATAAATTGAATGTCATCTATAAAAAGAACATCTGCCCGACGGTATTTTTTTCTAAAATGAGGAGTTGTTTTTCCGCCAATTGCTTCAATAATTTCGTTGGTAAACTGTTCCCCGGTACAATACATAATTTTTTTATGCTGTGAATTTGCAAATATCTGATGTCCGATTGCCTGCATAAGATGTGTTTTCCCAACACCTACTCCTCCGTATAAAAACAGGGGATTGTAGGAAGTTCCGGGGTTTTTAGCAACAGCGGTTGCTGCTGCGTATGCCATTTGATTAGATGAAGAAACTGCAAACGTTTCAAACGTATACTCGGGATTAAACGGCAATTGCTCAGTAGGATAAGAGGAGGGGGCGTCATTAAAAGTGAGGAGAGGAAGGTCGTTTGGATTTTTTTTAATAACGGATGAAGGAGACGGTTCCATAGGAATAAAGGAAACAGAAACGGTTTCTTTTGTATACTCTTTAAGGCGAGTTGCAATTACTGTTGTATATTTTTTTTCTATGATAGATATCAAAATAGGTTTGTCGCATCCGATAATTGCCTTTTGGTGATCAAAAGAAAGAAGTTTGGTACTGGAAAAAAGAGTATGAAAAGAAGCCCGGGTTGAGGTGGTTTTTAAGTCCGCTAAAATAGTCTTCCATAAGATATCAACATCCATAAGTGAGTTATCCACAATCCTAAAATGACCGGACGTCAGCGTCAAGGGAGAGTTACTGGTACTAACTATATGAATATGGTAAAATCCATTTATTATGCCGAAACGGACATTTCAACCCAAAAAAAGAAAAGCAAAAAAAATCCATGGATTTTTCAAACGGATTGGTACGGTATCAGGAAGAAAAGTTTTAAAAGCCAGACGGTTAAAGGGAAGAAAGAGACTGAGTAAGTAATCTAATAACCCAATAAACCAATTTCCAATAACCCAATAAATGTAAAATGTATTAGTTTTTAAATGTGAATGTTTATTGGTAGTATTGGGTTACCTGTCTGCCGACAGACAGGTTGGTACTTATTGGGTTATTTTCTCCTATGCTCCCTAAAACACACCGAATAACTCCTCCTCAATTTCGAAGAAATACCGCCAGATATTCTCATCATGAAAATCCGGTTGCGCAAATTATTGCAAAGGATAATGATCTCCATATAATTCGGGCTGGAATTGTTGTCCCGAAACGATTGGATAAGCGATCCGTCTACCGAAATCGCACTAAACGAAAAATTTCCGAAGTTATCCACAAGAAAGTAATAGGGGAGTCTGTAGGAGTTGATCTTATGATAAAATCTAAAAAAATATTTTCTCCCGATGAGTCAGACACATTTGCTCAATTAGTTTCTGAAGTTGCAGAAAAAGCCATTTTTACACATGACCAAACAAAGCCGAAATTTACTTAATATGTCAAAAAATTTTGTTTTGTATTTAATTAAATTCTATAAAAAATCAGGTACGGCAAGTGCAATAAGTGTCCTTTTTGGATCCACCTGTCGCTTTACTCCTACCTGTTCAGATTATACCTATGAAGCAGTAAATCGCTATGGTACAATAAGAGGACTTTTTATGGGAGCAAAGAGACTAGCTCGGTGCCATCCTTTTAATAAAGCAGGAATTGACCCAGTTAGATAGTAAATTGTATCCCTGTGTCATGCTGAATTTATTTCAGCATCTATCTTCTAATAATTAAAAAGATCCTGAAACAAGTTCAGGATAACAATAGATAAGTATTTAATAGCTCACCTAAACATATGTTCGATACTAACAATATTTTTAACACGGTTCTTATCATTCCCATTCTTAATATTCTGATAGCGGTATACCATGTATTTTTAGCCCTTAAAGTTCCGGGAGCTTTAGGATTTTCTTTAATTGCTTTAACCATTATTATCCGTCTTATTCTACATCCCCTAACCGTCAAACAGTTGAAAAGCACGCAAAAACTGGCACACATAAAGCCGCGGCTTGATGAGCTGAATAAATTGCACAAAGAGGATAAAGCAAGGCTCCAGCAGGAACAGTTAAAGCTGTATCAGGAAGCGGGTATAAATCCCGCCTCGGGATGTCTACCCCTCCTTTTACAGATGCCGATTCTTATCGGACTGTATAATCTGTTTTTCACTGTTTTAGGCAATGGAGGCGATACAAGTAAAATAGTTGAGGGAATAAATAAAGTAGTTTATTTTCCTTTTTTAAAAATTCAGAGCTTGGATCTTTCTTTTTTTGGATTAAATCTAACCTCAAAACCCAATGAATGGCAGAAAATAGGTTGGGGGTTTCTCTTAATTCCGGTTATTACCGCAGCTTTACAGTATCTTCAAACTAAAATGATGACTCCGCCTTCGCCTGCTCCCGCTCTTGTTAAGAAAGACGGGGAGAAGAAGGGTGAGGAAGACATGTCTACTATGATGCAGAAACAAATGTCTATCATGATGCCTCTGATGATCGGGTTTTTTGCCTATTCATTTCCTCTCGGATTGTCTCTTTATTGGAATACATACTCTCTTTTTGGTATAATCCAACAACAGATTTTGAATAAAGAGTTAGAGAGGGAAAAGACGCATGGCAAATGAGATAAAATCCCAAATTCTGGAAATTGCTCAGGATCTCCTTGAAAAACTTGAAATAACAGGAGAGGTGGTTGTTGAGGACGGGGAAGAAGGAAGTTTTAAGGTAGTTATAAATACTGAAGAAACAGGGCTTCTTATTGGTCATCACGGAGAGACTCTCAATAGTTTCCAGCTTATTTTAGGGGTAATTCTTTTTAAGAAGCGAGGAGTTTGGGCACGGGTACTGGTTGATGTCGGAGACTATCGTAAACTTCGTGAGGAAAGTATTAAAGAAATGGTAAATCGGATTGTTTCAGAAGTTGAAACTGCAGGTCTGCCGGTAACGTTGCCCTTTTTAACTCCTCTGGAGAGAAGGATTGTGCATGTGATGCTCACCGGACATGAAAAAGTCGTATCTGAATCAACCGGAGAAGGTCGGGACCGCCGGCTCACTATCCGCCCGAAGTAAAGTGAAGCTCAATTGGCTTCCCTATCTTCTTTTTATTCTTCTTCCAACTCAACTTGGTAAATATTTTTTTCTTCCTGCAGCTTATATAAGCGGACTTAGAAGTGATTATTTAGCCATTTCATTTTACTTAACTGATATTATTTCAGCTTTAATAATTCTGGGATATTTTCTTAGGGTTAATCGTCACCCTGAACTTGTTTCAGGGTCTGTATTAATAAAGATGCTGAAACGAGTTCAGCATGACAAACACTTGTCTTTTTCTCCCTTTCTCTTTTTCTCCCTTTCTCTTTTTCTCTATTTATTCCTTTCTTCTCTTTTTATATCTGTAAATCCAATCATTTCTCTTTTTAAACTATTGAAGCTTCTTGAAATAGGTTTGCTTTGTTTTGTTCTTATCAGGTTAAGGCCGGATATTTCCAAAATTATTTTATCAATTTCCATAGGGGCTTTTTACTCTTCTGTTCTTGCCATTCTTCAATTTATAAAAGGAGGGTCTTTAAATGGACTGTGGTGGTTTTTAGGGGAAAGGACGTTTACCGTGACAACTCCCGGAATTGCCGCATTTTCTTTAAACGGAATGAGATTTTTGCGTCCCTATGCCGCTTTTCCCCATCCGAATGTTTTGGCGGGATTTTTGGCAATAAGTTCTTTAAGTATTATTTGGTACTTAAGATATAAAAAACCTCTTTCAAAAAAAGTATTTTATTATTTTGCGGGAGTTTTGGTTTTCGGTCTGATTGCTCTTATATTAACCGCAAGCCGAAACGCAATATTTGCCTATGCAATTGGTATCTTACTTCTTCTAAAGCCGGTTAAATTTGACGGAAAAAGCGTAATTGCGTTTTTTACATGCGTACTTATTTCAATTTTTATTCCACTTTTTATATCAATTCCGAACGAAAGTATTCTGGAGCGCAAAGCGCTTATTAAGAAATCTTTTGATATTATCCAAAGTTCGGGAGTATTGGGCGTCGGGCTAAACGGGTTTATACAAATTCCAAATAACACCATGCATTTTATGGGAGTTGGTGCATATCAGCCGGTTCATAATGTTTTTCTTCTTATCTTAGCTGAAACCGGAATGGTCGGTGTGTTTCTTTTTCTGGTTATTGTCCATCTCATCTTTTGCGATTATAAACTATCTTTTGTCTCTTTTTCTCCTGTCCTCTTTTCTCTTTTTCTCCTGTCTTTATTTGATCACTATCTATTTACCCTCCAGGAAGGGATGCTTATAACCGTTTCAGTCATCTCTCTTGCCTTTTTAGCTCGAAAAAAATACACTTAACGTATGAAACTCTCACGGATTTTTCTTTTTATCTTTGTGCTTCCGGTTACCCTTTTTTTGGATTTTATCCTGTATGCAATTCTTCAGACATGTCCCGGGTGTAGCACCTTTTCCGGATTTTTAAAAACTGAAGGGGCTCTTTCATTTCCTTTTGTGATAGAGTTGACGGAGTGGATTCACCGGGTAATTAAAAACAGTTTAATAGGAAAAAAATTATAAAATGAACATAGCAATTTTGGGAGGACGATTTGATCCGCCTCATATCTGGCATTACTGGACGGCTCAGCAAGTCTTGGAAAATGTTCCCGGAATTGAAGAGGTCTGGCTTCTTCCTGACTATCAGAACGCGTTTAAGCCGATTGTAGCTTCCGCTCTTGAGAGAATTGAAATGCTTCATTATTTGGAAACCGGAAGAATACGGCTTTCAACTATTGCCGCGGCCCATGAAGAGACTACATTTACAATTGATATTGCCCATGAACTCTCAGGAGACACGGCGAATCGTTACTACTGGATTGTAGGATCAGATATAGCCGGAGAATTCAGCAAATGGAGAGATTATCAGAAGCTTACCAAGATTTTACAATTTTTAGTTTTTCCCCGGAAAGACTATCCTATCAAAAATCTTCCGTTTGGATTTAAACGGGTTGAAGGAAATTTGATGCTTTCCAATATTTCTTCTTCTTTGATACGGGATCGAGTAAAGGTGGGAAAAACGATCTCAGGTCTTGTCTACCCTGAAGTGGAAGATTATATCAAAAGAAAAAACCTGTACAAATGAATATCCAATCATCTAATCAACCAATTATCCAATAAATACCAATAAGGTTTGTCATCCCGACAAAAGTCGGGATCCATCTTTGAATATGGATCTTACAATTGATAGCAAGTTAATATACGAAAAAATAATCAAATTCATTTCTTCTTCTTTTAAAAAATCCGGTTTTTCTCAAGCAGTTATTGGCCTATCAGGTGGGATTGACTCTGCTGTATCTTTAACTTTGGCAGCTCAAGCGTTGGAAAAAGAAAATATTTACCCTTATATTCTTCCCTTTGGAGATTTAAACTCAATAGGAGTAGAGGATGCAAAATTATTGATTAACCATTTAACCATTCCCTTTGACCATTTAACCATAATTAATATTAAGCCTTTAGTTGATCCTATCATTTCATTAGATAACTCAATTGATGATATACGGAAAGGAAACATTATGGCCCGGATGCGGATGATCCTTCTTATGGACGCTGCCAAAAAAAGAAACGCACTTGTTGTGGGGACTGAAAATAAGACAGAGCATGTTTTGGGGTACTATACACGCTTTGGAGATGAAGCGTCCGATGTAGAGCCGATACAGAGTCTTTACAAGACTCAGGTGAGAGAGCTTGCAACATATCTGGGAATTCCGAAAAAAATTATTGCTGCCTCCCCCACCGCAGGGTTGTGGGAGGGTCAGACGGATGAAGGGGAATTTGGATTTACCTACGAAGAGGCGGATCAGATTTTGTATTTGAAATTTGAGAAACATTTATCTGAAGAAGAAATAGTGAAAAAGAGATTTAAGAGGGAGGTAGTGGGGAAAGTGCTAGGACGGGTTAAGGTAAATGAATTTAAAAAAAATCTCCCGATGGTTTTTATCACTGAATGACTGTTATCTTCTCATTTTTAGACAGAGGGTTAAAATCATTATCAAATGTGGCTATTGCAAAAACTTTATTTTGTTTCATGCATTCCAAATGAAAAGCGTCTCGGGGTCTTAAATTATAAGTTTTTATTGAATCTAAAATATTTATAAGCGAATCTTCGCTATTTTCAAACTCAATTAGCCGTGTCGTATTCCAGGAAAGAACTGCTTGTACTGTTTTAGATAATATAGAAGCAAAAGAACCAAAGGAATTATCATTTTTTTCACCTCTTAAGAGAAAAACAATCCCATACAAAAATTCATCCATCGTTAAGGCAGATATCAAAAGAAACGCATTCTCTGACCATAAATTGTCAATAATTTTTTTCGCTCTCTCGTGAAATTCGTGACCAGAAACCTGATGGGCAATGAGAATATTAGCGTCCAAATATACTTTTTTTATCATAAGGATTTTTAATAGCGTCAAAGACTTTCTCAATAGGCATTGATTTTGACATTTGAATAGTTCCTGCTGTTTTAGAGGGAGGGAGTTTAGAGGCGACTTGGGATGAAGTTTGTTTTCCTAATACATTAAATTGTATGCTTTCCACAACGATTTCATTCATGGTACGTTTTTCTTTTAAAGCTCTTTTTTTTATGATAAATAACAAATCTTCAGGCAGAGTGACAGTAGTGCGTATCATCGGTGTATTCATATCTATCATATTAGCATCAAAGCATCAATGTGTCAATACTCGCTGGGAAAAAGAGCGTTACCGTATGTGTGTTGGTTGAGGCCGGTTTTATATTAATTAGGCCTGACAAGTATCCTAATTTAGTATAAATTAGGACACAAAAAGACGGTTTCTGATAAGATACAGCTTTTCGAGAGGATATTTATCATTTTTTTATCTTACTTTCTGTGGACTATTAACAGAGAAAACTACCTGAAGGAACTGACTGGTCCTCATTCTTAAGACAAGAAACGATTGATCAAATCGAAAAGTATTGGAACGGGTGAAGAAGAATAGGTTTAAGTCACAATTATCATTTAGCCTATAGAAGAAAAATTTGACATATTTATGCTTTTATGTTACTATGAATCCATATGATAAATCCTACTGTTAGAACTACTGTCGATCTTCCAGAAGATTTGATCTTTGCTATAAAGCAGAAAGCTCTTAATGAAAAAAAATCTCTAAAATATATTATTTACCAAGCGCTTACAACCTATATGAAATATAAAGAACCGATTACATCTACTACTTCTGTTCTTTCACTTTTCGGTGCCTGGGGAAAAGGAGAGAAAGGGATAGACTTTCTTAAAAGAGTAAGATACTCTCCCCTTGAGAAAGAACGGGAAGAACATCTTGAAAAACAATGGAAAAAATCCTAATTGACTCCGATGTGCTCATTGATTTTCTCCGAGGTTATACCCTTCGCATCAAAGATGTTTTTTCACGGATCGAGAAGAAAGAACTGGATGCGTATATATCGACAATAACTGTCTCAGAGCTCTACAGCGGGCAAGATGTAGTAAGTGAGAAAGGGAAATCAGAACTTAGAAAGTTATTATCCATTTTCAAAAAAATATCCATAGATGAAAAAATAGCAGAAGAAGCCGGGGATATTCGAAGAAGCCATCGTGTAGGTTTATCCGATGCTTTAATTGCAAGCACGGCTCTTTCTCTTACCGCCAAGCTCTTGACCTTTAACAAAAAACATTTTCAACATATTCAGGAACTGACGTTCTTTTCTATTTAAATGGGGGCTTAATCTGAATCAGTGGCGCCTTTATACCCATTCATTTGAATTTCCAGCGGATACCCCCCTAAGTCTTGACCTCTCTCGAAAAGAGTTTGGGCAATCCCATTGTAGGAGTTCATCCATGACTCAACGTGTTGTCGTGGTTCTCTCCTTGCTGCCATTTCTGTTGCAACTCCAAAGAAAAATCTAAGAGCTGTAGGTACAGTTGCTTTATTTGTTACCGGAACAAGTACATCATAAGGTGTCAGTCCATTCCCTTGTTTTACTCTGTCCGGTCTGACAGTCAGGGGTTGAGCTATTTTTTCTGGATCAGGTGAAAAAATGACGCTAAAATGAGGTAAAGTTGCTTGATCAGGATGCTCTGCATCAGCGGTCAATATTATGTCGCGATTCTTTAGTGGCCCGGCAACTCTGATTGTTTTTTGTTCGAAACCCATAGGAGTCAAGTTAGAAAACTAATATATCATACTTTATCATACTCCATATTATGGGTCAAGAGTAATTGTCTCTTAGTAAAACTCTACTAATTGTTTTATATAGGAATTAAGTTGCGTGGCTGGCATATTTTGCCGAGTGAAATAGTCTTAACTAATCGAAAAATGATACCATAATCAGTTGCCTTCGGATTACGGATTCTTGGTAAAAAAGACCTTGTTAAATAATTTGCGTTCTTCGTTTCTGACTATTATAGCCCATTCATTGTCACTGTGAGCATAGGCTATTGTATTAAGTTTTTCCCATGAGGTCACGGGTTTGAGAAATTGTTTTTGTGTTGTTTTGGCAATGCGTTTGAGTTTGTCATACGGAACCATGACATCTCCATAGACTCTCCGTTCTCTTCCCTGATCGTCTTTTGAGGTTTCGGTGAGATACAAACACGGTCTGTGGAAATTGAGATAGGGATTGAGAAAATCATGATAATATGTGTTGATGGTATCTGCCATTCCCTGATTGATATGACAGTATCCCATGTTCTTCCGGACAACGGATGCATTCTTTGATTCCACTAATGCATTGTCGTTGCAGTGACGCGATCTGCTTTTGGTTTGTTTAATAAGTAGATTGTTGAGGATAGTCTCAACGGTGTAGTTGATAAATTCACACCCGCGGTCGGAGTGAAAATTAAACACGATAAATGGGAACTGATCCAGAAGAAACCGGAGCGCGGGAGCAAGACAGGACTCGGCTATCACCGGCACACAGACCACTACTTCCCACTGGGTAATCTCATCAACAGCGTTGATATGGAAAACATCCCTTTGGTGCACTGTATCAATCCGAATGGCACCTGGTAAATTGTTGGGTTCCGGAGGTTTGGTGCTCCCAATTCCGATATTTCTTGCTTTTGTCCCATTGACCCAGCTGTTTACGTAGACCGGATGATGCCGCAAATTATTGATGTGGGAGACAGAACACTGGGCAATCTGTCCATACTCCGTATGACCGAATACGTCCTTTTCCCGTCGAAGAATTTCATGCGTTGCCATAGCGTTAAGCCGGAGATGGAGTTCATCTGTTTTTTCCAGGAGTTTAATGTCAGAACTTGTATAGATACGGTTTGGATTTTTCCGTCGGTATTCTGTACGAACGAGCTTCCCAATGACTGCTCGCTTGATGAGTCGTAATAGTTGCGCTTTTTTGTAACCGGTTAATTTCCGTAAATACACATAGACCAGATGTTTGTCTCCACGGGAAAGTTTTTTGTAGGAAAACCGATCCACTGTCCGATCAATGAAGTGATATTTTTCCTCAATAGAATCCAATCGAATGGATACCTCCTGAGAAGATGTTAAAAACTCTTGTAATTGAGTAACATTAAGGAGACGTGAGTCGTCCATACTTGTGTTCATCGCAGAATCAAGTATATCCGATGGCTCACGTTTTTCCTGCAACCAACGGTATCATTTTTCGGTTAGTTGCAGAAAACGCTATGGTATCATCTTCGATTAGACAAGACTGAAATTTGCAAGTAATTTTACTTTCCTCTACAATGCCAACGTTTATATGCAATCTGTTGAAAACAAACGGAAAGAATTACGTTTTGAGATAAAAGGTTCGGTTCCGGACATGGAGTCTGACGGTCTTAAAGAAATTGTTTACGATTATCCTTGGGTTACCACCATATATTTTGGAGGTAAAGAATCAGGATTTCCCCATGGACAAGCTATAAAAGCTCGCTTTTTTACTAAAGATCCGCAAAGTGCTCCTTATATTCTTCAGGCAGATACTCCTTGTATTTTTGAGCTTAAAATAGGGCCTAAGGATTTAACAGAATCATCAAGAAGAAGAAAATACCGTATAAATACAACTCTTGGAGAGATTCTTCCAGCTTTAGAAAGAAAAGAAAATTTTGACCAATTATCTACTTATCAATTAAGGGAAAGCAAAAAACCCTTTCCAGTGAGTCTCCTTTATGCTATTAGCCAACATGAGAAAACAGATAATTTTGTTCCTATTGCAGCAACGCATTATCATAGAAGACATTTTGAGGATGCTTCTTTACGTGCAACTGTTGATACTAATCTACAGTTCTTCAAATTTATTAAATTTTATAAGGACTGGTTCGCTTTCCCGATATCACAACCTGAAGATGGTGTGATAGTTGAATGGAAAATACCTTTAGATGAAGAATATGTTCATAATACTTCTCTAGACAGCTTCAAATCTCAAAATTTGCTTCCATCTACTTCTAAATTTAATAAACTTAAAGGTGTTGTTGAGGAATCAGTTCTTACTGTAGTAAATCCGGAAATGAGGGGAAGTGCAGAGGCAAGTGATTGGAACTTGATGGAACGGGAGTTGAAAATTGACCTTCAAGCAGATGCTAGAAACACTTTAAGACGAATGGTTCTTGATGATGCAGAATACTCTTTATCCCAATCTTATGAGGAGACATCATACCAACAGTTTCTTATCATGGGTGAAGGGAGTATTTGCTTGATGGGGAGAGGTGGTAGGGGGCAATTTGAGGTAATAAAAGTTAAGACTTCTTCTCATCAAGAAGGTGATGTTTTAGTACGTAAAGAACAAATTTTTAAATATTCAGATGAGAAGCTTCGCCAAGTATTTGGAGCAGGTGATGTTGAAAAACAAAGATATTCTGCTCATTTTATTCGAAGAAGAATGCAAAGAAATATACTATGCCGAAATAGTGGCAATATCTTTAATGTATTTGTTGATAACTGTGTGGCTGAATCACCTATTGCAGATCTTAATCAATGTGAAGTTGAATATCATGGAAGAATTTGTGCAGGAGAAGATAATACTTTTGACTTAGATCAAATAGATAAAGACTTCAAAAACTTACAGAGGGCACTTGTCACCTATTTTACTGGGAGAGAAGTGCCGATTCAATCTTTAGGTACGACTAAATATAACTGGATTAGAGGTCTAATATAATAAAGGTCAGTTGACAGAGAAAGTTTTATGCTTGTTCCGAAATTTTATAGTGGATAAATCCTCCATGTTCGTGTTTTGGGGATAGGACAAGAAGATGCGCTGCTTTTTGTAAGGACAAATTATTTTGTTTTACCCCTTTTGTATGTAAATTTATCATATCTGTTGATCCCGTTTGACTTTCCATACATAGATACGGTTCTTCCTGCGGAGTATATACAACCATGTGTGTAAAATCTTCTGAGGAGTCTAAAAACACTTTCATTTTTTTATCTGAGTAATCGATGCATGGTGTATGATTTTTGTCTAAGTCAGTAAAAACATGATCAAGTGAAAGTTTTGATAAAGAAATAGGTGAATTAAGATCAAAATGAGTCCCTTTTACATTTATAAGATTTCCGGTTGGTAACAATTCCTTATCTGCATCCATAACATTTTTAGCCGGAAGTCTAACCAAGGTATGGTTTCTGCCGGATAGAAGGGAAAAGTATGGATGGAGAGCAAAACCAAATGGCAAATTCTTGTTGGAAAAATTTTCAACTTTATAATCCACTCTTAAGCCAAACTCATTCAAAGTAAACTTGAGAGTAAGTTTCGATTCAAAAGGGAAATATTCATATATATTATTACCTGCTTTACATTCAATAAAGGTCTGTGCTTTTACGAAGTTAGAACCTATTTGTATTTTACCTATTTCCCATATTTTGTTATCTACCAGTCCATGAATAAGCGGGTAATTCCCATTTTTCCTTTTAATTTTTTTTAGTGAATATTTTTCGCCTTCAAACTCAAATTTTTTATCTCGAACTCTATTTGGATAAGGCCATAGGACAAAGCATCCAGTCCAGTCTCTTTGTTTTAAGAGGGAAAGATCGCAATAAAAAATATCTTTGTTATTATACTTAAAGCTGTAAATATTACTGCCAAAATGGGGAGAAATTTTAACTTCAAGATTCTTCTCTTTATTTTGATAAGTAAGAAAGAGAGAATTATGTCCAATCTCGGAGTCAACTTTTATGCAGCCTTTAATATTTAATTTTCTTGGCATGAAAAAATGCGGAGTTGAAGTAACAGTATTCTTAAACGATTATTTTTGTTTCAATAATCTTTTTATACCAGAAGAAGCTATCTTTAGGTATTCGCTCAAGATTATGCTCTCTGTCAATATGTATCAGTCCAAAGCTTGAGTTGGGATTATATGCTAAATCCCACTCAAAGTTATCCATAAGCGTCCATACAAAATATCCTTTCATGGGAACTCCTGCCAAAATAGCTTTGGCAACCATCTTTAGGTGTTCGCGGATATAAAATATCCTGAATTCATCATGAATTTTTCCATCTTTATCAATTTTATCCGGCCAACAGGTTCCGTTTTCACTAATCACCATCTCTTTTATTCCATAACTTCCATATCGGTTATATAATTTTTTAAGAAGTTCATACAATGCTTCAGGATAGGTTGGGGGAATCATAACGGGCCAGCCCATGGCATTTCCAACTCCTTGAGGATACCGGATTTCTTCAAACGTCAGTTCAGCTTTAGGGTTGTATTTGACAATTTTACCCCGATAGAAGTTAATTCCAAACGTTTTTAACCCTTTTCCAACATTTATTATTTCCATATCACCATCTTGAATTTTAGGCATTTTATCTTGTATCAGCTCCATGATGTTTTCCGGATATTTACCCATATAAAGAGGATCCATAAACATCCCTGTTTGGTATTCAAAAAGAAGTTGAGCAGCTTTCACATCTTTTTCATCGGAGCTTGCTGCATACGTGATGGTGGGGTTGTAAACAGTACTTAAGGCTACGTTCCTATCCATTTTTTTAAGAGCGTGATACACCATACCTTGACTGAGCAGCATATGATGAACAGCAGCAAGAGCTCCTTTTAGGCTTGTTTCACCGGGTGCCTGTACACCATTGTGGTAACTTTCAAATGTGGCCTGGAAGGGTTCATTTAAAATATAATATTCATAGATATATTCGCCCAAGTACTTATGAACGATTTTTGCATGTTCCACAAAATAATCCACAATTTCCCTATTTTTCCAGCCTCCTTTATCGGATAGATACTGTGGAAGATCCCAATGGTAGAGTGTCACGTATACTCGTATCTTGTCTTTATTTAAGACTTTGAAAAAATTTTTATACCACTCAATTGCCTTCATGTTTGGTTTTTTCTCCCGGGTCATTACCCGTGACATAGCAACTGATGTCCGGTAATCTTTAACTCCCAGCTTTTTCATAAATTCAATATCCTCTTTCCACCTGTGATATCTGTCAATGGCGATATCATTTGTCTGGCCTTGGTATACTTTACCCGGTATTTTGGAGAACTTTTTCCATACTGTAGGTTCTGCTTGTTCATTTTCGATTGTGAATTTTTCACCCATCACCTGGGCATCTGCGTCTGTCACTCCAAAAACAAAATCTTTAGGAAATTTAAAAGAATTGAGTTGGTACATAAAAATTTTTATTAGATTTCTTAGCTAAATTTATATAATTATGGTCGATACTATCCTATAGAATCGTTTGTTGCAACTATAAAAATAGCCTATCGTTGATAGACAGTTGCCTGGTTTGGCAAACTTACACTTGGTGCTCCTTCAGGTACCACATAAGCTGCAGGATACCTACCCCCTCTAAGGATATCTTTTGTTGCTTCCACAACAATCGGTGTGGTAACCAGAATTGTATTGAAGTAGTGTAATTGCCTTCTGCCGGTATCATCAATTGCTTTTTTCCATTGGTTAAAAGCAACGTCTTCCCATTGTGAAGTTGGAATGATGGTGTTATTTTCTTGTTCGTATGCAAGTACCCCTAATTTCCTTTTGAATGTCTGATGTATTTGAGTATACATATCGATTTTTCTCATTAATTGTTTTTCTTCTTCTGTACTATGAGTGTTCCGTTGACTTAGTTCATCTCTTTTATTTTCACATATGAGTGCAAATTCCTGAAATGTGTCAAATACTTTATGCGCTCGATCTTCAGGTATCGTGTAAGCGTCAATAGCCTGACTATCCATAGATGCATGCATATCGTTATATTCCATCAATTCATTTGCCGCTTGGGCATATAAGTTATCTACAAGGGATGTACATGCTTGATCAACGATATTTGGCCGGTATCCGCTAGAGTCTCTGGTATGTTTGACCTGAAAATTAGGTCCGGTGGCATAAAGGAGAGATTTTCCGGTCCTCTGATAAACCTCATCTGCCATTCCTGGCAGTAATTCATTATCTGCTCGAGTGCGTATTTTTCCTACCGTTCCATATTTTCCTTGACCTGATATTTCCGGGCTTATAATAAAGGAGAAAGGCAGCCGGGAAGTGTCTTCATCTACATGCCAAGCAGACATAGCAGCATCAACATTAGTCCCGCACTTTCGAATAGCAAACATTTTATTAGGGCTTGCAGGGAAAGAAAGTATAGGAAGTTCTTCTTCCGGAAATTCATCCATTAAAAATTGCTTTAAAACCGCGGCAGTTCTGTAATCCGGCTTGCCTGATTTAATCGCAGATATTCCCCAAACGGTTCCATTCTCAATAGATTCGCCATCGGGGTTAACTTCAAATATTGCTACACCATTTCTTTGCGCTTCATCTAATTGACGATGCATAGTATCTTTCCATGTCTCACTCGCCTGCATTTCCGGAAATCTACCTTTAAGTTCTTGTATTGTTTTACCGGGAATATCTAAAAAATCCGTAGCTATATTACCATTTTTTGCTCGGTCAAATTGTAAATGACCATTTCGCCGCATATCTACAATAACCTGACCATTATAAATACTCCCGTAACCGCCAACCTTCTCATACTGATAAGGTACGTCTATATCATCATCAACAAGTCCGAGTACAAAACTATTAGGAGTTCCATCCACAGCCGCAGCCGCAATTACCGCAACCTTGTGTCTATTACCTCCGCAGGAAGGGTCCAGGCTGATTCTCTCCAAAAGATCCCTAGTGATGCTCTGTTTGTTTAGTTTTTCCTCTAGTTGGTCGACTAAACGAGTTTGACCATTGTGAGTAAGGATAAAAGTAGGTGTCTGAAGTGATCCGCCATTTTTGTCGTAGTAAGACTGAAGCCACCGAGCTCGTTCTTCGTGAGTGGTTTTTGAAGATCCGTCTGCAATCAAAAACCTGGAAGTGGGAGCAATTCCAGCCCTTTGGATAGCTGCATCATACGTTGCAAGGGTCGTTGGGAGTGATCCCATAACCTCAGTTTGTGGTCCTCCATCCTCAGGTTTCACAGGTTTACCCCACCTTTCATATGTAGGTATAGCGACTGTATATGGGCTGATATCCGGTGGAAGGTATCCGTTCGCAATTTCGATTGGCATAAGCTTTTATTTCGAACCGCTGAGCAACATCATACTTTATCATACCTTTTAAAACTAGTCAATACCGACCTATAGTAACCATACCTTCAATCAAATAGTGGGTAAAGCTTATCTATATTTTTTATCAATGTATCTGATATAATCAGCCTGAGTTAATTCTTTTCACATTTTTTATGAAAATCTTGGTTACAGGAGGAGCGGGATATATCGGAAGTATAGTTACGGCCCAACTTATAGAAGAAGGTCATACTGTAGTAGTATACGACAATTTATCCCGGGGTCACAAAAAAGCGGTTCACCCTGAAGCTGTATTTATAAAAGGAGATTTATCTGACCGGGAAAAAATTGAGCAAACTCTTCGTGATCACAAAATAGAGGCAGTTATGCATTTTGCAGCTTTTATAGAAGCCGGGGAAAGTATGGTAAAACCGGAAGTTTACTTTCGGAATAATACCGCAAACGCATTAACTCTTCTTGAGGCCATGACAGCTCAAAAAATTAATTATTTTGTTTTTTCCTCAACAGCTGCGGTATACGGAAATCCGGACTCAATTCCTATTACAGAAGATAGTAAATTGTTACCCACCAATGCATATGGAGCCTCAAAATTACTGGTTGAGAATATGATGAAGTGGTTTGATCAAATTCATAAACTAAAATATGCAGCTCTGAGGTATTTTAATGCCTGCGGAGCAACTCCAACCCTAGGTGAAGATCATCAGCCGGAATCTCACTTGATTCCCTTAGCAATTGCTGCAGCTGTGGGAAAGAGAGATAAGCTTCAACTCTATGGAACTGACTATCCGACAAAGGATGGAACGTGTGTGCGAGACTATATTCATGTGAGTGATCTGGCAACTGCTCATGTACTTGCTCTTAAAAAAATTACAAGTTCGAAAAATAAAGAATCAAAAATTTATAATCTGGGGAGCGAAAAAGGTTTTACCAACCAGGAAGTGATTAAGGCAGTCGGACGTGTTTTAGGAAAAGCGGTTCCTGTTATAGAAGCATCCCGCAGAATGGGAGATCCAGCAATTCTAGTTGCCAGTTCAGAAAAAATTAGAAAAGAATTAGGGTGGATTCCAAAATATACAAAACTGGAAGATATTATTTCATCTGCATGGGAGTGGAGAAAGAAGCATCTAAATGGCTACAAATAATATGAATGATTTTTCCTTACACCCTCACCGAAGGTACAATCCTCTAATGGATGAATGGGTTTTAGTTTCTCCTCAACGCACAAAGAGACCTTGGCAAGGAGCTATCACTCCTGAAATTCAAAAAGAGTCGGTTAAGTACGATTCTCATTGCTATTTATGTCCTGGAAACAAACGGGCGAATAATAAAAAGACTCCTGATTATACCGGAGCTTATGTTTTTGAAAATGATTTCCCGGCACTTCTTTCTGATAAAACAGATTTTAAATTTCCTCAGGACAACGACTTATTTAACGTATCCTCTCAAAGAGGAACATGTAGAGTAATCTGTTATTCTCCTAGTCACAGTCTTACCATGGCAAAAATGACTACTGATCAAATTAATGATGTAATAACCGCATGGATAGGTCAATATATTGAGCTTGGCAATTTACCTTTTATTAACTATGTACAAATTTTTGAAAATCGGGGAGAAATGATGGGAGCAAGTAATCCCCATCCTCATGGACAAATATGGGCAACAGAACATATTCCGACAATCGTTTCAAAAGAACAGTATGAACAGGAAAAATATTTTCAAAAGAAAAAAACTTCTCTTCTTTTAGATTATTTAAAATGCGAAATACAAATGAAAGAGAGAACCGTATACGCAAATGATAATTTTGTCTCTCTGATTCCTTTTTGGGCAGTATGGCCTTATGAAGTTATGATCGTGCCGAAACAAAAAAAGGAATCCCTTTCACAATTAACTTTGTCAGAACGGTTAAATCTAGCGGATATGCTACGAAATACGATTATTCGCTATGACAACTTATTTCATACACCTTTTCCTTATACCCTGGGAATTCATCAGGCGCCAACGGATGGAAAAAACCATCCAGAATGGCAATTTCATATCCATTTTTATCCCCCGTTACTTCGGTCAGCAACTGTAAGAAAATTTATGGTAGGGTATGAAATGATGGCAGAGGCTCAAAGAGATATCACGCCAGAAGAATCCGCAGAGAAATTAAGAAGTTTATCAGCAACTCATTATTTCCAGTCTTAACCTTTTATGAACTCACTCTCTCCTATTGCTCATGAACTATTAACTAGAGGAATGAAATCATTTGTTTCCAAGTTTGGATATATTCCTACTCATGCATGGGTAGCCCCTGGAAGAGTAGAAGGGATCGGAAACCATGTAGATTATCAGGGAGGGAATATTTTTGCTTTTTCCATTGACCGGTATGTGGCTAGCTTTGTAGCTCTTAGAAGACCGGATGCTACTCGCGATATCGGTATGGCCCCTATTCGCATGGTTGATTTAAATATTGATGTGACTTTAGATATTCATAATAAATCACCTGGAATTTATAATTACTACCGGCCAGATGGAACAACTGAGAAAGATCGTCTGGTAAAAGGAATCATTGCACAAATAATGAATCCCTATAAAGATAATCCAAATCAAGTGGGTACAATGCTTCCTGATACCGGGTACTATTCCATACTTGCAAAAAGAGATCCTCAAATTTATGAAAAAATACGAAGACTTGAAAACGGGTTGGATGTAGTTATAACAGGTAATGTTCCTTTTGAGGCAGGAGTAAGTTCTTCCGCTGCATTTTCAGTGTCTCTTCTTCAAACACTTTTGGATGCTCTTGATATATCCATGACTGAAAAGGAGAAAATTCATTTTATTAAAATGGCAGAACACCGGTCAGGTGCTATTACCGGGCATCTAGATCAAACGGTCTCGCTTATTGGAGGTGCGGTGCTGGTTCAGACAGAAGAAGCAGGACCTCTTCGTATTAAAGTAGATCCCAGATTTTATGAGTATGAATACATGCTTTTTCCATCGGGTATCAGTCATAGCTTGGCAGGTCCAGATGCTATTTATCCAAAACGGGTTAAAGAATGCGATGTCGCATTAAAAACAATTAATACGTTTCTGAAGGAAGAAAAACAAAAGGAGATCCATACTCTTGCGGAACTTGGGAAATTAAAGAACTTTAAAACCGTACTTCCTGATATTTATCATATTCTTCCTGATTCTTTAAAAAAACGTGTTAGGCATATTGTGGAAGAAACTTTAAGAGTGGATAAAGCACTTGAATGTGTTCAAAATGGAGATGTATTTAGGTACTCTCAACTGCTGAATGAATCCGGAGAAAGTTCAGCACTGCTTTATGAAATTAGCCATAAGGAAGTGGAAGATTTAAAACATATAATCTGGAAGTTTTTTAAAGAAAAAAATAAAGATAGAAATGCAAATGACCAGCTTACCTATGCTGCGCGCATGATGGGGGGAGGAGATGGGGGTCCAGTCCTTGTTTTTTTACCAAAAGACAAAAAATTAATAGAAGAACTTTTAGAGTATACACAAAAAGAATACTATCAGCCTCGAGGAAGGTCTCACCTGATTCCTTTTAATGTAAATATAAGCAGCGGTCCAATCAATCTTCAACCCTATCTAAAATGAACAAAATAAATAGTTATCCTCTTATAAGCTCAGAAGGGTTAAAAAAAGCTGCCGAGGATTTTAAGAAAGACCTGATCATGGGTCTTTCCAACCAAACCTCTTCCCTTCCCATGATTTTAAACCCTATTCATAGAATTCCTGCTCATCCAGGAAGCGGGGTTGCTGTTTCAATCGGATCTTTCAGTTTTTAACGAGGCTAGCTCTCAAATAGGAAGTGATATAGGAGAATAGCCTGGGAAGATCGTGCCTTTCTTTTATCGGGACAAAGGGTTGTAAATCACGTACGAAATCTTTCTCTGTAAATTTTCCGAGAGATTTTTCAAGAGGATCTTTTCCATCCAGTTCTAAACCATAGTATTTCAATTTTTTCTGAATCATCCGCATAGTAGGGTTTATTCCTAGAGTCGACAAATACCAAAGATCATAAAGATCGCGGCCTTTTTTTCGAGAAGTAAGCGCTCGAATCTTCTCTGCAAACAGTTCCTCTTTTGACAGATGATGAATATAGGAAGTAAATAAAACGGGATAGTCTGTCTCTATGATAGATTTTTCTTTAATAAGAACTTTTTCGCGAAATGAGAAATCGAGATTGATGAAAATATCATATGGCATGACTCCAGGCTTTAGAGTAAGAAGGAATCGTTTCCCCGTGATTGTTTTTCTTTCTTTAAACCCTATCGTTTCCTGCTGGGATAACTTTTTAACCGTATCTCTTATAAGAACTAAAAAATCTTTCTCATCCATATTGACAGTAAAATCCAGATCTTCTGAAAACCGCGGAGCTTTGTAGATCAGGTGAATTGCGGTTCCTCCCTTAAAAAAGATCGATGAACTTTTCTTTTGCTGATACAGCATACTTAAAAATAAAATTTGAAGATATTCCCGAAGAATGACTGATTGAGTGATATTGAGTTTTTTTGAAAGTAAAGTTAGTTGGCTAGTCGTAATCATATGTGTTTTTTTACCGTCTCAATCATAGTTTCAAACGATCGTGTGCGGGGAAACTGCTTAGAATAGTGTATGAATTTCGATATCTTGATACTAGAAAAGTCACATTCCTCAAGGTGGATTGTTTTAATCCCTTTTGAAACAAGGTAAAGTTGATCAAGAAGCGCTTTTTCTGCCTCAGCTATGAGATAATTCTCTTTTTTTTCATATCCCCAAAAAAGGGATTTATTCAGATGTGTATAGGTAAATAGCTTTTCAAACATCTTTTTTTTGACTGATTTTCCCGATGTTGCACTTGTGATCTCATAGGGAAACTGTGGAAGAATGCCTAGACTATTGAGAGCACTCTCAAAAGAAATATACGAGGGTGTATAACTTGATGAAGCTATCTCAAAATCAGTGACAGGTCGACCTAGGAACACATAATGATCGCGTTCAATTTTTTTGATGATCTTGCTTTTCTCAAGCCGTTTTATGATGCTATACACTGTAGGCTCTTTAGTAACTCCAAGAATATCCTTGAGCGTTTTTAACCGCAGTATTGAGAGCTCTGAGTCGTATAGCCTTTTAGTAAGTGATGCAATCGAATACGATTCCATATACTATTGATATTAGATAGTTTAAAGAATCGTGTCAAGGTCTTATATGCGAAGAAGAAAAAAGTATGATAAAGTATGCACATGGAAAATGATATGAATACGTATCCTTTACTCAGTGACCAGCAGGTTGAGAAGGCTTCTGAGGATTTTAAAAAAGACCTGATCATGGGTCTTTCTAACCAAACCTCCTCCCTTCCCATGATTTTAAATCCTATTAGCAAAATCCCTGCACATCCCGGAAATGGAGTCGCAGTATCAATCGGAGGGACAAACGGGTATGTATCCCTTTTTCATATTTCCCAAAGCGGAGTAATCAAATTTCTCAACCGGGAATTTTTTACTCTTCCTACTCAAACCACCAAAGAAAATTTATTTGAATTAATCACAAAAAAAGTTCCTGCCGTTTCCAAAGGAAAGAAAGAAGTACTTCCTATCGGAATAGGCTTTGCGTATCCCCTAAAGCCTATCCTGCATGCCGGATTTATTGACGGAATTTTAGTTGAAATGTCAAAAGGTCGTACTATAAAAGGTCTGGTTGGGCAAAAAGTCGGACAGGAATACCATAGATATCTTATTGAAAAACACAATTTAGATACAACCGTGACGGTTGCCAATGATGCAATTTGTCTCTTATTAGGAGGAGATGGGGTGGAGATTGCCGGGGTTGTCGGAACCGGGCTTAATTTTGCGTATTGGGAAAAAAGATCTCATATTGCACCCCTCAAGCTTTCTGAGCTTCCCGGGTTTTCCCAACATGAAGTTGCCATAAATATTGAGTCTGCAAATTTTGACAAAATTCCTCCTACTTCACTATTGAAAATAGTAGATAAGCAAAGCAATAATCCGGGGGATGCACTTTCTGAGAAAGAGTGCGCCGGAGCCTATTTATTTGAGCTGTTTAATGCAGGGAAAGATGAAATAGTCGGAGAATCATGTCCAAAGATGAATTCAACGGACGAACTGAACGAAATTGTTATTGGGGCGTCAGAAAAGATAAGAAGCCTGAGTTTGGAAGAAAAAAAACGGGCAAAAGAATTTGCGGAAAACCTTTTTAAACGATCTGCTCAGATAACTGCTATTCAGATATCAGGAATTTTGGAAAAAATCGGAAAGACAAAAGGGATCGTGCCCATTGTTATGGAGGGAGGAATTTTTTGGAAGGCAAAAAACTATTCAACTCTTGTCAATGCCTATATTCATGATGTTCTCCCGGAAGTTATCCCCTCATTTGCCCGTCTGTTTGGTTCATCCCGGAGAGGAATTGCGGTACTTGCCAGAAGTCCTGCGGCTAGTTAAGCCCTGACAATTTTTCCACCAAGTTCATAAACCTTTCTTACCCCTCTTTTTTTTGCCAGATAATATGTCAGGAAATTAAAAGGAATGATAGAAAGAAGAGGAGAAAAATTTTCTTCGGGAGATTCTACAGATAATGAAATAGAGAGACAGTTTTTAACATTTTTTATTTTATTTTTAATGGTTGTCAACCTTTGACCAACTTCTCCCTTTGCATCAATAAAAATAACAATAGAATCCTTTGCTGTTTCTTTGGGACCGTGGTCATACTCAGCCAAGCTCATTCCTATAATTCCCAGTTTTGCCGCTTCTCCCATAGTAAGGGCCGCCTGTTTTGCCGTTGCCAGGTTCGGCCCGCTTCCTACAATATAAAAACTTGTATGATGAACTTTGTTCATAAAAGAAAAAATTTCATCGGCACTCTCTTCTCCCCATTTTTCATAAGAAGGCAAATCTCTGGGTAGAATTTTGAGAGTTTCGGAAACTGAAAATCCGAGTCCCCGGTAAAGGGTAATGAGGGTATTAATATATGTTTTACTTGAAATGGCGGTCTCTTTCCCTGACTCAAGTAAAATTTTTTCTGACACATTTTTTCCGGTTGCAAGAGGAGAGGAAGGATCATTGGTTATGGCAACATATGTTTTAAATCGTTCCCGGCACCAAAGAGTCTCACTGCTGTGTCCGGATTGTGATATAAGTACTCCCTTATTTGTTTTAGATACGGGTGAGGAGCGGTAGTAATAATATTCTGAAGATAAATCAGGATAGATAGGGGCATTTGCGTAATAGAGAGCTAAGATTGGGTTGTAGGAAGCCCCCATTCCAAGATATGGAACATGAACAGGAAGCCGGATGTCGCGTTGGGTGTGTAAGCACCTATCTGCAGCTTCCGGAATTTCGCGGATTTCTTTTAATAAAAGATCTAGCATACTGGATATTTTTATTCTACTGCAATAACGGTTGCCGGAGTTAGCTCGTCAAAAACTTCTCTGGCTTTTATTTTACCCGTCCCGACTGTCTGCATTCCTCCCAAATACAAAGCTCTCGCATTTCCGATTTTTCCATACTCGCTTCCTGCCTGGCTTACAAAACAGTCAAGCGCTTTTTGCCGAAGGGAAGGAATATCCCCCTCCGGATCATACTCAAAATAAAGGTTGGGGTTAGGAACTCCTTTGCCCCAGGTAGCATACCGTCTCCAGGAAAGAAAACGGTCTGCTTTACCGGGAACTCTGCCCTGCCAGAAGTCATTTTCCGTTCCCCACGCAATCATTCTCTCAACTGCTTTTGCAACCGCATGATGGTCCGGATGCCGATCCGCTTCTAAGTCCGGATGAGGCGAATACATAATGTGCGGATTAATCGTGCGGACAATGGACTCCCAAACGGATGAAAGAGTAGGATCATCTCCCCTCCAGCGGGATTCTGAGAAGCCTGAAGTACCATCCGGAAGGGTTATGATTCCGATTTTATTTACACCCGTAATTTGAGAAGAGAGGATATCTTCTGCCAGACGAACCGTTAAAAAGCTTTCATTATCGGCAAATCCCCGGCTTTCCCGTCCGGTTGAGGCATTGGTAAATAACAGCTCCAAAACAGTATCTCCCTGTTTTATATGATGGTGTGTTGCGGCAGTTGCAACCAAAGGCAGGTCGTCAGAATGAGGTGAGCAAAATAGAACGGTTTTTGATGAGCGATTGGAATTGGGAGAAGGATTGGTAAGATACCAGACTATTTTATAGTTGCGTGCAAATTTGTTTTTTAACGACTGAATTTCCGTGGGCGTTTGTCTAACGATTTGTGCACAATACTCAATCCATCTTTGGGAATCTTGTGGAAGTCTAATTTGATTGGGCGAAAGAGATACTTTTTTCATATTAGCAATATTTGACTGGAATAAAACTTATGCTATTATACCACTGTTATCATACATTATCATACTCTGTTATTGGTATATGAACGTCACAACAGAAATTAAGCAAGATGGGCGATCTGCAAGTTTTACACAGTTTCAGCCAAATTCAGGGGCTGTTTCCGGTAATCGATTTATAGACTTCTATAACGCAGGAGGCAGACTGAAACTTTCATCTGAAGAAAAGAATAGGGCTCATCATTATTCCTGTTCAGGACAGGTAGGAGCCATAATTCCCGTTCGAAACGAACTTGGAAACGGATCTGCTTATCCGGATACACTGGAATATTTCAAAGATGCATTGGGAGATCCCAGAAAAATACTTGTTGTAGACGCTGACTCAACAGACGGATCTTTTGAAGAAGCCGCTAACAAAGGAATACCGGTTGTAAAACAAGGAGATATAGAACGAGCATTAAAGGGTGAAAAAATAGAAAAAGATTTTGATGTTCGTTTTCCATTAAATCCCGGGAAAGGAAAAACACTCCAGCTTGGCGGCCTCTTTTACTATTATCTCCGTCAAAGATTTAATAATGGGAATTATCATGTGCCGGAACCCGTTGAGATACAGGAATCAGATAGTGACATTGCAACCATCTGGAAATTTGATCCCGCTACCTGGTTTTCATGGGTATCAATTCAGTCTAAAAAACCATATACAGCAGTGCTTGCTGCGCAGACAAATCGAAATAATCAGGAAGTTATGCATGCAATCACCAGTCGTATGGGACAAAATCCCGGTTTTGATCGGGATGCAGTTGTTTTTCAGGAAATGAAATGGCCGTTATCAGGACAACGGAGAGTCACACCAAGTCTTTTATATGAGCTTCCTGGTGTTACAGGATACCCTGTTGAAACAATGCAGGATCTTGCATCCATTGCCCATGCTCGAAAAGCAGGAGGTAGAATTGCACAAGTGGAGATTATAAATCGCTGCGGAGATGGTCAGAATTCGCCCTATAAAGAAGAGACTATGATGGGTTCGATAAGTGCATTAGTGGATGCTGTAGTGGGTGATGTTTATTCGAAGGGATATGATTTAACAAATATGCCTCTTGAGGTGTATCGATTATTGAATCAAGAGCTTCGCAGGCGGGAATGTAATGATCAGGGAGAGCCATTTTCAGTTTCTGTAATCTCAGATAAACCCGGTCCAAATATCCTGATACCTGCACGTTTAGACCAGGTTCTTTCATCTCCAAGCTGTCTAGTAAGAGAAGGCTATGTGGACGAGAATATTCTTTTTAATATAGCTCAAGATCTTTATGGTAAAGTATGGTCAATATGATAATTCCTAAAGAAGATCAATTACTTATCGACCGAATAAAATCAGCAATTGGCTCTAAAAAATATTTTGTCAAAAGAAGAGCAAGCGGGCTTTTAAAACATGATTACCTGGTTCCCGGAGGATTTTATAACGAGCAATGGGACTGGGATGGATTTTATATGGGAGTTGCTTTGGCAAGTGAAATTCCTACAGAAGCAGTATTTCTCAAAAACTGGGCATTAAATTATATGGAATTATCAGATGAAAGGGGATATTCTCCCGGTTGTGTCACTCCGAATGGACCTGAAAAGGGAACCCGGGCATTTCCTATGAAACCGTTTATCGCTCAGGGAGTGTATCTTTCAAGTAATTTTTTAAATGATTTTATCTGGATTAAGCATTACTACAAAAAACTTCGAAAAATGGTTTTGTACCGGGAGAAAAATCTCTGGAGCAAAAAATTGGATCTGGGAGTTTGGGGAAACTGGATGGAATCAGGCGCTGACAATAACCTCTCTATATTGGGTTTCCCTAAGTCAAGCGTTGTGGCTACTGACGTAAATACATTTATTTATCGCGAATATAAAGCAATGAGTAAGATCGCTTCTGCACTTAATAAAAAGAAAGATGTTTCTTTTTTTGCAAAGCGGGCTGAAACCATCAAAAAAAATATGCAGAAGTACCTCTGGGATGATACAGATAAGACTTTTTACAATTATAATTTGAAAACAAATGAATTTATTCGTAAACATACCTACTCAAATATGATTCCACTTTGGGAGAAGATTGCATCTCTTAAAGACGGAAAAGAAATGATTGAGAAGTATGTTGTAAATCCCAACAAGCTCTGGTCGAATCATGGGATTCGAACGCTTACTAAAGATGATCCGTTATACAACAACAAAAAGATGATCACTCCCTACTCCAACTGGCAGGGACCGGTGTGGCCACATACGAACTACATGCATATGCACTCGCTTCTAAACTACGGATTTGAAAAAGAAGCATTTCTTCTTTCGCGTAAAATAACCCAACTATGTCTGAGCGATTTTGAAAAATCAGGAGGCATGCATGAGTGCTATAGTGCAGAAACGGGCGCTCCTCTTGCGGCTGACAATTTCGTAAGCTGGAACTTGCTTGTCGGAAATATGCTGCCTGAAGCTTATTCAGGAAATAATCCCTTTTCAATTTAATAACACGACTACTTATGTAGTAAGCCGTCATCCCGCACTTGTTTACCCTGTAAGGGATGCGGGATCCAGAAGTCAAAACACTGGATTCCGGGTCTCGAAACAATCCTTACGGATTTTCCGAGTAAACAAGCCCGGAATGACAATGTAACTCTTTCATCTTTGACCTCTTGCTTAGGGGAAGTTATACTGCTAAATATTATAGTATGATCGATAACCAGCTTCCTAAGATTTCCGGTTTTGGCCTTACGGTTGTTGATATTCTCATGCAGATTGAGAACGGAATTCATTTATATCAAAAAAACCCTGTTGGAATGCAGATGGTTCAATTAGGAGGGGTTGTTCCGACAGCTCTTGTAACCGCATCCCGCCTGGGACTTGACTCCCGGCTGTATACTGCTTTTGGGAGCGATAAATTTTCAGAAATACTTTATGATATTTTTGAAAAAGAAAAAGTTAAAACAGAAGAGATTGGAAATCCAGATCTTTACCAAACCCCCCTTTCCGTTGTTGCAATTGATAAACGTACCGGAGAAAGAACGGGGTTTAACTCTCAGGGAGATTTTCCGAAACTTGCCCCTTCCAGTATTACGGTTCCACTGGACTCCGATACATCTATTTTGTTAATTGACGGACATAATCCGTCCTGCTCTTTGCAATTTCTCAAAGAAGCTCATAAATTAGGAGCAAGAGTTCTTTTGGATCTGGGGAATCCTAAAGAGGGAATGGAAGAGATTATAAAGGAAGCGGATTTTCTAATTGTTCCCCAGGCCTATTGGAAAACGGTGTGGCCCAATATTCCGGTTAAAAAGGTTATGACCGAGCTTTTAAAAATCGGACCTAAAACAGTTATAATTACCATGGGCCCGCAGGGGTGTCTTATCGGGAATAGTCAGGAGGTTTTTCACCAGCCTGCTTTTGATATCAATGTCATTGACACCAATGGTGCCGGAGATATTTTTTTCGGAGCATTTGTATACGGTCTGGCATCCAAATGGGATTTTAAAAAAATCACTACTTTTGCAGCAGGAGCAGCAGGATATAGCTGTCAGCGGTATGGAAAGCAGGAGAAAATTCCAAAATCAGTAGGGGACATTGAAAATTTTATAAGTACCAATAAACTCCGGACATTTAATTTTAACCTGCTGTGATATCTGCAATCTGGGAAAAACGGCTAAAGACCGTATTTTTCAGATAGCTGTCTAAGTCGCTTAGAAGATGCTCGTTTATTTCCTGCCAGATGGAACGCCCTGCCAAAAATCCGCTGCATCCATTATTTGAGGCAATTGAAATATGTTCTAAAAACTTTTCAAACGGTTCACCTTTACTAAGAAGTATCCAGGGGGTTTGGTTTAAAAGGCTTGTAATTTTTGTACAGGAATCAGGATCTCCCGGATATTCCAACTTGAAAATATCAGCCTCTACATTTCTTTCCAGAAAATATTTTACAGATGATATAACGAGATTTTCACCCGATATGTCAATTCCTGAAATGGGATAGGTGACAAGTTCCAGAAAAAAAGGAACGTTATTTTTTTTACATTCTGCAAGGACTTCTTTTGCGGTATTTAATTGTACGGACGCGCTTTTAGCATGGGGATTAAAAAATAAAAGTATTTTTACTCCCTTTGCCCCTTTTTCTACTAATTGGTCAACTGTGCAGTCCAAGAGCGTTGTTCTTTCGTGATCTTTTTCTTCATATCCCGTTTTTTCTATGCACAGCAGATAAGGTTTTTGAGATTGCGGGGAAATGTCTTTATTTACCATATTGTATGCGGGCAAGCCATATTCTAAGTCTACTAAAACTCCTGAAAAAAGAGGATATAAGCACTTTATAATCTTGGATTTTATTTCAATAAGTTTGGATAGAGTTTGGGGAGTTTTTTCTTTTACATCCATTATTTTTTCAAAACTTCCCCGGTGGTCGAGGGCTAGCATTAGCAGTCGGTCGTTTTTTAAAAAAGGAGAGAGAAGAGGCGAGGTGATCATTAATTTTAATTCTAACATAGTTGCACTATTGCGGGTGTGACATCTACAATATAAGCATGGCAGATCATGAACCAAAAGAAGGAAAAGGACTGAAAGGGCTTCTAAAAAAGATTTTACAGGGAGGTGTTCCTCCCGAGGCTCTCTATACAGAACCTCCTCCCCCGCAGGAGGCTCGTTCCAATTCTTCCCGTCATAATAACAATAATGAGAACGAAGCACCTCGCGATGTAGATCAGTTGTGGGACATGATGGCTAGTGCTCCTGCTAAAGCACGCGAATTTATTCCGGATGTGCCCTCTAAAAAAGCTCTTGAGATTCCTGAGATGAAAAGACTGGCTATTGACCTTATCGTAAACGTTGACTCTGATTTATATTCAAATCCCCAGTGGCTTAAAAACCGGAAATCAGATATTGAAAGAATTCAAAGCGGGTATGCCTCTACTCTGGATCTGAAAGATCAAGGCATATTAGTTGAGATGAAGAACGCAATTATCCAGAAAGAGAGAAAAATTAAAAATATAGACGAAAGATTAAAAGAAAACAAAGACGAGATAGAAGCGGTTAAAAAGGGAGAGCCCAAAAATACAGCCGAAGAACTGAAAAAAACAATTAGAGAAGTTACCGATCTTGATGAGATAAAAAATGATGTAAAAATTAGAGATATAGTTTCTGAATTGGAAGAATATGTCAATAAAGATGACGATGGTCGACACGAGGATGATAAAAAGGTCGGGGGAGAACATCCCCCCAAGGGCATTTATCTGGAGTATGCGTATCGAAAGCTTCAGGATCAAATAAAAGAAGAGTATAAGAAATTAAATCAGGAAAAACCGGAAATATATAAGCCTCAACGCCAGGAATTAGCAAAAAAAGTAGAAGCAGTTGAACGGCTTCAAAAAAAGATGGCAAAACACTGGGGAAGCATGACCGGCAAACTGGATAATGAAAATTATCGGGAGGTAGGTGACTATGAGATGCATAAAGATACTCTAAGGCGCGATCAAAACTACCGCGACTACTATTTTTATAAAACACTTAAGCCTATTTTATTTAATGATCGCCTGGAAGCACATAGAGATTTAACCAGTCTCTCACTTATTCAGAGGATGGAGGATTTTATGGAAATTATAAGCGAGGCAAAAGATACAGGTGAAAATCCGAATGAGAACTACGGTAGGAGCTTGGTAGCTCACTATACCCGTCTGAAAAATATGATTTTTCAGTCTAACGATACGGATTATTATGCCGCGCATCCGGCACAGGGAATTGATGAGTTTATCCAGTCCACCGCATTTTTTACAAACGGACTCATCGATTTTGCTTTTCAAAACCCGATGGTAGTTTTAGCAAAGCGCATGTATGAGTCTGTTCTTCTTGAGATCCGGGAAAACCACCAGGGATATATTCCCAGAAGATATTTGGAATGGAATGAAAGCAGTAGAGATATCCCGATTGATCGGATGGTAAGAGAGCGTATTCTCCAGGCAATTAAAAACGGACAGGTATACAACCATCCTATTGATCCTGCAACCGGACAGGACCAGGTTGATATATATCAAAGGCTTAGGTCCAGTAAGGGAGGAGTATTAGGCGAAAAAGAAAAACTTAAGATGGATGATTTAACCGGCGGACTTGCCCCGGGAAGTCCGGGATGGAGACGGGACTTAGGAGACCTCCAAATTGCCTAAGCTCTAAAGCAGGCAAAAGCTCTGGGACTTGTGGATATGCGGTTTTTGGAAATTCTGGCAAAATCCCGGGGAAGCGGATCCAACATGAAGATAAAGAATAATAACGACCTGCACTCGTTCAATATGACGGGGCTTGCTAGTGTCCCCTATGAAGCAGTCGTGCAGTATCTGGAACCGGTTATTTATAAATACAGCCGGTTTAAGATGGGAGACCGGAAATTTCACGCGTTTTTCAACTTTATGATTCAGGAGAAGCAGAGCTTTGGGTATAAGCAAATCAGAGAGATTATACAAATGCATGAGGCGGGAGACCAAAAAGGGCTGGAAAAAAAGTATGGAAAAGAGATTGCTACCCGGCTTATTTCCCAGGACAACCCATTTCTTTTTTCAAGCATGTGGGGAACGATGACGGGATGGAGAGCTTCCATGTCCACAACCGGTTGGGATGACTGGAGAAAGGAAAGAATGTCAACGGCCAACCGTCTTACCGGGGTGGGCGATAGGTATATTCTACAGGCAGGATCAGAACATGGAGGAGGAGAACACGGAGGACATTTTGATTTTGATGAGGATGAAAAAGATTTACATGCCCACGGATCAACGAGAAATAAGAGAGGGTATGCCTATGAAAAAGTAAAAGAATATTTTCTGTATGAATTTGGAGGTATGAGGGATTTTGTCCAGAACAAAAAAATCGATTTAAAAAATGAAATGAAAAGTTCGGGAGATGTCAGGCTTTCTGAGATTGCAAAAAATCCTGTTGAATTTGAAAAATATTGGAGACAAATTGGAATAAAAAGACATGAAAGTGAGATTAAGGAAAAATCAAAAGAGGAAAGAAGAAAAAATTTTCATGGAAATGAAATCGAACTTATTATGCAGACAGAGCGGGCATATAAGGCTCGCGTCTGGGCACAGGCTGTCATGAGGTCTCCTCTTATTGTGGCCCGTGAGTGGGGAAAAGAGAATACGTTAGAATCCAAGGAATTCGAATACCTGGGACAGGGAGCTCTCCGGAGAAAAATTCTAAGAGAAATTCTTCATTTTGATCTTCCGGAAATGGGACCTACCCAGGAACCTACCAAACAGCAGGAAGAGCAGTTGAACCGTATTACCGTACTTGAAGGACAGCTTGCCAGTATTTCTGAAAAATCCAGACGGGAGAACCGGGATCTTCAGGATGAGGATTTTGAGGATATTGTAGATCCCGACCAGCGGGTACTTGCTCTAAGGTATTGGCATAAAGTGCAAAAGGCAGTTCTGGGAGCTGAGGGAAACCATGCCGGACAAGCCTGGTATGACGCGCTTGGAATACAGAGTGCGGATTTACCGGATGACAATGAATTAAGAACGTATATATTAAATCCGGAGAACGGATTTTTAAAACCGGACGGAAAAGTTGATTTATCCGATGAACGTCTGGAAGGGCTTAGGTCTCACAAAATTGATTTTAACAAAATATCCCAGAATATTAATATTCATGCAGACGGGAAAGATTATGCAGATATTTTCCATGGAGGACATCTGCCTCCCGGAGTAAATCATGATGCAATGCTTACCGGGCGCATGATTGACAAAGACTGGAGATATTTTTTCTCTACAGAGGATATGGGATGGGAATATTTAAATATGGTTGCATTAGGAGAAAGAAATCCGGTCCGGCGTGCCGGAGATCTGGCCTCTCATGTGCAATTTTCACAAGGACTGGATAAGCTTATTGCCCCGGCAGGAGGTGCCATAGGACCCCGCTTAAATGAAGAAGAATTTCATAAGGCACTTACAGAAATGTTTACCGCAATTGAGGGAGATGATAGAGATGTCGCCTATGATACCGTTCAGAGGATTTTCTATAACTCCATGCTTATGTACCGGAAGATGACTCCGAGCTATTATAAAATACCTCTTATCGGGTGGGGAGCTGCAAAAATAAAAGGTTTTCTGCGGCCCATGTCTGTGATGCAGATACTGTCAGAGCCATATGGGCAGATGCACGCGGACGCGTTTGGAGCTCAGGACATACTAAAACAAATTCACATGGGAGAGGCAGCAGGGTATATTCTTCCATCTGATATAAATCCCTTAACCGGAGAAAGGGATCATTGGACAGAATGGAATGCCCATACTCTTGAGTCTCGCTTAGGCGCAGGTAAAGAGTCTCTTACGTATGATGTTGAAAATTATGTTCTGTTTCTGATGTTTATGCTTCTTCTTTGGCAATCTCTGAAGCAATCAAACGCGGATAACGCGGAAGGTGGTGGAGGTGGAGGCCCCCCTGGTCACTAGGTTTAATGCTTCTGTTCTCCTCCTCCAAAAAATTTCTTCAAAGGTCCATGCTGGGTAGCCTGCTGGAAATAATACTGAGTCTGCAAAGCTGACATTCCGGTTTGAACCGTCCCGGTAACCGGAGCAAATATGGTTCCCAGAGAGAAAGGTAAGGTTGGCTGAGGGTTGAAAGCTTTCTTAGCAGCGGCAACCAGATTGGGTGCTAAAAAGACTACACCGATTGCTAAAATATTATGGAAAATTCCCCCGGCTCCGACTCCCACAAAAGGAGGGGCCCAGGTGCTGACAGACGCTTGATTCTCTGAGCCTAGGAATGCTGCAAAGATCAATATTCCGGCCGTTGCCGGAAACACGACTAAATTGGCTAAAATATTTTGTATCCATCCTCCAAACGCGGATTTACCGGGTATCGCCTCCTGAAGAAGAATAAACGGACCGAGGATAACGGAAATTAGTAGCTGGATATAGGAGTTTAGCAGAAGAAAGAAAAGTCTGACTAATGTAAAAAGAAACCCCCCAAAAATAAAAAGAAGTATGACTCCTCCTCCAGTGGCAATAACAGGTAGTGTTGCGACATGTGTAACTATTGCCGCAATTATTCCTACAACTCCCGCGCCGGTTGTAAGCTCTATTACTCCCAGATTATTGACAACTCCGGCCCAAAATACTCCGTTAATAAGTCCTCCCAGATCAGCATTCAGGTAAGCAGATTGAAGATTGGTTACGTCTGCTCCTCCGATTCTTCCCCCTGCTCCTGTGACCAGTAAGTTTATGAGAATTGCCATTGAAAAATACATAATATCAATCAAAAATCCGGCAATTGCATAGGAGAAGGTGATAAGAAGAAGGGCAACAACTATTTTAGGAAGCGCTGCCTGAATGGTGATTACCGTTTTAGGATCTATTTTCATCCTAAAAATAATCATAAATCCGATGATAAGCATGACGATAATAATAATGGAATACGCGATATTGCGGGTCACTTTCCAGAAGGGAAGAAAAGTGGAAAGTGCTGAAAATCCTATCCCTTGAGCATATGCAGGCTTTACAAACCCGGCGTTATTTAGGGTATCGTGAACATAAGCAATTCCTGAGGCCGCGGGATTTGAGTAAACTTCCCCAATTAAGTTTGTGACATTTCCAAGAGCAGTTAATTTAGATTCACAGTTAGTTATATCTGTGCATCCGATTTTGTTTGTTAAATTATAAATTAAGGCATCGATTGTAAAACTTCCTGCCGAAAGGCCGCTTATACACGGCTTACCATTATTATCGGCGGCACAGGCTTCTTCTTTTTGTTTCATATCATTTAGGCTGTTAACGTTCTGTTTATAGAAAACATCCTGAGGGTTTGCTGCGTTTACAGTTGAAGTGAATGAGACAAAGAGAGTAAAAAAGATAAATACAATAAAAAATAGGGGCAGTAGACGTTGCATAATAGATATCTTTATTATTCAGACTTATACAGAAGAAGTCAAGAAGATATGTCTCTTAAGTTTGGACAGCCGAGGGAATGTTAAAGTTGAAAATGTTCGGAACTCCCAGGAAGTTAGCAACTAAATTGAATATTGCGTAAGCTGCAAAGACCAACAGAAGTCCCAAAAGTGCAGCCTGGATTTTATTCCGTGCCGACTCAATATTTCCTTTGTCTCCTCCTGAGGTGATCCACTGAAATCCTCCCCAGAGAAGATAGACAAAGGCGATAAGTCCCGCTAAAAAGAGGAATAAGGAAAGAAGGCTTCCAATAAGTTTTCCTAAATCTAGGATTCTTAGTTCCGGAGGTGGAGGGATATTAATTGATCCCGAGGGGAAGGGTGTGTTGGATTGAGCGTGAACTCCTGGGACAACAATTCCGGACGTAACTGCAATTGTTAATGTTGTGATAGCAGAGGACAAAGTTTTCTTCATATATAAACAGATTAGGAGGATTTTTTTCTCTTGTCAAGAGATAAAAAAGTACTGAGGTAAAACTTGCCCCAGTCTTCACTGAGTCGGGATTCTGAAAATAGTAATGGGAACCCCTGTGAAATACTCAATCAGTTTAAATATAAGGTACGCCCCAGCCATCAGAGCAATTCCGATAATCGCGTATGTCAGCGTCGATTTTGCAGATGCTACAGCTTTGGGGTCTCCTCCGGCTGTCAGGAACTTAAACCCTCCGACTAGAAACATCACAAATAGAGCCAAAGCTGCAAGACTTACGGCAACCACCAAAATATTTGAGAATACAATCTCAAGGCATTTAATAGTCGGGACTTCTACCTCTCCAACCTTTAACAAACATCCCGGAACATCATTCCAATTTTTCATAATGGTTTAAAAGAGTTTAGGAAGATTCAGATTTACTCCATCTCCGCTTGTAAGTCCCAGAAATTTTAAAAGGACAAGATATATTGACCACGAAGCAACCAGAATGATAAGCCCGATGATGGACTGCAAGATCCGTTCCCTGGCCTCCATCACTTTCCCTTTATCTCCTCCTGAGGTGATCCACTCCAGTCCTCCCCGAAGAAGCTGAAACAATGTCCAGATTGCTCCTAAGAATAAAATTATTCCCACCAGAGCTGAAAAAAACTTTCCAAAAGCAGCTGCGGAGCTTGCTTGGTCACAGTTAAGCCCGATTATAGCTGTATTACAAACAGGAGTTATGTTTGGCATAGCATCAGATTACTAATTTTATTATAGCTTCTCCGGGATTAAAAATATTAAGCCCGAAAATATTTCCAACCAGTCCTACAAAGATATAGGAGACAACCACAATAAGAAGCCCAATCACCGCGTGAAGCATGCGCAGGCGCGCGATTTCCAAAAGCCCTTTATCAGCTCCGGCTGAGATCCACTGAAATCCTCCTATTATAAATTGTATTAAAAACCACAATCCTGCAATGATCGTTATAAATGAGATAATTCCGCTGACAAGCTGATTTAAGGAGTTTGCAACCTGAGTATTTTGATCAGTAGTATTGTTAGAATTTAAGATTCCGCAAATAATGTTTCCAATTGGGCCCATCCCTCCTCCGCATCCTATACCTTGGGTATTTGGTCCTGCTGGAGTTTGTGCAAAAGCTTTTGGAATCCCAATCAAATGAACTAAGCCGACAAAAAAAATAATAATTAAAGCAGAAATAATAATATTTAAGTATTTACTCATGGTGTTGGTGTAATAGTAGGATTAAGAATTGCGGTAACATTTCCATACAGAACAAGCCCGATAATTGCAGCTACCAGAAATGATGCCACAATGATAATAAGTCCTACCAGGGACTGCCAGATACGTGTCCAGGCTGATGCAACCTTTTTGCTATCCCCGGAAGCGCTCATAAAATCAAATCCGGCTATAATAAAATTTAAAAAAGTCCACAAGCCGGCAACGATAAAAATAATCCGAAGAACCAGGTTCATCAGAATGACAACTGCGGTAAGTTGTCCCGTATCACTAATTGGGGGTGTTGAGAAAAGTCCGCCGAATCCGGTGGGATTGATTGTCCCAATCGGATCTCCCTGAGCGTAGACAGGAGTAGAAAGCGAAAGGGAGAAAGAGAGAAGAAGCGAAAAAAAAATAATTGTTATAGATGACAAACGATTCATCCGAATACTCCTCCAAAAGGTTTTCCTGTAAGGTTATTTATTATCTGAAGTATCCAGAGGGAGGCAAACATAATAATGAGTCCTATCACCGCATATGTCAGAATCATTTTTCTGCTCTCCGATGCATGAGGGTCTCCTCCGGCATTTGAGATCACTCCAAATCCCGCAATAACTACGATAAAAAAGCACAAAATGCCGCCGGCAAGTAAAAATAGGGGAACAAAAAAAGACACAAATCCCCCGATTGAACCAAAAGCCGGATTTTTCGCGATAGGAAAAATTTTTCCGATATCTACTCCACCTGTAGGCATTCTAAATTTAGAATAAGGGGGAACAGGGAGGTTTGTCAAATAAGAGAAAGAGCCGTATACTTCTAGGTATGAAACCAGGCAGATGTGAAGAAAAAGAGTTGGTAGAAAATATACTGAAAGGAGAAGAGTCCTCCCTGCGAAAGTTTTATGACACTTACTATCGTCCTATTCTTTCCTTTATCAGAAAGAGGATAAACAGTGAAAATGATGTAGAGGAAGTTTTGCAGGATACCCTCTTAGGAGCGCTTGATTCATTCCGGGATTTCTCTTTCCGCTGTTCCATATTTACTTTTTTATGCAGTATCGCAAGTCATAAAGTGATTGACTATTACAGAAGAAAGAAAATAAAAAATATCGTTTTTTCTAAAATTCCGGATGTGGAGGAAATACTGGGAACACTTTTAGGTCCTGAAGAAATTTTAGACCATGAAATGCTTAAAAGTAAGATAAAAAAAACTCTTTTATCTCTTTCTCCCATGTATCAGAAAATTATAGACTTAAAATATATTCAAGGCTATACCGTTTCTGAGATTGCCGAAAAATTATCGTTATCATTTAAAAGCTGCGAAAGCCATCTGTTTCGTGCTCGGAAAGCATTTGTCGTGGCTTTTGAGAAAAAGTAACTGTGAAAAGTAACTCAGACCTTCTTTATCTTAAATTAGTGAAAAGGATGGAGGAGATAAGTGTTGTTTCTCCTCAAGAACTGGGGCCTTTTACCTTATTTTATAAGGTTATTGCCTCGCAGTTAAAAGTTCATCCCTGGAAGAGTGCAGGAGTTGCCGCTCTTATTGCGACTCTACTTCTGTATCTGGCTCTAGGAGGAGCTTTTATCAAAATTGCCTCACTACTCCAGTACGGATTCTGATTGGGAAGTGGGAAATTAGATATGTGACGTGAGATGTTGATATTCTCGAAATTGGATGTTCATGAATTTGGTTACTTGGTATCAAGAATTCAAGATTTCAAAAATTCTAGATCAAAAGTATCTAACTTCCAACTTCAAGATATCTCATGCTAGAAGTCATCTCTAAACTGTCATCCTGAACTTGTTTCAGGATCTTCTGAAGATGCTGAAATAAATTCAGCATGACGCAGACGCGGAGGTTTCGAGACTACTTCTAACTTCTTACAGTCACTTCCCACTTCATAATTACTATGTCTCTTGTGATATCTGTATTTTTCCAATCATTCGTGTCATTTCTTAAAACCTCTTGGGGGTGTTTTAATCGTCCGTATGAAACATATAGAAAAATTTCTTCCGGATCCTTTAATTTGCTTTCTACGTTTTTTATTTTTTTCTTTGTCTGTGTTTACTTTGCCTGGGAGAGCTTAATCCGAACTCCCTTTAGAAGTCCCTATGTATTGACTTACAATTTTGGTTTGTCGTTTTTAGCAGCAGCTACCGGGTTTTCTCTTATCGTAGGCATTTTGTACTTTTTAGGAGAAAAGACACATGAGAAGATATCTCTTGAAAGAGTAGTAATACTCTGGTCTTATTCATTACTTCCAACGGTAATTTGGTTTTTTTCTACATCTCTTATCTATATGATTCTTCCGCCTCCAAGAACCTTATCTGTGTGGGGAAAGGGATTTAGTATCGTATTTATCTCTTTTTCCATCGCTCTTTTGGGATGGAAAATCATTCTGTATTATCTGACACTTCGGTTTGGACTTCGAATCAGTTTGAAAAAAATTCTTACTGTTTCTTTTGTCGTTATCCCGATTATAGCGATCTACTCACTAGGCATGTATTATTTAAGAATATTTAGAATACCGTTTATATAAAAATTGCTCTGTCATCCTGAACTTGTTTCAGAGCCTGTCCTGAATTCGGTTCAGGAATCTTCTGAAGATGCTGAAATAAATTCAGCATGACGATCAAGCTATGTCATTGAGAGACTTTAAGACGATAGAAGAAAGAAGAAAATATATTGAAGATGAAACTCACAACAAATTCTCTTCGATATCTTTATTTCCGGATAAGTTAAAGGAAGCATCGCAGACCAATTGTGAAAATATGATTGGGGCGGTATCTATTCCTTTAGGAATTGCAGGACCGTTAAAAATCAGAGATCAGGGATCAGGGGTCAGGGATCAGGAAGTCTATGTTCCTTTAGCAACCACAGAAGGAGCATTGGTAGCTTCCGTAAATCGGGGATGCAAGGCAATTTCAGAAAGCGGGGGAGCATATACGGTTGTTGAAAATTCAGGAATGACACGGGGAGCTTCATTTAAAACACAAAGTCTTAAGCAGAGTTTAGAGCTTCGTGAATTTATTAATATCCATAATGAGGATATAAAAAAAATTGCATCATCTACTTCTTTTCATCTTCAGTTTAAATCTGTATTTACTAAAACATTAGGAAGAAGTGTTTTTGTGAGATTTTCTTTTGATTGTTCTGAGGCAATGGGAATGAATATGGCGACAATTGCTGTCTCTAAAATTTGTAACTATTTAGAAAAAGAAACTCAAGCTAAAACCATTTCGGTTGCCTCAAACTTTGATGTAGATAAAAAACCTGCTTGGCTAAATGTGATTTTAGGAAGAGGAAGGCAGGTATGGGCTGAGGTTGAGATTTCAGATAAAACCATCGTATCGGTATTAAAAACAACCGCACAGAAAATGCACGAATTAAATATTCAAAAAAATCTTTTAGGTTCATCTCTTTCAGGGTCCCTGGGGTTTAATGCTCATTTTGCCAACATTGTTTCTGCGTTTTTTATCGCAACCGGTCAGGATCCGGCTCATGTAACTGAAGGAAGTTTAGGCTTCACAACGACTGATCTTACAACCGCTGGAATTGCGGTAAGTATTTACATGCCCAATGTAAATGTAGGGACAGTAGGAGGGGGAACTAAGCTTGCCTGCCAAAAAGAAGCACTAAGTATATTAGGCATCACAGACGGCTCTTGTAAGGGAAGCGCTGATCTTTTAGCTTCTTATTTGGGAGCAGCAGTTCTGGGAGGAGAAATATCCCTTCTTGCCTCCCTTGCAGAGGGAAGTCTTGCATCAACTCATAAAAAATTAGGAAGAGGAAAATAATGAATGTCGACATCTTAGGCTATGGAATGTACGTGCCCTATCGTCGAATCTCGGTTTCTGAGATTGCCAGCGTCTGGGGAAAAAATAAAGACGAAATAAGTAAATCCCTGGGGGTCAGCCAAAAATCAGTTCCCTATCTGGATGAAGATGCGGTAACTTTAGCATATGAGGCAGCATCTGAAGCAATTTTAAGAGCTCAAATTAACCCAACTGAAATTGAGGCGTGTTTTGTAGGATCTGAATCTCATCCGTACGCGGTAAATCCCACCTCAACTATTGTTGCTGAATTTTTAGGAATAGGGCATAAGTATCTTGCAGCAGATCTGGAGTTTGCCTGTAAAGCGGCAACGACAGGAATTATTGCAACGGCAGGACTTATCGCTTCTTCCCAAATTAAAACCGGACTTGTTATTGGAAGCGACACAGCGCAGGCAAGACCTCATGATATTTTGGAATATACTGCAAGCTCTGCTTCCGCTGCATATATTTTAGGAAAAGATAAAAATAAATCGATTGCAACCCTTCAGGGAACGGTTTCCTACTCGTCTGATACCCCGGATTTTTGGAGAAGAGACGGGGTGAGGTTTCCCAGTCACGGAGGAAGATTTACCGGAGAACCTTCTTATTTTAATCATGTACTATCAGCCTCCAAGATGCTTCTTGAAAAAACAAAGACAACACCTTCCGACTATACATACGCTGTTTTTCATATGCCAAACGGGAAATTTCCCCGGGCGGCTGCAAAACGACTGGGTTTTTCTGAAAGCCAGATCGCCCCTTCTTTAATAGTTGATCATATAGGAAACCCCTATTCTGCTTCTTCATTATGCGGACTGGGCGCTGTTTTGGATATTGCCAAGCCGCAAGATAAAATTTTTGTGGTTTCCTATGGATCCGGAGCCGGATCAGATGCATTTTCATTTGAAGTAAACAGTGGGATATTAGAAAGAAGAGGAAAATCAAAGTCATTTAAAGATTTCATCAGCTTCACAAAACAAATTTCTTATGTTGAATATTTAAAGTACGGAGGAAAGATTTAAAGTTTATGACACCTGTAAGAATTTTATCAGGAGCGGTGAGTAAATTCGGAGAACTTTGGGATGTGTCTCCCCGTGATTTAGTAAAAGAAGTTGTTCAGAAGGCATTAACTGAAGCAGGTCTAACCACCTCATCAATTGACGGTGTGTTTGTGGGAAATATGCTTGCCGGAACTTTGGGCAATCAGGATCATTTGGGAGCTTTTTTTAGTGAAGAGTTGGGTATTTTTAGAGGATCCATTAGCGTTGAGGGAGCATGTGCCTCCGGAGGTTTGGCTGTTCATAGCGGTGTAATGGCTATTCTTTCCGAGTTATATCACCATGTTTTGGTAATTGGTGTTGAAAAAATGACAGATCATAAGCCTGAAGATGTTGCCAAAGGCCTCATGGGTGCAGGCTCCTCAGCAGAACGGGAATCAGGGGCGACTTTTCCCAGTCTGTATGCGCTTATGGCTGTTGCCCATATGGAGAAATACGGAACAACCGAGGAACAGATGGCCGCAGTATCCGTCAAAAACCATTTTCATGCGAGTTTAAACCCCAATGCTCAGTTTCATACTCCTATAACCATTGAACAGGTGATGAAAAGTTCATGTATCGCCTCCCCCCTCAAACTTCTGGATTGCTCTCCTATAACAGATGGAGCAGCAGCGATTATCTTATCGAAAAACAAAACGAAAAACGAGATAAGTATTATTGCTTCCTCTGTTGAAACAGATACATTAGGAGTTGCAGAGAGGGAAAGTTTGACCAGTCTTGCCTCATCAGTACATGCTTCAAAAGAAGCATATGCACAGGCTGGTATTAAACCTTCCGATATTGATGTAGCTGAAGTTCATGATTGCTTTTCAATTGCGGAAATACTGGCGATGGAAGACCTCGGTTTTTTTCAAAAAGGTGAAGCAGCAGAGGCAATTTTTGAGGGGAAAACGAAACTAGGATCCAAAAAACTTGTGGTAAATACCTCCGGAGGTTTAAAAGCATCCGGTCATCCGGTGGGTGCAACCGGAGTTAAGCAGATAGTTGAGATTTATGAGCAGCTTAAAGGAAAAGCAGGAAAACGGCAGGTAGATGGTGCAAAGATAGGACTTACCCATAATGTCGGAGGATCAGGAGCAACGGCGGTTATACATATTTTAAGGAGAAATTAACGTCATCCCGGGCTTGACCCGGGATCCATTCCTTATGGTGTGTGGATTCCCGCCTTCCCTAAAAAGCGAACTTTTCAGGGTAAACGCGGGAATGACAAACAACTCTTATGATTAGCCCGGTAAAAATTTGGAGAAACCAGAAAAAAATAGAAGCACTTCTTGGGAAAGTCGGAGAAATTGTATCCTGGACAAAGGTTTATGTTCCCCCCGCCGGATTTATTTCTCAAGCCCCTTATATTGTTGCGGTTGTAAAGCTTAAGGAGGGAAAAAATATTATCTGCCAGTATGTAGACTGGGGGGAAAGAGAACTTGTTATTGGACAAAAAGTAAAAACCATATTAAGACGTACCCAGGAAAGCGATACGGATGGGGTAATTCCCTATGGAGTTAAAGTAAAACCTGTTAATTAGGTGTCAGGTGCTAGGTTTTAGGTGTTAGATTATTATTCAACGTTTTTCTTATAACCTATAACCTTAAACCTATAACCTTATTTATTGTTTATGCAAATTACTGTTTCGGCACCCGGCAAAATTCATCTATTAGGGGAACATGCAGTCGTATACGGATATCCTTCTCTTCTTTCCACAATTGATAAGCGGTTAGAAGTGATATTGACCCTACTTGATAAATCAAACGATACCAAGGAAAAAATTCAGATTCAAACCCCTGAAGGAACCGGTCTTATTTATAAATCACTTGAAATTTTTCAGAAAGCCGCCAGACTTTCCCAGTTACCTCCGCTTCACATTAAAGTTGAGTCAGACATTCCAGTGGGCTCAGGTCTTGGTTCATCTGCAGCTTTATCGGTTGCTCTTATGGGGGCATTATTTAAAGGGATAAAAAATTTGTGGAATCCGGTTAAGATAAATGAACTTGCATATGAAGTGGAAAAACTCCAGCATGGAAATCCTTCAGGAGGAGACAACACAGTTGTTACATTTGGAGGCCTTGTCTGGTTTAGGCGCGAAACAGAATTTCTAAAATCCATTTGGAATTTGCCTTCTGCCTCTTATCATCTTCCCTCTCTTATTCTTATTGATTCGGGCCGTCCCAAAGAGACAACCGGAGAGATGGTGTCCTATGTAAATAGACTCTATACCCAAAAGAAAACTTTTTATGAAAATATTTTTAAGGACCAGGAAAGAGAGACGCGAAATCTTTTAAGTGCATTAAAAAAGGGAGATAGGGAAAATGTAAAACGCGCTTTTTATCGGGGTGAGAAAAATTTGGAAAAAATGGGGGTTGTAGGTAAAAAAGCACAATCCCTTATCCGTTCTATTGAAAAGCTCGGGGGGTTTGCCAAAATAAGCGGAGCCGGAGGAATAACAGAAGGAAGCGGAATGATTCTATGTTATCTATCTAATTTTGAAAAAATAGAAGAAATTGCTAAAAAATTTGGATGTAATATTCACAAAGTAAACCTGGGAGTGGAAGGAGTAAGGATAGAAAATGGAGAATAAGATTACGGTTACCGTTTGCGGAAAAGTGATGCTTCTGGGAGAGCACAGTGTAGTTTATGGAGGATTGTGTCTTGCAAGTGTTGTTAATAAATACATAACCGTAACTGTTGCTCGGAGTAGTACCAATACAGATGAACTTTTTCTTCCTGACAAAACAGGAGATCAATTTATCCTATCCTCACTTAATTCTTTTCGGAATTCTTATAAAACCCCTCCGTTATTAATTCGTACCACATCTGATATCACCGGATTCGGATTGGGGTCATCATCTGCTGTTGTCATAGGAATTGTAAAGGGAATTTCTTCTTTTTTATCCCTGAATCTTTCAGATAGGGAAATCTTTGATATATCCTACCGTGCAGTTCTGGGAGTCCAAAAAGTTGCCTCAGGATTTGACATAGCTACGTCTTTATACGGAGGGACCATTTTATTTAACGGAAAAACAAAAGTTGCAGAAATACTTTCAAAAGAAAATTTACCAATAAGTGTTTTTTTCAGCGGAAAAAAAGCAAGCACGGTTTCATTAGTTAAAAAAGTAAGAAATGTCCATGAAAAGAACCCGCAAAAGCTAAAAGATTTTTTTGGAAAAATTGAAGAATGTGTGACCGATGCAAAAATTGCTCTTATAAAAAAAGATTGGGAAAAATTGGGAATGGCTATGAACAAAAACCATTCCATATTAAAACGTATGGGAGTAAGTACTCCCTATCTTGATTGCATCGTACAGACGGCTCAAGAGAGGGGGGCATACGGAGCGAAACTATCAGGTGCCGGAGGAGGGGATTGTGTGATTGTTCTTACACCTACTGATCAAAAAGATAAAATTATTTCATCTCTTGAGGCAATTGGAGTAAAACACCTTAATATTTCAGTAGGAGGGAGTGAGGGTGTTAGAATAAGTACATTACTATGAAACAAACTGCAGTTGCCTGTTCCAACATCGCATTTATCAAATTCTTCGGAAAAAAAGATGAGATGCTTCGCATCCCCATGAACAGTTCAATTTCCATGAACTTAAAGAATGCTACAAGCACGACAACGGTTGAATTTTCAGAAGAGGTTCACACGGATAGTATCAATATGACAGATAGAGAAAAAGAAAGAATTGTCACCCATCTAGACCGGATAAGAAAGATTGCGAAAATTTCCCTGAAAGCAAAAGTAGTCACTGAAAACAATTTTCCCAAAGGTAGCGGAATTGCCTCATCTGCATCCGGATTTGCAGCACTTACTGTTGCTGCGACAAAAGCGTTAGATTTAAATTTATCGGAAAAAGAACTCGGTATGTTATCTAGAGTTGCTTCAGGGTCTGCATGCAGGTCAATCCCCACAGGATTTGTAAAATGGGAAAAAGGAACAAAAAATGATGATTCTTATGCATTTTCCTTATATCCCCCCTCCTACTGGAATTTAAAAGATGCAGTCGTTATTGTCGATCGAAATCAAAAACCCATAAGTACATCTAAAGCTCATGGATTATCCTGCACCAGTCCTTTTCTTAGTAAACGTTTTGAGGGAATGGATGAAAAAATAAAAGAATGTGAAGGTGCTTTAGCAAAAAAAGATTTTGAAAGATTAGGAGAACTGATCGAAAGTGAGGCTTTAAATATGCATGCGGTTATGATGACTGCACATCCATCCATATTTTATTTCCGACCCGGAAGTATTTCTGTTATGGAAACGGTATGGAAACTTAGAAAAGAGGGAATACAAGCATATTTTACTCTGGATGCGGGACCAACGGTGCATGTAATTTATGAAGGTAAGGAAGAGGATCGAATTTTGCCGGTTCTTAAGAAATTAGAAAGTGCAAAAGAGATTATTGTAAGCGAAGTTGGAGAGGGAGCAAAAATTATCTCAGACCATCTTTTTTAAATGAAAAAAGTAAAAATACAAAATATTCCTAAACATGTAGCTTTTATAATGGACGGAAATAGAAGGTGGGCAAGAGAACGTAAGCTCCCACTTCTTCAGGGACATAAAAATGGAGAAGATAGAATTGAACCTTTAGTTGACATGGCAATTGAATATCATATTCCTTATCTTACTTTTTGGGCTTTTTCAACAGAAAACTGGAAGAGATCTCCTGAGGAAGTTGGCTATCTTTTGAGTTTATATAAGAGAAATTTGGACAAAACCGTGGATGTATTTCGTAAAAAAAATGTACAAGTTAAAGTGATTGGAGATTTAAATAAATTCCCTAGAGACTTACAGCAAAAAACAGCCAGATGGATAGAACTGACCAAAAAGAATAAAAGTATTACCGTAATCCTTGCATTAAGCTACGGAGGAAGAGATGAGATAATTCGTGCTGTGAATAAAATATTAAATAACAAAAAACAAATAACAAATAACATAAAAATTACAAAAGAAGATTTAGAGAAAAACCTAGATACAGCGGGAATTCCTGATCCAGATCTCATGATTAGAACAGGTGGAGAGAGACGACTTTCAGGCTATCTTCTTTGGCAAATGGAGTATGCCGAGTTTTATTTTACGGAAAAATACTGGCCAGAATTCACACCTGAAGAATTTGTCAAAGCCCTACAGGATTATTCAGAACGGATAAGAAGGTTTGGGAGGTGACGTGAAGCGTCATCCTGAGCGACCCGAGCTTATCGAGGGGAGTCGAAGGATCCCAAACGGAATCTAGACATAAACGGGATTCTTCGCTAAGCTCAGAATGACAATGAATTTTCTAGATTTTCTTTTTCCCCGTCGCTGTGTCTCGTGCGGAAAATTAGGAGGATATTTTTGCAGGAAATGCGCAAATTCCATTCATTTTTTTGACGAACAGATTTGTCCGATTTGCGCAAAGCCTTCAATTGACGGAAGAACTCACATTAAGTGTCAAACTTCACACACAATCGATGGATTGTATAGCGCTGTTTATTTTAAAGATGCAATTAAAGACGCCATCCATCAATTTAAATACCAACAGATAAGTGATTTATCAGAGGTACTGGCTAAAATACTGGTATATAAGTTTCCCACCCACCTTATTCATTTTGATTTTTTATGCAGCGTGCCTCTCTACCGATCGCGTGAGAAAGAGAGAGGATTTAATCAAAGTTTTTTATTGGCCAAACATATGGGACGTATATGGGGAATTCCGGGAACAGATAAGCTTTTGGTTCGTACGAAAAAAACAGTCCCTCAGGCAGATTTAAAAAAAGAGGATAGAGAAAAAAATGTAAAAGATGCTTTTTCTTTATCAAGAGATATCAATTTGACAGATAGATCAATTGGACTTGTTGATGATGTCTCAACCACCCGCTCAACTCTTGTGGAATGTGCCAAAATTTTAAAACGCGCTCATGCAAAGTTTGTCTACGGAATCGTGATTGCGCATGGGTCATGATATAATAAACAGCTAGTTTGACCTGAAAGTATTTTTAGGGTTTACCCTAAAAATATTTTTAAATTTACGAAGTAAATTGGCCGAATTGCTTTGCAATTCAAAAATATTTTCAGGGTTTACCCTGAAAAATTTGTTTACAAATTTTTTAGGGAGGAGTCGCATAGTTGGTCCATTGCGAGAGTTCGCTAAACTCTTGAGCCGCAAGGCTCGCGTGGGTTCAAATCCCACCTCCTCCGCTTATGAAAAAAACTAACTTAAACCACATTAAAAGAAAAACACTTCCTATTCTAAAAGAGGCTGGGGTGACTCGATCTGCTCTTTTTGGTTCTTATGCCAGAGGAGAAAATAAAAATGAAAGTGATATAGATATTTTAATAGATCTGCCTCAGGATAAAAGTCTATTTGATTTTGTAGACTTAAAATTAAAACTACAAGAAGCCTTGGGAAGAAACGTTGACTTGGTTGAGTATATAAGTATAAAACCGCAGTTGAAAAATAGTATTCTAAAAGATCAAATACAGATTCTATGAAGAGAAGCATAGGTGTCTATTTAGACGATATTTTTCAAAGTATCCGGTTAATTGAAGAATATACGGAAGGCTTAACCAAAAAGAAGTTTTTAGACAGTATTGACAAACAAGACGCAGTCTTAAGAAGATTTGAAATCATTGGGGAAGCCGCACGTCACATTCCGCTTGAATTTAGAAATAATCACCCTAAAATTCCCTGGAAAAAAGCAGTGGGAATGAGAGATGTTATGATCCACGGATATTATGAGATAAATCTTGATCGGGTATGGAACACTATCAAGAAAGACTTACCCAAATTTAAAGAACAAATTGAGGAATTAATTTAAAGGAGAGGTCGCATAGTGGCCTAGTGCAGAGGTTTACTAAACCTCCGTCCTGTCAAAGGGACCGCGAGTTCGAATCTCGCCCTCTCCGCAGCGTAAGAAATCCCGTCTAAATCGGGATTTCAACGCTGCTGGAACGCTGAAATTTTCAGCAGAAAATTTCTTGCGTTGCCGCCTTCATGTTTTATTACACCTATATTCTTCAAAGTAAAAAGAACAAGAGCCTTTATATCGGTTACACTTCGGATTTAAGGAAAAGATTAGATAAACATAATTCAGGGAGAAACCTTGCTAACGAAACCCTTTATACCTTACAAGTTAATATATTACGAGGCCTTTCTCAACAGAATTGACGCCAAGAACAGGGAGGAATGTTTGAAGGGTGTATATGGAAGAAAAACGATTAAAGCAGTACTTAATAGATTTTTGGAAAATACCTCAAATTCGAAGGAACGTTGAAATTTATGGAATAAATTTATTACGTTCCGGTTCAGGAAGTGCGTTTATTAAGAAACATAAAATTGTTATACTCAAATAAGATTATATATTTAATTATTATGACAATATTTGGTTATAAAATCTCGAAATTAGCAGTCGTTGTATTTATAGTCATAGTTTTTTTGATTTTCCTTAGTAATTTAATCATGAAACAAATAGCGAGGGAACCTGAGTGGTTGGTCGAAAGAAATCGATTAGCAAACGAAGAGAAAATTCGAACGTCAGATTGGCAAATATATAAAAACGATGAGTATTATTTTAAATTTCAAAATCCTCCAATGACTAAAGTTGATGATTGTATAATTACAGACTGTTCACTTAGTGTTGTTTTTGGTTCTGAGAATTATAAAGAACTTTATGGGATAAAAAATGCAAATGGCCCAACAAGAAAATATTTTATGGGTATTATGGTAAAAACAAGTCCTTTGGAAGTTAGTCTGAAAGAGTACGTAGAAAATCAAAAAAATGCTATTAAAAATATATCCTTATCCAATCGCGAAGCACTGGGTAAAGATCTAAATGTTGACTGGATTGTTAAAACAAGTGAAATAGAGAATATACAAGGATATGTTATTGAAACAGTTAATTATGATGACAATACACCATCAAGAAGATTTTTTATTCCCTTAAAAAACAATCAACTACTGGTCATTCTTGAAGTTGGGAGAAATATCGACGACATATTGTCAAAATTCGTATTTAACTGAATTCATGATATAAATAGGTTCTAACTTTGTATATGGTCTCCCGCCTGATGGGATAGAAAGAAAAATGAGATTTAGATTGGTATAAAGATCCATACTTAATTCGATGAATTTAATTCTTTCTTCTTTCCATACGCTACAACCAAATGGGATTTGAACCATAAATACAAAATACGAAATGCATCGTAACAAAATTACGTTTCATCTACTTTTCTGAATTTTACAGGCGGTATTTTCAAAGCGAAAAACTTATTATAATCCTTTGCATGCTAAAATCTTTTTATGTCTGATGCTTTGGGAATCTTAAGGGAAAAGTTTGGCTATCATGATTTCAGATTTACCCAGGAAAAGATTATTGAATCCGTAATGTCTCTGAAGGATACTTTTGTCCTGATGCCCACAGGTGGCGGAAAATCTCTCTGTTTTCAGATTCCCGCCCTTTTATTTACAGGTACTACTATTGTTGTTTCTCCTCTTATATCCCTCATGAAAGACCAGGTAGATAGTTTAAAATTGTCCGGTATTCCTGCTGCTTTTTTAAATTCCACCCTTTCATACGAAGAACAAACAGCAATTATCCATCAATTGATCAATCAGAAGCTGAAATTACTCTATGTTGCACCAGAACGTTTATTAAACGAGAATGGTCAATTCCTCAGTCTTCTTTTAAGAGTTCATATTTCTCTTTTTGCAATTGATGAAGCGCACTGCATATCCCATTGGGGTCATGATTTTCGGCCGGAATATTTAAAATTATCAAAACTTAAGAAAAACTTTCCCCATATACCTGTCGTTGCCCTGACGGCTACTGCTGATGATCTCACACAGAAAGACATTCTGGAAAAATTATCCCTTGTACATCCCAATGTTTTTATTTCTAGTTTCAACAGGAAAAATATCCATTACTATGTGGAACCCAAAAAAAACACCTACAGAAGAATTACAGACTATATCCGTTTACACCATGACGAATCTGGAATTATCTATTGCCTTTCCAGGAAGAGTGTGGAGAGTTTAGCTTCTGATCTCTCCGGTGATGGATTTTCAGCCAAGCCTTACCATGCAGGGCTTTCCAAAAATATCCGTGATAGGAATCAGGATTTATTCATCAAGGATGAAGTAAAAATTATTGTTGCTACCATTGCTTTCGGACTGGGTATCGACAAATCAAATGTGCGCTATGTCATCCACCTGGATCTGCCAAAAAATATCGAGAGTTATTATCAGGAAACCGGAAGAGCGGGAAGGGATGGAGTAAAAAGTGAAGCGCTTCTTTTCTATAGCCGCGGGGATGTTTTAAAACTGAAAAAGTTTGCTGAGATTGAAAATGACCCCGTCCAATCGGAGATTATGCTTGATAAACTGCGGAAAATGGCTAGATACGGTGAGATAACTACCTGCCGCCGCAAATTTATATTGAACTATTTCGGAGAGGATTTTGACGGTAATTGCAATTCTTGTGATATATGTCTGACTGAATTTGAAAGAATCGACGGTACTATCATTGCCCAAAAAGCTTTATCAGCAGTTGCCAGAGTCGGACAGCGTTTCGGTACAAATTATATTATTGATTTTCTAAAGGGAGCAAAATCGGAAAAAATTTGGCCATACCACAAAAATTTAAAAACATACGGCATAGGCGCGAATCTAACTTCCGACGAGTGGAGACACTACATCCATGATCTTATTGAATTAGGATTTCTAAAACAGGTAGGTGGGCAATACCCGGTTCTTAAACTTACCGAAAAAAGCCTTGATGTATTAAAAGGCAAGGAGAAAGTGATGCTTGTGAAAATTGCCAAAAAAACGGAACTGATTTCCGAGTCTTCCAAAGCATATGAAAAAGATCTTTTTACACTGCTAAAATCCATACGCCTCACACTGGCCACAGATGCCAAAGTACCGGCATATATTATTTTTTCTGACGCGACCTTAATTGAGATGTCTACCTATTTGCCCCAAACTATGGAAGAACTAGCCTGGATTTCCGGTTTTGGAAATATTAAACTTAAGCGTTTCGGGGAAATATTCTTAAAGTCCATTAAGGAGTATTGTGTCTTGAAAGGGTTAACCTCAAAAATACTAATGAAGAGTCCCAAAAGACATAGAAGAACTAGAACTGACTCGGCACTGCATAATCAGGTCTGAGTGATAAATCTAGTATATTGCTCTATACTAGAGTGCTAAAAGATGCTCTTTTAGCCTAATCTTAAGAAGTATTACTAGCTTTCTTTTCAGATATATAAAACCGCGTCAGACTATAGAAATGTATTACAATTGGTTCGAATAGAGACGCATCGGGTCCGCCTTCGCTTCGCTGAAGCCCCGCTAAGCGGGACGAAAGCGGGTTTCACCCTTTTTCAGCTCGGCTTCCGCGAGATAAAATCCGCTATAAATTAGTATATATTTCAGCTTATTTTCAGAAGCAACTGGTAACATAATTGTTTCTACCCAATGAACAAGCATTTAGTTATCGTTTTTATTATTGTTATCGGAATTCTCACTAGTATTATTGGTTATAACCGTTTTTTCAAATATACTTCTAAGTCTGGTATTACTTTAAATCAAAATACCCAACCAGAAGATCTCGGCGGACCAGTATATAAACCCAATCCGCTTTCCATAGAATACATGCGGAAGCAGGAATACCCAGGGAGCGACATTGTTATTGAACAGACGCTGCCCTCCGGGGCAAATTACAATAGGTACATTGCTTCTTATAAATCAGACGGTTTGAAAATATTCGCACTACTGACAATACCGTTTGGTGAAAAACCCAAAACTGGCTGGCCGGTCGTTATCTTTAATCACGGGTATATTCCACCAAAGCAGTACCGGACAACCGAGAGATATATTGCCTATACGGATGCTTTTTCCAGAAACGGCTATATGGTCTTTAAATCCGATTACCGGGGACATGGAAATTCTGAAGGGCAGGGAAACAGTTATGGATCAAATGGTTACACGATTGACGTATTAAATGCTGTTGCATCGATGAAAAAATACAAAGATGCTGACCTGAATAGAATTGGCATGTGGGGACATTCTATGGGGGGACATATTACGCTTCGGTCCATGGTAGTAAGCCACGATATTAAGGCAGGAGTTATTTGGGCGGGAGTAGTTGCATCGTATCCGGATTTAATTTCTAAATGGCGAAGGGGAAATACACCTGTCAATACGACTCTGTCACCGTTTCCAACATCCTCTTCCCGAGGTGGTTGGAGACGAGGGTTTATTGACCAGTATGGAACACCAGAAGAGAATCCAGAATTTTGGAATTCCATTTCTTCAAATTCTTACCTTGCCGATATATCTGGTCCACTCCAGCTTCATCATGGAACAGAAGACCATTCAGTACCTTACGAGTTTTCCCAAACCTTAGCCGAGCAGTTAAAACAAGCAGGCAAAGAAGTAGAACTCTATATTTATCCTGGTGATGAACATGATATTCCCAATAACTTTGGTACTGCAATGCAAAGATCAGTTGAGTTTTTTGATAAATATCTTAAATAGATCATTGAAGCAGCTCTTGGGCAGATTTTAGGTTTTTATTGTAAAAAAGAGCTTTATCAAATTCTTTTTTTGCTTCATCTGTTTTTCCCTGTTTTTGAAAAATTCTTCCTCTTAAAATATAAAGCTCCGAAAAAGCCCGGTTATCATTATTTATAATCTTATCTGTCAACTCAAAAACTCTTTCATAATTTTCCAATTCAAAATATGCTTCAATTGGTTCAATCTGATACCAGAGTGTCCGGAAAGGAAGTCTATCGTCAACCATCTCAAATTCCGAAACAGCACCGTCAAAATCACCGGTATGATAGAGCGCAACAGAGAGGTTAAATCGGGCATATATAGTATCTGGGTTTAACTCCAATTCCTTTTGAGAATTGTCTGCTGCTTTTTTCCATGACGTTATTACATCGGCATCTTCACCTAAAATACTTTTTGCCAGGGGTTCTTTATCGGGAGAGACAAGAACCAAATATTCATAATTAAACATCTGCCAGAGTCGCATAAATTGCAAATAGGAATACCTCAAGTTGTGACCTTGCAGTGAGTCATCCTGTATGAATTCTCCTGTGGTGTCATCGTATCCTTTAATTACTCTGTAATGTCCAATATCATCAGTTTCTTTTAAAAGAGTTCTGGTTACAACAGGAATATCATAAGTGATGAATTGCTTTATAAGCTTAATAGTGCCATTTGGCCGATGGAATGGGACAAGCTTGTACTCCGAAGCTTTTTCTGCTAGCTCACCCAAAGTAACTGATTTATCATCATTATTTCCCTGAGTTTGCTGATACGGTCTTAAGTCCTGTCCTAACTCTTGCTGGCTTTTGTTGACTCCATAGTAAGAAAGAGCCATGGATAAAGCTGCGGGACCGCAATTATTAAATGTTTGAAATACCTGATAATCATTTTCAATGACATAAGTTACTGGAAGCGGTTGCAGAGTAGGGGTTAGTGTAACGGCGGGAGTGTCAGTAACGGCAACTTCAGTTGGAAATACACTAGAAACAGGCGGTTTATTTTCATACATTTTAAAAAACACGATCATACTTAAAACAATTATCGAAAAAATAAGAAAAGGTTTTATCATGGCAGTATTTTACCAAAATCATTAGCAACTAGATTTAACTCATTACCCATTCTATAATTAACCCCCGGGGTAGATGAATTATGATTTGATTTGAGGATTACATTTTTTAACTTCATCAATAAAATATTCTGTGAAGTTAGCAGGTTGGAATCTCATCGCAACAAAATCAAGAACTCCATGGTTTACAGGTTTTAAACCCAGCAGCATTAACAATGAATTTATCTGATTGATAAACAAGCTTTGATTAACATTTTCAAACATATGCATATTAATTCCATATTGGTAATACAGTCCGATAATAGTTAATATTTCCATTATATTCATATCATCAGATAGTTTTATCACTAACTCTTTCAACTTTTTTTGCATCATTTGAAGGTATTGTTTGTAATAAATAGGGTCCGGATAATAGTGCCATACTTCGTTATTAGTGATCCAGCAATCTTTCGGTAATGCATCAAAACATATACCGGACAGAGCAACTACCTGAGTATCCTTGTCAGTATAAGGATCCGAATATTTTTTGGCTAATGGGATAATTATTTGTTTTACCATTGCACTGTGTTCTCCTTGGGACGTCCTTTTCTCTGCTAATAATTTTCCTCCTTTGCCTTTATATGCCTGTTTTTTGTGCAGTTCTATTAACCAGGTTCTGTTATTTTGAAAACCTTTGTTTGTCAAACTTAGGAGGAAATATTTCTCCTGTTCGATAGATCTTTTTATCAAAGAAACGTGTTCTTCATTCGTCAGGTCAGGATAAGGTTGTTTACCATATCTAAAGTATTTATTGTCATTATCAGAATAATACTTTGACCATTTTCCATAAGGATCGCGAACTAATCCTTTCCAGAATGAAATAAGTTTTTGTTCTTTATTGTTTTTACTATCTACAGCTTTTCTCACACTATCTAATTCTGGAAAAACTCTTTCTTGTATCAGTTTTGATAGTGTTATTGGCAAATCAATCATTAAAAATATCAAATCTTTATTCTAAATTTGCCATGGTTTTTAACAGTTCCGCCGACCAACGATAGATATTGTAATTTTTTACAATCTCACGCATTTTCCGGATTTTTCTTATCTGTTCCGATGGTGTCATCTCAAGACCTGATTTGATGGCTTCAGACATGTGTTCTGTGTTGTAAGGATTCACTATAAAAGCATCTTTCAGTTCCCGGGACGATCCGGCAAACTGACTGAGAATGAGTACCCCCCTTTCATCATCTCGGGCGGCAATAAATTCCTTCGCTACGAGATTCATCCCGTCATGAAGAGAAGTAACCAAACAGATATTGGCAAGCCGGTAAAAGTGATTCAATTCTTCATGATTGTAACGTTTCTTGAGAAAAATAATCGGTTCCCAGCCTTTTGATTTAAATTTCTGGTTAATTCTTTCAAATTCCATAACCACTTCGTTTTCAAAATCTTTATATCTTTTAATTTTGCTTCGGGATGGGGGAGCAATTTGAATAAAAGTAAACCTGTTTTTATACGAAGGATATTTTTCTAAGAAGTATTCGATCGCTTTAAAACGTTCAATAATGCCTTTCGTATAATCCAATCTATCCACGCCTAAACCGATATACTCAGACTTTATATTTAACTGCTTGCGAATATTACTTATGTTTATTTGTGAGGACTGGTCATGTGACTGATAATGAAAACCGTTATAGAAAGCGATACTGATAGGAAAAGGTTTGATGCGTGTTGTATGATCGTTCTTGGTGACAGTAAACTGTTCCCAGTCGATTAAAGATTCAAGCTCCCGTCCGATAGTATCGATAAAATTATTACAATGCAGCTGGGTATGAAAACCCAGGAGATCTGCTCCCAGTAATCCATCCAGCAAGTCTTTTCTGAAAGGACATATGCTGAATGATTCGGAGTTTGGCCAGGGAATATGCCAAAATAGCCCAATTACAGCATCTGGTCTCCCCTTTTTTATCATCCGGGGAAGCAAAGCAAAATGATAATCCTGTAGCAGAATAATCGGTTTATTATATTTTTTTATTTCTGAAAGAACCGCACTTGCGAATTTTCCGTTTACTCTTTTATATTCCTCCCAATCCTCTTTTCTAAAAGTGGGTCTTGTATGAGCCAGATGACATAGCGGCCAAAGACCTTCGTTGGAAAATCCGTAATAATATCCTTTTTCTTCTATTTCATCCAACCAGATTCGTTTTAAAGTATATTTAGGTTCGTTGGGAGGTACTTTAATTTTATTGTCTTTATCAACAACTAGCTTGTCAGCATCTCCACTCCCATGGGCAATCCAAATCCCTCCGCACGCCTGAATGATAGGCTCAATAGCCGTAACCATTCCGCTTGCCGGAAAATAATAACTTATTTTGTTGCCCTCTTTGGTATGGATATAAGGTTCCCTGTTTGAAACGACGATTATAGTTCTTCCTTTAAGGGTATCTTTGATAAATTCTTTCAGTCTTTCAGCTGTCCAGGGAGAATCTACTTTTTCGAGCCTAAGTCGTGCCTCTTCACTGGCGACTGACCTTGCTTCGGTAAGATTCCTTTGGATGTTTGAAAGCTCTTTAATCAACGGATTGAATAAAGGAATATTGGGAACACTTTTTTTATTATCGGTATTTAGTTGGGCTGATTTAATAGAATCAACTAAACTTTTGATAGGTTCATAAATTATCCACCTGAGGATAAGAAGAGTTGCAACAGAGAGAAAGAATGCCTGGGTAAACAACCGGATAAGGTTTGTTTTCCAAATGTCTGTCAATCGGGTATTAATATACCCTGCATTTTGGACGATCAAAAGTGAGCCAACTACACTCTTATCGTCATGAAGAGGTACGGCAAAAACATACATTTTCTTATCTTTGAAATTCACAAAATCACCATTTGCTTTGTCACTATCCATAACATCTCCGGCGATCTTTTGAGCTTCAGATATTTCGTTGGGTAACGTAGAGGATACAGCTACAATATTATTTTGATTATCAACTATAGCTAGTCCTGCAAACCTTTCCTTATTGGCATATTTTTCTACAACTCCTTGAAGATATTTTTCGGATTTATTGATGAAGTTAGGTTCTACTGTTTCTCTGAGGCTTTCTGCAAGAAGAGTAGATCTATATTGGATATCATTCCGAAGCCTTAATTCTTCGTTTGTAACCTGTGTGAAAGCGAAGAAAACTACAGTAAGACTTACGATGGCGATAATAAGCAAAATCGCTGCAATTATTCTTTTCATGGGAATGTATATTTTACCACAGATTCACATTATTCTCACCTCTGACGCGATTAATCTTTTGAAGAATTTGGATGTTGAAGTTGGGTACTAATAATTATTTACGGATAAAAATAATTTCAGAATCTGTGACGGATTTTTTTTCATAATTGAGATCTGCTGATACTGATGCTACTAAGAAATTGGTTTCAGAAAAAGATAACGGGAAAAAATTGTTAGCATTTTGCCCGTCACGCAAATCCACTGCAATTGCATCCGGTTTAATTATTTCATAATTTTTGTTTAACAGTATGGTATTTCCGTGGGTAAAGTGTGCTGCAATGTTATTTTGGGTCATAAGAAGACCAGAGCGAGGAATTTGAGAGATAAATCTGTCGAGGAATTTTGCATCCTGCGTCTCCTGATAAAAAACAGGATGGGTAGCTAACATAAGGGGACCATGAAGATAAAACCTGTGAAGGAATACCACGATGCATATAGTTCCCAGAGCCCAAAATGAGAGAAACTTTTTTAAAACCGTACTTTTTTGTATGCGGATGATTAATTCCAAAGAGGATAAAAACATAATGGGGGAAAGAAGGGCGTTATAATGAAATCCCAAATCCCACCGGGTTGCTGCGGTATTTAGAACAAAGCGTTCTAAATAGTGTTCGATAATAAGGGGAAAAGAGGCAAATGATGCAATCGGCAAAAATCCAAATGTGGCAAAAGTTAGGATAATTGATCGAAATTTAATGCCGGTTGGATAAAAAAAGCGGGTTATCCATTCGTACCAAACATGGGGTACTGCTGGCTGATAAACATAATTTCCTCCTAAAAAAGGAATAAGTATTTTTGTTGCAAGAAGTACATAGATAAATCCAAATAAAATTGTCAGAAGTCCCACTTTAACCTCTTTTTCTTTTTTAAGCAGGAGAAATAACCCGAGCATAATTGCAAGAACCGCCATATTTTCCTGAAATCCGGTTGTTATGATAAGAAAAATCCAATACAGCTTCCATTTTTTTTGATACATTGCCCATAGGGTCAGCATTAAAGGAAAAAGGGAAAAAACAATATTATGAACATCCGTATACAGGGCGTTTTGTAAGCCCACATACCCTAAAAAGCTAACGATAAGTGAAATTCTTACAATTCTATTTTTTATGAATTTTTGCGCCATTAAATATGCAACGCATGCGCTTAACCCCACAAATAGTGACTGAGAAATGAGTATTATTTCAGGTTTTTTAGTAAACCAGTAAAGAGGAGATAAAAAAATTACGCTTGGATTAAAATGATCTGCCCAGACAATTTTACCAAAGGGCGGATTAAGCTGGGAAATAAAAGGAAATTGAAAACGCGAGAGTTTCCAGATAGTTGTGTCCAATATTCCAAAGTCGTACCAAAATGCATTGTATTGCCAATAGCGGTTAAGGGAAACCAGTGATGCGGCAAGAGAATATAAAAAAACAAACAGAATAATTAGCAAAAATTCGATCCGGTCAATTTTTCTTTTTTCCATTGGATAATACAATCATACTCTTCTTACAGTTTCCTCCTGATCCGCTTACCAGAACGGTAAAATGAGAGCCTCTATACGCATGCACTCCTGCAATATTTGCTATACTGGCTAAATGAGATACTGGCAGCATTGGAAATATAAACACCTGACTTTCTTTTTTATAAGCATCGTTTTTGTTGCATTTCTTACCCGACTGGAATTATTTCACCAAATTTTGATTTCTCTGGGTAGCTACGGATACATAGGAGCATTTTTTGCCGGAATTCTTTTTGTTTCTACCTATACTGTCAGTATTGGAGCGTTGCTTCTTCTTATCTTGGCGGAATACTTAAATCCTTTTGAAATTGCTTTCATTGCAGGAGTGGGAGCAGTTTTTGGTGACTATACCATCTTTAGACTGGTTAAAGACAATCTGGTGGATGAACTGGGTGATATATACAAGAAATTCGGAGGCAAACATTTCTCACATCTTCTTCATACCCGTTATTTTAGTTGGTCACTGCCTGTGATTGGAGCGATAATAATTGCGTCCCCCCTCCCTGATGAATTGGGAGTCGGTCTTATGGGTATATCAAGGATGAAGACGGGTAAGTTCCTTATATTATCTTTTATTCTTAATTCGATAGGGATATTTATCGTTGTTACGGCTTCTGTACTGGTTAATCCTTAACCGGAACTCCGGTTTTTTTGGTGTATGAATATACTTTCTTTCTTTAAAAGAAACAGAATTACATTCAAAAGTAAGACAAGCGGGGAAATAATTGTTGAGGAGTATTTTGGAAAAAAAACACTGTATATGAACGGAGTTGCCCAAAGCGGAGGAGAGTTTGAATACATGTGGAAAAAAGTTATAGATCGGATTAAAAAAGAGAAACTTAACACCTGTTTAGTATTGGGTGTAGGGGGAGGAACGGCATTTAACTATTTAAAACAGAAATATAGAAATGTGTTTATTACCGGGGTTGAGTTAGATCCTGTAATTATTGATGTTCAAAAAAAGTATTTTTCCATAGAGAAGGAAAGCAATATTAATCTAATTTGTGAGGATGCATTTAAATGGGTTGATAAATATTTAAATAAGAGTAAATTCGATCTGATTATCGTTGATTTGTACCATAATAGATTAAATCCTCTCATGGCCCGGAATAAAGAATTTATGGGGAAGATTAAAAAACTTCTTTCTGAAAATGGGTTTGTTATTTTTAACGCTCACTTTCAACCGGAAAAGCCTGAGGAATTGGATGAATTTTTAAAAATATGTGAGGGTATATTTTCAACACAGGAAATTGTGTTTAGCTATAAATACAACCGGATGGTTTTATTAGGTACCTGATATTTCTTTTTCTGTTTTCCAGTACGCGTCATTTTTATCATCTATCACTCCGTATTTATCCATATATCTTAGATTTATTGGAAGCGGGAAGGTTGATTCCTTTGGGATAAATTCAAGAAGGGTATAAGCAGGCTGAGTATCCCGGTACCGGATAATTGTTATGATTTTGCTGTTTTTCGGGATGTTTGTTCCACGACATACATACAATACATTTAGTTTTCCCGCTGCAGGACACTCAATAGGCATGGTAAGATAGTTTCCGACTTTTGAGCGGAGAGCAAGGCCGTTGAAATTTACCGTAGATAACCTGAAAACAGATTCAGCCTGTGCAACTTGCGGATCGACACGGTTATAGAAATAATAAAAAATGTAAGCACTATCCGGAATAACTATTTTTTTATATTTACTCTCAAGAGGCAGGAGAGATGAAAGCATTTGACGCGTTCCGAAATATCTTCCATATGCTTCATGTATATTTGCGTGCCAGTAGTATTGATGGTTAAAGTAAGCGATATTTATAATCAGTACAGCGATAATGCATCCAAGAAAAACAACAGATGCAGGGTATTTACGTGTGTTTTTATGGATAGTGATAAGTCCATAGCTTAAGAGAAGAGAGAAGAGGGGTACGGCAAATATGGTTCTTTCCGTCTCAGATCCCAACTCAGAAAAAGAGCTTCCGAAGAAAATAAGACCGATTAAACCTAGGATAATAAGGTTTTTAAGAAGTGAGTGGCGCTTCCAAAAATACAGAACTCCCAAAAAAATGAAAGGCGCGCTCCACAGATATAATACTCCGTTATAGGGAACATAAAATCGTCTGTCTACTTTATCTCCTCTTAAAAAAAGAAAATCAAAACTTAAATTATTGGAAAAATTTTGCAGGAGAAACTGCGGGTAAAAAATTAACTTATTGTGAAACATCCGGGTAATAAATAGGGGAAACTCCCTCTGATCTTCTCTAACTTGTTCCTCAAGAAGGGGATTGGCATGTACTTGATAGGTGCTGTCCTGATAAAGCCTCTGGCCTTGAGTTAATAGAAGGAGCTTTCCCATCATAAGAATAGGGAGAAGTAATAGAAATATTCCTGCTAGCCGCGATATTTTTTCTTGTGATTTTTTATAAATAGCTATCCAATAGAAAAGAATTGTAAAAGGGGCCAAAACCCATACGGAGTAATATGTGAGTATGCCTAAGGATAAAGATATGGAGCTTAAAAGTACAAGATATATGCGGCCTCTCTTATACCACCCTACAAAAAATGCAACTGAAAAAAGATAAAACATAAAGGCAACAATGGGGTCATATCCCATTCGGGACAACAAGATATGCCAGGGGGCAATACCTGTAAAAAAGAGCGTAAGGAGAGATATTTTTCTTCTGTCAAATACTTTATAGGAGATAAAATAAATGAGAATTAAACTTATCATGCCGGCAGTTATTGCGGAGAACCGTACTGAAAATTCATTAAGACCCAAAAGGGCAATGAAAGGAATTTGCCAGTACATATATCCCGCAAGTTTATAGTCTCCGACAGAAACCAGGATAAACGGAAGAAATTTACCATCCTCATCATGAAGAGTTCTTAAAACAGAATAGGCGTTGTATGAGAATGCTGCTTCGGTCTGTTCAAATCCTTCCGGGTTCTGTGTCAAGTAGAAGATGCGGATAGTAAAAGATAAAAAAAGCGTGAGGAAAAACAAAACTAAAAACTTCTTTTCCATTCTCAGTATTATAAACGATTATGATGAGTTTAGGATATATTTCTGAGCATTTTCCAACACTTGCCGTGCGGAGGTTGCTTTTCAGCGTTTATTTGCTAGTGTTAGAGTAAGACCAGTTGAGTAAATAAAAATGGTTCTCTATAATGAAACTATGACTGACAGAGAAACATCCAATTCGCCTGATAAATACGGATATGACATCAACGAGTCTCTGTTGACATGGAAAAGCCTTTCCCATCCGTATAAAAAAAGATCCCCCCTTTACGGTCAGACCATTCTTGCTTTTGCCCTTCTTATTAGTATTGTTTCTTATTTTATTTTCAGTTCTATACTTCTAATTGGAGGTGTTTTATCAACGTTACTTGTGGTCTATCTGATGTCTACTCTTCCTCCAGTTGAAGTTGAGCATAAGATTACTCCCTCAGGATTTATAAACGCCGGAAAGCTGTATCATTGGCAGGAGCTTTACAGTTTTTGGTTTGAGAAAAAATGGGAATATGATATTCTCGTTATCCAAACCCGTCTTTCTTTCCCGGGACAGGTACGTGCGGTTCTGGCAGATAACCATAGAGAAAAAATACGGGATATAGTTGGAAAATATCTGGTATTTAACGAACATCCTCAAAGAACATTTGTTGATAAACTATCTGACTTTATCACTCAAAAACTTCCTCTGGAGACATCTTAATAAGTAAACCTCAAGTTATATCCCTTGTTATAAAATTCTTACTTGATAAGAATTCATTATGCATTAAGATATAAGTAATAGATCCATTTCTTATATATTTACTATGAGGCAAAAATGGTCTGATGTGACCAAAAATCGAGCAAGATTTCTAAGAGAGAAAGAAGGGTATTCTTATGGACAAATAATAAAAGAACTTCATGTAGCAAGAAGTACTTTGCATCTATGGCTACGTAATTCACAGCGTCCAGAAAAATTTAAGATTAAAGATCGTATTGCTTGGCTTAAAACAATTCAACCCTTAGGTGCTCAAGCTAACCGTGAAAAAAGAGAACAAAGAATTGTTAAACTCACCAAGGAAATACAAAAAGAAATTAATCTGTTTCAGACAAACAAATCTATAAACCGTGCTTTTCTTTCTTTGCTTTATTGGGCAGAAGGCAGTAAGTACAGACATGATGGGATGATTTTTGCAAATACTGATCCAAGGCTAGTACTACTCTTTATAACAATGCTTCGCGCGTCATATGAGCTAGATGAACGTAAATTTCGAATACGACTTCACTTACATGATTATCACAATGAGAAACAAGTTAAAGCTTTTTGGTCCACTCTACTAAAAATACCGGAAAGTCAGTTTACAAAAACGTATAGAAAGCAAAGGAGTAAAGAAAAAACATTTCGTAAAAATTTTGGAGGTATCTGTTTTTTAAAGTATAATAGTATCGATCTAAAAGATAGACTCATCCAGCATGCATTTTCGTTGGGAGAAAAAATTACAGGAAAAATCACTGTCCCTGTAGCTTAACGGATAGAGCGCAGCCCTGCGGAGGCTGACATGTGAGTTCAATTCTCACCGGGGACACTAAAAAATTTCAAAGAAATTTTTCAAGGAGGGGTGCCGGAGCGGCTAAACGGCCAGGTCTCGAAAACCTTGGGAGGCGAAAGTCTCACGCGAGTTCAAATCTCGCCTCCTCCGCCGAATGTTATGTAGATATAATTTGGTAGTAATTTCCTTTATTTTTTATTTCCCAATTTTTATCTTCTTTATGGGCTAATAAGATCGAAGAGTAGTTACGAATATATTTTAAAAACCCGTTTTTATCATAGAAATATACTTCAGCTTTAAATTTGTTTGATTTGATGATTTTGTCCATACGAGTATTTAGTTTTTTTCAATAAGAGGATTGAACTTTTCTTACTTCTGACTGATAGCTTGAAAGTCCTATGCTAAAGTGAGCACTAGGAAATCTGGATTTTGTTTTTTCCTTTGCTGACCATGCGATAACTATATCCTGCCGAGTAAAAATAAGAGAAAGCGTTTTAAGAGTTTCTGCATTAAATGTATGTAAATCAGAAATATCCGCATACACAATTTCTGCATCACCCTTTTTAAGGGTATCCAAAATAGCTTTTATTCTGTTCCTATCTCCTAAATCTCCCAAGAAAAAATGCATAGGTTTTTTATTTATAAAACTTCGTGTTTTTAGATAATTCTTACTGGTTTTTAAAAAATGAAATTTTCCAAAAATATATTTTTCTAAAAACAGTCCTTGATGCATATCCAATCCTGTTTTTTTAGCCTCCTTGCTTAACAAATTAGAATACATGTATTTTTCATAATTTTGTAACGTTTTATTTCTGTTGATCGCAGCTATGCTTTTCTTTATCCAATCCAGAACGAAGGTGTTATTATCTATAATCCACCACTCGGAAACGTTAATGTAGGAAACAATTGATAGAAGAGCGCCGCTTCCCGCAAGAAAACCGACCCACTTTTTTTCATTAGATTTTTCTTTTGCTACTAAACTGGAAAGTATAGGAACTAAGTCTCCAAACCCGATATCTTCTTTGTGAACATAGAAAACGGGTTTTCTGTATATATTTTCCGTTTGTTTTTTCATGATGACATCTATTGTTTTGGCACGATTTTGACATAACTGAGGTTTCTTTTACCATGACAAAGTTGTCAGAAAAGCTGACAGCACCTGTGCTAGAATACGCTCGCCATATCTATGGAGACAGATAAATTCAAAAAGCTTTTTAAGAAGTACCGTCTCAAAGCAGAGTTCTCAACACTCTCAGAACTGAGTCTTTCTCTTGCTGAGAAAGGATTACTTTATGAAGAAAGTATCTTCTCCCATTGGCAGAAAGGAGCCAGAATTCCTCAAAGCAGAAACATACTTATAAAACTTATAGAAATCTTTGTAGAGAAAGAGGGGATGACCACCCTTGCACAGGCAAATGAATTTCTATCCTCAGCCGGGCAGGGGTATTTGTCTGAAGAGGAAATGAAAAATATTCCGAAACTTCATCACTCCATTTTTCAGGTTCCTCATGAGATTGCCAATTTCTGCGGGAGGGAAGAGATCTTCAACACACTTCTTCAGACGGATATCTCAGGAAAAGTCATATTGCTTCACGGGCCGGCGGGAGTGGGGAAGACGGCACTTGCGATAAAACTGGGACATCTGTTGAAAGACCGATTCAGTGACGGAGTATTGTGGTACAAAGTCGAGAAAGATAATCTGATGGATATTCTTCTCTCTATTGCCCTTATCTTCGGGGAGCAAACTGATAATATACATAACCTGCAAGTCAGAGCAACAATCGTGCGTGCCCTCTTGGCGAGTAAAAATGTATTGCTGGTTTTAGACAGCGCGGAACTCTGTGATGATATCTATCTCCTGATACCAAACTCCCAATCATGTACCACACTACTGACTTCGCAAAAAAACTATTTGAAAACGCCGATACTATACATAGATATACCTGTGAATGTATTCACCGATATGGAAGTGCTGATACTCTTTCGAGAAGTAATGAAAGAAAAATATTCACAAAATAGCGCAAACACCGTATTGCAAACGACAAGGCGGGTCGGAAATCTGCCTCTTGCCGTACATATTCTTGCAAGACAGTTAAAACATGTTCATCTTCCCATCACTCAGCTTCCCAACTTACTGGACGAAGAACCGTCTCTGATTCAAGAACTTCATTATGAGGACAAGAATTTATACGCCGCATTTACCACAAGTTACGAAAAACTGGATACGAAAACGAAGTCAGTTTTAGTATCTGCATCAATATTCAAAGGAAAAGACTTCTCTTCCCAATCAATCGCTTATATCAATGGTTTTCCTACATCATCTGCAATCAACATATTGAATAATCTTGTGGACTTATCCCTTGTCGAGCGCTCGACGAAAAGCAGGTACCGCTTGCACCCCACGATACAAGAATTCGTACGTGATAAATTAGACCATCCACGTTCATCATATTTATCATTCATTGCTATAGGAATCTTTTTATTTTTGACTGCATGGTGGATATACATGCAATTATTTAAAGAAAAGAGCGATGTTATGTATAACATCTTCGCAGTTTCTTACTGCATCTTAGCTTTTTATGGTGGAATATTTGGCATACAAACATCGTTCAAGTGGGGAGGATTAAAAACAATTCTCGGAAAGGCAATATGTATGTTTTCTATTGGATTACTCTTACAAGTATTTGGACAGTTGGCATATTCATATCGAAGAATTTACCTACCTTCGTACCCTCTTTATCCTTCTGTCGGAGATATCGGATTTTTTGGCACTATTCCTTTCTACATCTATGGCGCACTCCTTCTGGCTCAATCATCAGGAATCAAACTCAACTTCCATTCATTTAAGAAAAAAATCATTGCACTGTTTATTCCTCTTGTTATGCTAACAATAGCTTATTTGTTATTTCTGAGAGATTATGTATTTGATTTTACAAATCCAATTAAGGTTTTTCTCGATTTTGGGTATCCGCTGGGTGAAGCCATCTCTATTTCAATTGCTATAATCACGTTTATTTTTTCAAGAACCATCCTTGATGGAATTATGCGATCAAAAGCATTTTTTGTATTAATTGCGCTTGTTATCATGTTTATTGCTGATTACACCTTTATACTTACAACAGACATTTTTTATCCTGGAAATTTTATCGATTTCATCTATCTCGTTGCATACTTTACCATGACCATTGCACTTCTTCATTTAAAATCCATCCGTGTGAATGTAAGGAGCGCAGAATCCTAAAAGAAAATTGGGTATTCCGCATTGAGCTCAAGATCAACACGAGAAATATACTAACTTTGTCAGAAATTCTAACAGGGGAGTCTGCTAGAATAGTCCCGATGTGACTTCTGATACGCATAGATTCGGTAGGCTTTTCAGGAAATATCGGTTTAAGGGCCGAGTCTGCCACTCTGTCTGAACTGAGTCTTGCCCTTTCTTAAAAAGGTCTTTTTTAAGAAGAAAGTATTTTTTCCCACCGGCGTTGCTTATTTTGTCATGACTTTGGCACTTCTGAATCTGCGATCGCTCCATTTCTCCGTTTCCCAGAATGAAGAACAAGGGTAATCACTTTAAAAGTATTTCATCCTGTTCAAAAATATAGGTTCTTCCACTGGTTAATCTATTAAATATATCCTGAGTAACAACAGTACCGCCTGTATAGGTTTGTTCTTTACCTACCTGTTTATGGTCATCGTGTACTAGATCATTCTCATGCAGATGTACATGTTTTATCTGAATGCCGCGAGTAAAAAGAACATGTTCTATCCGTTCTTGTGCTTCTTTTACATCTAAGCTACCCATCATCAGATGTCCAGTATCAAGAGTTAATTCAATATTATCAGGTACAGATTCCCATTTTGTTTGCCCATGTTTTAAAGTCCAATCCATATATACTTGTTCCGGTGCATTTTCCCAATAGAGCGGAATCCCGTACAGTTGTTTTAAATCCTCTCCGAATAATATAAAGTCTTTTCCATTCTGTAAATTAGGATAAACTTGCGGATGTTGAATCTCAAAAGGAAGATGAACATTAAGAGATTTAGCATTTAGGTCTTTAGCTATTCTAAAATCACCCATAAGATACCTGTAATCCTCAAATTCTGTTTCTTTATACCTACTTCTAGCATGGTAGTGTCCATCTTGTTCTCTCATTTTTATAAAATCTCTTTGATTTTTGCAAAAATGTTTTGGTAAAAATCAGATGAATAGTCTCCATTAAGAGCTGGATCATCATGGATCATCCAGTCCAGAACTTTGACGAAAGCAAAATGTTGGATAAGACGCTTGCTTGGTTTATCTGCGTATCCTTTCCAGAAAGATTCTGATGAGTTAGGATGAGTATCTTCTATAGAGACTCTTACTACTGCAAAATCCTCATATGGGGATCCCATTCCTGCAAGCTCCCAATCAATTACACCTGTGGGGTCAAATTTTGTTCCATTCTGTTTCCCGATCAAATTATTCAGCCAGTAATCTCCATGGGTCCATGTCAGTCCGCTTTTTTCTACTTCTTCTTCGCAGTATGAATCTTCAAGAAAAGATAGAAAAGTTATTGGATTGATACCGTGTCTTGTAAGTGCTTCTGAATTTTTACCCAAAAATTGATAAGTTTTCCATGCATGACTGTCGTGGTAACTTTCCGGCAGTTTTCGTCTGATTGAATTGTGAAACACTCGAAGTGCTTTTCCGGCTTCCGTATAAACAGATTGTTGCAGACATTCAGGGTACTGGTCTACAAAATTATCAATTTGTTTTTCTCCTTCAAGATAGGACATGGTAATTGTCCTGTCTGTAAAATCAAAAAGTTCCGGAGTCAACTGAATCATTTTCATGGACTGTGCTTCAGCGATAACACGATTAAACAGCGGTCTGCCAATCCCATTTCCCTCATAAAATGTCTTTTTAACTTTTCCGGTTTCTTTGTTGTGTTCAACGGTATTTGTAGTTCCCTTTAAAACTTCAATGAACATAGACTCTCTCCATTCGGGCTCCCAACAAAGTCAATAATTGCATTGAGATAAGAGAGTTACGATCTGTAATTTCATCCAGAGTTATTTCCTCATTCCCGTCTTTTCCGATAAGTACTACTTCATCTCCCTTTTTTGCGTGTATCCCCTCTAAATCAACTCCGAAGCCGCTTGATGCAACGAGTCCAACGATTTTGCATCGTTTTCCATGAATAAGTACTTGGGTCGGTTCTTTATCAAGGGGAGCAGGTTCTGTTGTACGGATAAGATAGCCATCATCTCCAAAACCTACAGGAACAGTTGCAATTTGGGTTTCCTCTTGTGAGACCCATCGTCTGCCATATCCGACAATCTCACCGGCCTCAATTTCGGCAATATGCGCAATATGAGAAACCACACGACGAAGAACCGGGTTCATTTTAAGTTCTGTTTTTTTATTTAAATCCCCATAAAGCCCGTAGAGTATGCCTCCCGGACGGATAAAAAGACGTGCAGACGGCATAATATTTCGAAAAATTCTTGGATTTATCGTATCGGGAAAGCTCATTACCGCTGCAGAGTTAGCAATGTGGATTGTGGGTATTTCGATACCATTTTCAGCAAGACGTTTTATAACCTCCATAAAAATTGCAAACTGAGATACAGCGAATTTATCACTTCGGGTAGCGGTGGAAAAATGAGAAAATATTCCCTCGATTTTTATCTGCGGAATTTTAGTTGCACTTTTAATAAAATCTACAGCCTCCTGAGGAGGTATTCCATACCGGTTCATTCCGGTATCAACCATCACATGAATTTTTCTGGGAGGATATATTTTATTGTTGTGAGAAATTTTCCGGATTGCTTCTATATCTTTTATATCATCCACCGTAATTTCAGCATTTGCCTGAATAAGGGTAGGAATTTCCCATTTCAGAGGCGGGTATAACGTGACAACCGGAATATTCTTATTTTCCTTTTTTATTTTTACAGCTTCAGAAGATGTACTCACTCCTATTTTTTCGGATCCGGCTTTATAAAGAGTTTGAGACACAGGTACCAAGCCTAGTCCATATCCGTCACATTTGACAACTGAAATAATTCCGATATCTTTTCCCACAAATGAACGAACTTTACGGAAGTTATCTTTTAACTGTCCTAAATCAACTTCCATGTATGTTGTTTTCTCTTTTGTATTCATGATTCTTATGATTGACGGTGAAAGTATGCATTAGAGATGAAGCTATCTCCATGACAAAGTTGTCAGAAAAGATGACGATAATTAACAGAAAAAATATAGGGGAGAGAGAAGTTTAATGATTACTGGATACAGAAGGGCAAGGGCTAAAAGACATTTTAATAAATAGAATCTGAGATTTTTAGAAATTCAGTGTGTCCTGGAATTGAATTGCAGTTTTTTGGCTTCTTCTTTGGTAAGATATCCCAAATTTACCGATGACATAAGTTCATTTGCTTGGTTGAAAGATATGATTGCTTCTTTTTCCGTAAAAACTTCAATCAGTTTTAGAAGAACTTTTCTGTTTTGGGGAATCCGTGTCCCTCTCTGCCAGTGGGAAAAAATACTGTCCTCATAAATTAGGCCCTTTTCTGCAAGCGCATCAGCCAGTTCTGAAAGGGTTGAAAATTCTGCTCTCAGTCTATATTTCTTAAAAAGTTGTTTAAACCGGTTTGATTCTTCGGTCATGCGAAAAATCCTATCAATTATATGCGATTAATATTTGCATTTCAGTTATATAACTCCGAATGAATTATGTCAAGTAGCATTATCAAATATTTGCATATAATAATAATTTTAATTCAATTTTTAAGGCTTTTTTGCCGAAAGTATGCTATAATTCAATGCACTATGTCCGCAAGTTTAGGAGGACTTCTCAAAGATTACCGGCTGCAACGAAACATAGCCCAGATGGAGGTGGCTTTTGCTCTGGGATGGAAAGATACATCACGCCTGAGCCGAATAGAGCAGGGAGTTGTGGAAAAGCCTCCCCGGGAGCTTATAGATAAAATCTCTAAAGCATTAAATCTTAAAGCACAGGAAAAAAATACACTGTTACTTATAGGAAATTATTTACCGACTAAAGAGGAACTGGAGCAAACCCGTAAGGAGAATGAAGCATACCTTGAGACATGGCCATATCCTGCAATCTTATACGATTTTTGCTGGAGAATAATTTTACTGAATAAAAGTGCGTTGCGTATGCTAAGCATGAACAAAAAAGACAAAAAAAAGGCATATGAAGTGGCACCTTCCGCACTTGAACTTGTATTTGATCCCAAGTATGTTCAAAATCAGTATCTAAAGGGGGATGAAGTAAAAGTTTGGCATACCAATCTTTTTCGTTTTTTAACTCATTTTAAAAATTTTCAAAAGTCAATTATACGGGATAAATGGTATATGGCAACGATGAAAAAAATGATGAATAACGATCTTTTTCGCGAGTTATGGACAAAAGTGCAAAATTCTGAAGTAAATTTCATTACAACCAGATTCGGTAAAAAAATATTTGTAAGCCCGGAAGATCGTAACAAAAGACTTAAATTTAATATTTTCGTTGTGCCACTTATGAAAGATCCCCGGTTTGAATTGGAATTTTTTAATCCCGCGGATACGGAAACAGCAGATTTTTTTACAAAATCAAAGTAATACGAATTATTAATACTTGAATTCTTACTACTCATAAGGTATAACTAAATCGGTTTAACATCTGAATATCTGAAGCATAACGAGTGATGACGAGGGTTCTGGCCCTATGACTCATCCGGCAACTTGTCTTGAGTAAAATCAAAATAAAGTGCCACTTCCAGCCCGAAAGGGAAAGATGCGCAAAGAATCCTCATTCTTCGCATCTTCTTTTTCAAATACAAATTCAAGAATAAATTATTAAAATATATTTTATTCATATAGGAGGTGAATATGAATTCAATTACGCATTATAAATTGAATTTAGCAAACATCTCAGATAATCTGCGGGGGAAAATCAACTCAAAGATTGTTCCATGGATATATTCCAATGATTACGGATTTGAAACGATCATTCCTACTCTAAAAATAAAATCAAAAAAACTTGCAACCGGAAAACATATAAAAGTTGGATTGTTTATAGGTGTCGGGTCACTGTTTAATATTGCACCCTGTATTGATGTTGATTTCTTTTTAACCATTGATAGAAACGGTTTTGTACTTGATCGGGTGAAGGAAATGGTTGACGGGATAAAACAGGCAGATCTTCCCAGCGAATACAAAGCATATGTCGAGCCTGAAGATTATTTCAGCACTTTAGAGAGAATGAATATTGACGTAAAAAACTTCTGGCTTGCAGAGCATAAATCATTTGGAAAAAAACACTTTCTGGCATCGATGCAAAACTACAAACGTGCCCGGCTCACCCTCACGACCCGGCCGGTATTGTATGTCCAGGGAGATCTTTCTTTTGAGGCGTTTGTGAAAGCTCTGTCAGCTGCGCTGAATAACACCGTTATTTCATATATGAATGTAAGTGATTTGGGGGAGTGGTCGCAAAAAGCCTTGGATCTTTTACCTCAGCTTCCGATTGCTCGTGATGTTCTTATCTCTTGGTCAACAAACCAACATCACGACGGTGTGCCAGTAACCAGGCTCACACAAGGATATGAGCATTTTTTAAAAGATGCCAAGACTATCTCTTGTGGTCTACCTGTGAATTATTTTAGGAGATTTGAATAAGCAGGTAGACTATTCATTGGCAGCTACTTATCCTTTGACCTAATTTCAAGTTTTGAGTTTCTAAATGATGAAATTTAGTCTCTTCTGTTGTATTTAAATCTTAAAACGGTTTACTATACTACTAGTAGGTGTTTAAATTTTTCAAAAAAATTTATTGCTTCTATTCTTAATTCCTATTGAATTTATATACTGTATGGGGTATAAAAATAATGTTTTAATATTTAAAAGATAATTAAGCATACAGAATGATGAAGATGACTCTGATCGTATGAATCATTCGTATGCTCTTTTTGTTTTATAAAAAAATAAAGAAAATTATGAATATTTCGAAAAAAACTCTACAAATAAGTAAAAAGAATGAAACACCTTTTTTGATTATTGATCAAACGGTTTTAATCAATAATTGTAACCAGTTTAAGAAAAATTTTAGCAATTTTCTTATTTATTACTCAATTAAAGCAAACAATACGAATGAAGTCCTTAAAATATTAATACAAGAGGATATAAACTTCGAAATTGCATCTTTGGGGGAAATGCAAAAACTACAGGAATTAAATGTCCCGCCAGATCGGATAATTTTTAGCGCGCCTACCAAACTTTCCCGAGACATAGAATTAGCTTATAAATATGGAATTACTACATACACATTTGATTCCCTTATGGAAGTAGAAAAAATAGCAAAATTTGCTCCAAAATCAAATATTCTTGGAAGAATTATCGTAGACAATACAGGCAGTGAATGGCCGCTAGTTGGTAAATTCGGGATGACAATCTCGGAAACACTTGATTTTTTTCTTCATGCCAAAAAAATTGGTCTAAATCCTCTTGGACTTTCGTTTCATGTTGGCTCACAAAACCTTCAGCCCGATTCGTGGGAAAAAGCATTAGAAAAGGTACATCATCTTTGGGAACAATTACAAAAGAAAGGCGTTCATTTATCTGTTATTAATGCCGGTGGTGGATTTCCTGTACATTATACCAAAGATATTCCTTCAGTTGAGGTAATTGCGAGTAAAATAAAAAAAACTGCAGAAAAACTTTTTAAAGATCAAACCACTTTTTATATTGAACCGGGGAGACGCATGTTAGGTAATGCAGGAATTTTGGTTGCCTCGGTTATTAATCGAACTAAACGGGGAGAAAAGGAGTGGCTATATTTAGACACAGGAGTTTATCACGGATTTCAAGAAACTATTGAAGGATTTCGATATGAGGTTTTTACGGAAAAAACAGGTGAGGATATCCCATTTGTCTTATGCGGTCCCACCTGCGACAGCACTGATATTATAATGAAAGAAGTCCTGCTGCCTGACACTGTTACTTTAGACGATCGGTTATATTTTCTTTCATGTGGTGCATATACTACTTCATATGAAGCGTATAATGGTTATGGATATCCTGAAACCATTATTGTCTGAATTATTCTCCTTCAACTATAATATATGGGAATTTTTTTCTCCATTTTATCTCCCGCTATATTTGGAATAAATAATTGTATCGATAAATTTTTATTACAAAAACATAATATTAGTCCTGTAGTTATTAGCATCTACGGAGGAGTTTTTGCTTTTATTTTTGGTCTGATTCTTCTTGTTGTGACGGGATTCTTTCCGATCGATGTGAAATCTCTTTTGATTATAGTTACTTCAGGTTTTTTGACCACCATTTATTTGCTTCCCTACTATAAAGCGCTTTTTTTAGATGAAGCATCTAATGTGATTCCTCTTTTTCAATTTTGTCCTATTTTTGTGTTGGTAATGAGTTTTATTTTTTTACATGAGTCTTTGTCAATTATGCAATATATTGGATGCATTATCATAATTCTTGCCGGATTTTTATTATCTGTAGACAAATTGAGTGGTAAAATTTTCAAACTCCGAAAATCTTTTTTTTATATGCTCCTCTCAAGTTTTTTAATTGCCAGTGCCCTAGTCTTATATAAATTTAGTGTTCAAACTATTCCTTTTTGGAATACTCTCCCTTATGAAGGATTTGGAATCGCGCTCGGGGGATTGGCAATTTTTTTGTTTAAAAACAATAAAAAAGCATTTCTAGAAGAAACACGTGGATTTAAAAAAAGAGTTTTTGTTTTTATGACGATAAACGAAATAGTTTATATTATTTCAAGATATACCGGTTATTTTGCAATTTCTTTAATTTCTGTAGGAATCGTAAGCATATTATCTGGTTTTCAACCTTTATTTGTATTATTATATGGAATTATACTTTCCCTGTGGTTTCCAAAGATTATGAAAGAAACAATAAATAAGAGGGTCTTATTTCAAAAATTTATGTCTATTATTTTAATGTTTTTCGGTCTATACTTTATATTCTCTTAAACATTTTTCTTCCAATTTCTATTTAATTTCCCTGATGATTAACTGGAATATTATAGTCTCTCAATTGTATACTTTTTTAAAAAGTACACAGGGCCCCATGACATTTTTGCTTCTCTTAGTTCTGGAATACCAAGATCTTGTTCATAATTAATGTATACGGTACCTAATGTTTTCAAATGCTTTGCTACTTCGTGATTAAGATACTCATAAATAGCCTTATAAGAGGTATCACCCTTTGCAAAACTAAATATAGCATAATTATCTTGAACTGTATGATATATAGAAAACCCAATAAGTTTATTTTGAATATAAATTCCTAGTCCCATTATATTATGCACATCTACCAGATCAAAAAGTCTTTCAATTGCGGTTAATTCAATTTCAGTTTCGTTTCTTTTTTTTTCTTTTTGTTGTTCCCACAGAAAAAATAATTCTTTTATATTTTGTCTTGTTTCTTCTTTAGATAAATCTAATGTTTCTATAGAATGATCAGGAAAATGTCTATTAAATCTACTAATATTTTTCCTTCTATAGTGATATTTACCTCCTTTTAAGTCTACAATTTCATCTACAGATAAAATATAATCAAAACTATCGCGATCTTCTTTAATGGAGAAATAGTTTTCTACCTCAGGTGATGACTTTATATTTACTTCCGGAATAAGTTTTAGTTGATCACCAAGATAATCTTCCTTACTTTTTTCAAGTAATGCCGCTATTGTTTCTTTTATCCTATTTGTGCCAAGAAAAGAGTAAAAAAAATCGCCTGTAATAAAATCGTGAATCTTTATAACTAGATTGCCATATATTGTTGAAAATGCATTTTTCTCCCCCATATTGTAAGTCCATAAACTAACAAATTCGAAATCGTTATATGGTGGAAATTGTTGTGTAAACTGTTCAATTATCTTTCGGTCACTAAGTTCTATTTTCTTAAAATTTGGAAAAGCTGGTAACATAATTTTCGAGGAGTTGACTTTTTAGTACTATAGTATATATGCTTGAATTATGCTAGAGACAATCAGAAAGGAATGGCAAACTAAGACTGCAGTGGTTTTTTTCTTATTTTTTTCGTTATGGTGGATAACACTACAATTTCCTCAAACTAAATCTGACTTATCTAATCATCTTTGGGGTGGACTGTATGGGATAGTAGCACTTTGGGGAGGAATTTGGGGCATTATTATTGCTCAAAAATGGGGAGGAATGAAAAGTCTAACTGGAAAAACAATTTTCATGTTTGCTTTGGGGCTTTTTGCTCAAGAAATTGGTCAAGTCTCTTATAATTACTATATCTTTGTTCTTAAACAATCAGTTCCTTATCCATCAATTGGAGATTTTTTCTTCTATATCACAATACCCTTTTACATTGCTGCCATTATTTATTTAGCCAAAGCCTCCGGTGTACACGTTTCATTGCGATCCGTTCGAAATAAATTTCAGGCAGTATTAATTCCTCTTGGAATGTTATTATTATCCTATTTTATTTTTTTGCAGGGATACAAATTTGATTGGTCCAATCCAATAAAAGTATTTATCGATTTTGGAGCTCCATTTGGACAAGCCATATATATTTCTCTTGCAATACTGACATTTACTTTAACTAAAGGAGTATTGGGTGGAATGATGAAAAGTAAAGTACTATTTATATTATTTGCTCTTCTTGCCCAATATGTTGCTGATTGGGTATTTCTCTATCAAGCAAGTCGCGAGACATGGGTTGCAGGTGGGATAAATGATTATATGTATCTAACTGCCTATTTTATTATGGCTTTAGCTTTACTTCAACTGAAAACAGTTTATACGAAGTTGCAGAATAAAGGGTAAATATGGATATATACTCACAAGCAATTTCACAAATCATCAAACAACAGGAACTTATTATTGGTCCTCTTGCCCTTAACCAGGCAAAGGGAATTTCCGGATTAGATATTATTAGTGATAGTGATATAAAAATTAAAGGCGATGGAAAAGCGGTATTGGAAAATCTGGTAAAACAGTATGCCCGTCTTTTTGGCCAGGCCTCTGTTGAGGTATGTAAAGATGCAGTTAAGGAAATCAAGCCCCCGGTTCCTTCCAATGATTTGCCTGAGATTCTCCGTTGATACATTCGACAGTGCTAAAAAGCACTGCTCAGTATTTTCTTCATAAAATCAAGATTCCCAATAATATCAAAGGATTGATTAGTGTACTTTGCCCACGGTATACTTCGATTACTTAGAATTGTAATTCGATATAACTCAGTACTAGATAAGAGATATTTATCTTATGACAGACTCTACTTCTACTATTTCTACCGTACCGTCTTCTCCTATTACTCCAGCAAAAAATAATCCGGAAGTTCAGGACCAGCTTGCAAAAGTAAACCAGGAAATTTATGAAAGAAATGTTGAGCTGGCAGTCCGGAACAGAACTCTGGATACGCTTCGAAAGATGTATGAGATTATTAATACTTCTTTTGGAATCCGCGGAACAGCTCAACGGCTCACAGCTGCAATTACTGAAGAGTTAAAATTTAAAAAAGTCTATCTGGCTCTTCTAAGTCAGGATAAATCTCAATTGAAAATGGCCGTACGGCATCCGATCCAGTTATCTGAAGAGGAGATTATGAGTTATTTTAAAGTTCCCTTTGATCAAATCTCTATTCCTCTTACACAGAGTGATAACTTATGCATTAAATGTGTGATGGATAAGCGTTCCAGAATGACAAATTTTTTATATGATTTGCTGACTCCCCTTATTGATGAAAAACAAGCTGAAGAATTGCAGAAAAAGCTGAAGATTGAAACAGCAATTATTTTCCCGATTATATTCGGCAAGGAAGTTCTGGGAGTTCTTATCGTTTGTCTGGATAAACATATTGGTAATCTCTCCAGAGCAGAAAAAGAAACCCTTAAAGAAATAACTGAAGTTTTGGGACTTGCTATCCGTAATGCTGAACTTTACACCTCTTTGGAAACGACGACTGACAAACTGAAACGTGCCAATATTCGTCTTCAAGAACTGGATAAGATCAAAGATGAGTTCGTTTCCGTTGCTTCTCACGAGCTTCGTACTCCCATGACTGCTATTAAAAGTTATCTCTGGATGGTTCTCTATAAAAACATGCAGCCTCTCGATGATAAGGTTCACACCTATATATTCAGAGCATATGAGTCAACTGAAAGATTAATTAGGCTTGTCCAGGATATGCTTACCGTATCCCGGATTGAAGGGAATCGGATGGAGCTTCGGGTAAGTGATTTTAATCTGTATGAGCTTATAGACCAGATAGTAGATGAAATAAAAGTAAAAGCCGGAGAAAAGGGAATCCGGCTTACATTTACCCGAAAAGTAAAAGATGTTACGTTACATGCTGACCGGGATAAAATTACGGAAGTGATTATGAATTTATTAGGAAATGCGGTGAAGTATACACATCAGGGAGGTTTTATAGATCTTTCCCTTACCAGAAAAGATAACACTATAGAAATAAGTGTTAAAGATACCGGTACTGGAATTTCAGAAGCAGATAAGTCAAAGCTTTTCCAAAAATTCTCACGTCTGGAGCATTCCTATACGAAAATGGCTGAAAATACCGGTACCGGACTGGGACTCTATATCTGCCGTCAGATTGTCTCTTTACACGGAGGGGAAATCTGGGTAGACTCTGAGGTAGGCAAGGGAAGTACGTTTACATTTTCCATTCCCCAGGAAACAGTACAAGGAGATAGTCATGCCGGATCAAGCACCTGACCAGTTAAAAGGCAAAAAAATATTAGTTGTAGAGGATGAGCTCTACCTTCGTGAACTCTATGTTGAGATTCTAAAAGAGGAAGGTTTTGATGTTGCAGATGCAGCCGACGGTCAAAAAGCATACGAGGAGATTGGGAAAGGCGGATTTGATCTCATACTTTTAGACATCATGCTCCCCAAAATGGATGGTCTTACCATTTTGAAAATGATCCGGGAAAATCCTCCGGTAAATCCGAATAAAGCAATTGTGATGCTTACTAATCTGGGTCATGACTCATCCATTTCCGAGGCAATATCCTTAGGAGCCCGGGGATATATGATAAAAAGTGATTACACGCCTGAGGAACTTATCAAAGAAGTGAGACATTATTTGACGGAAGCACCTCCGACTGCCGCGAACTAACCTCTCTTGCCCTTTTTTCCTAAATTCCATACAATTCCCTCACAATGCCAATTAAACGCGAGTTTTCAGCAGGAGGGATAGTTTATAAAAAGGGAAAAGGGGAAAGGGGAAAGGTTAAAGATAAAGATACTCTCTGGCTTGTTTGTCAGCATAGCCAGCATAAGGGGTGGGTTTTTCCAAAAGGGCTTATCGGAGACCATGTTGAAGGAGAAAGTGTTGAGAATACTGCAGTTCGGGAGGTAAAAGAAGAGACAGGAGTGACAGCTGAGATTATCCAAAAACTGGAAAAACCAGTCCAGTATTTTTATAGTTTTCAGGGAGAAAAAAGACTTAAAACCGTCTATTATTTTTTAATGAAATACATTAAAGGAGATATTACAAAGCATGATTTTGAGATGATGGCTGTTGAGTGGCTGGAAACTGAAAAGGTTCTAGAAAGGTTAAGCTATCAATCAGACAAAGAGGCTTTTAATGAAGTTTTGAAAATGAAAAATTGGGACTAAGCTTCTGTAGCTTAACGGATAGAGTACTGGCCTCCGAAGCCGGTGATGGGAGTTCGATTCTCCCCAGAAGCACTAAAAATTTTTTAGCTAGCAAAGCAAGCATAGAAAATATACTTTGTATATTTTCAAAAAATTTTCAGTGTAAACACAGGAGAAATGATAAGTGAACGATATCGTGTGGGTTTCCTGCCTGCCGGCAGGCAGGGATTCTGGCCGGGAGCACTTCGCTTAGCTCAGTACGGGGACTTCTCCCGATTGAATTGGGATCAATGCAAGCATAGGTTATAATTGTATTGATTTACTCAAGAGGAAGGGTCGCATAGTTTGGCCTAGTGCGTTCGCTTGGAAAGCGAATATCTCTGCAAGGAGATCGCGGGTTCGAATCCCGCCCCTTCCGCCACGCACCAGTCGGTGCATAGCTTCGCCTTTGATATATAAGAAGCCGATTATATTTTAAACTGAGTTGTAAGAACAGTAGTGCGTGAGAGATGTGTCGACTGGTACGTCTCGAATGAAGTTTTATTACGTTTATATCCTCAAAAGCATTAATCACGATTTTATCTATGTTGGTTTTACGGAAAATCTCAAACTTCGATTAAAACAACATAATAATAAAGAAGAACTGTCAACAAAATATTATGCACTTTTTGAACTTATTCATTATGAAGCATATAGAAACGAAAAAGATGCCAAAAGAAGAGAACAATATCTCAAAACTACTAAAGGGAAAACAACTTTAAGATTTATGTTGAAAGAATATTTAATAAAGAAAAAACAACATTAGCCTCAAAGCTCATTTTAGGTTCTAACACTGTAATGGGTTGTCTTATATCTTCAATAATTCTTTTTTACTTAACAAAAAACATTGGTATTTCAATTCATAATTGAATAAAATACATAATATGTTTAATCATGACAGAAAGGTTAAAATTGAGGATTTAGGTTATAGTGAATTTTTTGAAGCCAAAGGAGAAAATTTGGAATTAACAGGATTTTCAATAGCTCGAGTTATTGCTGAATATAGAGAAGCATATAGAGTAAAGAGCGTAAATGGAGAATTCTTGGCAAAAATAACAGGGAAACAAATGTTTGATGCAGCAAGAAGAGAGGACTATCCTGCTGTTGGAGACTGGTTAGTTGTAACTGAACTTGATGGAGGACGAGCCGTTATTCGAAAGATTCTGCCCAGAAAATCGATACTTAAGAAAAAATACAGCGACAAACAGGACACGCAGATTATTGCAACTAATATTGATATTGCTTTTGTTATTGAATCAGTAGATAGGGATTACAATCTCAATCGTTTTGAAAGATATATTGTATTAGCAAATGAAGGAAAAATTAGACCGGTTGTTATACTGAACAAGATAGATTTAATTTCAATAACTGATTTGAATTCAAGAATTGATCAAATAACAAATAGATTCAATGATGTTGATATTATTCCAACCAGTACGATTACCGAGCAAGGACTCAACGAATTGGAAAATTATATTATAAAAGGAAAAACATATTGTTTTTTAGGCTCATCTGGAGTTGGAAAATCGTCATTAATAAACAAATTACTGAAGAAAAATGAAATTAAAACAAAAGAAATAAGTACTTCAACTGGAAAGGGTAAGCATACCACTACCACAAGAGAGATGTATTTTTTGGAAAACGGTGGGATTGTGATTGATAATCCTGGAACAAGAGAAGTAGGGATAGCAGATGCAATCGTTGGCATAGAAAATGTATTTGATGAGATAACTTATCTATCCAAGAAGTGTAAATTCTCTGACTGTACTCACACTAACGAACCTAGTTGTGCAATTTTAAGAGCAATTGAAGATAAAAAATTAGATGAAAATAAATATCAAAACTATATTAAGCTAAAAAAGGAAGCAGAGTATTATCAAATGAATGAACTTGAAAAAAGAGAAAAGGACCGTAAATTTGGACGATTCGTGAAAAAAGCCCTGAAACAGTTAAATGAATTTAAATCATAATTAACAAAAAATATTCTATCCCTATAGAAATCCAATATTGAAGGTATATTATGTGTAATTATTCAGTTCTCCCCGAAATACCTTTGAGGATATAGTTTCTTAAAGTTGAAATTATCGGCTGGTTTCTCATTTTGATAGTCTGGAATACACTCATATTGACTGCATGGGTCATGGCTCCTTCATCACTTCTTGATCCCCCTGATATTTTTCTGGTGATAACCATGGGTCTTATCTTCTGCTCTGCCAGATTATTGGTTAAGGGAACATTGGGAATAAGTAAAGCGGTAAGAAGGGTATCCCCCTGGTTTCTGATTCTGGTCTGGATACGCAGAGAATCAGCTGTATTATGTACATTTCAAGAAAAGGCATATCGTGGTAGAATCGAATTGGAGAAATAGGTTATTACACTGTAAATGGTTCTCCGCCTTCGCCTCGCTGAAGTCCCGATTTCATCGGGACGAAAGTGGGCTTCGCTCGTTCAGCTCGGCTTCGGCGAGACAATATCCGCTTTCAGATCGACGACAATAAAACTCATTTCCTATTTCGCCTTTTCCAACAAATATACAGCTTTTAACTTTGAGAAGTACCGCAAATCCGGTTCAGGAAGAGCGTTTCATAAGAAACATAATCTGATAAATTATCAATCATGAGGCCGCTAGAGAACCGTCCCCCTACCCCCCCTACCGTCCCCCTACGCGGATAGAGTACGGCCCTCCGAAGGCTGTGGTGTGGGTTCAATTCCCGCCAGGGGTACATATATTGGAGAGGTGTGATAATTGGTAGTCGCCTCGCTTGGAAAGCGAGTGTCCTGGAAACAGGATTAGGGGTTCGAGTCCCCTCCTCTCCGCCCTCGCCCCGTCATAGCGAGGCTACGGCGGACACAGTCCGCTAAGTAGGTCACGAAGGAGAGATTCACCCGCCATAGCTTTCTTTGATCATCGTAGCTTTAGCGAAGGATAGTGTTGGGATGTACCAGTCCGAAACAAAGTTATTTAGGGTTTTTGCGTAGGATGGAATCCCACCTTCTCCGCAGAGGGATAGAGTTTGAACACCAACGAACGCGTTTTTTATACGGAACATGTCGTTAAGGAAGAATCTTGATCCCGCTCATCCAATTGGTACCAAGCTTATCCTGTAGGGCCATATGAATTAACTGCATTCCTTCAAGTGCACGAGAATTTTCCAGTGGTCCGACGTCTAAAGGACGCATTCCTGAGTCTTGTACGAGTCTACTTATTACTCCCTTAGCTCCCTGATCGTCTCCAGCAATGAAGACATCTATCTGCTTACCGGCAACATTGCCTTCCACGAGTGTACCGGCAAAGGTTGTATTGAATGATTTCACGACCTTTGTCGATCGGGAAACAATCTTTGCGATTTCTTCAGCGGCAGAACTCCCTCTAGGAGTAAGAAGGGTAAAGTTTTTAAAATCAATCGGGTTTGTTATGTCGACCAATATTTTGTTTTTGAGCTGTTCTGTATATTGACGCGCGAGATTTCGAGCGATCTCATAAGGGAGTGCTAGAATAACAATTTTTCCTTTGAGTGACTCACCGAGACGCTTAGATTCTATTCGAACATTACTTGTTGTTCCCCGTTGGAGTTCTTGTTGTAGTGATTTTGCTTTATCAAGGTTTCTATCATAAAACGTTATATCAGTTCCTGTTGTAATAAGTCGAGTACCAATGCCTCGAGCCATGTCTCCGGCTCCCAAAATTGAAATTGCGTCTCTCACACCTATAGTATATTACAGATTGATAGAATTGGCAAGTAACGTTGATATGACAATTAATTGTAAATCACACATACCTGTGATATGACCTATAAAATCGTCTGGCATATTTATGAAAACTGTAAAAAGGACAAAAATAATAATAGTAGGGGCCGGTTTAGGCGGTTCGTTAATGGGAATATACCTTGCTCGCAGCGGTCACAATGTAGTAGTTATAGAAAGGCGAAGCGATTTGCGAACAAGTAAAAAGTCAGAAGGTCGCTCTATTAATATGACGTTATCTCCTAGGGGTTTAGTGCCTCTGGAAAAAGTGGGGTTAGCCTCTATGATGCTCTCATATGCGGTCCCACTAAAAGGACGAATGATTCATGAAGAAGATAGTGCATTGATTAGTCAAAAATACGGAAAAAATGACCATGAAGTATTATATTCGATTAAACGCACCGTCGTTAACTCAATATTGTTGAATACACTGCAGGTTCATCAAAACGTACATGTGCTATTTAATGAACAATGTATTTCAGTTTCCAAACGCACAAATAAACTAGTAATCAAAAATACGCGTACTGGGAAGTTGAAACATCTATCTGCAGACGTTATTATTAGAGCAGATGGTTCTAATTCCATCATTCGAAAAACTCTAAATCCTTCCGACGTGAAGGAAGAAACCATGGAATGGGGATACAAAGAGTTAGTTCTTCCGAATCTTCCAAACTCAGACGATTCCATTCAACAAACATCACTGCATATCTGGCCGCGAAAAAAGGGTTTACTCCTTGCTCTACCCAACAAGGACCAATCATTAACATGCACGTTAGTAATTCCTTTTGTTGGTCCGGAAAGTTTTGAGACACTCAACTCCAAAAACAATATTCGGGACTTCATTATAAAGTACTATCCTGACATATCCGAACACGTCTCCACGCTCACTAAAAACTTTCTAAGAAACCCTGTTGGATCATTCTTGACGATACGAACGCTACACTGGTATTTTAAAAATAAAATAGTATTGTTGGGAGACGCGGTCCACGCTGTTTTTCCGTTTTATGGGCAGGGAATGAATGCAACATTTGAAGATTGTGCAATACTGTCAGATTGCATGGATCGTTATCCAAACGATTTACACTCGGCGTTTAAAATGTATCAATTAAAACGTAAAATTCACACAGATATGTTATCGTGCTTATCTAGAAAAAATTTTTATGAACTTCGGGACGGTGTTAGATCATTACGGCTCCTCGCAAAAAGGGAAATTGATATATCCATTAATAAAATAATACCTACGTGGTTACCCTTGTATACAATGATAGCCCATACTTCTATACCCTATGCGGATGCAGTAAAACGGGCAGAACGACAGGACAATCTTGGAAAAAGGCTAGGGTTAGATTTGTTAATTGGACTTAAAGCAGCACAGTTGTGGATGCGAGATGTGGTGAATAAAAGGTAAGCTTAAGAACATTCTTGTACTATATCACGGATAAATTCTGTCCCCGGGGTTGACTACTTTGTTTGGGGTAAAATCGAATTGGAGAAACAGGTTATAATACTGTAATTGGTTCTCGCAAACTCAGGAGAATATAAATAATATAGGTTGTTCTGTAGCCTCAAAGCTCATTTTAGGTTCTAACACTGCAAATGGTTGTGTCATGTACTGATTTTAGATTATTTTGATTCCTCTTAAATCTTTTCAGAATCGAACTTATTTGATGTGTTTTACGATATAATATACGGAATGGAATTGATAATAATTATATTTCTGATTATCATTAGCGGAATTTTCGCTATGACTGAAATAGCGATTATATCGTCCCGCAAATCAAAGCTGAAACAAATGGCAGAGAAGGGGGATATTGATGCCAGAAAAGCTCTTGAATTGGCCAATAATCCAAATCGCTTCCTATCTACAGTACAAATAGGAATCACCTTTGTCGGAATATTTGCCGGAGCTTTTGGAGGAGAGACATTAGTACGTTCTCTTTCACACTCGTTATCCCGAATGCCCTTTATAGGTAATTATAGTGAAATTATCGCTCTTCTTATTGTAGTTTCCTTCATCACCTACCTGTCTTTGGTAATCGGAGAGCTGGTACCAAAACGTCTTGGTCTAGGGAGTCCCGAAAAAATTGCCTCATTTATGGCAAAATATATGCAGATTTTATCCACCATAAGCTCTCCTCTTATTAATCTTCTGAGTGTTTCTACAGAATGGATATTGAGAATATTTAAAATAAAACCATATGTAGAATCACAAATCACAGAAGATGAGATCAAAATGCTTATCAAGGAAGGAGCGCGAATAGGAGTCTTCAACCTTACTGAGAAAGACATTGTAGAAAGGACTTTCCGGTTAAGTGACAAGAAAGCAAATATGCTTATGACTTCCCGCAAAGAGATCAAATGGCTTGATATCACAAAAGGCAGTAAATCGCTCAGAGAAACAATCTCCAGGAATTCATTCTCATACTTCCCTGTTTGCAGGGATAATCTAGACAGGGTAATAGGTGTTGTCCGCACAAAGGAAATACTCACAAACTACCTTACTGAAGAAAAACTAAATCTGCAGAAGTTTATGCACAAACCATTATTTGTTCCCGAAAGTATGTATGCCTTGAAAGTTCTTGAGCTCTTCAAAAAGTCAGGTGTACACATAGCAATGGTTGTGGATGAATACGGCAATATCGAGGGTTTATTATCAATAACTGATCTTTTGGAAGCGATTGTCGGTGATATTTCAACAATAGATGAACTGCAGGAAGCAGAAATATCACAAAGAGATGATGGAACTTGGTTTGTTGATGGATTAGTGTTAATTGACGAGTTTAAAGAATACTTTCATATGCGAAAGTTTCCTGAAGAAAGGTCCGGGATATTCCAGACAATTGGCGGTTTTGTTATGCACAAAATAGGACATGTTCCAAAGGCAGGTAACGCGTTTGAATTTGATGGATTCAGGTATGAGGTGGTAGATATGGACGGAAACAGGATTGATAAGATACTTGTAAAAAAATACAAATATAAAGAATAAAGAAGCAAAATGAATATTTTAAAAGCAATTGTGGTATATCTATTAAGCACCCCGATAAGAATATTAAAATGGAGGGGAAAGAATATAAACTATTTTATTAACCATTATTAAATTTATACATTTACAAAGGTAAACTTGTTGTAGCTGAAAGAAGAGAAATAGGTTATTACACTGTAAATGGTTCTCCGCCTTCGCCTCGCTGAAGTCCCGATTTCATCGGGACGAAAGTGGGCTTCGCTC
>Ga0155406_114_pt1 | contig 80768 bp, 70 predicted proteins | sample RifCSPhighO2_02_FD_106374 | JGI IMG/M metagenome (GOLD analysis project Ga0155406, IMG submission 106374) | Candidatus Gottesmanbacteria bacterium RIFCSPHIGHO2_02_FULL_39_11
AAAGTCTTTTCCGTGTTTAGTACCAACTCCTGCATGAACTTGAGTCCCTCTTTGTCTAATGATGATATTGCCGTTTATAACTTTTTCTCCTCCAAAAAGCTTTACTCCTAAGCGTTTACTTATCGAATCTCTATTTCCTTTTGTTGCTCCTCCTGTTTTAATATGTGCCATAATTTAAAGTTAAAAGTTAAAAATCAAAAGTTAAAAGTTATTGTTAAGAAATGCTAGTAATTTGCACTTCAGTCTGGTAGGCTCGAAAGCCTGTTTTTCTTCTGTAATGGGATTTTGCTTTAAATTTGTAGATGTGAAGTTTTTCTCCTTTAAAATGCTTGGTTACTTTACCGCTTACTTTTGCTGTAAGAGTGGGCGTACCAATTTCGACAGAATCTCCGTTTTTCACAAGAAGCACTTCAGGAAAAACAACTTCCTTACCTTCCTCGGTTTTTAATCTATCTACTATAAGCCTATCACCTACTTTTACCTGATACTGTTTGCCTCCTGAGCGGATTATTGCGTATGTCATATGGAGTATTATACTCAAATAATTAGGATATCACAAGTAGGTCACGTGTGGTATACCTTTTTATGGAAATAAGAAACCCAAGTCCTATAAATGTAGAGATTATTGAGCTTCCTCCGTATGAAATAAGAGGAAGAGTGATACCGGTAATAGGCAAAAGCCCCATATTCATTCCGATATTGATAACAATTTGAATAAAAAGCTGAGAAAAAAGTCCCAGAGTAAAATACCAGCCATAAGATACTTGGCTGTGAAACCCAATCCAGACAATTCGAAGAAGAAGCATGGTATAAAAAAGGAGTGTCATAAAGCCTCCTAAAAACCCTAATTCTTCAACTAAAGAAGCAAAAACAAAGTCAGTGTGATATTCAGGTAAAAAAAGAAGCCTGCTTTGGGTACCCTTCCCCAGTCCTAATCCGGTTAGGCCCCCGCTACCAATTGAAATAACCGCCTGAATGGTATTATATCCCGAGCCAAGCGGATCATGTTCCGGATTTAGAAAAGTGATAATTCTCTGCCTCTGATAATTGTGCATAACCAACCAAAAAGAAGGAGCCAGTACAATAAAGATAAGAAGTACTGCAAAAAACCATTTCCAGGGAAGGCCGGCGGCAATTATAAGGCTTAGAAAGAAAAAAAGAAAAACAATCGCATTCCCCAGATCCGGCTGGCGGAAAATGATAATAAAAAAGGGTAGAAAAACCGCAAGATTTCTCAAAACGCCGGAAACGGATGTCGGTTTAAATCGTGAAAAAAGAGCTGAGAATATCAAAATCATAAAGGGTTTTATAAACTCCGAAGGCTGAAACTGAGTTCCGAATATCTCAATCCACCGATGAGAACCACGGATGGTGGATCCTAAAAAACTGCTTAAGAGAAAAACGAGGCAGAGAATATATAAAAAGCGCGTAAAACGGGGCCAGAGAGAAATGTCAATAGAGCTGATGATTAAAAAACCAATAATCCCTAAAACGATGCTTATAACCTGAGAAATAAAAAGAGTCGGGGTTGTAGACACTATTAAAAACAAAGAAATTGTCGACAGTCCGATAATTGGAATAAGAAGAAATGGATCTATAAGGGAGCGGATATTCATCACATTTATGCCTGCAAACGTGAAACCGATATCGCGGGTCCTATTTTTAATTCTTTTGCCAGAGTCTGGGTTTTAATCCAGTTTTCAAATCCCGCCGGAATATTAGGAAGCGTCACAATGACTTTTTCATCCAAACTGCACCCAAGCTCTTTTCTCTTTACTTGAACCGTTCTTACAATATCACGCGCCTCTCCTTCGGCTTTTAAAGACTCATCAGATACTTTTACTTCTTTTTTAGGAAACCACTGACTGCCGTTTACGATGATATTTTTAGCATTTAATTCATCAAGGACAAGCGAGCGAATATCATCCCTTATATCATCGTATTCGGAGGGTGCGTCAAAAGAAAGCTTAAAGATAGGGATACGCACTTTTATACCTCCAAGTTTTCTTTTAGCATGTCCGTATGTTGTCAGCTCCCGGGCCTTGTTCATTTCCGAAATTAATTTTTGATCTATTTTTTTCTCATCGGTAATTGGCCAATCTTCCAAATGTACGGATTCTTTGCCGGTTAAATTAGTGAATATCTCCTCTGAAATAAAAGGCACAAAAGGAGCTAAAATCTTTGAAAGGGTTGTCAAAACTGAAAAAGTGGTTGCGTAAAATTGCGTTTTGTCTTTTTCATCGTTTGCGGTTGGTCCCACTCTGTCTCTGCTCCTTCGTATATACCATGTGGAAAAATCATTGACGAATGAAGAGAAACTTTCAGTTGCCAGAGAAGGATGATACTGATCGAGTGCAAATGTAACTCTTTTAATTACTTCCTCAAGCCGTGCAATAATCCACTTATCTAATATATTTTTCGAGGTTTGTAAGCTTCCCTGACTCCGCTTATCAATAAGCGCATAGGTAATAAAAAAATTATAGATATTCCAAAGTAACAAATGAAAAGACCTCCTGGCCTCATCTGCTTTTTTGTATCCGAATAATAAATTCTGCTCCGGATTTTGACTGCAGTACATAAATCTCATGACATCGACCCCAATTTTATCCGCCGCTTCATTAAACTCGATTGAATTTCCCCAAGATTTATGCATGGGCCGTCCGTCTTCTCCTAAAACAGAGGCGTATCCCAACACACGTTTAAATGGATTTCTACCTTCCAAAACAGTAGACATGGCAATCATGGAATAAAACCAATTCTTAAACTGCCCGGGGAAAGACTCTGTAATAAAATCAACGGGAAACCAACTTCTCCAATATTTCTTATCCGTTATATAGGAAAGCTTATGAGTTTTAGGATCTATAAAAGTTGAAAAGGGTACAATTCCTGCATCCAGCCACACATTTCCCACATCTAATATGCGGCTAACTTCTTTTTTACAATTTGGACAGGAAATGGTTACCTGATCTATATATGGCTTATGAGGGGTATGGCTTTCAAATTCATTCCACCCCGATACTGCTTTTTCTTTTAACTCATCTTTTCCTCCAATTACATCAAACCATCCGCACTCTTTACATTCATAGATAGGAAGCGCCAGTCCCCAATATCTATTTGGCTTGCTTATAAGCCAATCGCTCATATGGGAGAGCCAGTCAAGCTCTCTCTCGAGGCCAAACTCCGGCATCCACTCAATCATCTTTGCACTCTCAATCATCTTCTCTCTTAGTGTCTTACTCTCTTTCTCCTTTTCCCCTTTTCGCTCTTTCTCTTTTTTATCCATTGCAATATACCACTCCTCAGCTACTTTCCATACAAGCTCAGTTTTACATCTCCAGCAAGCCGGATAGCGGTGCTTATACTGTTCTGTTTTTAGTACCCAGCTGTTTTGTTTTAGAAAATCGATAATTATTTCAGGATGCTTTTTGGCGTTTTTTCCCTTCAGATCACCCAGTCCTTCTATATAAGTTGCTGTATCATCGATAACCGGAATCATGGGAAGTTTCAGTTTTTTACCCAGGTGAAAATCCTCAGTACCGGCTGAAACGGCAGTATGAACCATTTCAGTTCCCTCAAGAGGAGAAATAGGCATGATAAGAGGATCTGTGGGAATAATGGTATGAAATTTAGGATCCTGAGATATTTTTTCAACTGCAGGAAGATTATCATAGGGACCTTTATACTTTAGACCTGCCAGTTCTTTTCCTTTGACAGTCTTTTCCATGGTAATGTTTTTACCCAAAACGCGCTGTGTGCTTTCCTTACCCAGCCAAACCAAATCCCCGTTTTCAAGCTTCACCTGGGCATAATCAACATTTGCATCAACGGCAACAGCTATATTGGCAGGAATCGTCCAGGGAGTTGTAGTCCAAACTAAAATATATTCCTTTTCTTTTCCAACTAGGGGAAGTTTTAAATATACTGATTCGTGAACAACTTCTTTATAGTCTTCCGTGAGCATCTCATGCTGGGAAATAGCTGTCTCACACCGGGGGCACCAAGGAACGCTGTCTTTTCCTTTATATATCCATCCCTTCTCATGGCAAACTTTCAAAAAATGCCAGATCATGTAGTTATTTTCATCACTCATCGTATAGTAGGAATGGTCCCAATCCATGAAGTATCCCAACCGTTTACTTTGTTCTGTCTGAATTTTTGAAAATTTCAGCACCCGCTCTTTACAAAGCTGAACAAATTTGGCGATGCTTGCACTTTTATCCCCGGGAATCAGGTTTTCAATATCTTTTTTATTCCGAAGCCCCAGCTCTTTCTCAACTTCTACTTCAACCCATAACCCCTGGCAGTCAAATCCGTTTTGATACCTTTGCTGGTCACCTTTCATCGTATGGTATCTCTGCCAGAGATCTTTATACGTCCTTCCCCATCCGTGATGAACTCCCATCGGGTTATTCGCAGTAATCGGACCGTCCAGAAAGGAAAACCCTTTTTTGGCTTTGGAATTTTTCGCAAGATACTTGGCAATCACACCATCTTTGTACCAGTGATTAAGTATCTTATTCTCAAGCTCAGGAAAATTGACTTGTGAGGATACCGGCTTAAACATACATGAGGCTTATTATACTATTCTTTTATCGCTTATTCCATGAAAGATAATAATTCTTAAAACTTTGAAAAATTGAGGCTCCAACGACCCTTACGGTCGTGGAATTTTAATAATGTGCTTCGTCCGTGAATTCTACACCCATTTCCACACCCTCCAGGTGGCAGTGAGTCCACACCTAATCTTTACTTTTACAATCGATTCTTTTTATAATAAATAAAATGGCAACTATCCGATCCGTAAAGTTTGTAAATGGATATTATTATCACGTGTTCAATCGAGGAGTTGAGAGAAGAAGTATTTTTACTTCCAAGAACGAGTATTCTAGATTTATCAAAACATGCATGTATTACCGATTTCATTCAATTGGAGTGAGATTTTCGCATTTTTTAGATCTTTCTGAACGAAAGCAATATGAAGCGCTTAAAAACCTGGATAGTCGTGACTGGGGAATCACTATTATTTGTTATTGTCTTATGCCTAACCATTTTCACTTTATCCTCAAACAGGAAAAGGATGGACAAATTTCCAAATTTATCTCTAAAGTGTCAAATAGTTACTCGAAGTATTTTAATCTCAGACATAATCGCATAGGCCCATTATTCCAAGGGATTTTTAAGGCTGTAATAGTAGAGTCTGATGAACAACTAGTTCATCTTTCTCGTTATATTCATATCAATCCGGTAACCTCTGCTGTTATTTCTCAAAATGACTTAGGAAGATACTCTTGGTCATCATATAAAGAATATCTGAGTGGAAAAAGCTATGTGTGTGAACCGGATATCATCCTAAAACAATTTAAGTCTATTTATTCATATGCCAATTTTGTAACCGATCGTATTGCTTATGGAAAAGAGCTTGAAAAAATAAAACATTTAGCTCTAGAGGTGTAGGTGTGGACTCAATTCCACCCTCCAGGTGGGGAATTGCAAGGTGGAGAATTGTCATCTATCAAGGTAAAAGGCTAAAGTAAAAACTAATGCTTATTTTGCCTCAAAAAAGTCGGAATATCCCACTGGTCAGTGTCATCATTGGGATCTTTGACAGGTGGAGTGGATGAGGGCTGCATACCTGAGTCACTTGATCTCCCCATCGTCTCAACTTGAGTAGTAAGCTCTTTAATGCGACGTTTTGATTCATCAAATCCGGTTGCAATAACCGTAATTTTCACCTGGTCAACCATTTGGTCATCAATGGTTGCTCCGAATATGATATTTGCATCCGGATCAACTGCTGCAGCAATAAGCTTTGCTGCTTCATCCACCTCATTCATTGTCAAATCATTACCGCCTGTAATATTAAAGAGTACTCCCTTGGCCCCATCAACAGAGACTTCAAGAAGTGGAGATGAGATAGCCATACGGGATGCTGCTGATGCCCGATTCTCTCCAACTCCGGTACCGATTCCCATGAGGGCTGAACCTGCGTTACTCATGATCGTTCTTACGTCCGCAAAATCGACGTTAATAAGACCGGGAAGAGTTATAAGATCAGAAATGCCGGTAACTCCTTGTCCTAAAACTGAGTCGACCATGCGAAATGCCTCAACCAGAGTCATTTTTTTATCAACAACATCTAATATTCTTTGGTTGGGAATAACAATAAGGGTATCTACTTTTTCTTTTAGATTTAAAATTCCTTCATCGGCTGCCAGCATCCTTCTGTTTCCTTCAAAAGAAAAAGGACGCGTCACAACAGCAACGGTAAGTGCTCCAATCTCTTTGGCAACCTCGGCAATAAGTGGAGTTGCTCCGGTTCCGGTTCCTCCTCCTTCACCGCATGTCAGAAATACCATATCAGCCCCGTTTAATGTCTCTTTTATTTTTTCCCGGGATTCTTCAGCTGCAAGTTTTCCAATCTCAGGATTTCCTCCGGCTCCGAGGCCTCTAGTTACTTCCTCCCCGATCTGAATTTTAACCGGTGCTCCGCACGTGAGGAGGGCCTGAGCATCCGTGTTTACAGCAATGAAATCAACCCCTGAGACTGAGGAGCTGGCAATCATAGAATTGATCGCATTACTTCCTCCTCCTCCAATTCCAATTACTTTTATTTTGGCAAATCTGGCAATATCAGGTTTTATCAGCATACCAAGACCTTTCCAGGCAGGAAAAACTAGGATCAATAAGGGTTTACCCTAAAAATATTTTTGAATTGCATAGCAAATCATCAAATTTACTTCGTAAATTTAAAAATATTTTCAGGGCAGAAATGATTTAAATAAATCTACAACCTTACCGGCAATTCCCCCAACAGGAAGATGAGCGAGTTTCCCCAATTGGCCTCCGGCAAATTTTTCTTTGTTTCCGGCTCCTACTCTTTGAGCATATAAGACAAGCCCGACAACAGAAGCATAAGAAGGGGTTGTGATCTCATCAATAAGCCCGGTAATAAATCCGGGGTTCCCAATACGCACCTGCATGGCAAGGTTACGACGTGCTGCATCCACAAGCCCAATTGTCTCGGCTCCGCCTCCAGTAACTACTATTCCTGAAGGAGTCATACCTAAAAGACCGCTTTTTTTAATCTCAATTCCGATCATGGTAAACATCTCTGTCAGCCGGGGACGTATTATGCCGTCAATTAAAGTTCGTTTGGAAATCCGGTTGACACCCTCAGGAAGTGTCAAAGAAGAGATATCTATCTGGTCATCGGGGTCTTTTCCTTTCTCTTTTTTGACATGCAAAACCGGTTTTTCCTCACTTAATAACTCTCCTGATTTTTTGTTCAAAAGCATTTTTATTTTTTCAGCGCTTTCCAAAGAGATTTTAAGCCCTATGGCTAAATCATTTGTAATATTTCTGGCTCCAAAGGGAAGTACTGAGGAGTATGATAATGCTCCGTCAACAAAAATACACAGATCAACCGTTCCTGCACCTATATCAATAACTACAACTCCTAACTCCTTTTCAGTTTCCGTCAGAACTGAAGTTGATGCTGCTAAACCTCCAAAAACAAATCCGTTCACATCGATTCCAACCAGCGATGCGCATTTTTCCAGATTTCGAAGAACCGTACTGTTTACTGTAATAAGATGGGTATTTACTTCAAGACGAACTCCCGTCATTCCTACCGGATCTTTAATTCCTTCCTGAGAATCCACAATAAATTCGCGGGGTATTACATGAAGAATTTCTTTTGTTGCGGGAAGTGAAATGGCACGGGCCGCCTCAACGGCACGGCGAACGTCTTCCGGAGTAATTTCTTTGTTCGGTTCTGCAACGGCAACCACTCCGTGAGAATTTTGAGAAGAGACATGCGCTCCCCCTACTGAAAGATAGGCCGACGAAATGGAATACCCCGCCATTCTCTCCGCTGCCTCTAAGCTTTCGGTAATTGATGTTGTTGCCTCTTCGATATCCACAATCTGCCCTTTCCGAACACCCCTTGCTGTGCTTGTTGCTACTCCGCTTACCCGGACAGGACCTTCATCCGGAAGACTGGCTATAATTGTAGTGATTTTGGATGTTCCAATATCTATTCCTGCTACGATTCTCTTGTTTGTTGATGCCATATTATTGAGGAAATATATTACTCATTGGCAAGGGTAATTATTGGCTTGTCAAAGAGAAAGTTAACTTTAGTTACGCGTTTACCCTCTATTCTAAACCTTGTGAGAATAAGTTGTAAAGAGGACGAAATAATCTTTGGATCTTCCGAAAATGGAATGAACAGAGTAATCTGAGATTCTGTAAGGAGTATATATGAATTACTGCTATCTTCTACAGTTACTTTTTCTAAATTTTGGTCTATTTTTTCAAATTCGTCAAAATAGCGGATAGCTTTTAATACCAGCACATCCGCTGAATTTCCTGCAACTGGCGGATTTCTATCCATATAAATAGGCCGAAGGTATTCGTTTAAGTTTTCTTTATGATAGGCAACTATAAATCCGTCATAGTCTATGTTTATTTTTTTATCGCCAACAAATATTTGGGCATAAGTAATTCTTTCTTCCGTTTTTATAATTACGGTATCAGGATATTTTTTTTCTAAATGAACACTTTTTATAGTGGGGTTTTGGTCTAATAAATAGGCCGTCAGCTTAGCAAAATCCAAAAAGAAAATATTTTTCTCTCCTATTTCGTTTAATCCGAAGAGTGTACTTTCTTGGCTTATTATAATTATTTTTTTAACTTTGAAAAAAAGGAAAAATGAAATGAAAAAAGTTAAAAAACAAATCCCCAAAATACCGAAAATAACAAAGGGAGCTTTTTTAAATTTTTGAATATGATAATGCATGTAGAATTCCTCTTCACAATGAATTTACCACTCGCACAATTCGGGAAGCGGCGGAATTTACTTTCTCCTCCGATTTTTCTTCTTTAACGGACTTAATCTCGGGCAATTTCAACACATCTTCGATAGCAGTTATAAGTTTTGCGGATTCTGCATCTTTTTGTTCAAGAATATATCCGGAATATTTTTTAATAAATCTTTTTGCGTTTAATAACTGTTCATTATCCCCCGACCACGGAAGAGGAATAAAAATTGATTTTTTCCGAAGTGTTGATAGGTCGGACACGGTATTGGCACCGGATCTTCCGATAACCAGATCTGAAGATTTGAGAATAAAATAAAAAGTATGGTAGTCGCAACTTGGAAAAACATGATAATTATCCGCAATTTTTCCAGGTAATTTTTTTTGTTCCTCTTTAAGGACACTGTAATCTTTCCTCTCTCCCGCCTCTCCGCACTGATGAATCACCCGGTATTTTACCAGCAGTTTTGAGAGTGACTTATAAATAAGATTATTTATTGAACGGGACCCAAGGCTTCCCCCGCATATAAAAATAAGAGGAAGAGATACATCTCCGAACTGAATAATTTCTTTGTTTGCTTTTCTTTCATCATATGTCCTTTTTAGCATCCCGATTACTTCTGTCTTAATTCTCCCAGGAACATATTTTGTATCATCAAATGTCAAAAATGTCATATCTGCGATACGTGAGAGTATCCTATTTGACAGTCCAAGACTTTCCGTCTGTTCATGAATAATAAATGGAATATTTAACAGGTAGCTCACAATTCCAATCGGAAAAGACACGTATCCCCCAAATGTGATCACACCGTCCGGATGTACTTTAAAAAAATAATAAAATGCCTGTATCAGTCCGATGGGTATTTTTAAAAGAGAAGTAAAAAAAGAAAGACCAAAATGCCTTTCAAATCTTCCGGTTATTATGGAATAAAAAGGAATATTTAATTCTTTAATGGTTTTGTATTCCAAAGAAAGAGAAGAATCGCCTTCTAGAGGATGTATCCTCCCGACATAAGAGATTTTGCACGTCTCGTTATTTTTGTGCAGTTCTTCAATTACGGCAATTGCAGGGCTGAGATGTCCCCCCGCAATAAGAATTTTCTTTTGTATCATTTTATTTATTGTGCCGGCTTATGTTTAGCATTATACCAGCGGCACTCATGGAGATAAGTAGATGAGATCCCCCGTATGACACAAAGGGAAGAGGAACTCCAGTTAAAGGCAAAAGAGCAACCATTGCACCTAAGTTGATAAAAATCTGCAAACCAAAATAACTTAATATTCCACATGAAAGAAGAAAGCTGAACCGATCCTGTGTTTTTCTCACAATTAAAAACATCCTGTGCAAAAAAAATAGATAAAAAATTACAACCGTCGTTGTTCCGATAAATCCCAGTTCTTCTCCGATAATGGCAAAAATAGAATCTGTGGTTGCCTCTGGCAAAAACTGATATTTTTGTCGGGAAGCTCCCAATCCCATTCCCCAAAAACCACCGGATCCAAATGAAATTAAAATCTGTCTCAGATGGTAAGATTTGCCAAGCGGATCCTGGTTAGGATTTAAAAAGGTCATCATACGGTTGACCCGGTATGGAGAAATAACCGCAAGAAGAGACAAAACTGCAATAAGTATCGGCAGGAACATAGCAAATTGACGAACCGGTGCTCCGGAAACAAAATATAAGATAACAAACAAGAGACACAATATAATTGCAGTCCCTAAATCCGGCTGTAAAACAACTAGCCCTACGATAACTCCCAAAAGAAGCAAAAAAGCTCTGAGTCTTTCCCGTTCTTTGAAAGAAAACCAGGCCGATAAGTAAATAATAAGTGCAAGTTTGGCAAGTTCAGAAGGCTGGAAACTAAAACTACCAAATCCGATCCACCGGTGTGCTCCCATTGTTTTTATTCCGATTCCTGGAATAAAAACAGCAATAAGGGTGAGGATCGCACCGACTAAAATAGGAATTGCCAATCGGTAATAGACTTTGTATGAAACCAGAGAAATTGCAAGCATGGAAAAAATTCCCAGGAAAAACCATACAGATTGCTCTTTTACGTAATGATACTTATCGGCAAAATCGCGGAATGCGGAAACATTTGAAGAATCAAAAATCATGAGGAGTCCGAAAAGTGAAAAAAGAATGACCGTTGCAAAAAGCCAAAAGTCCATTTTTCCTGTTGCTGTTGATTTTTTCAGAGAATGGGCGTTTCTCATAAGGAGAATTTATTATTTCATAAAAGCAAACCACAAACCCAGTGTTGCTAAAAGAACTGAAAAAATCCAGGCACGAAAAACAATAGTCGATTCATTCCAGCCCTTTTTTTGCCATAAGAGATGAAAGGGAGCAACTTCAAATAATTTTTTACCCCGATATTTTTTACTTAACAGCTGAAGAAGAGAAGTAAGAATTTCTAAAACATACAATCCTCCGACAACCAAAAGAGAAAAGGGTTTTCCCAAAAGAAGTCCGATAACCGCAAATGTTGCCCCGAAAGAGAGTGCTCCTACATCTCCCAAAAAAATACGGGCAGGGAAAATATTAAAATAAAGAAATGCAATAACGCCTCCGAGCCATATTGAAATAAAAACGGAAAGAGGGGTATCTAAAATCGAATGGGAGATTACCCAGAAAGCAGTCAGGGCAATCATAAGGATTCCGCATGAAAGACCATCTAGGCCATCTGATATATTAAACGCATTGGCAAACGAGAGAATAACAAAAGAGGCAAATAAAATATATAGAATACCGACATCCCAAACGCCTATAAAGGGTACATTGATAATATGGATATGAAGCTCAGAATAGAGATAATACGCTGCTATAAGAGAGAGAAAAATCTGTAAGATGAGTTTATGCCGGAGACGAAGTCCGTAAAACTTCTGGTTTCCGGCAAAAAAAACTTTTCTCACATCATCATACAACCCTATTGCTCCAAATGAAACAAACGTAAACAGGAGTACTTTTATCTCGCTTCCCACATTGTTATATACGGAATGGATGGGTATCCAAAAATAATAAAGAATCGGGAATGAAATAAAGAAAAGCAATGTTGTAACTGCAATTACAAGCATCCCGCCTCCTAAGGGGGTTCCTGATTTCTTCCCGTGAAATGAGTCAAAAATCGGAGTAGGCACATCAAATGCGTCTGTTGTTTTCTGATTTTGCCTCTGAAGTTTGGCATGATACAGGATGTTAATAAAAGGGATAAGAGCAATAAAATGTACGATAAAAGAAAGTAATAAAAAACCTATTATAAATGCCATAAATTTAAATTCTAGAACCCAAAAAGTACTAATAGTCTGGGAAGAAAAATAATAAGAGAAACCCCGATTGCTCCAAATGCAGTTGTAAGCATCATACCTGCCGCGACATCTTTAGCAATTTTTGCCTCTTTCCTCCACTCAATAGTAATTAAATCCGTCATTTCTTCAATTGAGGTATTTACCATCTCCGTCCCCAGTCCAAATGCAATTGTCATTATAACAACGGCAAACTCCCCTCTTGAGATTTTTAAAATAATACTTAGAACTAAGGCGACACAGGCAAGGAGCACATGTATCCTAAAATTCTGCTGTGTTTTTAATGCCCAAAACAATCCGGCAAAGGCGTTTTTAAAAGATAAGTGGTGTTTTTTGAGAAAATGCATACGTCTATTATACCTCTTTTCCCGGGTTTAATACCTTTTTTTGATTTTGCGAAATGACTCAACTGCAAGGGTAATAAGATACTTACGATTTACTGGAAGATCGTGAGCATGCATATATTCCAGAGAGTGTCCTCCGAATCCTTTCTTAAACAAAGACAGCCCATACCAGGGATGAGTTTTTCGGTCCGTAGGAGCAATTCCCCAAAAATTATATATTTTTTTATTTCTTTTTCTTGCTTCTTTTATGGCTTCCCACTGAAGTAAGTAATTGACGGGAATTTTCTGGTCCACACTGGCGCTATGATGATAAACAGCCTGATTATTATAGAAAAGTATAAGAGCAGCAGACAATAATTTTTTATCAAAATACCCCTTAAATAACAGAATCTGATCTTTTTTTAGAAATTCCATAAACTCATCGACAATCCCGGTATGCTTAGTAAATCCATGTCTGCTTGCGGTCATCTCATACAGAGTCATAAAATCTTCTAAATCTTTGGGATTTTTGCTTTTTTCGATTTTAACTCCTATTTTTTCCGCCTGACGGATAAGATACCGGGTGGTTTTGCGCATGCCGGAAAGCAGTTCTTCCTCGGATTTATCCACATTCAAAACCCAGCAATATTCCCCGTCCATGGCATGAATGGGTGAGGGTCTGAAATGGAAATCCTTAAACAGACGCTCGTTATATTCGGTGTTTGGAATAAGGGGACTCATTCTTATAAAATTTGCACGTTCTTTTTTGGCTAGTGAAATAAAATAATCAACCCAAATGGATAACGATTCCCTATCCCAGGATGAGAGTATGGGTCCGTGACGGATATGAAGAAATCTTCCGCGCCTGGCATCAATTTTTGCGACCTGTGCAACAGAGGTTAATTTATCTTCGGAAAAATTTCCCAGTCTCCATGCTTTTTCGACGATCTCCCCCCAACTCCAGGATTGAAAAAGGGCAACAGGCGAGTGCTCCCGTATATATGCTTCCCAGTCATTTTCTGAACGTACTTCTTTAATCATATTTCTTTCTTTAAGAGACTGATTACTCTCTCTATATCATTTGGGGTCAGCCGAAAATAGGTAGGTAAATTTACTATGTGTCTTGAAACTGACTCAGCCCTAGGACAGCTTCCCAATTTATATCCGATACTCGTATAGTCAACACCCGCCGGATCTACAACATGATGATACCAATTTCCAAGTACTATTTTCTTTTTCTTTGCACTGAGGATGACATTTGAAGCTTTATCCGTGATAACGGGATACCTTAGATAAACTGCTCCAAAAACAGGTTTTAACTGATTTATTTTTGTAATGTCTTTTAAAGACTGGTAATACCTATTCGCTATTTCCACTCTTTTATCATTGATCTGTTTTAATTTACTCAGCTGATACAGAAGAAGAGCCGCTAAAGCATTGGGATATTTTAAGGGGAAAACGCTTGGTCTTCCTCCTGTATATTCTTCTTTATAAACAGGCTTTGACAGCAAATGCAGTTTCAGCAAGATAAATAAAATAACTTTTCCAATAATGAAAGGATACAACGGCAATATGATTGAAAAAAAAATGGGATGAACTATCTGTTGAAAAATCCAACCGTAGGAAGGAAAAGATAAGTCTTCATGCATCTTCTTTAAATTTTTTATCTCCGTTTTAAAATTTGGCTTAATAATTGCAAGTCCTCCAAAAACAGATGAAACAATTTTATCTCTGCCGAAACTGAAGAAGGCTGCGTCTCCGAAAGTACCCAATTTTCTATTTTCAACCGCAGCTCCCAGACAGTGGGCGCAGTCTTCAATAAGAATTAGATTATGTTTTTTAGCAATAACTGAAATTTCTTTAATTTGTGCAGGAATTCCGAATGTATGTTGGACTATGATTGCACGGGTTTCAGATGTAATTTTTTTTTCAAGGTCTGTTGGGTCTACATTAAGTGTGCGATCAATATCAACAAATACCGGCTTTACCCCGCACCAAAGAATAGCATCGCAAACTGCAACACAGGTGAATGCCTGAAGAATTACTTCATCGCCCTCTTTAATTTCGAATGATTTTAAAAGTGCATATAAAGCTGATCTTCCAGAGTTAAAAGATACCGAAGCACCTGCTGCATACTCATGTTTAAACCACGACTCGACTTTGCCGATTGCTGAGCCGTCTTTCCAGGACCACGGTGAAAACATTACTCTAACTGCTTCCTGTACGTCCTTTTTATCCGTATTGGGAGATAATGATATTGCAATTGGGTTATTCATTTAATTTTTTTCAATAATAATTCCATCTGTCTTTTGGCTTCCCGGCCGCTGAAATAAATCATAATATCCTCTGTGTCATCAAACGGATAGAAATCCAATTGTTTTTCATTTCTTAATATATATATTTTATCTTTTTTAATCCTTAAGAATTCTTCCGAATAATTTGAGTTTGTCAGAAAAATACGGTCACATGTTTTTTCTGCCTCTTTGCTGATTTCTTTATGAATAAATTTTCCCTCTTTATTTAATTCAATAAGGGGACTAAAAACAAACCATTTTTTCCCGTGAAATTGAGATAAGTATTTTAAGCCGGTTAATACTCCATCCGGATTTGAATTATAAGTATCATCAACTATATGTACTTTACCAAACTTTTTAAGCTTCATCCGATTATCAGGGAGCGATAAATTTGAAATACCCTGTGCAATATCAGTTAGACTTAATCCTAATTCTGCTGCAACGGAGGCGGATCCTGAGATATTTTGAATAAACTGCTCTCCGCCAAATGTTGTCACACAGGGAACACATTTCCCTTTCCAACACATTTCAAAAGATAAAGATTCTAATCCTGATTTAATATCTTTTATATCAACACTATTTTCTTTATTCTGAAGAGAATACCCTCCGTACCAATACTTTTTAATATCTTTCCTGTCCCTACTGACCCACTTGCCAATCTCAGTTAAAGGCTTGCTGCTACTGTTTAGAAAAGCCATTCCATTTTGTTTAAGGCATATGAGCAATTCATACTTAGCTCTCATGGTATTTTCAATGGAGCCAAAGAGCTCAATATGCTCTTCGTTAATTCCGGTTAATACTCCGATTTGAGGATGAATCAAATTACAGAGAGTTTTTATCTCTCCTCTTTTATACGCTCCCATCTCGGCGATAAAAATTTGAATGTCGGGTGTAAGTTTTCTTAAAATCGTGTTGGCAATTCCGATTTCCGTGTTGTTTGTGCCTTCTGTCTTAAGAACACGGTATTTTTGAGACACGATAGTTGCTAAAAATTCCTTTGTAGTTGTCTTTCCAAAGCTTCCTGTAATTCCAATAACAACTAAGTTTGGAAAATTTTTAATTTTTTTATGAGCTTTATATACGGTGTACTTTACATAGAGGAGACTTGGAATGGATGTAATTAATACAAGGAAACCAGAAAGAATAAATAAAAGATGGTCTAATAAAAATAGGAAAGAGAAAAAAAAGAAAAAAGATAATGACAATCCAACGAAAATAATTAGTAATCCAAAAATTAAGGTTAAGCTTCGAAAAGTAAATTTAGGTCTTTTAAAATTTTTAAATCCAAAAAATAAATTGACAACTATTATGAATTGTGTCAACAAGAAAAATAATATGGTTAAAGAAGGTAGATATAAAGGAGAAAAGAAAAATAAAATAAATACTATCCATTTAAGAATAACGAAAGGATTTGCTAAAAATCTTTTTCCTTCTTCAGTATGAATGAAAGATACAATCCTGTCCCATCTGTATTCTTTCCTCTGCCATATATAAACGTTAAAAAGAATTAAGCGAATAAGATCGATGATGATAAGTGCATAAAAAATAGGGACAGAAATAGACACCAAGGTAAGGAAAAAATCCATATGTTAAATAAATTTTTCTACTAATTTGTAAAATTCCTCAGCATTATTAAAAGGAATTCCGTGAGTTCCGTTTGAAATAACTTCAATATGAGAATTAATAATTGTTTTTTTCATTTTTCTAGCAATAGAGACTGAAACCATAGAGTCGTCTTCTCCCCAAATCAAAAGTGTAGGGACTTTAATTTTTTTCATAAAAGGCTCTAAATCCTCCCGTATAACGGATTGAAACGTTTTTTTAAGATTCCCGTCAACTTTTAGATAATCTACGGATCCGCTTAATCGGTATAGTATTTTTTTAGAAATGGATGAAAAGATGTTTAAGATAGGAAAAGAGAAAATTAGTTTTCCGATTTTACTTAATATTAAGAACAGGTTCCGTTTAAAAGAATTGACCGGGACAAATCCGGGAGTTCCGGTTAGAACTAAGACAGACAGCCAATCCAGATCATTCCCGGCAAGAAGAATTCCCACTCTCCCTCCGAATGAATGCCCGATAAGAACTGCTTTTTTGATTTTTTTCTCCCGGATAAAATTTTCTACATCAAGAGCGTAATCAGCCAAGCTCATCGGTCTATCTAACGGTTTATCCGGTTCAAATCCAGCAAAACCAAAAACATATGCCAGGTAACCTGCATAGTTAAAACGTTCTTTAAGATCAGTGTATCTGTTGGAACTAACTCTCCAGCCCGGAAGAATAATAACACTTGGAAGTTTATCCATAATTATTTAACAGTTACAGACTTTGCAAGGTTTCGGGGCATATCAGGATCAACATTTTTTTCAAGAGCCAAATAATATCCCAGAAGCTGACCGATAATAACTGAGGGTATAACAGATGCAACTGACGCATCTGTATAGGGAAGATGGATATCAAAAATATCATGTTTCTGAGGTGATATTCCGATAATTTTTCCTCCCCGTGCTTTTAACTCCATAGCCCCGGCCAAATTAGATCCGTGTGTTTCATCCAGCGGTACAAAAGAGATACAAGGAGTGTCTTTTTCAATAAGAGCAATTACTCCGTGTTTAAGTTCTCCCGCGGCAAATCCTTCCGCATGGATATAAGACGCTTCTTTTATCTTAAGAGCAGTTTCCAGTGCAATCGGATAGGAAAGTCCCCGGCCGATAACGTAAATATGTTCTTTTGCTGAAAGTGTTTTTGCCAATCGGCTTATAATTTTAAGGTTCTTAGTAGTTAAAATTTCCTTTGTTGAATCCCGAGCAAGACGAAGATATTTTCTTCCAACTTCAATATTTCCTGAAAGATCATAGGCAATAAGGATAAGGTGTGCCAGTTTTGCCGTAAATGCTTTAGTTGATACAACGGCCTTTTCAATCCCTGCCGATAAAAGAATAGAGACATCAGACTCCCGGTTAAGAGTAGATCCCAATACATTTACCAAGGATGCAATTCTTGCTTTCTTTTCTTTTGCCTTTTTGACGGATTCAATTACGTCGACAGTTTCCCCGGATTGAGAAAGAGCAACCACTAAGCTTTTATCCGTCAAAAAGTCTGCGAGAAATCCAAATTCGCTTCCTACTGTAAAATTTACATGGTATTTAGCAATTTTGGAAAATAAATAGGTTCCTGCAAGTGCTGCGTATGCGGCCGTCCCGCATCCTACAAAATAAGTTCCGAAAGATTTTTTAATCTCTTCAGAGAGTACATGAATCTCGCTGTCCTTTTTTTGGATAATCCTCTCTAAAACATCAACCTGGTCATGAATTTCCTTTATCATGAAATGAGGATACATTCCTTTAGATACAAGATCCGGTTTCCAGTCAAGTTGTGTATATTGAATACTTTTTTTACTCAAAGAACCATCATAGACACTAACGGATTTATCATCAACCAAAATATAGTCTTCATCTTCCATAAAATATACATCCTGGGTATAGGGAAGGACTGCATGAGCATCAGAGGCTAAATAGTTTCCGTCCTTTCCTTTACCAACCACAAGAGGAGAACCGTTTTTAACCGCTGCAAATTTCTTTGTCTTTGCATCCATCACTATAATGGCATTGAGTCCTTCAAAACGGGAAAATGATTTATGTAAAGCTTCCAATAATGAATCGGAGTTTTTATAGTATTCCTCCGTCAAATGGAGAGCAACTTCAGAGTCTGTCTCTGATAAAAATGTATGCCCTTTTTCTATGAGTTCTTTCTTAATTTCAGAATAATTTTCTATGATTCCGTTATGGATTAAGGCAAGAGTGCAATCGCGAGAAAGATGAGGATGAGCATTAGCGAGTGTTACTCCTCCATGGGTTGCCCACCTGGTGTGTCCGAAGGCACTATTTGCAGGAGGTAACTGAATTCCTTTCGCATCTGCTATTTTTCCTGTATTTTTTACAACCTCTATTTTATTTTCTTTGATCCATGCAATTCCCCAGGAATCATATCCTCTATATTCAAGTGTTTTTAACCCTTCTAAAACCATGTCAGGAGCGTTTTCTTTTTTGCCTATGTATCCGAATATTCCGCACATTTTTTATTTTTTAGAATGTTTATTAGTAACTAACTTAAAGTTTATTTCCGATTTATAAAAGCTGTTATCCGGCACATCGGACTCCACAATTGCGCCTGAGGAAATAAACGAATTTTTTCCTATTTTTATCCCCGGCATAAGAGCGGCATGTACTCCGACTTTGCTCATCTGCCCTATAATAGATCCCAACTTTACTTTGCCGGTGTCCAATTTTTGTTTATTGACAGCAGAAGAAACTGACTTTTGGTCCAGTCTAAAATTAGCTGTTGTTGCCATAGCTCCCATACTGACATGATCTGAAATAACACTGTCTCCGACATAGTTATTATGAAAATAACAATTATTCCCGACAACACTTCTTGCCACTTCGCTTGCAAATCCAACAACACTTCCCTCTCCAATAATTGATTCACGAATTAGAGTATTATTTCCGACAATACAATTTTTCCCTATATACGTAGGACCAATAATAACTGCGTGATCTAAAACTCGTGAACCACTTTCAATAATTACCGGACCTCGAATCGTTGCTGACTTTGCAATTTCGCGAGCTTTAATAGTTTGATTGGTAATTTTACTTAAAAAATAAGAGGAAAGAGTTAAAACATCCCATGGATATTTTACATGTCCCCAAAATCCTGTGTAGGAAAGAAAGGATATGTTAGCTTTTTTCCCGATCAAAATCCCAATTGCTTTTTCATATATATCATCATTTTTAGATTCTGTGTTTTGCAAAATTTTCAAAAAATCAGACGTGTCTTTAAAATAATCAAAGATAAGACGCACGATATTGCTTCCTCTTTTTTCTCTTTCAGGTTTTTCAATAATCGAAACGACTTTATCATTTAGAACTTTAAGATACCCTCCCGGAAAATAGTCATTCAGATGTATTCCGGTAAGCATTCCATCCTGTACTTTCGGCAAATAATTAACAAAGTCAGAAACTAGCGTGTCTTCAAAAACATCCGACGGTCCAACAATTAAAACCGGATTCCTTTCAATGTATTTCTTTGCGGAAAGTACTGCCCCTGCCATGCCCCTCCGGTCTTCCTGCATTACCAGCGTAATTACAACACCGGGAAATTCAGATTTTAACAATTCAAATAATGACTTGTTTCGTTCTGATACTACTACTATGATATTTTTAAATCCAAACCGTACTAACTGGGAAAGTGCATAATACGCAAGCGGCTTTCCCAAAAAAATAAGAGAATGTTTATCCGAAAGCGGCCACAGGCGAGTAGAATCCCCTCCTGCTAAAAGTAAAACGGTAGGTAATGTATTCATGACCATATTTTACTCCTTTTTTCTGACAATTTTAGCTCCTAAACTCTGAAGTCTTCCCTCCAGATTTTCATATCCGCGGTCGATATGATCGATCCCATAGATAACACTCTCTCCCTGAGCTGTTAGTGCGGCAAGAACCAGAGTTGCTCCGGCGCGAAGATCGGAAACTTCCAAAACAGCATTGTGAAGTTTAGCAATACCTTTAACTTCGATAGCCTGATGGTAATCTTTTCTTTTATCAGACCAGTTAAAATTATAAACCAGGGATGGGTTTGAAATTTTGGGAGAAAAAAAGTGAATATCCGCTCCCATTTTACGAAGCTCCTCAACATAAGAAAATCTATTTTCATACACAGTTTCATGAATGGTTGAAACTCCCCCGCAATAATTGGCAAGTATTGCCCATGGAGCCTGCCAATCTGTCATAAAAGCGGGATATGCCCCGGTTGTAATATGAGTTGCTTTATACGGATATTTTGAAAAAAATCTGATTTTGTCTTTTTCAACTTCCTGCCAGGAAGCTCCGATTGCAGTTAATGCGTTTAAAAATGTGGTGAGATATTTTTTTTGAGCCCCGACAATCCTCACATCCCCTCCGGTTGATAGTGCAGCAATTGCGAATGTGACCACCTCATTCCGATCCGGCATAATTGAAAAATCAGCGCCCTGTAGTTCCGAAACTCCTTCAATCAGGATGGTTTTTTTCGCGGTCCGTTTTATATGAGCACCCATCTGATTTAAAAGAGAAATAAGATCATCAATTTCAGGCTCTTCTGCTGCATTTTTTAAAATAGTTTTTCCCTTTGCAAGGACTCCTGCTAAAATAAGAGTTTCCGTACCGGTATGTGTATTGGATACAAAAGTGTAAGTAGTTCCTTTTAGCCCCCTGGGTGCATCTGCTTCAAAATATCCCTCCCTATATGAAATTACCGCCCCCATCGCCTTAAGTCCGTCAATATGCCGGTCGATGGGACGTTTTCCGATGCGGCATCCCCCGGGATTGGGTACCCGCGCATGTCCCAACCGCGCAAGAAGAGGTCCCAGCACCATACTGGCGGAGCGGTATACCCCTCCAATCTCAAAGGGAACAATAAAATCTCTCATACCGTTTCCTTTTAGAGTCAACCGGTGAGTATATCTCTCTATGGAAACCTTAACCCCCAGTTTTTCAACGATCCGAGCGGTTCCGTAAACTGAGGAAATAAGGGGAATATTTGAAACGGTAATATTTTTTTCAGTTAAAAGGCCACACAAAATAACTTTCATGGCCACATTTTTAGCACCGCTCACACAGACTTCTCCGTGAAGGGGATTTCCTCCGGTGATTACATATTTGTCCATCATAGTTAAGGAATTATCACAACCTCAGGCTTTAGCCGGACATGATACTTACTGTAGACCTTGCGGGTTATTAACTGTATCAATTGTACCATATCAGAGGATTTAGTTTGGGGCTCAACTACAATAAAATTGGCATGGTCAGAAGAGACTGAAGCTCCTCCAATTTTCGTTCCCTTAAGACCCAGGGAATCAATAAGATATCCGGCTGATGTCGTATATTGGGGAGTCGGAATACGCATGGCATCGCTTTTTTTAATATTTTGAAATGTGCATCCGGCCGAGAGTACTCCCCACGGCTGAGTGGTCCTGCGGTACTCGGTTACTCGGTTTCCTATTTCCCAAAGATTTTCTTTCTCAGAAGAGGTAAGAGTAATGATAACGGAAAGAAGTACGTCTCCGCTTTTTTGAATGATGGATCTGTCATAGTCGAATTTAAAATAGCCTGCTCCAACTGACTTTATTTCTCCTCTGAGGGTTAGTATTTTAGCAGATCTAATTAAGTCTCCGAAAAAGGTTCCCCATTTCATATTATGTGCGTTCATATAAACAGCCCCGCCTACACTTCCCGGTTGTCCTAAAAATGTTTCAAGACCGCCAAGCCCCTGATCCAGGGTAAAACGCACTAGACGGTTGACTCCGACTCCGCTGTCGATTTCAAGATATACCGTTTTTTGAGAATCTAAAATATCCCGCGCTTTTTTAATTCCCGTCATACCGATCATACGGATATCCTTGGTTTCATTTCTGATAACCAGTCCCTCAATTCCTGCATCTCCTATCAGTACATTTGTCCCTCCTCCTAAAATAGTCCACGGAATTCCGATTTTTTGTGCGGATTTGACTGCCTGTGTAAGCTCACCTTGATTTTTAGCACTTAAAAAAAACTCAGCCGGTCCCCCGATTCTTAAAGTGGTATAAGAAGAAAGAAGTTCGCTTCGCTTAACGGTATTCGGAGCAACTAATTGTACAAGCTGACTATATAAATCTTTCATGTTACCTGCACCCCTTTGTATATTTCATCCTGCCACGTGTTTATATCTCCGGCACCCATGGTAATAATAAGTTCTTTTTTTACCTCATTATTTTTAATTCCCTTCACTGCATCTGTCGGACGGTTTACTAAATAGGCATTCTTACCATTTTTTACGAGCGCCGCAACAAGCATTTCAGAAGAAACAGATGTATCTTTTTCTTCCCGGGCAGATGCATAAATGGGGGCGATAAGTATTTTATCCGCCCAATCAAAAGACGTCAGAAACTGCTTAAAAAGTGATTTAGTACGTGAGTAAGTATGAGGTTGAAAAATGACAGTGATATAAAAATCCGGAAAAAACATGCGTGCCCCCGAGACGGTTGCCGCAATTTCAGTCGGATGATGAGCGTAATCATCATAGAATCTGAATTTACCCTTTTCTCTTATAAATTCAAAGCGTCTCCTGCTTCCTTTAAACTTTAAAATATTCTCAGATATTTCATCCCAGGAAAGTCCGACAGTACGACATACGAGACTTGCGGCTAATGAATTGAGGATATTATGCTTTCCCGTCAAATATGTTGATACCTGTGCTACTTTTGCGCCTGATTTTGTAATATCAAAAGTTGTTTTGCCTTTTTCAAATTTAAAACTACCCACTTGGTACATGGCATTTTTTGAAAATCCATAGGTAAGTATTTTCCCCTTATATTTTTTAAGGACTTTTAAAACCGAGTTATTATCGCAGCAGCCAATAAGAATTTTTTCACCTTTGAGGTTTTGCGTCAGTTTATAAAATGCATTTTCAATTTCGGAAACATCTGAATATGCGTCGGGATGATCATATTCAATATTGGTTATAACAAGTATTTCCGGATGCTGCCATAGAAAACGGGGAGTTGAGTCAAAGCCGGGAGATGTTATGTATTCATCCGCCTCTGCTATAAAATATTTTCCTCTCCCGTAATGTCCGGGTGCGGTAAGATCTAAAATATCTGAAGTACCAACAACATAGGAAGGATCACACCCCGCATGGGTTAGAATTGAAGCAACAAGTGCGCTTGTTGTTGTTTTTCCATGAGTTCCGGAAATCGAAATGCCGCAATATTTTTTCATCTCTTCTCCTAAGGCCTGACCGTGCATAACAACCTTTAATCCTTTTTCTTTGGCTTCTTGCGCTTCACTATTTTTTATTCCTCCATGAGCACCTGTAACAACAACTAAATCATAATTTTTTGAAATATTCTTTTTGTCAAACCCCCTAACAACCGGAATATGAAATCGGGATAAGATCTTATCGGTGTGAAAAACGGCCTCGGTATCAGAACCCTTCACCGTGTACCCCTTTTCTTTAAAATAAATGGAAAGTGCCGTCATACCAACACCTTTAATGCCTACAAAATAAGCTGATTTTTTTTTCATCATATAAAACCGATAATATTATTAAGGATATTTGGCTGTAATCCCTCCCGCCGGTAAGACCAAAGATTTTTGTTGGTATAGGTACATATGGAAAGACAATCAATATTAGACCTGAGTAGTCTTTCATCTTTCATTTGTTTTAATGCAATACTTTCCAGGTTTAAAAACCATTTTCCTCCTCTTTCTTCTGAAATCTCATTTTTAAGAAATCCCAAGTGGCAAAAAATGGAAACTCTCTCCTGTGGAACATCATAGCAGCATATCCGTATATGAGGGCCGATTGCGGCATAAATATTTTGGGGGTGAGATCCTATTTTTTTCATCATTTGTATGGTACTCGTTACAATTTTTTTTGATAAGCCTTTCCAGCCCGCATGAACAGCACCTGCTATTTTCAGTTTGGGATCATATAAAAATATCGGAATGCAGTCTGCGGTTTTAACACCGCTCCATCCTTTTCCTTTTAAGATAATTCCATCTGTGCCGTTTAACGGATTCGTTTTTGAGTTCTCTAAAACCACATTTCCTGAATGAATTTGCCTAAGATGGATAAAATTTGATTCGCTTCCTTTAATATTTAATGAGGAAAGAGATTCTCCTTTTGAGAGAAATGCGTGAAAAAACTCAGGAAATTTCTTAATAAGCTCAGATTGGATCATATTCTTTTTCCCAGCGCTTTTTGAACCGTTTTTCTTTCATCCCAGCCGTATTCTTTAGTACCAAAGCACATGGACTTTTCATGTCCCTTTCCGCAGAAAAACACAATATCATCCGGTTTTGCCAGAGTATTAATGGTAAAATCAATCGCTTCGCTCCTGTCGGGAATTCTGAAAAAATAATTTATTTTTTTCGCACGCCTTCTTATTTTTGCACTTTTGCGCAACTCCACCATACCTTTGCATGCGGCACCGTTTGCAATCTGACGGATAATTTCCTTAACATCCTCAGTCCTCGGATCCTCTGCCGTAAAGACAGCAAAATCGGAATAAGTTGCAGCAATCTCTCCCATCATGGATCTTTTTTCCGTATCCCGAAGACCGGCACACCCAAAAACTACAATAACTTTCCTCTTTGTTATATCCCGTGCGGTAAGCAAAACTTTTTTAAGCGCATCGGGTTTATGAGCAAAATCAATAACTATTTTAAATCCTCGCCGGTTGGGTACTTCCTCCATCCGTCCGGGGAGGGTAATAAAATTTTTAATTGCTTTTTCTATTGTTTTTACATCTATGCCGTACACTAAAGATACGGCTGCTCCCGCCAGTGCATTTTCTTCATTAAACTCCCCTGGAAAGTTAAGCTTTATTTTTAATGTTGACGGATTTACTGACGCATTTTTGCTTTTTCCGAATGTTACTAACTTACCTTTTACTTTACTCTTAAGATACTGAAAGTTGCGATCATCATAATTTAGTATACTCACCCGGTTATTTTTCAAAATCTTTTCTTTTGCCTCCCTGTATTTTCCAAAAGTACGGTGATAATCCAAATGCTCATGAGTAATATTGGTAATAACTCCTGCGTCAATTGGGATCCCCAAAGTGCGGTACTGATCCAAAGCATGAGAGGTAACTTCTAAAACTACATACTCCGTTTGAAATTTGAGCGCTTTTTTCAGAAGTTTTTGCAGATGGTAAGAGGAGGGGGTAGTTACATGCAAACCGGTATCAATCGTTTCACCGTTAATAACGGCTGAAATGGTAGAAATGAGTGCAACTTTTTTTCCGGCAGATTTAAATATTTCATACACAAGGTGAGCAGTTGTTGTCTTCCCGGATGTCCCGGTAATTCCGATAATTTTTATCCGTTTAGCAGGAAACCCATACAAAACAACTGCCGCAACCGCCCGTATAAAATGTCCGGCGTTTTTAATTTTTCTTACTAGATATGATTCCATTTATCTTAGTATTGTACCTGAAAATGCAAAATTAGGCTATTTTGAGGAAAACTCAGCCTCCCGAGCTGGGTGATATCCCATAGTAAGAAAAGAGCTCTTTGGCGATGTTAAAAAAAGTGGGAGCTGCAGTTTCGGACCCCCACTGGGACGTAGAGGGCTCGTTAATGGTGACAAGCATTATAAACTTCGGATTGTCAACCGGTGCAAACCCCACAAAAGAGGCAATTGTTTTAGTCGGATCATAATGTCCCGCGATGGGTATCTGAGCCGTACCCGTCTTTCCGGCAATATTAAACCCGGCTGGCTTAAGCCTATGTGCCTCTCCATCATCAACTGCATGCACCATTATCTGAGCAATTTTTGTTGCTGTCTCCTTTTTAAAAACAGTTCTTATAACGGTGGGCTTCATTTCAATTTCTCTTCCGTTTGAGAGTTTTATCTTTTTAACAAGATAGGGTTTGACCAGTTTTCCTCCGTTGGCAATCGAAGCAACCGCCCGAACCATCTGAAGAGGAGTTACGGCAATTCCCTGTCCAAATGAAGCAGTAGCAAAATCAATCTGACGCCACTCCCGACCGGAGCGAATTGCCGGAGATGACTCATCCTGAAGATCGATATCCGTATTTTCTCCAAATCCAAGATTTTTTATATAGGAAAGAAGTTTTTCACCCCCCAATTTACTTTGAGCAAAAACCATACCTACATTTGAGGAGTGAACCAGGACATCTGTCATAGAGGTGTAAGGACCATTATACTGGTTATTCCACGTCCTTATGGTATATCCTCCTATGTTTACCGGTCCATCCTCGTTATAGGTAGTATCGGGTGTGAGTACTCCTTCATTTATCGCAGCTGCCATTACCAAAACCTTAAATGTAGATCCCGGCTCATAGGAAGACCCTACAACTGAATTGATATAAAACTCTGCAGGATAGTTACCATAATCTGTCGGATCATAAGAAGGATAGGAAACCATACCAAGTATAGCTCCCGTTTGCGGCTCCATAATAGTTACGGTCCCGCCTTTTGCCTGGTATTCTTCAATGCTTTCCTTAAGCTTTGCTTCAGCTATATATTGAACTGTTTTATCAATTGTTAAGTATAAATCCCGCCCGTCTTCACTGGGAAGTTCGCTCATTTTTTCAAGCAAAATGGGATTTCCTATAGCATCTTTTTCTTGCTTTATCATTCCGTCCCTTCCCCTTAATTGTTCATCATAAAATCCTTCCAGCCCGAAATATCCCTGATCCAAACCTTTTGAATTCTTTCCTACAAATCCAATAATATTGGCGGCCATGGATCCTTCGGGATAATACCTATTCGACTCCTCCAAAAACCCGAGTCCTGGTATGGTACTACTTTCTAATTTTTTTATTTTATCTTCGCTAATTTTGTTAACCAAGGGAGTCCAATTAGAAAGACTGTTACTGAGCTTTCCCGAAAGGGTGGACTCAGGAATTGTCAAAACACCTGATAGTGATTTTATGAGATCTGTTTGGTTTTTAATTTTATCCTTTTCTACAAATACCATATACCCCTTGCGGTTCATCACAATGGCCGCTCCATCAGACGAAAAAATTCTTCCCCTTTTGGCATAAATTGAGCTCGCATGCACGGTTTGATCATCAGCAATTCCTTTTAATCTGTCAAAAGAGAGAATTTGCCAGTAGAAAAGCCGGGCGATAACCGCCATAAATCCGAGAACAAAGACGATAAAAACGACGTAGATTCTTTTATGCATTATCGCGTTTTGTATGCAAGAGGGCTCTCCGTAGTTAATGTAACCAATTGTGTATTTGACAAAAAGCCGGATTCAGATGCTTTTTGCGATACCGAAGAAAGAGCTGAAAATGAGGCAATTTCCTGATCCAGGTCTACAATTTCGGCGCTGTATTTATTTATTTCCCTGTTTAAAAGAGTCAGTTTTTCTCCGCTGGTTGAGTCATGATTTAAAATAATAACCTGAAGTACAGAAAGACCGATAATTAGACAAACCAGTATTGAATTTATTAAAATAAATTTTTTTCTCCCCAACGAAGCATTATTATGACGATAATACTGGGCAGTATATTCCATTTTAAATGTAAAGTGAAAAGCTGTTAGTCTTAAATTTTTTGGGCAACTCTCAGTTTTGCCGAGTGCGCTCTTTTATTTTGTTTTACCTCGTTATAATCAGCTTGTATCGGTCTTTTTGTAACAATTTCTAATCTTCCACCTTCCTCTTCTCTTTTAAAAAACCTTTTTACGATCCGATCCTCAAGTGAATGAAAGCTAATTACTGCAATTCTTCCGTTTGGATTTAACAGATTGATTGCATCACCTAATGCCTCTTTTAATGCTTCCAATTCTCCGTTTACCTCAATTCTTAGTGCCTGGAAAATCCGGGCAAGTGTGGCTGTTTTATTGGGATGTTCTTTTTTCAGTACGCTTTCAATAATTTCACTTAATTCCTTCGTCGTTCTAATTTCTGATTTTTTTATGGAACGGGCGCGAATAACAGCATCAGCAATTGCCCTAGAATTGAGTTCTTCAGCATTTTGTGCAAACAGTTCATATAATCTCTCACTTCTGTAATGATTTATAACATCATAAGCAGTCGTTTTACCCTTTTTACTCATTCTCATGTCTAATTCCTCGTCCTTATGGAAACTAAATCCCCGTCCGGAAGAATCGATTTGAAAACTTGAAACTCCCAGATCAAATAAAATTCCATCAACTCTTTCAAATCCGTTTTCGCGAGCAATCTTTTCAATATTTCTAAAATTTCCTTCACAAATGATTAAGTTCCTGTTTATATTTTCTTCACGCGCTCTTTTTTTAACATACGTTATTGCTTCTTCATCCTGATCAATCCCAAGTACTTTTCCTCCTCTTTTTATAATTTCCAGACTGTGTCCGCCTCCTCCGAGTGTTGCATCTATATACTTCTTACCCGGCACAATGCTTAGTAAGTCCAAAACCTTAGTTAACAGAACCGGTGTATGAAATGAATTTAGAATCATAGGCATTGTGATTCTAAACCGTTATTAATTTTTATCACTGTAACTTATCTCTGTATTCTTCCCAGTTAGTCTTATCCCATATTTCAAAATGATCCCCGGCACCTATTACAAGCACACTCTCTTTCATTTCAGAACGTTTCACCATACGCTCTGGCATCACAAATCTTCCCTGTGAATCAAGTTTTATAATTTCAGCTTCAGAAAAAGTCTTTCTTCTGATATCCCGAGCCTCTTTGTCATAAAACACAGATCGAGATAATATATCTTTAGAACCTTCCTCCCATTCTTTTTCTTTATAGCCGAGTACGCATTCCTCAAATCCTACCGTCAAAACAAAGCGCTCTCCTCCCAGTTCTTTTCTAATCTTAATTGGAAGCGCTATTCGATTCGTATCTGTAACATTTATCTCAAAAGTACCAAGAAACATATAATTTCACCATTTACCACCATCTATTTCCATATTGCGACAGGAATTGTCATCTGTCAAGAGGGGATCGTGAAAAGAAACGTGAAAAGTAAGACAGATGAGTAAAAAACCCTGGAAGCTATGAAGTTGTGAGAGATAAGCTAACCTTGAATGGAATAAGATTTCCTAAAGACTTTAGGTCCGTCTAGTGTATTAAACTTTAAGGAAAGATCAACGGAGGTAACACCCGCATCCACTACGCAATGTCCGCTTGAGCAGGTACCCAAAGTAATATCATCGCGGCTGATAGTTTTCTTTCCTTCTGTTGTAATTTTTCCCAAAACTCCCCGGGGAATTCCGGATCCGGTCATATACGAAATTTCATATTCAATGGTATCTACATCAGAGGGAACATTGTCAATTGAAAGTTTTACTGCTTTTCCTCCGTTTACCGGAGTTAAATCCACTTCAACATCTGAGGATATGGTAGGAAGAGCAACTGTCGGAGTAGGAATATCCTCTATTTCCGCAGGCTCTGAACTTCCTTTACGGGTAAACGCGAATACCCCTCCTCCAACTACTAATAAGATAAAAACTGCAATGATTACTTTTTTCATAAATATTTTTTATGTCATCCCGGACTTGATCCGAGATCCATCATCGGCTTACTAATTGCCTATCATAGATTCCCGCCTTCCCATAAAAACTCTAACGAGTTTTCAGGGTAAACGCGGGAATGACAATATATCCATATTTACATACGCCAGGATAATAATCAAATTATTCTTTCAGTCTTTTCTGAAAATAGGCTGACAAATTGCTTATTTTTATTCTCTGTTGAGTTGCGGTATCTCTTTCTCTTACCGTCACTGTCTCATCCTCCAAACTTTGATAATCAATCGTCACACACCAGGGAGTTCCCACTTCATCCTGTGCAAAATATCTTTTTCCTATGTTTCCCCTGGCATCCCAGTTTGTTTTAATTCCTTGTTTTTTAAGTTTGTGATAAATTTCCCGGGCCTTTGATACAACATTTTCCTTATTGGCAATAAGAGGAAATACAGCAACTGTGTAAGGGGCGAGGCTTGGCTTAAGGGCAAGATAAATTCTATTACCGTCTTCCCGGTATCCATCGGCTAATATCATAAGAAAAATCCGGTTTATCCCGACCGCCGGCTCAATCACGTGGGGAATAAACTTTTTCCCGGAGACAGAATCCACATATTCCAAACTCATTCCTGAATGCTTCATATGCTGCTTCAGATCATAATCTGTCCGGTAGGCAATACCCCACAGTTCTTTCCATCCAAATGGAAATTCAAAATCCAAATCATACGTGTCGCGGCTATAATGACTTCTTTCCTTATCTGTATGCTGACGAAACCGAAGTTTAGATTTATCTATACCTAATGTATCGGTTACAAACTTCCACATATCATCTTTCCACTTATTCATAAGGTTTTTCCACTCTGTCGTGTCCGGATCAAAAAAATACTCAATCTCCGCCTGCTCCAGCTCCAGAGTTCTAAATATAAATTGACCCGAGGTTATTTCATTTCTGAAAGATTTTCCAATTTGTCCGATCCCGAAAGGAAGTTTTACACGGCTTGAATCCAGAACATTTTTAAAGTTGGTAAAAATTCCCTGAGCTGTCTCTCCCCGCAGATAGAGGATTGATTTTTCGCCTTCAACAACCCCCATTTTTGTTTCAAAAAGAAGATTGAATTTCTTAGGTTCTGTAATTTCATTCCCTTCCGGACTTTTAATCTTATTTTTTGCAATAAAAGTGGCCATCTCAATAACAAGCAAATTCTCAACCTTAAATCCCGGTTCAACACTTTCCGGATGCTTGCCTATCCACTCTTCTATCAAATGATCTGCCCGGTATCTTTTATGAGTTTTTTTGTCCTCAACAACCGGGTCTGTAAACGACGCAACATGTCCTGAGGCTATCCACGTGGTCGGATGAAGAAGAATCTGGGTATCAATCCCGACCATATCATCCCGATTGTTAATAAATGTCTCCCACCAGAGATTCCGTATGTTTCTCAAAAGCTCAGCTCCCATTGGGCCGTAGTCATATGAACTGGCCAGTCCTCCATATATTTCGCTTGTGGGATAAACAAACCCCCGTCTTTTACACAGAGATACAATTTTATCCATAAGATTTTCCATAAGTGGCGAAAAAACTTTTAATGACCTCAAGTTTTTTTACTATAATAGTCTTAACTAACCCGTGTCAAGAGAGAACTGCTGGATAGGTTTCTCTCAAGTACTCCCCTTAGGTAGTTTTCCAACTCGTCTCCCGTCATTATTTTTCCCGGAGCTAAATATCCCATTTCCCTAAGAAAAGACAGGGAAAATTGTTCTGATATTGCCTGAGCCAGTTCCGGATTTTTATCCAGATCCTTAAAGGATCTTTCCAATAAATAAAAAACCGAAGGATATACTTCTTTCTCTGCACAGAGTTTATCAACGAGTTCAACCAAATGATAGGCATGTGCAACTACGGGGAGATTTGTTTTGAGACACGGATACGTTTCAACTGTCTGAGCTTCCGTAACAATTGAAAATGTTTTGCCACTCACAATATAGAGAGAAACTTTATTAAAAACTTCCATATGGGGAGATTTTCTGCTGGTAATCTTCCGTATACCTTTTGCTAAAACTACAAGTTTCCCGTGATATTTGGTAAAAATCGTGATGATCCGGTCCGCCTCACCGTAATTTTTTTTCTTCAGAATAAATCCCTCTGTTTTATAACTTCTTGCGCGGTAACCCATGAGGAAATAAAAAATTAATACCTAAGCGTTAGCATCTGATCAGTCAGAAGTGGAATTTTAGCTTTTTCCCCTCCGTTAATAAGGACGGTATATTCAGGATTATCCGTTCCGGGCTGTTTCTGAATAAGAAGTTTATAGATACCGTTTTTTTGATCTATTTTAGGCAAATTATATTTAACAATTACCTCTGCAGATCCCAAAGGTTTGACCGTCATAAAACCTTCAAAAACAGTTTTACCCAGTTCATCATACGTGACGGTTTCTTTTTCTGATCCTTTAAAATCAACTAACGTTGCGCCTTTTGGAACATACAGTCTTATCCAATTTCTCAGAATTCCGTTTAGACACAACTGACCGGCTTCCAAATTGCAGTTACTTGCTGGGGAGGGGTTTTTATAGCTTATAGTTACTGTCTTGGTAGCTGTCCCATCGCCGTTTATTTGTATTTCGTCTTTAACGGACGTTTTTACAAAAAGGTTGGATTTAGCCCCTGCTAAATTTACATTGGATATATGAAGATAATCTCCCTCTCCCGACTTGATTCTTCCTCCAAAGTTAAGCGCCTCAATACCTTTTTGCGCATCGCGATTGTTAAAGTAAAAAAGTACATGCTTTTCTTGCGTTTCGTCCAAAAACGTCTGCATCAGAGGTCCCCAATATTTAGAAGGAGATACTCCTAATGCTCTTTGAAGAATCTGGTACATGAGAACACTTATAATATCTTTTCTGTCTTCGCGAACATAATTTACTGGCCTGCTTGAATAGTCCTCGAGCTCATAAATTGCTTTTGGACAATCGCACCGTTTATCAAGTACGGCTGAAAATGTCCGTCCGTATATAGTAAAGTCTCCCAGTATTTTTATTGTTGAAGCAAGAACATGGGTATCCAGAGCAATTATTCCGTCATATTCGGGAAAACTAGGTACAGACTGGGAAACCATATCCGTAAACTGTTTCATGGATTCCTTGTAATCAGGTGAAAGATTACTATCCCGAAGCTCCAGATTGGTCACATTGATGTGGTATTTAAGTAAAGGACGTGGCGCGGGAAATTTTTTATTTTTGCTCTCATCTAGCTTGTAAATATCATCCGCTTTCTCAACTTTTAATTTTCCTTTATCAACACTAAATATCCCGTATGCCGTTATAAATCCCCCGGTTGCACGAAGTTCTGCGTCGTTTTGAAAAAGAATCAGGTATTTTTTACTCTCCCGCACACCCATAAGCTCGGGCAGTTTTTTAAGAAGAGGTTGTGCTTCTACAAAAAGGGATGCGGTACTCTTAAAAAGATCCTTGCCGGTTCTAAGCTGTTCCCGAACAACGGTATTTCCGATTTTTTCAGGATATTTATCTATATTTACCTGTTCAAGTTCGCGATCAGCAAGAGCTATTTTACTTCCGATTTTGTCTACATTCGGAGTCATTTTATCCAATGTCTCAACCGCAGTTTTTATCCGGTCATCTGCGGATCCTGACACAAACGTGGACTTCCCCTTTAGCCCCAAAAGATCCGAGTAAGGCAGGATGGTCTCAACTGATATTTTTCCGGCTTGGGTGGTTGCAATACCCGCTTTTATAAAATGGTCGGCATCTCCTACATATCCCCCCAGGAAGGGTACTGCCCTTAGAAAAAGAATCTTATTTACATTTGTCTGCATGGTATTTAAACTGGTTTCCAGTTCTTTAAGTTTGGCATCTGAGGTTACCAAATCCTGTGATTTAGCCGCCGCAGCAAGTTCTTTCCCGATTCGCGTGGTTTTTTGGGCGGAGAGATACAGTTCTTTGACCGGGGAATAAATGACGACTCCTAAAACAAGCAGAAGAATTAAAAACAAACCCACAACGATACTGACCCATTTAATAATCGGATGATTTTTTTTGGATTTTACTTTTTTTCCCCTCTCGGTTTGAATTACATTTATTTTTTTAAATCCCGCACTCATATAATATGTTGAGCTTTTACACGGCTCCCTTACCGCTAATCATTGCCCAAGGAGTTTTTAAAAGTATCTTAATATCATACCACATGGACCGTCGTTTTACGTAATCAGCATCCATCGCGATTCTTTTATCAAAATTTACTTCGCTTCGTCCGGATACCTGCCAATATCCGGTAATTCCGGGACGGATGGAAAGCACCTCGCCGACAAGCTCCCGTGTGTTGGGATATTTTTTTTGCTGATTTTCAAGTTCGTCCGGATAGTAAGCACGGGGTCCTACAATACTCATTTCCCCTCTTAATACGTTAATAAGTTGGGGAATCTCATCCAGAGAATGCCGTCTCATAATTTTTCCGATGACAGTTACCCGGGGATCTTCTTTTAATTTATAACTGTTTTTTTTGTACTGCTCATATAGATTTTTCATTTTGGGATCATTCCGCAAAATGGTATGAGCATGCTCGATCATGGAGCGGAATTTATACATCTTAAAAAGCTTCCCTTTTTTACCCACCCTCTCAGGGGTATCCGCAAATACGGGCCCCGGTGAATTAAGTTTGATGGCAACAGCCAGAAAAAGACCGATCGGAGAAAATAACAAAAGGAGAAGAGAGGCAACAGCAATATCTACCAGTCTTTTGAATGTGGAATCGTAGTTTTCACCGTGAAAAAGAACCATTATAAGAATGTTTTTGAGAAATTTTTAAACGAGATTTTCATTTTCAGAGTCCGCAAGGTTTTCGACAAGCTTTTTTATCTTAGGAACTGAGTTTTTATTGCATACCAGAACCACATCATGGGTATTAATAACAATATACCCATCCAGATCAATTGCAACTACCATTTGGTCAGTATAGTTATACACAAGATCATCCTCACAATCCGTCAGAAGTACTTTTCCCCGCGTCACATTTTGGTTTGGAGAAGTCTGCAGAGCCTCTTTTAAGGCCTCCCACGCACCTACATCGCTCCATCCTAAATCTTCTGAAAGAACAACAGCGTTTTGTGAATTAATTTTTTCAAGAATGGCGTTATCAAATGAGATTTTCTTAAGAGTTGGATAAATCTCCGCAAGAACTTTCTGGTAGTTATCAGTACCTACGCTTTCATATATCTTTTTAAGACCGAGAAACATTTCCGGCTGATGCGTCTGAAATAGCTTCCAGATAAATGAGGGGGTAGTTACAAAATATCCCAGATTCCATGCATGATTTCCGCTTTTGAAATACTTTTCCGCATCAACCGGGTTTGGACGGTACGAAAAATTTTGAAATGAGTGAAAATTGAATCCGTTTATTTTAAATTCTGCGGCTCCGTACTCAATCCACCCCAGATTTTGGCTTGCAAACCGGGGAGACTGACTGATAAATATAATTTTGTCCGGATTTTGTTTTATGTATTCCTCCGAAACTTTCAGAATATTTTTAAATAGGTCGTTTTTCTTAATGAGGTGATCGCTCCATAAAATTACCATCGGAGTTTTGGGGTCTTTTTTTAAGAGATTAGCAATTACTAAACCAACCGCCGGACCAACATCCCGCATGGCGGGCTCTCCGATGACGTTTTTGGGAGGAAGACTGGAAAGCTGAGAAGTAACCATGGACAGGTACCTCTCCCCGGTACCGATATAAATATCTTCCCACTTAAAATCAGGAAGAAGTCTCTCAACGGCAAGCTGGAGAGTTGATTTATCTCCAATCACCTTTTCAAATTGCTTAGGTGAATGGCGCCTTGAGAGAGGCCACAAACGGGTCCCTACCCCTCCCGCAAAAATAACTGCTTTCATATTGCTATGCTCTGGTGAAAAAACTTTTAATAAACCTAATTTTTTTTACTATCTTTCCTATAATTTTCGTAATTTAATTCAACCGTCTGCCTTATACGGGACTTAAATATAGTTTCTGCGAAACGGGCTGCACTGCCTCTGCAGTTTTCTGATGAATACTTTGCCGGGTTAAACCGTTTTAACTGAACTGCTAAATCACGCACATGGGCTGACTCGTACATTTCTCCTGTGACACCCGGTATTACGGTTTCCTCAAGTCCCCCCTTTTTGAGTCCCAAAACGGGTTTTCCGCAGCTTTGAGCCTCAACTGCTGTTATGCCAAAATCTTCTTCGCCGGGAAAAATGAGGCAAAGGCTATTTTGATAGTACCAGGCAAGCTGTTCATCTGTCAAACGGTTCGTTAAAAATTGGATTGTCGGGCCGGCCCGTAACATAAGATGTCTTCGGTCAATCCCGTCCCCTATAATTATAAGCTTCTTTTTAAGAATATTGCAGGCATCTATTGCATAATCTATTCTTTTATAGGGAACCAAACGGGAAACAATCAGAAAATAATCTTCTTTTCCAGATTTAGGAGCGACGCTGAATTGCTGCGTATTAACCGGAGGATATACAACGCTGCTCTCTCTCTTGTAGTACTTTCTAATTCTTTGGGACACGGTTTGAGAAATTGCGATATAAGAGTCAGGTCTCTGGGCATATATAAAATCGTTTCTTCTTTGGGAGGGAATCACCATTCTGAGTGCAGTACGCGCCAACGGATTTACATAGGAAAAACCGGGCTTATCAACGTAGATTTCAAATCCGCTCCACAGATACCGCGTAGGAGTAAGACAGTAACAAATATGCAAAGTACCCGGTTTTGTAACTATTCTCTTTCCGTATGAAGACGTGATTGAAATAACTATATTATATTCATCAAAAGAAAAAGATTCGGATGATAAGGGAGATAAAAATGAATAACAAGAAGGATGTGCTGAAGCAAAGGGAAGCGTTTGAACATAAGAGGGAATAATCTTAAGGGTGGATGTCCAGGGAGTATTTTTCTTGTTATATACTGTTGTAAAAATAGGAGCATCCGGCCATATACTGGAAAGAGATGTCAAAATTCTCTCCGCTCCTCCGAATTTGGTAATTTTATCATAAAAAAAAGCAATTCTGTACGAACTCATAATAAGGGGTTAACTTCCTGCAATCTGCTGGTAAATTTTAAGGGTTTGATGTGCGGTTTTTTTAAAACTGAATCTGTCAATATTTTTTTTAGCTTGAATTACTCTTTTTTTATATTCCTCATCCTTCAGACTTAAAGCATTTTTTAATACCTGGGCCATGCTTTCCTTTTTACTTGGATCGAAATAGAGTAAATCACCCTTCCAAATTTCGCGAAATACAGGAATGTCTGAAACAACGGGCAAAACACCACAGGAAAGCGCCTCAAATGTAGGAAGTCCGAATCCTTCCATAAGAGAAGGAAAAACCAAAAGCTTAGCATATTTATAAAGACTTAATAATTGAGAATCATTTGCAAGACCGTAAAAAATTACAGAATCCTGTAAAGATAATTTTTGTGCAAAGTGAGAAAGCCTTGGATAAAAAAAAGAGTCATCACCTGCAAGTACCAGCTTAATTTTTTTATTTTTAATAAGAAGTTTGAATGCTTCCAAAAGTTTTTCTAAATTTTTATGAGGATAGGCATTTCCGACATATAAGATATAGGGCATGGAGAAAATAGGTTTGACATTTTTTTGTGAGGAGACTAATGATTTAAAATGCTCATCAAGAGCATCATAAGTAACCTCAATTTTGGATGGATTGACTCCGTAATGATCCATAACCTCTTTTTTTGTAGTTTCAGAGATAGTAGTAATAAAACTTGCATTTCTGATTCCCTGAGAAAGAGAGACTTGGTATCCAAATCTTTTAAGCCGGTACAAAGGATACGCAAGTGTACTTGCCCGCCCGGTATTAAAATGATCCAAAATAAGGTCATGAATTGTCAAAAGATATCTCCCGCGATAAAAAATAGGCACGTTAAAATAAGGAAAATGAGCAACTGTTACTTTATCTTTTTTTAAAACGCTTGGAATAACTATCTGTTCTTTAACTCCGTGCCAGGGAAGGTCAACAAGACGTTTAACAAACTGAGATGAAGGAGGAACAAATTCTTCAAATTCCTTTTTCCGAAGATATATGTAATATTCATTACCTGAAGGAATTTTAGATAATTCCAGTATCAGGTTTCTGATATATCTTCCCACTCCCGTTTGATAATAAAGTCTCGAGTCAATTCCGATTCTCATTCCTCTATTATAGTTCACTTCAGCATATGATCAATCTGATGGGCTAATTTCATCTGGAGAGAATATATTTCAGTAAACCCGGCACTGGCGTTAACGTTAAACCGATAACCCCCTGTATTGGTAAATGAAGTATGAGCAAGTCCAAAGGGTGATTTTATCGCAACTACGCTAACGCATCCCTTAAAAAGTCTGACAGTAACTTCTCCTGTTACTTTTTTATTGACAAAGTCGCAAAAAGCATTGATTGAATCCATAATAGGATCATACCAGAGAGCTCCATAACAGAGATACCCCCATCTGATATCCATCTGAGATTTTAACTCGTTTAACCGCATGGTACAGACATATTTCTCAAGAGCCTTATGTGCTTCGATGATGACGTGAGCTGCCGGAAGTTCATATACTCCTCCGTTTTTCAACCCTATTAATCTGTCCTCGACCATATGGACAACTCCGACCCCGTGTCTTCCTGCAACAGTATTCAGGTTCATAATAAGCTTACTAAGGGAAAGATTTTTTCCGTTTAACCTAACCGGGATACCCTTTTCAAATGTAAGTTTTATCAGTTCTTCCTTATCGGGAGCATTTTTAGGAAGAGTATAGGTTGTCAAAAACTTCTCAACCGGAGAAATTATTTCAGGCTCCTCAATCTCCCCTCCTTCCCAAGTCATGCCCCACATATTATCATCAACGCTGTATGGAAAATCTATACTCGCCGGAACCGGGATATGGTGGTTTTTGGCATATGCAATCTCTTCATTTCTGTCCATATTCCATTCCCTGACAGGCGCAATAATTTTCATATTAGGATTAAGAGTTAAAATATATCCTTCAATTCTTACCTGATCATTTCCTTTTCCGGTACACCCATGAGCTATGCAGTCGGCGCCTTCATGAATACCTACTTCTACTGCTTTTTTTGCCAAAATTGCCCGTCCCATGGGAGTAGAAAGATGGTAATCTCCCTGGTAGCTTGCATTTGCTTTAATTCCTTTGGATAAATACTCATTCGCAAACTCTTCTCTAACATCCAGTGTAATTGCTTTAACCGCTCCTAATTTTAGAGCTTTTTTCTTTATTTTTTCTAAATCATCATGCTGTTGACCTAAATTAAGCGTGAGAGCAATAATCTCGGGGGTGTAATGATCGGAAATCCATCTCAGCATTACACTCGTATCCAATCCCCCTGAATACAGAAGTAAAACTTTTTTAACGTCACTGACTTTTGCTTCGTAAGAAGCAACTTTCACATACTTAGTTTTTTCTCTCATAAGAGACTCCCAGTTTTTTTAAAATGTTTAAATAATAGTTGTGTTTTTCTTTCCACCAAATTTTACTTTTCTGTGCATTTTTTCTCGCTTTTTTTAACATAAGATTTCCTGTGCCTCCCAGGTGGGTTGATAACTTTATAATTTCCGCTGGATCAAACAGAGGAAGACTACCCAAAGACTTTCCGATTTTTTTATAAGCGTCCCTAAAGGGCATCCCCTTTTTTACCAGCAAATAAGAAGCATGCACTGCAAAAATTTCAGGCGTGAAAGACTTTTTCAGCATCTGTGTATTCGGTTCAATTGAATTAATAACTAATTTGCATATGCTTAGCGCATCTTTAACCATTTCAATGCTTTTTATGAAAGGATATTTAGTCTCTGCAAAATCTCCCTGATATCCTGAGGGCAATCCGGCAATAATTCCCGCAATACTTTGCTCAAAGGAAATAACAACATGAGTTCTGGCTCTTAAACTCTCCAGAACATCCAAATTTTTCTTTTGAGGCATGATGCTGGATCCAGTTGATAATGTTTTATCAACATTAAAAAAATTAAATTCGCTTGTTGTAAAAAGAAGAATATCGGAAGCAAACCGGGATAGTGTCAGCATAATCTGAAGTGCTGCATGCATAACAATCAAATGAGATTTACCCCGGGAACTTCCCGCATACAAGCTGTTGCTTTGAACCCGTTTAAATCCTAAAAGTTTTGCGGTCAATTCTCTATCCAGCACCAAGGGAACACCATAAGAAGCAGCTGATCCCAAAGGAGACTGGTCATTAATTATAAATGCGCATTTAAGCATGTTCAGATCGTCAGTCAAGCTTTCTGCAAAACTCCCCGACCACATTCCGACTGAGGAGGGCATTGCCTTCTGCATATGAGTGTATCCGGGCATGGGAACAAGCTTATATTTATCTGCAAAATCTAAAAAAGAAGAAACTAGTCTATGGCATAAAAATGAAATCTTAAACAGGTTTTCTTTTGTAAAAAGCCTAAGATCGGTAAGTACCTGGTCGTTTCTGCTTCTGCCTGTGTGGATTTTCTTGCCTAAATCACCTAGCTTTGAGACTAAATAATTTTCAACTTTTGTATGTACATCCTCATCGCCCAATTCAACTTTAAACTTTCTCTTTTTCTCGAGTTTTATTATCTCAATAAGAGCATGTTTCAGCTTTTTAAATTCCTCTTTTGTCAGAACATCTATTTGACAAAGCATTTGAGCATGAGAAATTGATCCTAAGACATCAGGAACAATAAGTACATTATCCAAAAGCGCTGTATCGCCGAAACAATACGTTTCAGCCAATTTATTCTGTGAGTAGTCTTTTTGCCATAATTTTTCCATAAAAAAAGCCCCTTCCGCCTTTCATCAGAAGATGAAAGACTGATAGGGGCGATTAATAAACCGCGGTACCACCCTGTTTCTTTTATCCCATTAAAAAATCCGCCCTGTGGCGGATGCAAACTCGTTTGAGATAAAACTCATTCAAGCGCTCCGTTTCCGACACGCTTTGTCTTATTTGTACGGTTGACTTCCGTCGTAGTTATTCCTTCGACTTTGCTCAGGATTTTTCCTACGCAGCGTTTCGACATTCGTGCCGAATCATCTACTGCGGTAGACTTATACGCTTTTGCAATATGAAATTAGTATACATCCTTTTGATAAAAAATCAAATTTTGAAAAGTGAAACCAATCTTTTAAACTCAATTGCACCAAGGATTAACCCTTTAACCCACCATGGGTATCTCTTCTGATAATGTTTTTTGTAAAATATTTTCATCACATCAAACCGGGCATTTGTGGCTTTTATCTTTGTCTCACGTGTTACGTTTGATAGGTCTATGGAATGCTTTTTTATCCCACTGCTCACTCCTTTATAATGCAGAATGGATACCTGAGGAATATAGATAATTTTGCCTCCTTTTTCTTTTATGCGAAAGCAGAAATCCAAATCCTCCCCATACCAGAAATAGTCTTCATCCAGCCACCCAACTCTTTCCCCTGCGCTTCTTCTGATTAGAAGACATGCTCCTACTCCGCTGTCAATTTCATGAACTTTGTCTAAGTCTTTATACCCTAAATGATATCCATTTAATAAATTACTATTTGGAAATAGTTTGCTAATCCCTAAAAAGTGGCAGAATGCATTCCATGGAGTAGGAAATCCTCTATGAGATGCATCATCCATCTGACCATTTAGCAATACTATTTTAGGCGTTACAACAGCAACATCTGAATGACTGTCCAGATAGGAAACTAATGTTTCAATCGTTTTATCACTAATTACCGTATCAGGATTTAGAAGAAGAACGTAGTCTCCTTTTGATTTTTTTATAAGAATGTTGTTCGCTTTTGCAAATCCTACATTTATATCGCTTTGAAATACTTCTATATCCTTAAAAGTTTTTTTAATGTAATCAAAACTTCCATCTGTTGAGGCATTATCCATTACTAAAATTTCGTACGTTAAATTATTAGGAATGCTTTTTTTAAGCGAGTCAACGCATTCCTTTATAAGGTTTTTAGAATTAAACGCAACTATAATAATAGATAATTTAAGATTTTTTGCCATAATATGCCCCTTCATAAATTCGATCCAGATGTGAGGCAATTGTTTTCCAATTGAAGTTTTTTTCAACAAATGCCCGTCCTTCATAGGCAAGTCTTTCTGATAATTTGGGATTGGTTAAGACTTGAATTGTTTTATGAGCAAGTTCCTCAGGTGTCTCACCAATTAATGCATTTTTCCCGTCAACGGCGTTTAATCCTTCAATCCCAATTGATGTTGTGACGACAGGAAGTCCGGATGCCATGGATTCAAGTATTTTATACCGGGTACCTCCCGGGCCGTATATGGGGGCAAGCATTACATCGGCGTTTGAGTATGCATCCGTAATGTTTTTAATATCAGATGAGACTTTGACCCAATCTGATTCATATTTTTTAAGAGACTCGGGAGCTGATCTTCCGACAATCCAGAGATTTGCCTGGGGCATTTCCTTTCTTATAAGCGGCCATATTTTCTGCAAAAGTATCTCAACTGCCTCCCGGTTTTGAAGCCACTTAAACTGACCTACAAAAAGAATTGTTTTTTTCTTTCCGGTATTTTTTTTGCGGTTTATTTTGAAAAATTGGGCATCCACTCCATTGGGAACTAAATCAACGTTAATTCCCGGAACTAAATCCTCCATTATTTTTTTATCAGCTTCAGACATAGCAACTACTCTTTTTGCATCTTTCCAGTATTTTTTTTCAAAATATCTGATTTTTAAGACATCAAAAAGCATGAGTATTTTTACAGGTAAAAATGTTACGGTTTCCGTATAGTGTTTATACACCAGATATTCAATGGTTTGTTCCACGAGAATTGTCGGCGTTGTGGTTTTTGGGATATTGGGAAGCACATAAAATGTCTCAGCGTGGATAAGATCAAACCTCTTATTTTCAACAAGCTTGGCAATCTGAGATCTGACACTTCTTCTAAGATACAGACATACAACCAAGGGATAAATGCTGATTGCTGACAATACCAGACTTTTTAACGACCACGGTTTCCTTTTTTGAAAAACATAAACACTTTCACAAAATTTCCTCAGCTCCTCTATATATTTTTTTTCACTATCATCCCGGATAAAAGAAACAAGGGTAATATGATGTTTGTGGGAAAGATTCTTCAGAAGATTGTATGTCCGTATCTGGCCTCCGGAATACAACGGATAGGGCAAATAGGGAGTAAGCATCAGTATCTTCATACTATCTTTGGGGAAGATCTTTATCCGGTACTAATTGAATAAGAATATAGTTAGGCAACTCCTGAATAATTTTATATCCTTTTGTGCTTTCTTTATTCAGAGCTTCTCTCATGAGCTGCTGGGTCACATCATCATAATTTAGGGATACATAATAATCAGCTCCCTTTTTAACAAGGCTGTCAATTGGCTCGGTGAGAACAGGCCATCCCCACCGGTGGGTCTGGTATAAAAACGCGGTATCTCCATTATAGGGAGCAACCACAAGCGCTTTATCCGGAGTGTATTTTTCAACAGCCAAGCCTGCTTCAATAATTTCAGGATGATTGATATTGTAATAGTCTTTAATAAAATACCATCCGAACATCAGCATAAAAATAAAACATATCAAAACAAAGGGATAGACAAAAACCCTATTAAATATCTTTCCTGCATGATCCAGAAGAAAAACTACTCCCTTAGCGGCAAAAATACATAGAATAGGCACTATAAATATCTGATAATAATCATGCCTTACATTTCCCGTTGCAATAACAACAAGATACAAAAGTGCTCCGAGTCCCCATATATGAAAAACCCATCCTTCCTTCGGTTTTTTAAACAGGAGTCCCAGAGAAACAAAAACAACGCCCCAGTAGCCCAGAATAAGTCTTCCAATTCGGTCTGCAAATATCCAGTAAAACCAGGCACCTTTGAACCGAATTCCGTCTCCGTTTAAAAGCCAAGTATATGCCGGGACTCCTTCAGGGAAATTGGCAACCCATTTTCTCCATAAGAGAAGTGGAATAAGTGTCGCAAAAAGCGCAATTCCGATTGCAAGCAACGTTGAAAAAGAAAGCTTAAGTCTTCTGATAAATACATATATAACAACAGGATATAAAAAGAGTGAGATGGGCTTAATTAAAGCAGCTCCGGATGCAAAGAGAAGGGCTAAAATGCCCGTTAATATTAATTTAAGAATGATCCTTTTTTCTCTTTTTCCCTTACTGAATAAGGCAAGATGTATGGCAAATGTATCAAAGAAATAAATCATTCCGACAGATAAAGAAGCCAAAAGGGGTTCGGGCAAAATGACACGGCTGAAAAAAATATTGTATGGAATAACCGCAAAAAATATGGCAGTTAAAACCGATTCGCGTCTTCCTAAGAATCGTCTGGCAATAAGAAAAAGAAATATAATAGAGAGCAGGCTTGCAAATATGGAAGTCAGACGGCCTGAAATTTCAATCGTGTAACCGACAAAAATCTTGTCCGTGACAGTTGAAAAAAAGTTGTACAAAGGAAATTCTACCATCCGGTATCCGTTGGGATTGTCCTTTCCGGATGCTACATTTGAAAGGTCATGGTAGGTAGGATACAAAAGATTAATTCCGTTTCTGACAAAACTGCGCGTTACCGAGGAAGTATCTGCCTGCCTCCATGAATGCCAGTCAGCAATAGGAGAAGTGATTTTATAAAGCCTGACGAAAAAAGCTAAGCCTAAAATAACCAGAAGAATAAATAAGTCCCCTTTTATAAAATGAAGAATACGGACCCTCGTACCTATAAAAAATTCCGAGAGATCAGGAATGGAAGGCTTATCAACAGGACCTTTATGATCTTTTTTTAGAATCATAAGAGCAGAGAGGATAATTCCGCTTATTGCCCAAAACGTAAATGCGACTTTGGATGAAACAAATACATCAATATAAACTGCATTTGCAAAAAGCCCCATTGAAAGTCCGATAAATCCTGCAAAAAGAGAGAAAAATATAGGATCCTGCGCCACTTTAAGGTTTCTCCACACCAGATACATAGCTACGATGACGGTTCCGTAAAAAGCTACAAATCCCAAGATTCCCGTCTCCCCCAAGGTTCTAAGATAATCATTGTCGGTTGATTCCGCATCGGTAAAATCAGTAACATTTTGCTTATTAAGAGTTGCGTATCCGCTCCCCAGCAGGGGATCCCGTTTAAATCCCGCAATAGCCATAGGCCAAAGTGCATCCAGACGTATCGCGGTTGAAAGATCATATCGAAACGCGGTGTTGGAATAGGTTCTATTTGTTGGAGTTAATACAGAACTGTCTGTAGCTGTTGGAATCAAAAGAGGGACATCCTCGTATACATCGCTCGGCCGACGGAGTGAAGGAGGCATATCACTCTTTGAGGTAATCTGAGATATGATATCGGAATTATTTTCAAGAAAAAGAGCGTTTTGAGTAGGCCTTTGAGCAAGAGGAGACATAAAAAGTGACTTGATATTTCCCAGTCTTTCATCCAACTTTAACAGTTTAGTAAACCGTTCAGACAGGTCCCCAAAAGACAGCATAAGAACAATAGATAAGGTAATCACCCCTATCCACCGTGCTACCGACCATGCAATCCCCTTCCGATATGCCCATATGAAAAACATAAAAGTCAGTCCTCCCAGATAGGCAAGAAAAGAGATTCGAGAGGCAGTAAGTATTAGAGTCCAAAAAGCTGCTCCTATAATTACAAAAACACCAGCTCGTAAGTACCACCTCTTTACTGCAAAAAATAGACTCCACAAGAGAATAAGCACCATCATGATAAAAGCCGCAAGATCATAGTGACCTCCGAATGTTGAGAGAACCCGGGCATGTTCCGTAAGATACAAAACCCAGCCCTTAGAAAACTCCCGATTCATAGTAGAAAAAGCCGGCCAATATAGATATTTTTGACCAAACCCATACACTGCTACACACACAACAGTAGCTAGAAGAATTCCGATTAATATTTTCACCTGCTTGAGATTTCTAATCGACGAAAAAAGAATAAAAAACAGTGAAAAATACTCAATACGTCTGAGGTAATGAAGAACCATTTTGCCGATATGTAGAGTCTGTAAAGGAACTGTTTGGATGACAAAAACAGCCGTAATCATGGTCAAAAACCCGAAAGTAAGATAAATTAAAATTGGTTTAAACAGGGGATAGTCAGATAGCTTTGTTTTTCCCCGAATGAGGTAGAAAAGCCAGAGTAAAATCGCAAAACTTACTATAAAATCCTCAATTCTTACTCGGACTATATATCCGGGAAGAGCATCTAAAAGAGGAAGCTTAGGCATAAGAGGAATAAAAGCGATCAAAAACGCCGAGAAGGCAAATAAGAGATGGCTATCCAGCCACTTCAAAAGCTTTATCATAAAGTTCCTTGCGAGATTTATGCTTAGGTATTATACCAAATAAGATGCTTCTAAGCTTAATTCCTGCTTGTAGCAGAAGCTGAACCGTCTTCTGCTGCCACCGAGGCTTATATTTCCTGTAAAAATAAAGGATAAATTTAAATTCTTCAATGATTCCCGCGTCCTTGCCTATTCTTGATGAACCACCTTTGTCATGTATAATTTGAATAGAAGGATCTAATTTTACCTCATATCCGGCCCATTTTATGCGAAAGCACCATTCTACCTCTTCTCCATACATAAAGAGAGATTCATCTAACAGTCCAATCTTATCAACAACCTCTTTCCTAGCCATGAAATATGCTCCACTCACCCAGTCTACGTTCTGAGACTTTTTGTAAAATCCTGAATTTTCCACATGGTATGGCTTTAAAAAGTGATTCAGTAAAGGAATATCATCAACAAAGAACATCCAGTTAAAAACAGAAATTAAAGTAGGGAAAAAACCAGCAGACTTTTGCAATGTTCTATCTTCATACACGAGTTTTCCCCCGACAACTCCTAGAGATTTATCTTTTTTAAAATCTTCAATCGATTTTTCAATTGCCCGGTCATTTACTCTGGCATCCGTATTTAAAAGAAGAATATACTCCCCTTTTGACTTTAAAATTGCCTGATTATTTGCCTTTGCAAATCCCACATTTTCTTTATTTTCGATAAGCGTAACTCTAGGAAAGTTCTCCTTTAATGTTTTCAGGCTTTCATCAGATGAAGCATTATCAACAACCATTATTTCGCTCTTGTCTGTTAGATTTGAAATTCTTAATGAGTTATATAGAGAATCAAGACAGGATTTAAGAAGAGAGGACGTATTGTAGTTGACGATAACAATAGATAAAAGACGCTTGTCCACATTATTTATTCCACTGCACTTATTGAAATAATCTAGCTCTTCCTAATTTATAATTTAGATCTGTTCTTTTTCTCTTTCCGATTTCTTTTGCAGGCACTCCTGCCACAACCGTGCATGGTTCTACATTTTTAGTAACTACTGCTCCGGCTCCTACTATTGCCCCTTTTCCGATTTTAACTCCAGGCAGGATAATAACTCGGGGCCCTATAAATACATAATCTTCAATAGTTACTTCCCCGTATTCAGCAGAAAAATCAATACTGTCTATATCATGCTGCGAGTTATAAACCATAACCTCGGACGCGATTGCCACATGATTTCCGATGGTAAGCCCGGCACGTCCGTCTAAAAATACCCTATTCCCAATAATCGTATCCTCGCCTATTTTTATATTACTCGGTTCGTAGAAATTAGCTCCCACATGGATACGGGAACCGTGTCCAAGTCTAATACCTGCTGCTTTATAAAAAAGAAGACGGATGCTGTGAACGGGAACATGTCCGACAAAACGGAGAATCATCAGTTCAAAATCAAGGAGAATGCTGAAAAAACGATTTTGAATTTTTTTAAGAATTTCCGAATTACTCAGTACTCTTCCGTTTTTATCTTTCATACAATCAAAAGTATACCTCTTATTTGGGTTGCGTTGCTACTTCAATTAGAGTTTTAAAAGTTTGTTCACCTCCCAAGTCCCAACTAAACTTTTTAATCTGCTCAAATCCTTTTTGAATTAGATTTTTCCGATATAGAGCATCGGTTAAGACTTTTTTTATCCCTTCTTCAATACTTGTGCTGTCTGTGGGATCGATAAAACAGGCCGCATCTCCTGCGATCTCGGGAAGGCTGCTTACATTACTTAGAACTGCCGGACACCCACATGCTAATGATTCAATTACCGGTATTCCAAATCCTTCGTACAGACTGGGGAGAATAAAGCAGGAAGCTAAATTATATAGAAGTGATAAATCTTCATCTTCTGCAAAATCCGTAAATATCACCTTTTTCTCTTCCATGAGATATTTCTTATGGGTCAAAATACCTTCATACATCCATCCTTTTTTTCCGACCAGAAGAAGCTGAAAATTATCAAACTGCCCGGAATTAATAATTCTCTCAAAAGCATCCAGAAGCTTTACAATATTTTTTCTGGGCTGAATAGTGCCGACAAAAAGAATAAAGTTCTCACCGACACAGAACTTCTTTTTAACAGCTTCTTTTTCTTTTTTTAAAACTTCTCTTTTCTTATACAGATTATCATCAAACCCGGGGTAAGTAACTACAATACTGTCCGGGTTTACCTGATAATATTTTATAATTTCTTCTTTGCTGAACTGACTGATAGTAAATATTTTCGATGCGTTTTTGACGGAATACGAAGTCCAGTTCTCAAGCTGATAGAGATCTTTTTTATTAAACAGTTCCGGAAAATGAAAAAAGGAGAGATCCATGATGGAAATCACACTCGGCTCACGCAGGAAACGGGGAGCATAATGGGAAGGTGAAAAAAAAATGTTTGAGGATCTAAAAAGAGTCAGATGAAACGGAAGAGCAAATTGAGTCCACATTTTAGAAGGACCAAAAACTTTATATTTCCACCAAGGAGCAGAAGTTGGTAAGTCAGAGAGGGGTTTGTCTTTCAAATAAATCTCAAAACTTACGTCTCTATATGAAGTATTTTTTTCTTTTTTTCTTAACGCATACAGGGAAGTTATGGTATGAAAAGCATATTGACCTATACCCACTCTTTTTTTAGTATTGGCTTCATTTCCGTCAATTCCTATTTTAATCGTCATAGTATGCTTTGGTAAACTTTTAACGTTTCCTCTGCTGTTTTTTCCCATGTAAATTTTTTAACATGATTTTTTCCTTTTTCAATTAAATTATCCCGCATTTTTTTATCTTCCAGAACTTCGCTTATGACTTTTTCCAGCTTTTCTTCACTGGTTGGATCAATAAGAATTGCCGCCGCACCACTTACTTCCTTCATGCTTCCTATATTTGACGTAACAACCGGACACCCGGCACTCATCGCCTCAAGTATAGGTAGCCCAAATCCTTCATACAAAGAAGGGTAAACAAAAAGACTCGCTCCTTTATATATAGCGGGCATATCCGGTGCGGGTATAAATCCTGTATAGCAAATTTTTTCATTTCTTTCCGCCGCATCCATCCATCCCGGTTTTCCAACAATTACCAGATTATATTGGTTTATTTTGTTTTGTTTTTTTAAATTTAAAAATGCAGTTATAAGCAAATTAAGATTTTTACGCGGTTCAATGGTTCCTACTGCTAATATGTATTTATTGGGCAACTCATATTTTACCAGAGTCTTTTTGCTATCTTCGTCGGTAGCCTCACTAAACAGTGAATTAACTCCTGAATAAATAACTGAAATTTTTTTCGGATCAATTCGGAATGCTTTGACTAAATCACTTTCTGTAGTTTTGGAGACGCTTATAATTTTATCGCATTCACTTGCAACATGCAGAAGCCTCCGGCTGTGAGTTTTTATGATATATGCTTGGGAAACTTCGGGAAATTTAAAAGGAACTAAGTCATGAACGGTCGTCACTTTTTTTGCGCTGGCGGGAAATTGTATCCAGTCTGAAGAATGGTAGACATCATACGTCCCGATAAAAGTTTCAATCTTCGGAAAATGGATGTAGTTTCCTAAAATGTTTGCAAATTTTTCAGGGAGGGAAATTACTTTACTCTCAAAGTTTGAAGAAAACTCCGCCAATTCATGTATGAAATTGGAAATTTTTCGGTCTTCTTTTGTAAAAGCAAAAAGCAGGTAATGATTTTTTTTATCAATTAAAAGAAGGTGACGCACCAGTTCTTTTGTGTATACGGAAACTCCGGTTCCTTCGTATACAATTTGAGAGATATCAATTGCTATTGTCATGGTAGTATTGATACTTGAAAAATTTTCCTGTAGACCGGCTCTTCATTTCTTCTTCTTAAAAAAGGGATAAGGAAGAGCATCACTTTCCGATAAAATATAGCCTTCAGAGGATTTTTAGACATCCACCCTTGCATCAAAACCTCTCGGATCTTAAGACTCTCATTTCCGATTATATTGATTTCTACTTTTTTGTGTGTCACAAGGGAAGCATTTTTTATTTCCTTTAGAATTTCCTCAAGAGAGGGTAGCCCGAGTCCGATCTGCTCTTGTAAAAAATGATAATGCTTATGATGAATTCTTTCATATTCATAATCTAACCTCTCATCCTGCTCCTGGGCCTTTTTACCTGCAGGAACACCGATAAAAAACATCTTTTTGGCAACTCGCATCATTTCTTCAACTGCTTTTGACCGGTTACCGGTACTTATATGCTCAAGCGTATCTGTTGAAACAACTACATCATATGAATTATCAGGAAAAGGAATTCCGATTGCAGAACCTTTTACCTGTTTTAAATTCGGATGATAGGGAGGATAAAATTCTATGTCCAAACCCGTAACCGGACGCCTGATATAAGGGGCGATACCCAACCCTCCGGATCCTACATCTAAAATTGAAGGATTTCCCGGAAGTTTTTTTATAGAATCAACGATGGGAAGATACCGTAAAGCGACCTCGGGATGCCAGCGGTAAAATATAAAGAAGCCCGTTATATAAGCCAGTAAATCAGATTCTATCATAAATATATATAAAGCCCACCCCGGGATAGTTTTTGATACCTGTATTTTCAAACCCTAGTGATAAAAGATATTTTCTCGTTTTGCCAGTAGGATCCGTAAGACCGGTCAGGTACTCAAAGAGATATACGCGATCTTTACCTTGGACAAACGGAACCATCCGAACAAGATCCTGTCCGGTTAAAATAAAATGGGGAGCAATACCGCGTGCTTCTACTTTACCGGTCTGATACCAAAGAAAGGGTGCGAAGGGATCAGGAAATACAAAAAGCGCAAGCTTGTTTGAATTACTATTATCATTTTCAACATATGCTACCGCATCCCTCCAGTTCTCTCTTTGCACGGATGGATCTAAATAATACTGCAACAGCCCGGAAAGTGCGATTACTACAACCAGAAAGATTCCGATAGATTTTATTTTTTTGGGAAGACACAACAATCCATCTGCTGTTATAAGATAAAAAAACGGAATCAGAAATAAAAGTCGTTGAGGAGCCAGAATCGGAATAAAAAAGGAAACCAGAAACAAAGAAATAAAAGAAGAAACAAAAAAAATAAAAATAAAATCAAAATTTTTTTCTCTTATTCTTCTGACAATTCCTAAAGAGAAAAAAATCAGTCCGGGAATTAAAATAAGTCCATATAACAGATGGTCACTGATACTTCCTTTTCCGAATGCAAATTTAGCAAACATGAGGGTCACCGCTTTTAAGGGCGCAAAGGAAACGACATCTGTCCATCCTGCAAAAACCCCTCCGGTTCCGATTTTCAGCTGTTCAATAAATGACGGTATCCACGGAATATAAAAAATAAGACTGCAGATTATACAATATATCCACCGATGCAATAATTTTCTTTCTTTTAAGAAAATCCACATGCCCTGACCGATAAGAACAAATGGCCAAAAATAAAGAGAGTAGATTAAAAAAACTACGCCTATAAAATAAAATACCCATTTTTTCCTCAAAAGTAAAAAGCTTGTTAGCAGGGTTAAAAAAACAAACAGCATATACGGTCTTGCTTCCTGCGAGTACCAAATGTGATAGGGGGAAATAGAAAGAAGAAATGCTGTAAGAATACTTTTATTAATATTTTCTTTTTTAGGTATTAAATATGCGATAAGTAAGATACAGCCCGTCCCAAGAATCACAGATGGTAGCCGTATCCAGTTTTCTGTGTGAGAAAATATCATCCCAAAATGCAAAAATATATGGTAGAGGGGCGGGTGAAAATCGGCTGCGAGTTTAAATTGCAAAAATATCGGCCGTGCAGATTCAATAACCTGTGCCGCCTCATCCAGCCAAAAGGATTGGTTTAAATTGACAAGCCTCAGAATAAAAGCAAGTATAATAACAAACAAAATATAGTATGATTTTTCAATACTTTTTTTCATTTTGATTTACGTTCCCCAAAAAATGACATTGAAATGCTTCTCCTTATTCCAAGAGAATATATATAAGAAAAAGGAATCATTCCTATCTCTTTATATTGAAACGCTTTAATAAAACTTATAACCGTTTGAACAGCAAGTGAATAACGAAAAATATTAATTATTTTTCTGATAAGATTTCCTGAGATAAATTCATTTTTTCCAATCCATCTTGCTTGTCTGTAGATTTCTTTTAAAGAATCCGGGTTATGATGGTAGCAAATTGCTCCTTTTGCCAGAGTTGCTTTGATTCCTAATTTTCTAGATAATGTCCAGTCATCTGTAAATCCTATGTCTGAAAATCCTCCGACTTTTTCAAATTCTTTTTTTAAAATAGCGCGAAATACAGGAGATTTATCAGAATAATCTTGAGGAATTCTTCTTTTATCTTTTATTCCCTGATAATAGTTCCAGCACCGGGCCCATTTGTTTTCCCAATTTGACACATACTCTTCTTTTGTAAATGTTCCTTTTGTTTTTTTATTTTCAATAGGCTCAACTAACTTTTTGATAAAGTCGCGATCAAATGTCATATCCGCATCCACAAACACCAGAATGTCCCCTTTTGCATGAGAAACTCCTAAATTCCTAGCCGGCCCAGGTCCTTTATGTTCTTGTCTATAATAAGACATATCGCACAATTTTTGGATTTTGTCCGCCTGCCAGCGGATTGGATTTTGAGCTTCATTACTTCCGTCATCAACCAAAATTATTTCACTATCAGAATAGGATTGCATAGAAAGTGAATCCAAACAACTGGTAATGGTTTCCTCCTCGTTATACATAGGAATAATAATTGAGACCATGAATATATTGTATCAAGTTATCTCTCTTCAAACGAATAGTAGCAGTAGTGAGTGTTGTCGTAGTAAGGACTTTTTGAAATATCAGTCTTAAAGTTTCTTTTTAAGAGCATTGCATCTCCCTTTTTATATACTACAGAATATCGATTATCTTTTAATATCCAATCGCTTACAAAACGTTTCATTTCTTCATAACTTAACGGAGCATAAGCATTAGGTTGGTCGTGAAAGTCGAGAATAATATAATCACTATTTAATCCGTATGGTAAGCGATACGCGCTGTTTCTCTCCGTCAGATGAGGAAGAAGATTATTCTGAGCTGCAACTGATACACCTGTGGGAACTTGTGATATAACCGCATCGTTATTTCTCATCCACTCTTCCCTCTCATAAAAGTTTCTTTTTAAGAAACTGTGAACGGGAGCTGTGAGAATAACATCCTGCATAAGAGTTGCCAATATTAAAAAAATTCCGATGAAAATAAAAAATACTTTTTTCTTTTTGTTTGAAATTTTTTTTCCTAACTTTCCCGAAGCATAAACTGAACTGACAGCAAGAAGCATTGCTCCCGTTGCAGCATTATGATTTATGAGCATCCATTTGGTTATCTGAGGACCTTCGTATAAAAACCTGAAAGAAAAATCAGCAAGTAATGGAATAAGAATAAAAAGAGGAGAAAAAACGGGAAGTGTAATAAATGTAAAAAAAGAAGTGATTATCGTATGTATTTTTAAAGGATTCCCTATTAGCCCTTGCAAAACTTTTAGCGGGTCTGTAAATAAAATATGTATTAGTCCCAGAGGACTCGTGGATCCACCCACAGATTTAAAATGAGTAAAATGACCATATACACCTTTAATAGAATAAAGAGGCACCAGAACATATACCAAAAGAATAAATACGCAAAATCCTAAAATTCCAGTTACTCCTCCCCGAATTCTCCATCCTTTTCTGAATAACAGTCCGATTCCAATGGCACTTACCAGTAAGGCCATATCCTCTTTAATGGTAAAAAGTGCAAGAATGCAAAACCAGTAAATAAGTCTTTTGTCTTTCTCAATGGCCAAATATAAAAGAGAAATAAAAAAAGGAGCAAAAGTTACCTGATGGAATTCATTTAAAATTGCAAACTGAGTACCTATAAAAAAAAGGTATGCAAAAACTATTGCCAGTGACAAAAAAACATGCCGGGTAATTTTTCTAGATAATAAATACAGAGGGAGGGCGGAAAACACCATCCAGAAAGACTGAAAAATCAGAATTATCCGAACATTTTCCCAAATGCGATAAAGAGGCGCCAAGAGGTATAAAATAGGCTGAAAATGATCTTCAAGAAGCCAAATACAGCCGGCTGAACTATATGGGAAAATACCCCGGCTTATTTTCCAGATGGCTTCATCAAAATACCCCAGATCGAGTCCAAATGTCATATACCGGTTATGTGTCTGGACTGAAATAAAAGAATAAATAAAAGACATTGTCCCCAAAAAGACAAACAGAATGAAAAACTCACTGATCTGATGTATTCTTTTCATACTTGAAGATTATCACATATGAAATTAACTACCAAAATAATTTTCGGCTTAATTCTGATACTGGGAATATTCTTAAGAACTTGGAACTTTCAAAGTTTATTTTATTTTGCAATTGATGAAGAAAAAGCAAGCTTTATAATTTCAGATATTGCAAGCGGGTCCCATTTTCCCAGTGTTGGACATCCTTCATCTGTCGGATTTAGACTGGGCCCCTTACAGTATTATCTTATCGCTCCTTTCTTTAAACTGTTCGGCACAAGCCCGATTGTCTGGGGATATATAGGAATTGGAGTGTCTGTATCTTCGATAATTCTTATTTTTAAGTTGGGATCGGCAGTAAATAAAAGAGTAGGTCTTCTATCTCAATTTCTCTATGCAGTTTCATATCTTAACACTCTGTATGACAGACGCGGATGGCAGCTGACTTTCCATTCAAGTATTTCACTTTTCATTATTCTCTTTTTGTACAAATTAAAACAAACTAAAAAAATACGTTTTTTGTACCTTCTCACGTTACTTTTGATTTGCTCTACTCAGTTTGAAGTGGCTACATTTATTTTTGTCCCTTTTGTGATCATATCATTCTTTATTTTTCGCATACCGCTCCCCAAAAAACACGTGATGGTTAATATCATTATTTTTATAATCTCTTTTACTCCCCTTTTGTTTTTTGATCTAAGACATAGTTTCCTAAATGCCCGCTACTTAGTCAATTATTTTATTCCGGATGCCCAAATCAGAATCGTAAAAAATAAACCTCTTGAAAATGAGCGCTTGGTATATCTTGCACATAATTTAATTCCGAATACGTTTACGCGGCTTATAAGCCCTGGAAATGAAAAAAATGTTGCACTACAGTATGCTAACTGCCCCCAATACCTGGTGTATAAACAAGAAAAAATTAATCCTCTCATTCGTTTTTTGGTAATAGGAATATTTATCGGATTTTTTATTTTCATTATTAGACTTAGAAATAAAAACTTAGAAGAATATCTAATACCTAAGTCTATCTTTTTGTATTTCTTCCTTTTATTTGCCGCAACTTCTTTGTATACCTATCTCTTTCACGGAGAAATGGCTGAATATTATATGCAAAGCGGGTTTGCGTACTTTTTTATAATTACTTCTTATGTTTTAGTAAGAATACTTACGTCACGTTTTAAAATAGTTGCTATCTTATTTTTAGCTTACTTTCTTTTTTCAAATTCTTCTTCCATTTTTCAAAGTTTTAACCCGTACGGATATACAGATAAACTGAATGCTGAAAAATGGATTATCTCTCAAATCGGGAGCGCATCGTTTACTTTAAGCTCTGTCCAAACCTGCTGGTATTCAGGAGGATACCGGTATCTTTTCACCTATCTGGGCAAGGAACCCGCATCAAGCTATATGGATCAGTATCTTGAAGAATATTATAAACCGCAACAAAAAGAGATACCGAAGTATAAAGTAATTCTTTTAACCCCCGAATTAATAGGTAACAATCCAGATGGATATGAAGAATTCAAAAAAAATACTGAAAGAAATTCCGTTTCGTTTAGAAAATTTGGAGCTATTGAAGTATATATTGAGAAGATTTAATTTTTAACTGCAACTACAAAAAATTGTTTTCCCAATAGTTTTTGCAGAACAGGTAATTTCAAATAAAATCTTAAAAGAGGCGGCCAGAGAGGAAGCCATTTAACTTTGGTACTATACGGCAAAAAGGGATACCGATAGTCGCCTATTTTATACCCAATTGTGGTTAAGGCTTCAGTAAGACTTAAAAAAGTAATCGGCACCTTATGATCAAAAAAATCCCAATAAGCATTTCCCACAAGTCCTATATCCGGCTGCATAATAAGCAAACGTCCGCCGCTTCTTAATGCCTTAAATGCCTCAGACAAGAGTCGAAAAACATCTTCTTTACTGTCTAAATGTTCCAAAAGATTACTCATGAAAAAAACATCAACAGATTTTTCCTTAAACTTGGAATGGAGCTCCTTTACAGGCGCAATGATTGCTTTCACATTTGAGAAAGCAACTTTTCTAACATCTGTATTAATATCCAATGCAATTTTTTCTTTTGCGTCAATGTTATTGATAAACTCACATAGACCTGCCCCCACGTCTACGACACGATCCGAATTTTTTATATAATTCTGTAAAAATTCTCTGCATAAAATCTTCCATAGTTCACTTTTTCTTATTCTTTCATATGAGGTGAATCTGCTGTCGTATAATTTTTTTATATCCAGGGACATATTTGGGAGTTTAACTGAAAAACTGATAATATACAATTGTTTCAGTAGTTTTAAAATATTAATTAATAGTTTACAACACCTAAATGGTTATCGGAGAAGTTTCGGAAAAGAGTAAGATTATATATATTTACTGTAAAAAATGAACAGAAATAAAATTTTACTATTATTAATTCTTCTTATTGCTTTATTTTTCAGATTTTATAATAGTCAGAACAGATACGGAATTGGTTACGATGGAAGTCGCGATGCATTAGTTGCGTTTGAGTCAGCAAGACAGCTGCAGTTACCTCTTACCGGGTCCTTTTCTTCAATCGGACCGATTACGTTTGGACCACTCTACTACTGGTATATTACTCTCTCTACTCTTCTTCCAACCGTATGGGGACCATGGGTAGCAATAAACGTTGCAAGTTTTCTGATGGTATTTATCATGTATAAAACCGGCAAATTATTAATTAACGAATCATTTGGAATTATACTGGCTTGTGTTACAGCGCTATCTCCGGCTCAGATTATATCAGGAACTCAGCTTCAGCAACACGCATTAATTGGATTTCTTTCATCCGTTGTTATCTATTTCTTTGTCAAACATTATTATCAAAGATTTAGTACATTTGAATATATACTCTGGGGATTTTGCTTGGGAAGTGCTATTAATTCTCACTATCAAGCAGTTTCTCTTCTGACTCTTCCCTTGCTTGCTGTTATTTTTTTTAAAAGGAAAAAATTTATCTTTACCTTTATATTAGGCCTTTTTATAAGTTTTATTCCTTTTTTAATTTTTGAGCTTACAAATCATTGGTTTAATACACGAAATATCCTTGACTATATTTTAATCGGGCAATATAGAGTCTGGACAAGCAATAGATGGATTATTTTTTTGGGAAATTTTATTCCACAGTTTTGGTCTTATGTTACTGGAATACCTATATTTTTATCTTCAATTGCATTTTTTTCTTCAGTTCCTATTATTCTTTATTTGTATATTAAAAAAGTACTTTCTAAACCTTTTTTCGTAATCTTATTAAGCTTTTTGGCACTGCTAACAAGTTTAAGATATTACCGAGGAGAAAAATTTTTTGGATATCTACAATTTTTTCACCCCTATATTTTTATTTTTACCTCTTTAGTTTTATATCTCCTTGTCCGAAAGTTCAAAATGAGCGTTTTACCTACTCTTATAATAATTGGTTATATCATTTTAGTTGTTCCATCTTCTTTTTCCTCTGTATCTTCAGATTCATTTAATCAAATTACAAAGCGCAGGGTAGAACTGCTTTCTTCGCATTATCCTAATCAAGTTTTTACACCATATGAATGTAAAGGAGCTTACAATGCAAAAAATGATATCCAGGGACTTACTCTCATGCTGTTTATGAATAAAAAATTCAGTAATAACGGAAGAAAAATAGCTCTTTATAATAAAGAGTGTGATTTTTTTGGAGGAAAAAGATTAGATCTTAACCTGATAGACTTAACTGATAGTTCAGCCTCAGGAAGACTAGCCGAAGGAGAATTATATCCCATGACCCCATACACGGTATGGGATGAAACTGCCAGATGGTACTTTAGAGAAGAACCATAACATCTTAACCGAATGGCCAAAGATGTTTGATCAACATAAAACCTGTTACAAAATTAAACCCATTAATTAAAAAATCTATAATAAAATATTGCTTTTATTGCTTCTATAGCATCCATTGCAGTAAGCTTTTTTCCCGATAAATGATTCCTTCCTTTATAGGTTATAGGAACTTCAATAATCTTCACCTTGTTTTTGATAAGTTTTCCAGTTATTTCCGGCTCTAAGTCAAAGTGATTTGACCGAATGGGATGTTTTCGAAAGATTTCAATCGGAACTACCTTATACCCGGTTTCCATATCAGTTAAAGAAACATCATATAGAAAAGCTGTAAAAAGAGTCAGAAATTTATTTCCGACATAGTAAAAAAAGGGAATCGATACATCTTTATGCGCAAATCGGGATCCGTATACGGCAATCTTTTTATTCTTCAAATTTTTAAAAGGAGATATTAATGCCGGGATTTCTAAGGGATTATATTCAAGGTCTGCATCCTGAATGAGAACATAATCCCCCGTTGCTTTATCAACTCCGCTTCTTATCGCGGCGCCTTTACCTTTATTAATAGTATGAGTAACGACGGTAATTTTTGTTTTTGCTTTTTTAAGTTTATTTTTTTGTCCGATTATTTTTTCTGACGTTCCATCTGTTGACGCGTCATCAACTATAATTATTTCTTTCTTACAGGGCAGTTTTAACAGGGAAAGTTTTTCTATAACCTCAGAAACAGTTCTCACTTCATTATACACAGGAACGATTATGGAAAGCTTCATAATACTTCTTTATACACGAACAGACCTCATTTGAGCAAGATAGGTGAATATAATGTACTCCCGCTCGATTCTTTCTGATATACGACAGTAAGTCCGGAATTATTAAAATATTCCCGAAATGCTTTCTCGTCAAACAAAGCAACCTGTATTTCCTTATCGTCTTTATTTATTACTACTTTATTTGAAGATTGAATTATATCTCTTTTTTTATCCGCTTCTCCTATCCAATATTTGGCAATGTCAGCGCGTCTTTTGATCCAGTGATTATCCTGATCGAATTTAACGGTAATAATTGATGCGTAGACCCAAATTAAAATTGCAAAAAGACAAATAATCTGATATTTCAGGGATTTGAGTGAAATTTTTATTACCGGATAAAATATCAGAATAAGAAACGGCAGGAGAGAAATACTTCCATGGTGAGGGGCAATATGAGACGGAATGATAACAATGGGCGAAAGAGATATAAGGAGCCAGAACAGAAGAAATAGAATGGTTACATAATCTCTTTTATGAATCATGTGTTTTTTAAATAAAATAAATAAAGGAAAAAGGGCAACCGCAAAGACAGACACTGTATTTAACATCCATACAGCGGTCTCTGTGTGGAATGTATTCACAAATTCGGGCCGGATCATCCAGTATTTTAAAAAGTTATCCTTAACTGCCTCGGGCCAGTTCAAAAAATAAAGAAGAAAAAAACGGTAAGAAGAAATAATACTTTGATTCAAAGAGACGGGGTAGCTTGCCAAATCGGATCTGAAAACGGATCTAAGCATGCCGTATCCCAACATAATAATTCCCAGGGAAACAAATAATCTTTTTCCGAGCTTTAGACTGTTTTTCCCTTTGGTTAAGAGTTCAAAAATAAACAGTACGAAAGGCAATAAAAAAGTAAATTCATTTGTCAGCAAAGCTAATAGGAAAATAAAACACAGGCTGAATGTTCTGACTGATGAAGGCTTAAAATAAATAAAAATATAAAAACAAAGAAAAAACAAAAATGCTCCGATACTATATGAGCTGTTGGCAAGCCATGAAAGGGTATTATAATGAACCGCACTTGTTCCGTACCATAGCAATATTATTAGTCCTCCCCTGGAAGATTTAAGAATCTTTTTAGATATTTTATAGACCAGAAAAATAGAAAAAATAAAAAACGGCCACAGAAAAAGGTGAAAGGCCGGAGCATTCCACCCGAAAATACTTCTCCCTAACCAAAAAAATGTTTCAGATCCCAAAGGCCGATAAAACTGAACATCCGGCCGGGGTATAAAAAAATGAAAAAAATCAGATACTTTTATTACATGGGATATTTCTAAAATAAAAAAATCATCCTGGGAAAAGTAAACGGATAAAAGAGGAGAAAAAAGTAAAAAAGACTGGACGATTATTAAAACAAACAGTAATTTTTTCTTCACAAGCATGTTATTCAGTATCCTAGAAATTTTGAGGAGTCAAATTCCAATACTAACTTTGACTTTTTAACATCCGGAGGCAAATCTTTTACATCTTCAAAATAACTTTGAATTTTATTGTCGTTATATAGAATATTTATAGCTGCTCCGTTTCCCAAAGCCTGATAAATTTGTTTTGCCGAACCATATTGAGGAATTTTTATTTCTCCGTTTTTGAAATAAATTATTGAGTCATCAGGCAGTATTGGATATTTTAATCTAAGTGCAAAAAGTGTTTTTTCAGCCTGCCGCGCGCTTAGTATAACCCAGTGGGTACGCCTTGCAAGAAGAATTGAATTACTCGCATGTACCAGATAAAACACAATCATCAAAAAAGAAATTATCTTGAATAGTCCTTTTTCTTTAAATGCAGATGAAAGAACAGATCCTAAATAAATGGATAAGCCTGCCAATGCTAAAGCCTGCTCTGTTGCAAGTTTATGAAGAGGAAAAATAATAAGAGGTAAAAGGGCAATTACAAACCAGAATAACGAATAAAAAAGAGTATATATGCTTCCTTTCACATATTTAATTGACCAAATCATGAGAAAAAATAAAAGAACTGCAAATACTCCGAAAAAAATAAAGAATACCGAAGAATTTGCTCCTGCTACCTGATGCCAGACCGGACTGATTTTTAAATGGGGAAGCAAAAAATCTATAAAAATGTTTGGTACGGAAAGCGCCCATAAAAAATACCAAAAAAGAATTTGAAAAGTTGCTTTTCCGATAATGACTTTATAAGAAGATGATGAAGCAAAACCGTAAAATATGGCATGCGCCAGAAAATATATTACACTTAAGAGAATAAAGATTCCTAGTTTCTTAAACTCTGATTTTGACGGAATTTTTTTCTTCTCGTAGATATAGGTAAGAATTAAAATTCCGGGAAGCACTACTGCAGTTTCTTTCGACATAAGGGCCAGAATAAAAAATAGAATACTTCTTCCTGTTTTATTGGTTGCCAATGAGTATACGGATAAAAGACCAAAAAAGACCAAAAAAAGCTCATGACAATAAGCAGGTGAAAAAAGAGGAGCAATATGAGTACTGTTTACTGCATAAAATAAAGATGAAAAAATTCCTGCTTGTGAGCTTTTAGTCAGATACGTACTTAACCGATATAAAATAAGAATATTTAATATAAAAAGAATAAAATTGACTGCATGATAGGGAAACGGATTTAATCCGAAAAAGTGTTTTAAAAAATAAAAATATACCTGTGTAGGAATGGGGCGGTAAAAAGGAAAATCGCCCTTCGCAAACAAATTAAAAGAAGAAATCACTTTTGAAAAAGTGTCGCTGTATGTCATGTGAGTAAAATCATCCTGGTGGAAATAGGTACTAAAAGATGGAAAGAAAAGAAAAAAAGAAAGAAGAATAATAACGGAAAGAGGGGCTATAATTCTTAAGGAGACTTTCATACCTTCTCTATTATTTTTTTATATTCCGAGGAAATGGTATCCCAGCTGAATTTTTCAGCCTGCCTGCGCGGTTTATTTTCCCAATCATTTTTCAGAGCTTTTATTAAGACGTCGGAATATTTAACCGGATCTTCTACATCCGTATATAATCCCGCATTCCTTACAATCTCTCTTCGGCTTTGATCATCGGGGGCTACAACCGGAATATTGGATGCCAGAGCTTCCAAATAAACCAGACCAAATGCTTCCGATTCTTTGGAAGGGAGGGAAAATACCTGCGCGGTTTTATAATAACGGGTGATATCATTATGGCTTACTTTTTTTATGATCTTAAACCTTCCCGGAATTTTTGACTGTGCTTGGTTGTATAAATTTTCATATAAGGGGCCGTCTCCTATCAGAAGCAGTGAGGTGTTGACAATACCTGAGACCGCATCAATCAAAAGGCCGATACGTTTATAAGGTAGGAGAGCACTTACGCAAAGAATAACCGGAAGTCGTAATCCTGTATCAATTGGCTTAAGCGAAGGGTTAAACTGACTTAAGTCTACACCGTTTGGAATATAGACTGTCTTTTGAAATGGAAATTTTTCTTTTACCCATGATAAAGCTTTTTGCGATAAAGCGACAAATATATCCGGTTTTCCAAACTGTATGTTTATCTTATCATCACGGCCAATTCCGGCGTGCCCGCAAATTAGTATTTTAGAATGAGTAACAAATCTGACTACTCTGCAAACAATAACTTGTGATCCTCCGTTTATTGGAACAATCCAATCATATTTATTTTTTAATAGATACGAGAAACATCTCAAACTAAAAAGTAAAAGAAAAAAATCGTAAAGAAGTGATTGATTCTTTATATAAGGTATACCTGTAATCTGGTTTACTGTATATTTTTTATCTGTTTTTTTTCCTATTTGAAAAACATCAACATCATAAGAACCTGAAAATCTTCCTGCTATTTCATCTACAAAAACTTCGGATCCTCTTTCAACTATCCCGTTGTATATATTGAGAAAAGCAATTTTCATATGTAATTTTTATTCAAAAAATCATTCTCTTTACCATTTTAACTGGCGTTAGGATTGCAGATTCAATAGTGTATACGGTTGAACGCTTAGTATGAACATCAGAGACAAACGTGGGATGTTTTTGATTAAAAATATCAGGAATTTTAACAGTATCAGGAAACGATCTGCCCCATTCAATTTTATATTTATTTCTGTGAAATGTCGTTTGAATATTTGCACCGCTTGATGACCTTTTCAGGTACATCGCATGCCACAATTTACCCGTCGTAAAATAAAACAAATGCGGTGAATGATGGATAATTTCCCTGCCTGATTTATCATAATACCCCTCATAGGGATAGCTCCCTGAAACTCTGATACCGTTTATATTTTTCTTATTAATAAGCCTTACTACGATGTGCCCTTTTTTTCCAAAAAGATGATAAGGACCAACGTCTGGATTTTGAAAATGGTATATGTCTCCCAGTAAATCATATCTTCCTACAACAATCCCTTCCAGAGTCTCTCCTTTTGTTGTTATTACATTTTTAATTTCTTCACATAAGAAACTAGGGTAGATTTCATCCCCGTCCACTACCCAAAACCAATCAGTTGTTGTCTTATCTACCTGCTCTTCTCGTATGCGTGCTATATCTATAACATCACGGACTTCCCTTTCATAAAATTCTATTTTTTTTGAGTTAAAAGATTTAATAATTTTTATCGTATTATCTGTTGAACCGGTATCTGCAATAAAGATTCTGTCAGCATAGGGAAGAACAGATGATATGGAATACCAAATAAAACGGTCTTCATTTTTAACCATCATGTGGACGGTTAACTGATTATTTTTCATGATGATGGCGACGTAAAGAATAAATGCTCAAATAAGAAGTTAAAAATACGGTAGCTGCAAACGCAAGTATTAAGGATAGAGCCGGACCCATCCTTCCGTATCTGGGTATAAAAATAAGGTTTCCGACAATCACAATTATCAGTTGCAACACACTGTTTATGGTGAGTATTTGAGGTTTTTTGACGTAATATATCGCAACCGCAACAGCGGGAATGGATGCCGTGAAAAAAATCTGGCTTACTAAGAGAAGTTGAAAAACTCCTACGGAATCCTTTGCTTTTTCTCCGAAAAGAATTGTAATAAAAGGATTCGCAATAACTATTAATACTAAAATGGTTACTATAAGACCAAGAGTTGCTAAAATTATTTTTAATAAATAATCTTTAAATTCGTTTTTAGTAGCAATTCCCGATATCCGGGGAGCAATAACTGAAGTAAAGCTTCCGGCAAGAAGAGGATATATAGAAATCACCCGGGAGGCTGTAGCATATATTCCAGTTTCAACTGAGTTTGTAAATGCAATAAGCATCAGAGTATCGAGCCTGCTTGAAACTGCCGTCAGGGATCTGGCTATACCTAAAAATTTTGAAAATTTTAGGAGCTCCCCAAAATCCTTTGAACTGGGAGATGATTTTAAAAATCTGGTTCCGATAAATGCCAATGCTACAAAGGCGGTAAGTATCATACTGGCAATTTGTGTCCATATAACGGAAGTTAAGTTGACAAAAGACAAAAGAATAATAAGAATCAAAAAAATAAGTCTTAGGATACTACTCAGTGCCGAAAGGACTGACGCTCCAACAAATCTTTCTTCAGCTGAAAGAATATACGAGAAAAAATTTAAGATCGTAAGTCCAAATATCCCCACCGTGATAACCCGAACAAGCGGAGTAAGAGAAGGATTATGAAAAAAATTACCTGCTAAAAAATTAGACAGAATTAAAATTAAAAAACATAATACTAAAACAATTCCTGACTGATACAAAAATGAAGTTTTTATAAACGTATTGAAACGATCACGGTTATTTTTAAGGGAAGGTAGAAAGCGAGCAAGAGAAGCCCCGATTCCTACATCAGAAACATCGCAAACCAGTATAAAGAGTGAAAAAATAGCAGAATAATATCCAAAATCCGATAGTGAGATAACCCGGTACAACACAACAGTGAAAATAAAAGCAAAAACCGCCGAAATCATATTTCCCATAAAAACCAGATAAGTATTACGGGCTGTTTTTGAAAGCAATAATTTGCGGATCAAACTGCTTGTTTTTTGATACATATTCATAATTTGCCTTTATGGAGTTTTAGGAGAAAGAATATAGACATATATTGAATTAAATTTCCTTTGGTTAACCACGTCGTAGTCTGCAAGGTATTTCAACTTTTCCTCTTCCCATCCGCTGATTTCAGAAAAAGTGCTTCTGGGATCAATTAGAGAAAGCAGGACAAGAGAAGGGTCATTCGCACTGCTTTCTTTTTGAGAGTAAAGCCATGAAAAATAGGAGTCCATATAAGAGGACTGAGGAGTTTTATGATAATAGTCGAATAAATATCTGTACCCGCCGAATTTTTCACATCCTCCGATTGCCTGCAGGATATACGGCTTGTTTCCGACATTTTCTTTTACATAATGAATCATTTGTATTTTTTCCCGATATTGAAACGTTTTCTGCGCCGTAAAAAGAGTGCCTAAATTTAAACCGACAAAAGATATGAGTATAGATGTACTTATGATAAGACCGTGATGCTTACGATCAATGTATGAAAGTGCTAAGGCAAACGCAATTGAGAACCAGGGAAATAAATATAAATAATAATATTCAAAAACAGTTCGGTTATAGAATAGCAGGACTCCCAAAGTGGCGACAAAAACAGAAGAAATAACTTGAAAACTGAATTTCTGCCTGTGGTGGCGGATAGCAATTAAGAAAAAACATGCCAGAAGAAGAAATCCGGATAAGACTGCCTCAATATTTGGAGATTTGACAAAACGTATCAATTCCTTACATTGTCCGGATTCAACGGATAAATCAGGAAAAAAGGGAACCCAGACAATTCTTCCGATAAGAGAAATAAACTCCGAAAACCGCTCTCCCAGAGCCGGGATATTCAGAGATCCGCTTGCTCTGAGAATAAAATTTGCCAATGCGGATAAGTTCTGATAATTATGCCGGGTGTCAAAAAGGACTACCGGGACAAAACTCAGAATCAAAACAAGCAAGCTTATTTTTAATTCTCCCCTATCTATGTGTCTGCGGTTGCCAATGACGAAATATAAAATAACCGGAAGAAAAACGAGGATGGAAAGATGGCACTGAAGTGCGACTGCAAAAACAAAACTTAGATGAATTAAAGAATGCTTTTTTTGTTTTAAAAAGCGATAAAGAAAAAAACCAATAAGAAGAGACAAAAGCGGAATCGGCGTCGGATTCCAATACTGTCTTTCATAGAATGAAATTAAAAAAGATGACGCGTAAAAAACGCCAGCGAAAACCGCAACTTTATTTGAGAACATTTTTCTGGATATTAGAATTACGGCAAGCGTCGTCCCTACGCCCCAGAGCGAGGCTAACACGGACCAGCCGATCGGATCTCCCCCGAAAAATACATACGTTAAGGCGGTGAGATAGCTGAAGAGGGGACCCAGATATAAGCCGGTATCTGAAGCATTAACCCCTATTAGGGGAAAATGAAGACCGGTTGCTATATTCCCCGCTATAAAAGCCTGGTATTCCTGATCCATGCCAAACGAAGTCCATTTTTCGAGATTATAAAACCTGAAAAAAGCAGAAAGAGCTAAAACACAGAAGCATAATAAAATGAAGATACGGTTTTTCTTATCATTTAATTTTTGCATATCTATTTAGCTTTTGTTTTATATATTTTTTGATATAGTCTGCTAGATTGCATTAGCTTAAATACTATATTATAACGTCTTGACCAAGTTCAAAAGTATTATTATGAAGTCAAAAACGGTAAAACTTACGTCCAAAAAGAGCTTTCTCAGCTTCTATCTCGATAACTTTACTATCAGCTTATCACATCTTGAGACAAAAAATATAGAAAAAATAATTGATCAGTTGGTACTTTTGAAAAAAAGAAAAGGGAGATTATTTTTGATAGGTATTGGGGGAAGCGCTGCCAACTGCAGTCACGCGGTTAATGACTTCAGAAAAATCGCAAAAATTGAAACCTATGCGGCCTCTGATAACATTGCGGAGCTTACTGCCCGGATAAACGATGAGGGATGGGACGGAATATTTTCTTCTTATCTTGAGGGGAGTCATCTTTCGAAAAATGATATGGTTTTTATTCTGTCAGTAAGCGGTGGAGACCTTATAAAAAATAAAAGCATAAATATAGTTCATGCTATTTTATATGCCAAAAAAATCGGATCGACCATCCTAGCAATTGTCGGTGCGGGAGGAGGATTCACTAAAGAGTCTGCAGACTACGTAATCGAAATTAAGACTGAAAGAAATGAACTGATAATTCCCTTTGCAGAAAGCATGCAAAGTGTCATTTGGCATGCGATTGTGAATCATCCTAAACTTACAAGTTAATTGCCGAGTCTTTAATATAATGACTTAAACAGCTGTGGTAGTACTCCTTTGTGGCTTTAAGTCCTTCCCTTAATGATACTTCAGGATTCCAGTTAAATTTATTTCTGAATTTCCTGTCATCAATATATACATTTCCGACTTCAATCTTTTTCCTGTCTTTCGGCCACTGCATTTTTTTTATCTTTCCGCCTACTATTCTCTCGATTGATTTGGCTATTGTATAAACAGTTGGAAAATCTGATGAGCTTACAAAATAAACCTCCCCCTTGCCCCTTTTTCCAATTGTCCTTAGGAGAGCATCAACTACATCTTCAATATATAAGACAGACCGATGCTGATTACCAGATCCGTAGAGAGGGATCGGTTTACCCGACAAAGCAAGACCGATAAAGTAGTTGATAAAACCAAACTCACTTGATGAAATGACAGCCCGGGGCCCGTATACATTTGGAAGTCGTATGGAAGTTGTATTTATTCCATATACCCGTGAATATATTTCCATATACTTCTCTCCCAGGCTTTTATGAGCTGAATATATATCGCATGGAAACTCGCAGTGCAGTTCGGTAATGGGATTAATTTTCATTTTTCCCACCTGGGTAGATGTTGCAGTATATATGACCTGTATTTTGGGGTTATACTTCCGAACGGATTCCAACAGCACAAGTGTCCCCCGGGCATTTATGTCTAAATCCATAAAGGGGTCTTCCATAGAACCTGGATGAGAAGTATGAGCCGCACAATGAAAAATAATATCAGTATTCGTTAGAATTTTCGCAAGCACTTTTTCGTTTCTAATATCGTGATTTAAAAAAATAACTTCTTTTTGAATGGGTTTTATATTGTATAAATTCGCTCCCGAATGAAAGTCGCAGTTGTCTAAAATAGTGACATTAGCACCTTTTTTAAAACAAGATAAGGCTAAATTGCTTCCAATAAATCCAATACCTCCTGTAATAAGTATTTTTTTACTTTGAAACATTTTTTCCATTTATAAAGCTAGGGCAGATATTTTACCTGATAATAGACTCATGATTCTTTTTATCCGATTTGAACCTAATAATCAAATAAATAAGAAGCATCATGCATAAAACATACATGGTGAGATAAAAAATAAGAAAATAACCTTTGGTAAACCACGGTTTATACTGACTGGCTTCCACTAAAAAACGGCTTACCGGAAGAATATCATAATAGGAAGAAAGAAGAGTATATAATCCGTAAATGCTGAAAATAACCGTTAGTACGGCAATCAATTTTATAAACCCTTCTTTCACCTTTTTAAATTTTTCGGGAATCAAAGAGTTCCATCCCTTAAGAAATAAATAGGTAAGAATCGTAACCACGGGAAAATAATACCTTCCCTGTATTCCCAATTGAAACCCAGACTGATACCAGCTTAACCAGTCGAAAACAGAAATTCCGGCATAAAATATCCATGCGATCCCGATTAAAAAAATTATGCTTTGTATGTGCCTGTTTACTTGCGACCGGTTCCTTATAAGCTTAAATAAAGATAGTCCCAGTCCCACAATTGCAAGTATAAGTATGCGGTTAATTATCCGGTGAATACCTCTGGGATAGGTTACACCCAGCCATTTGTATATTCCGAAATACCATGGCAATACTTCCGTATAAGTATGAGAGAGAGTATATTCCCGGGTATATTTTAAAAGGCTTTGCAAATTTAAATGGTTAATTATCGTTTGAATTAAAACAAACGAGCCAAAACCTATTCTATAGAAAATATATAAAAGAACGACACCAAATACCCCAAACAAACTGATATATAACCATTTTTTTTCTGTCTTTAAATCTCTTATTGCAATAGCCAAAATCAAAATGACGGTTATCGGAATAGTTATAATAAATTGAGGTTTTGAATAGATGCATAATAAAAGAGTGATAAATAAATTTGCCGTGTTTCCGACTGTAAAAGAATTTTTTATGATATGGACGATCCAATATATAAATATCGTAAACAGAAGATTACCCAAGGCGTCACTGTTTACTCCCACATTGGCAAAAATAAGCATAGGTTGAAATCCTACCAGTATGGGAAATATGAATTGCTCCAAATGTCTTTTTGGAAATAATAACCTTCCAAGTTTATAGCTTACTGCAATAAACATCATAAAAAGTAAAAGAGACCATATACGTACTGTAAGAACCCGAGTAAAAATATCGGAAGTATAAAACAAACGGTATATTAAACTTCCCGGAATATAATATAAAATCGGATATCGGGATGCTTCAATGCGGACAAAGGTTGATTTATCTTTATGGGTGTTTACAGCAGAAATACTTGCCTCATGATAACCAATCAGGCTATCGGAATAAGGAATACGGTATTCCGGATGAAAAGTAAAACGGTTATTGCCGGAATTGTCCCGGTGCGTTCCTAAGAGTACTTCTGAAGTGTATATTTCTTTTGACAAATCTAACTCTTCGCCCTCTGAGTTTCTTCCTTTTTCTGCCACAAATGCCACTTGGCCAAAGTGAGACTGTTCATCGGGAGTATGAAATATAGGAACAAGACACACCCAAATAAATGCATTTAAGAAAGCCGTAAAAAAAAATATGGTACCAGCATTTCTCATCTGATTTGCTTGATTCGTATACGGAAATGAAGTCCGTTTGCGATATAACCCAATCCGAACACAATTTTTGATAGTCTTTCTGCAACCCAGTTCTGCCATCTTGGATAGGTAACAAAAGTAACCCCAGAGTACACAATATGAATAAACACATATCCTGCTGCTAAAAAAACTGACATAATTTGACTTAGATGGGCTTTCCTCCTATTTTGCATATCAAACCACGCGCATCCGCCTGCATAAGACCTTTGAAGAATATAGGAAAGAGTTTGCTTTTTATCAGAGACTTCATGAAAAACTGATAATTTAGGTGAGTAGAAAATTTTTGCTGTATTATTTGTATACTCGAAGAGTCGGTAGAACAAATCCGTTTCTTCATGAAGATATAAATTTTTTCCTTTCATTCCCAGCCGCTCATCAAAACCTCCTATCTCCATTAAGGTATTCTTTTTAATTATCATGTTTGAACCGGTTAACGACTCACCTTTTTTTAAATATCTTTCTTGAGAACCCAGAATTTTTTTCGACATTACTGCGTATTTCGCCTTAAACCAATCCGGCTTTTTTCCACCAGCAAAAAAAGGTTTTTCCGGACCTCCCAACGCTATTAAGGAATTTCGGTATTTGCTAATTATATACATTGCATTTGATAACCAGTTTTTAGGAATCCTTACATCATCGTCCAGATAAGCCACATACTTTCCATGAGCATATTGGTATCCTAAGTTTCGTGAAGCAGATAATCCTTTTCGGTCATCTACAATATACTGAAACAAATTTGAAGAAAACTCATGTTGAAATGATTTGACAACTATGGGTGTTTGATCGGTTGATCTATCGTCAATCACAACAACCTCATACCCATCTGACTTACTGGTTTGTTTCATGATGGATTTAAGACACTCTCCAAGTAAATTTGCCCGGTTGTATGTACAGATAACAATGGAAATTTTGGGGGTCATATTATTTCTAATCTGTTCTTTTATCTATAAAGCAATCTCTTTATTCTCCCTTCTAATAAATGAGGCAAACTGTTTTCATTTTTAAGAATAATTGAGCTTTTTTGACCGGAATTATTGTCTTCTTTCCATTTTTTAATATACTCGGAAAATAAAGGGAAAAACTGATACTTTTCCAAAATAAGTTCTCGTGCTTTACATATTGTTTTCTGATTACGCTTCCACAGATTACTATGAATAATCCGATTAATGGTATCAGGACATTTGGGATCTTCGATATCTATTTTAATATAGGAGGACTCAGGAAAATAATTTGAAATATTAGTGCAGCCATAATATATGGGCATAGTATAGGACAGATAAGCATCTGCAAGCTTTTCACTCCAGTAGTCAGGTCCGGCAAAGTTCTCAACAACCAGACTATATCGATAAGGAGAGAGTGCTTCCCATTTATCCTGTGCGACTGATGAATACCCTTCGGCATATAAAGCTTTTTTCAACTCTTCTTTCTCCTGTTGTGTCTTAACATGCAGTTTTCTTTCATAATAATTTAAAGTTGCAGTAATATCGCATGCGGACTTGTGTGAAATATTTTTTAAAAAATTTAATCTTTTTTTATGTCCCTCAAAAATATTTTTTTTGCTTGTAACCCAACAAAGTAATTTATTTTTTTTCGGCATCGGTTCTTTTCTCAAAAAATCATAAGACCGGTTTATATGCCAAGGCAGTCCTGTCTGGGTATGAATATACCTTTCCCCAACCAAGTGAGAATCAGTTGTGTACACACGGGAATAAATGCCGCAAGGTTTATAGGTATGCCTGAAAAATTCGTTCGGGGGCTCCTGATGAATTAACCATAAGTTTTTTTCATTGCAATAAACTCCCGCATCCCGGGTTATTGAGTTTAAAACAAGTACATAATCACAATTATCTCCCTCGTCAAATGTAAATTGGATTCCACCCCATACTCCCTTTCCCTGTGGTGTTTGGTTAAGCATGTCAGGCCAATCCCAGCTTTTAATTATTCTTATGACTATCTCCTTATTTTTCTTTATATCTGTATCCATGATGATGGAAATAAATCTTTAGTTGAAACTTTTAGTTTATAAAACCAATTTCTCGGAGCAATCACTATAGATGATGCGTTTGGATTAAGCCACCCTACCCACCAACTAAAGGTACTATTTGTAAGAATATGATGCTTGCACAGACTTCCCAGAATCAGATCCTCTTCAACCCGATCCGGATAATTTATGTCAACATACGTAGCCGGATAAGACAAAATAATATTATTTTTTACCCATTCAATATCATCTGAGAAAAGAAAAAAATGAGGGTTCTTAACTCTCTTTCGAATAACTGAAACAGCTTGGTGTATATAGTCTGCCCCTATAAAACCGTGTCTTCGGCTGATTATGTGATTGGTAACATAATCTCCCCGTCTAATATTTATTGAAATGGAATTCACATCTGAAATATACTCTCGAAGTTCTTTACTCTCAGAAGATAACTTCTCGTTTAACCGAAGTTCCCGTCTAAGAATATTTGCAATACTTAAAAAGTATTTTTCACTCTGAAAGTAACCGATAAGATATGAATTATCGCGAATCCTCTCAAAGCTCCGATCGTAGTGAAAACTTTTTTCATAATATATATTCGAAAATAACGGAAACAGTATATGGTGAATATACGGGTGGTAATCCTGGGGAAAAAATCTCGAAAACTTTAAATATTTTTTAAGATCACTCCCCTTTGATATTTCAGCCTGGATATTGAATTTATCCAGAAGAAATATCCGGTATGTCTTTCTCTGAAGTTCCGTAATATCAAGTTTTAACGAGGTCCCGAATTTTATCGACAGCATCCTTCCCGCCGCATACTGAAACAGTTGATTTCCCAGTCCACCGGTTATTCGGATAATAATCATATAGAATTATTTATGTGATTCCTATAGCTTGTGAGTCTTTGTGACACCTCTCTGTCAAAAATAGATTCATCATCTATGTTTTCATATATTTTCTTCCCAAAAATTACGTTTTTAACCTTTCCCAGAGAAAGAAAATACTGATTATTCCACAGTTTTGAATCTGTTTTTTCTTCCATTTCTCTTTCTTTTCTGAAATTTATAAGCGTCGTGAGAGGCTTTGATTCAAGTTTCCCTATTATATCGGCTAATCCGTATATAGGATCCGAATTATGAAAAAAATTTTTCCTTGCCCAAATATTTAAGACAGAGTAATTTCCTGATTTAGATGCTGAGGCACTGATGAGTTTAAATTCTGTGTACGTTTTTATTGTATCTATATATTTGTACCAGTCCGCCCAAAGCTCAGAGGGCAATCTATATGGCTGAAGCATATAAATGGATTTTTTTGCAAGTGCTGCTTCAATAAGTGTTGTACTAAATGAAGAAACTATAATATCACTTCCCAAAATCCACTCACGAACTGTATATGTTTTCAGAACATGAATTCTGTCACTTATATTGGACTGCATCATGTGAAGCTTCTCCTTAAAATAGGATAGACTAAATGTAGGACGGGGACGAAGAATTACTTCGACATCATCTGCACCTTCTCTGACAATCCGGTCCAGCCACCTGATAACCTCTTCAAAACTTTTCTCACAAAAGGACTGCATGGTTTTTACGGCTTGTTCGTTTTGACCGTCTTTTAATATTTTTTTAATAGTGTCCGGAGAATAAAAAAACCAGCTGTAATTCTCAGGGAAAAAAACCCACTTTTTCTTTTGGTCTAATCCGAATTCTTCTGCAAGCTGTCTTCGGCTAATAAACAGAGTTTTATAAGGATCATCATATAATTTATAAGCGGGATGCCCATTTAGAAAAATATGTTTAGATGGAATCTTCAAACTCTTAAGAGTATTGACTCTTTTTTTGCTCCATGCATGGTGATAGACACATTGCCGGGAAAAATAATCCCGGGGCAATTTATAGGTTTGGTTTGCGTTATAGAATATCTGTTCCCAGGCTAAGTTTACAAAAATAGAGTTCGGCCATTTTGAAAAACATTTCTTTATATACCCGTCATTTATGGAATAACAATACGGAAGAAGAATAACGGAAGGGTGATATGAATCAGGGAGGTTATCTAATCTGGAAAGAAGCTCGAATTTTACGTTCTTATGATACTTTTTCGCAAGAATTATGCCTGAAAGAACAGCAACATCCAATTCTCGGGCAATGTGTTCAATACACCATAAGATGCTATGATTTTGCATTGAATACCCCCATATAATTATCAATTTTTTTTGTTATTTTAACAAAATCTTCTTTTTTGAGTCTTTTTTGGTCCAGGGAATATATATTGTAATTAAGTGTACCGTCAAAAAAATCGTAAATATCATCCGGCAGAAGAGAATATGCTTTCAGATTAACCGGATTCGCTTCAAATATAATAACCGGATGGAACGCGCGAATCGTATCAACTGCTCCTTCCAAGACCATTTTTTCAGCTCCTTCAACATCTACTTTTATAAGGTCTACTTTTTTTATAGCATGTCTCTTTATATAAGCATCCAGTGTTGTCGTTTGTATTTTAATTTTTTCCGCAGTTCCGGCACGTTTTGTATCATGGACTCCGTCTCCAAGAGCATTATTAATTCCGTGCGTATGAAATGTGAGTGTTTGAGCTCTATTCCACAGACCAAGACGGGAAAGAATAACGCTCCTTTCCAGATGGTTAATTTTAATTGTCCTTTGAAATGACTGATATGCATATGTTGAAGGCTCGAAACAATATGAAGAAATCGTCGGGTTGTCGTGCAGGACTGCAAGTGTAATAAGACCTATATTAGATCCTACATCCATCATAACTCCCCCCTGCTTTATGTGACAGGAAATTGCTTCTATAACATCCGGCTCATATGAGTATCCGGATGAAATATGATACACTGCTCCGTCCCCTTTTTTATAAACCACATCAAATCCGAAATATTTGAATAATTGATGCTGCCTTTTTCTTTTTTCAAAGCGGAAATAAAACATTGTTTTAGCAACGGGTTTATAGAGACGGTGTAAAATAATGGAAATAGCTTTTATAAAAATAGAAATCATGAAGATAAAGTTTTACTGATAACCGTTGAAATATTTCTATCCCCCAGCCCTAAAAATGACAGAATTTCTTCCCGAAAACCCGTCTGGGGTATTTGGTTTAATGCTATATGAATAATATAAGGAAATGAAATAGAATAAAAAGATATAAAAGATAAAAGGCTTTCTCCAAATCCTCCTTTTTTATAGTGGTCCTCTATAATTACAAGAGGTATCTTTCTTTTTGATGCATTTAAGAGCTGTTCGTAATTAAAATCAATCAGCCACGGGTGATTCCATATTTCTATATCAATTCCTTGATTTTTCAGAATCTCGGAAGCCGATAAACACTCCCCCAATACAACCGGTCCAATTCCAATAACCAAAGCATGCTTTCCTTTTTTGACAACATGACTGTATCCTTTTTTTAAATTGGAAGGAGGATCTGGCAGAATTTTTCTGCTCGCAGCAAGGGATAATCTTAAATAAAACAGATTACCAAAATCCCCATGAATGTATCGTATTAGCGAGTTCCTTGCATCCTGTTCTGTTATCGGTTGATACATAAGAACGTTGGGTATGTTTTTGATACAGGCAATATCCCGAAATCCCTGATGGGACTTCCCTGGAGTTGCAGGGATAACTCCTGACATGTTACCCACAATCACCGCTTTTCCTCCTTCTGTAGACAGATTATATATTTGCTCATTGGCGCGCGAGGTTAAAAAGGCAGCATAGGATGCAATAACCGGTATATATCCAAGCCGGCTGAATGCTGTAGCTGCCGAGATCATATGCTGTTCCATAATTCCAAATTCAAAAAATCGTCGGGGAAATGCCTTATGAAAAGGGACAAAACCACAATCTTCCTCCAGATCCCCATCTATTACCACCACTTTAGGATTATTTCTTGCAATCTCAAGAAGTCCTTCTGAAAACCCTGATACGAGATTGTCTCCTTCAATCCCCTTTTGTATAGGCTCTTTTGGAATATCAAGAAGACTGTTACTTATATCTATATCAAGATTAAGTTGACTAAGTACCTGCATGTTCCGTTTGAGTATTTCATTTAAAGCAATAGTTAACTGTTCTTTATTGGGTGGTTTATTATGCCAGACATATTTACTTCCGGCATCTTTTAAAACATTAGGATGTTCCATAAACGAAACCCCCTGCCCTTTAATCGTATGGCTCCATAAAATTTTCGGTTTTCCCTTTTTTTGCTTCAACCGCATCAGTGCCTGATGGATTGATTTAATTTTTGAACCCTGACACTCCGATATATTAAATCCCAGCTCTTTTAAAGATGCCGTAAGATGAGAATAAAAAACAATTTTCTGTGTGAGCGTATCTGTCTGAACTTTGTTATCATCAATAATAATGTAGAGATTATCGAGCTTATAGCTTGCGGCTGAAAGAAACGCTTCCCAACACTGCCCCTCCTGAAGTTCCCCGTCTCCGACAACAACGACAACATTTCCTCTTAAATTTAATCTCTTTTTGGCCATTGCATATCCGACTGCTTTGGATAACCCCATTGCAAGTGACCCGGTATTAGATTCAATTCCGGGAGTTATGATATCGCCATGCCCCTGTAAACCTCCCCGTCTTCTCAAACTGTCTAATGTTTCTACTGGAAAATAGCCTCTTGCGGCCAAAGTTGCATAGAGCGATGGGACAGCATGCCCTTTTGAAAGTACAAAGATATCCCGGTTCGGATCCTTTAGACTATGTGCGTCAAACTTGAAAGATCTGAAGTAAATTTCCGTTAAAATTTCAATCATGGAAAGGGAGCTTCCTAAATGTCCGCTTCCTGCTCTGGCAACTGAAACAAGTGTGTTGAAACGAATCAAATCAGCAATACACTCCAAGTGTTTTGAGGGGTCTTGAATTTTTCGTTCTATCAGTTCAAAAACGGATTTTGTAATATATCCTTTTTTATTGGTACCAGTCGGTTTCATCATGAGAATTTTTTAGGCGTTGGAAGTTCTATATATCCCGTCTCGATAAGGTATTTTGCATAAATATAGTCTTTTTCGTTATTTATATCATACCCTTCATATTCATTTGTTACAAAGGGCCGAATAATACCTCCTGAGATTGAACCTTGCTTCAAAACTACGGTACACTTTGCTATTTCAAGACTCGCATTTTGCGCATAAATCTTTGGGAGAACTTGATAAGGAGTGCTGTGCCAAGGAGTTTTTATCCGTTTGGGTGTTTTAAGCAGGGAAACCATTCGGGTTCCCTTAACTTTCCACATTTTAGCCGGATGCTGTTGGCATAGTTCAACAGCCCGAAGTGAATCAACGTTCTTATCAAGCAGAAATTCTTTCCATGCCCGCTGGATTGTTTCCGCAGTTCTAAAGGGACTGGTCGGTCTTAAAATACAAAAATATTCGAATTCTTCCCCCTGCTGCTGAAGTTTGTGAAGAGTCCAGCGTATCCATTCAATATCGGGACTATGATCTGCAGCATATCTCTGAGGCCTAAGAAAAGGAACTTCTCCTCCGTATGTTTTGGCGATGTGCGCGATTTTCTTACTGTTTGTTGAAACGATAATGCGCGAAAAAATTCCTGAAGTTTTAGCTGCATGAATGGCGTATGCAATTAAAGGATGCCTTTCAAGAGGAAGAATATTTTTACTCCTTACCCGTTTAGATCCGATCCGCGCAGGAATAAGAGCAATACAATTGGTAATCATACCTCTTTTGGATTATGTTTAACATATATTGTCTTCCACTGGCTGTAAAAATTAAGAGCTTCTACCCCGGGTTCCCTCCATCCGGTACCCGACTGCTTTAATCCACCAAAGGGCATATGCGGTTCACTCCCGTAGGTTGGCCCATTTACTGATACAACCCCCACCTCAGCGTGGTTTATAAACTCCTGAACTCGATTTATATTTTTTGTATGAATCGCGGCAGTTAAACCAAAGGGTGAATTATTTGTCATATCAAGGGCTTGGTTAAAATTTTTTACTTTGTAAAGAGAGGTGATGGGACCGAATAATTCACAAGTTGAAATCTCAGAATCAGGCAAGGCATTCTCAAGGATAGTAGGTGCGAGGAAAAATCCGCCTCTATATTTTTTATCCTGTATTCTAAATCCGCCCGTAAGAACAGAAATTCCATCATTCTTTGCTTTAGTAAGTATATTTATCATTTTAGAAAGCTGATTCCCATTAATTACTGGCCCAAGATCGTCCGTATCAGAAGAACCGATTTTTAGCTCTTCAGTTTTTTTTATAAAAATCTTTTTAAAGACTTCGTACACTTTTTCAAATACAATAATTCGGCTTCCTGCGGCACATCGTTGCCCAGCGTTTGAAAATGCAGACAGTATAGACCATTCAACTGCTGCGTTAATATCACAATCATCACAAACAACAAGTGCATTTTTACCACCAAGCTCTAAACTTATTTTTACCAGACGGTCCGCAGCAACTTTTTGGATATGTTTTCCGGTTTCTGTAGATCCGGTAAAACTGATAAGATCAACTCGTCTGTTGTGAATAAGAGCTTCCCCAACTTCCTCGCCTAACCCTTGGATTACGTTAAAAATACCGGAAGGAACACCTGCCTCTTTTAGAATTTTGGCAAACCAAATCGGAGTGTAGGGGGTATCTTTAGAAGCTTTTAAAACAACTGTATTACCACACAAAAGTGCCGGAAAAGATTTCCAGGCAACATTTGCAATCGGAGTATTGAAAGGGACAATAAGAGCCGCAACTCCCGCCGGTTGTCTAAGTGTCATTGCAAATCTATTTGGCATTGCACTCGGGGCTGTTTTTCCGTAAAACCGGCGTCCCTCTCCGGCTATAAAAAAACCAAGTTCTATAGCACCGTCAACCTCCAAAAGCGCATCATGCATTGACTTTCCTGTTTCCAAACGTACAATATGTGCTATCTCGTTTTTTTTTAACAGCATCTGCATTGCAGTTTTCTTCAGCAATTCTCCCCGACTTACAACAGATGTATTGGACCAGATCTTAAATTTTTTCAGCGCTACAGTTATAACAGAATCAATTTCTTCTTTATTTATAGAAGATATATATCCTAATTCAGTTCCATCAGTCGGATTTTTTTTCAAAATCTGGGAAGATTTTCGTTTAAAAAAAACTTCTCTTCCATCAATCCAGTTAGGTATTTTTTTAGGATATATCATAATTAATATGTCAGTTTAACCCCTTGAGATTCTAAGATCAGATCCGTTACTTCCCGAACTGCGTGATCTCCTCCTTTTCTTTTTGTTATATATTTTACATAAGGGAAAATTTTGGGATGAGCATCAGAAACCGCAATCGGAAGACCGATAATAGATAATCCTTCAATATCCTGCACATCATCTCCGATAAAGGCTATCTGATCCAGACTTAAACTTTTTTCTTTGGCAAGGGTTTCAATAATGCGCCGTTTTCCTTTACCGTCTGAAATACGTTGAAAACAGGCAATTCCCAATTTATGACACCGGGCCGTAACTACGGGATTTATTTCTTTGGAAATTACTCCGACTTCTATTCCTGCCGATTTCATCATCTTAATTCCCATCCCGTCGCGCCTACTGCACCGGACGGACTCTTTACCATTTTCATCTACATATACAAATCCATCCGTCATCACTCCGTCAAAATCCAAAAGAAGCAATTTAATCCTCTTAAATTTATTACTAATAGTTGCTGACATTTTGACTTTTACCATGCAGTATATCCTCCATCAACCGGAAGATTAATTCCGGTAATATAAGAAGATGCATCCGATGCCAAAAAAACGAGGGGTCCTCCTAAATCCTTTGCCCGGTCCGCTAAACGATTCATCGGCACCCGCTCACTGTATTTTCTTATAAATTCCTTATCCTGATTGCCCATTACTCCTCCCGGAGAAAGAGTGTTTACCCGAATTCCATACTTAGCGAGGCGAGTTGCAAAATGCCGTGTGACCTGTCCGACTGCGGCTTTGGTTGATCCATACATCCAGGGCTTATCGGCAGAAAGATGAGTGTACAGACCTCCAAATGGTGAACGCTCCATATACAGTGAACCGATATTGATAATGCTTCCCTTCTTATTTTTTTTCATATCTCGGGAAAATTCTTCTATGCAATTGACAACTCCCTCCACATTTACCCGCCACATCCGGACCGAATCTACAGTATAACTTCCGGGGGGAATATCAATTCCTGCGTTATTTACGAGTATATCAACGGGACCTGTTTTTTTTAAAATCTTTTTATGAATTTCCTGAAGCTCTGTTGGATTGGTAACATCTGCTTCAAAGAAAAAAAGCTGACGCTTTAAATTTTTATTCAGACTCGTATACAGAGTTGACATAGATACCCCAGGAAGATTCAGAATAACTACCACCGCTCCTGCAGAAAGAAGAGAAAATGTCCAATACGGACCCAAATTACCGTATCCCCCCGTCACAAGTGCACATCGTCCGTTTAACTTAAATTGATCTAATGTTGATTTCATATGATAAATTCCTGTTGGATAGTTTGATCTTTTTTCACTACCCTATTAAGTTTTTTTCCGATTAATTTCTCAAAATGAATCGGAGAGGTTCCGTCTCCGGGCGATTTTAAGGCAATATCCTGCTTCCTTACTATGTGCCCTTTTGGCAGGTTTTTTGCGGCTACTATTTTTTTGCGCATTTTCATAATTCCTGGTTTCTCACTTTCATAAAATTTCTTTATCCCATTTCCCAGCGCAAGATGCACACGCCTAAGATCACGAACGAGTTTCCTCATCCCAATTGGTTCAAGTGAAAAAACATGGTCTGTCCCTTTCATTACTCTATTTAAAGTAAAGTGTTTTTCGATAATAC